>PVBE010544268.1_pt1 | contig 11813 bp, 14 predicted proteins | sample 1631181 | NCBI WGS metagenome assembly PVBE01 (sample SAMN08397723, study PRJNA350692) | Marine metagenome, whole genome shotgun sequencing project. | isolation source: water | place: Pacific Ocean | collected 2012-04 | reverse complement strand
CCATTGGCGAGCGTAGGCCGGAACATCAACGTTGGGCAAGATGGTTTCTGGTGCCGGTGGTCTATAGCCGAGTGAGCTGTGCGGCCTGACCGTGTTGTAGTGATGTCGCCATCGTTCGATCAGCACTTTAGCCTCCTTCAAGGTTCAGAATGCGCCAAACCCCTTAATAAACTTTGGACTGCTATTTGGGGATCACTCCACCGTAACTCGAAAAATTCAACAACCCCTTGACTTCAAGCGGCGGCGCCTTCAAATCGTTGTCTTCGAGCAACATCTTGTGGGCGACCATGCAGAGCTCTTCGAGTTTGTACTCCGGATATGATTCCCGATAAGGCGTAGAGCCGCCGGCGACCATGTAGATCGGTCGCGACCACTTAGGAATTCTCAAGTTTCCCGGCTCGAAAGTGATCATCGCCGCCTCTTAAGAAATAAGGCCAGACATGCACCAAGCCATGGAAAAAAATGACCAGCCCAGACGGCATAAATGTAAGGGCCGCCGAAGCCAAATTCAAGAAACCCCCATGGGAAGCGAAGGGCGATGACCGTTCACTTGCTCAAGCTGTCCGTAGGCGTCGAGGACGGCGCCGAACTGGCCCGTGCCCAGGTAGGCCGGGTGCAAAAAGCCATGGAGCGTGGCGACGGACCGGTACTCTGCTATCTCACCCGTAACAGGCCGCGACGGGCGGTGGAGCTGTTGGCGGGCAGCTCAATATTCTGGGTGATCAAGGGGTTTATCCGCCGCCGGCAGAGGATCATTGGCATCGGGCAGGGGCAGAGGGACGACGGCCGTCCCGCTTGTGTTCTGACCCTGGATACGGAATTAATCAAGACCGAGCTTCACGCCTGCAAGCCGTTTCAAGGTTGGCGCTATCTCATGGGTAAGGACGCACCCGCCGATGCCGCGATGGGTGGCGGGGCGGTTGATGAACTGCCTGGGGAAATGGCCGGCGAATTACGGGACATGGGCCTGCTTTAATTGCCTTGGCGGGTACTAACGAGGTGAATTAAGGTGTTCTCATGGGTGGGAACAGGATTTAATTTGTAAATAGGGTAAAGTTTTTTTTGATACTGGGCTTATACGATTTTCTTGCATGAAGGTTTCTATGCCGTGGCCGGGTGGGGAGAAATCCTGATCCGTTCGACAAGGTTTTAGACCGCCGCCAGCACTGTCCCGCCGCAAGCGGGCCAAGTCGTTTGATGTGGTCAGGAACGGTTGCCGCGCGCCGTCGGGGAGTGGGTCGAAGGAAAGGTTAATGAGCGGCGTCGATGTCAATCATTTGAGGGTTCTGGTCGTTGAAGACAATATTCATTTTAGAACCCTGATCAGGTCGATTCTCGAGGCCTTGGGCGTTAAAAGCCTGGAAATTCGGTGACAGCATACTAATTTCCCATGCTGTCGCTAAATATCATGAAAACCTGTCGCGAAATTCATGCAGCCAGCTGAGGCGGGATTCTAGCAGAGTGATATCGTGGTCCAGCCATTGCAGCAGGTAGCCTTCGCTGCCGGCATGGTATTGGCGCAGATCTTCGAGCCTGGCCAGCTCGTTCTCGCAGACATCGATCATGTGGTTGGCCTGGCGGCGTTGGCCTTGGCGGTCCAACAGGTGCAGAAAATGGAATTTCAAGGCGAAGATGAGCTTGTTCAACTCCGCCGCCGAAGCGCGGATATTGGCGCTCAAAAGAATGCGAAGCTCCTCGCGTCCGTCATTGGTGATAGCCAGCAGGGCATCGTCTTCCATGCCGATGCCGTCAACAGCCACGATCAAGCCCTCGAACTTCAACAATTCCAGCGACGGCCCCATGACGTCGAGCGAAGGTCCGATGAGGTGGCCGACGAAATGGCGGATGGCGTTGGCGAGAGTCCCGTAATTGACGGGTGCTTGCGCCAATGTGCCGAGGGCGCAAAGGCGAACCGCTTCCTTCGGCGTCAGAGTGTTGTCGGTATACATTCTCCGGCTCCGTAAAAATCAACAAAATTATAAGCAAGTTGCCAGCCTAAGTCCATGGATTGGCTCTTAAGCCGCCACCTTCAGGCGCAACCGCTCCCAGACCGCTTTAACCGCCGCCAGCAGATGATCCATGTCGGCGTCCGAGTGCAGCGGCGTCGGCGTGAACCGCAGGCGCTCCGTACCACGCTCCACCGTCGGGTAGTTGATGGGCTGGACATAGATGCCATGCTTGTTCAGGAGCTGATCGCTGGCTTGCTTGCACTGTACCGGATCGCCGACGAGGACGGGGACGATATGGCTTATCGATGGCATGACCGGGATGCCGGCTTCGGTGAGGCGCCGTTTCAGCGTCGCCGCCCGCTCTTGATGTTTTTCGCGCAGCTCGTTGTGTTCTTTCAGGTAACGGATGCTGGCCAGGGCGCCGGCGGCGTCTCCTGGCGGCAAGGAAGTGGAGAAAATAAAGCCGGCGCCGTAAGAACGGATGAAATCGCACATCGCCGCCGATCCGGCGATGTAACCGCCGAGAACGCCGAAAGCCTTGGCCAGGGTCCCTTGCATGACCGTTACCCGGTGAGCCTGGCCATCGCGTTCGGCGACACCGGCGCCGCGCCGCCCGTACATGCCGACGGCGTGAACCTCGTCGATGAAGTTCATGGCGTTGTGCCGCTCGCAGATGTCGATGATTTCCTTGATCGGGGCAATGTCGCCATCCATGGAATAGATGGATTCGAAGGCCACCAGCTTGGCACGGTCGGGCGAATACTGGCCGAGGAGGCTGTCCAGGTGCTCCAGGTCATTATGCCTGAAGATTTTTTTCTCGGCTTTCGAATGCAGGATGCCTTCGATCATGGAGTTGTGGTTTTTCTCGTCGGAGAGGATCACGCAGTCCGGAAGCAAGGCGCCGAGCGTGGATAGCGTCGTCATGTTGGCCATCCAGCCGGAGCCGAACAGGAGCGCCGCTTCCATGCCGTGCAAATCTGCCAGTTCTTGTTCCAGAAGCACGTGATAGTGGTTGGTGCCCGAGATATTGCGGGTGCCACCGGCGCCGGCGCCGCATTTATCGATGGCTTCGTGCATGGCGGCGAGGACTTCCTGGTGCTGGCCCATGCCCATGTAATCGTTGGCGCACCAGACGGTGATATCCATGACTTTACCGTCTCGGTAATTTCTCGCCCTTGGGAAGTCACCGGCCTTGCGTTCCAGATCGGCGAAGACGCGGTAGCGGCCTTCCCCTTTCAGGGCGTCGATTTTATCGGTGAAAAGCTTGTCGTATTCGATCATCCATTCCTCGCTGGCCATCGGGTTCCCGTGGCCCGAGACGGTCATAAGCATTGGTTCAGCTTATTGTTATTTAATGCTAATAAATCAAGTCTTTGCTCCGCAACTTGTTTTTTAAAAGCAAGGCAGATTTGGTGACGGAAAAGGTTACGATAATAAACCCCGGCCGACGGCCCAGCCGGCGGTTTTGTCCAAGGCTTGGCCAAGGCTGTCCAACATTTCACTGATTTCATCGCCCGTAATAATCAGCGGCGGCGCAAAGACGGCGCAATCACCGATCACCCGGGTAATTACGCCCTGTTCCTGGAGCTTGTCCGACAAATAAGGACCGGCACCGTCCGAAGGAGCGAATGGTTCCCGGCTTGCCTTGTCCCGAACGATCTCGACACCGCCGATCAAGCCGATGCCGCGAACCTCGCCGACCAGGGGGTGGCCGGCGAAACGGCGCAGTCCTTCCTGAAAACCAGGGCTGACCCGGCTGATATGGGCAAGGATGTTGCGTTCCTCGTAAATGGCGATGGCTTCCAGGGCCACCGCCGCCGCCACGGGATGGCCGGAACAAGTGAAGCCGTGGCCGAAGATGCCGATTTTTTCGCTTTCCTGGACCATCGCTTGATAGATGGGTTCGGATACCAATAACGCCGAGATCGGCAGATAGGCCGACGACAAGGCCTTGGCTATTGTCATCATGTCGGGCTTGAGGTTGAAGGTCTGGCTCCCCCAAAGGTTGCCGGTTCGCCCGAATCCGCAGATCACTTCATCGGCCAGAAACAGTATGTCGTATCTTTTCAGCACTACCTGGATTTTCTCGAAATAGGCGGGAGGAGGGACGATCACTCCGCCCGCCCCCATGACAGGCTCGGCGAAAAAGGCGGCGACGGTATCGGGGCCTTCGTCGATGATTAATTTTTCAAGGTCTTCGGCGCAGCGGCTGGCGAATTCCTCCTCCGTCTCGCCGTTTTCGGAAAAGCGGTAAAAATGGGGGCAGCTGGTATGCAAGATGCGGTCGATCGGCAGATCGAAGTCACGATGGTTGTTGGCAAGGCCGGTCAGGCTGGCGGTGGCGACGGTGACGCCGTGATAGGCCTTGTGGCGCGATATGATCTTCTTTTTCTCCGGCCGGCCAAGGGCGTTGTTGTAATACCAAATGATTTTGATGGCCGTGTCGTTGGCCTCGGAACCCGAGTTGGAGAAGATCGCTTTTGACATCGGCCCCGGCGCCAAGTCGATCAGCTTCTCGGCAAGCTCGATGGTGGTGGCGGCGACCTTGCCGCCGAAAGAGTGATAAAAAGGCAGTTGCCCGAGCGCCCGCGTTGCCGCCTCCACCAGCCGTTGCTCGCTGAAGCCTAGAGCCGTGCACCAAAGTCCGGCCAGGCCATCGATATAGCCTTTTCCGTCCTCGTCGAAGACACGCACGCCCTTTCCCCTGGTAATGATCAAGGGTCCGGAGTCTTGAAATTTCTTGAGGTTGGTATAGGGGTGCAAGTGGTTGGCGACGTCACGGTCCGACGTCGAGCTGCCAAGATGGGTCATGTGCCTCAAACCTTGTTGCCGGAAAATCGAGAGAGCGCCCTTACCTTGGCGAAGGCTGGCCGCTGCTTCAATGGCTTTTGTTGGCGCCGCGCCGGATGTTATTGCGCCCATACGGACAGGGTTTCTTCCCGCCGCCGGATTTCCACCACTCGATGGTTGTTTGTATCGCTCAAAAGCAGACGGCCATTGCCGTCGGCGGCGACGCCGGCTGGCTCGCTCAGGGTCAGACAACTGCTGTCGGCGCAGTTGAAACGGCTCTCGCCCAGATCATCGACCCGGCGGTTGTCAAAGGAGAGGACACGAAGGCGGTTGTTGTAGCTGTCGGCGACCACCAGGGTGCCCTCGGTCCAGGCCAGGCCCAAGGGATGCTGAAAGCTGGCCTCCTCGAAGGGGCCGTTAATGTCGCCAAAGTCGAATAACCCGGTGCCGACCAAGGTGTCAACACGGGACGGCGAGGTGAGGTTAAGGGCGCGGACCGATGAGGTTTCGCTGTCGGTAAAATAGAGAATTCCGGCTTTTCCATCGAGGGCGAGGCCACTGGGTTGGGCTAAAAACGCCTCCATGGACGGGCCGTCGATGATGTCCTCGCCGCTGGTCCCGGCCAGGTGACGGATTTGATTCGACGTCAAATCGATCTCGCCCAATTGATGGGCCCCGGCGTTGGCGAAGAACAGGCGCTCCCCGGCGAGTTCCAAATCCCAGACCGAAGCCAGCGCGGCCTCGCCACCGGGCGTCAGCTCGCCGAGCGCCGTGCCGCGTTCGCCGGTTCCGGCGAGGGTAACGATTTTATTTTTTTCCAGGTCGATCCGGCGGATGGCGTGATTGCCGGTGTCGGCGACATAGATGACGCCGGGCCCAGAGATCAGGCCCTGCGGGCTATGAAAGGCGCTGTTGGCCGCGTCGCTGTCGATGAAACCCGCTTCGCCGCCGCCGAAGCGCCTGATTTCGCGGCCGTCATTGTCGAGAACGACAATCTGATGGTGGCCACTGTCGGCGATCGCCCAAAGCTTGTCGCCACCGGTTCCGTTGAGGGGTTTGATTTTACCGGGAAAGCGCAACAGGCCTCCGCTTTTGGCTGGCGGGCGTAAAGCCAAGCGTGTCGGCGCCATTTTGCCTTGCTCCTTCCAGTCATCGAGCATTTTGCCGATTCCCATGGTTAGCGGCAGGCGATCGGGTTCCCCGGGAGCGCAGCCGACAATCATGCCGTCGGGAGAAAGGAACACCAATGTCGGCCAGGCACGCACGCAATAGGCTTGCCACAGGGTCATTTCGGGATCATGGACGACCGGGTGGTGAATATCGTAGCGGGCGATGGCCTGGGCGACGTTGGCGGCGTCCCGCTCGGCCTTGAACTTGGGCGAGTGGACGCCGATGACCACCACTTCCTCGGGGAATGTTTCCTCGATTGCCTTGAGGGTGGGCAGGACATGCATGCAGTTAATGCAGCAGAAAGTCCAGAAATGCAAAATCACCAAGCGGCCACGGAGATCCTCTAGGGAAAGCGGCTGCTCGACGTTGAACCAGCGCAGGTGGTTTCCCGTCAGATCCGGGGCATGACTTAAACCGAACATGGCAACGTGCTTTTCATTTCCCCATCTTCCACCGGACTTGCTTTGTTACAGATTGGGACTGGAGGCTGGTAATTCCAGAGGCGACATCAATCCGTCGCCTTCGGATCAAGGGCGTCCTGCAGGCCGTCGCCAAGAAAATTGAGGGCGACAACAAGGATCGGGAAAAAGGCGATAAATAAAAGGTATTTTTTCATCGGAGGTGTTTCCTGGAACACCACGTATTCACCTATTCGTGGGAATTCAACCCGTTTTGCCGCCGTGGGCGGCCGACCAGGCGGCGGGGTCGTTTAAAAATTGGCGCACCGCCGCGATTGCCGTTTCCGGGAAATATTCCCCTTCGGTGGCTGCCACCAGCACGTCGCGCCAGTCGGCGAGATGATGTAACCTGACACCGGCCCGCCGCAAACCTTTAAGGGCGCCGGGGAAAACCCCGTAAAAGAAGACCACGAAGGCGTCGGTGACGGCGCCGCCGGCTTCCCTGAGGGCATCGATGAAGAGGATTTTCGACGCCCCGTCGGTGGCCAGGTCCTCGACCAGCAGCACCCGGCTTCCTGCCGCCAGGTCGCCTTCAATCTGGGCCATGCGGCCGAATCCCTTTGGTTTTTTGCGCACGTAAATCATCGCTTTCGACATTGCCTCGGCGATCCAGGCGGCATAGGGAATGCCGGCGGTCTCGCCGCCGGCGACGGTATCGATGGACTGGCACCCGATCTGGCTCTCGATCATGGTGACGGCGAGGTCCATCACCCGGCGCCTTTCGTCGGGATAAGAGATCAGCTTGCGGCAGTCGATATAGACCGGACTGGCCCATCCCGAGGTCAGTAAATAAGGTTCCTGGGGGCGGAAGTTGACAGCCTTGATGTCGAGAAGAATCCGCGCCGTCTCCAGGCCAATGGAGTCCGGCTTTGCCGAAGGCGATGAAGTTGGCATTCAAGTTATCCCGGCGCTACGATCATCGGGTTTCGTGAAACTAGCGTTGATCTTCTGTTTAGAGACAAACGGCAGAGAGGGAAAGGGTGAATCGGAAGCAGCGGAGCCGGGGCCGAACGAGCATCAAGCCCTGATCCATATCCACGCCGACGCTATCGAGCCCGGCCGGGTGTTCAAGCCCGATCTCGCCATCCATTCCGGCCTTGCTGAATTCGCCGAAGCGGCGGCCGCCAAGGTGTCCATGGACAGTTTAGCCTGGGACCAGTGGCGGTGGGACGCCTGCCGCGATTACCAGACGGCCCGGAAAACGGCGGCCCATGACGTGGCTCTCGATTTGGCGGCGGTCATGGCTGAAATGGAGCGCCGGCTCCCCGATGACGCCTTCGTCACCGTCGATGCCGGAAATTTTAGCGGCTGGCCACAGCGGTTTCTCTCCTTCGGTGGCTTCGGAATGACCGGCCAGGAACTGGCGACGGCGGTTCAATATGGCGCCGCGCCGCTGATCCTGGTATTCAACAACGCCATGTATGGGACCATCCGCATGCATCAGGAACGCCGTCATCCCGGGCGGGTGATCGGTACCGATTTCGTCAACCCTGATTTTGCCGCCATGGCGAGAATCTTCGGCGCCTATGGCGAGACGGTGACGAGAACGGAAGAGTTTGTTCCCGCTTTTAAGCGTGCCGCCGCTTGCGGCAAGGCGGCGGTGATCGAACTGAAGACCAACCCGGATACCATCACCAACCGGACCACGCTTACCGCCGTTCGCGAGGCCGCCCGGCAGGGAGAGAACCATGCGTAGAGCCGTTGGTTTCGACGATGCCAATCAACGCCGCGACATCCGCCGCCCCATGGAAGCCGCCCGGCTGGTTGTCGACGGCGAGACATGTGAAATCGCCGATTTTAGTCTGCGGGGCTTTCTCTGCATGGGCTACGAGCAGAAGTGCCTGCATGGAGACGAGCTCTTCGTCGGAGCCATCATCCTTGCCGACGACACACGGGTCGAGCTTAACACTCAGGCCAGCGTGACGCGTTTCAGCGAAGAACGGAAATACGTAGCGGGTGTTTATGTCGATGTGAGCACAAAGACGTTCAGCATTCTTGAAAAACTGTCATTGTGGCGGCCGGTCGTGCCGCCGAAGGCAGGTCAGGAAAAAACCGGCAAAAAGAGTAAAAAGAGCAAAAAAAGATGAAACAGCCAAGCGGTCGGGGCCGAAAAGGCATTGCCGGCACCCCCTTGGTCTGGCTTTTGAGCGATGACCGCACCGGCAACACCAACCAGTGCGTCGGCGTCGGCGATGCCTTGGGCCGGCGCTACCAGATTCGCGACATCGAATATCGGCGGGTCGGTGCCCTGCCCAATCAGTTCCTCGGCGCTTCCTTCCTGGGCATCACCGCCGCCAGCCGGGCTCGCTTGAAACCACCCTGGCCGGACCTGGTAATCGCCGCCGGGCGGAGGACGGCGCCGGTTGCCAGAAAGATCAAGCGGCTCCGCGCTGGCAACGCCTTCATTGTGCAAATCATGAACCCGGGGAGCGCCGGGATCGGCGAATTCGACCTGATCGCCTCGCTTCGTCATGACAGCATGCGCGACCGCCCGAATATCATTCATATCACCGGCGCCCCGCATAAGGTAACCCCGGAGCGGCTGGCGCAAGCGGCTGATAAATGGCGCCAACATTTCGACCACCTGCCGCGCCCCTGGTTTGCTCTCATCGTCGGCGGCAGCACCACGCGCGGTAAGTTCAGCGCCGAGGCGGCCGGCCAACTGGGCCGGATGGCCTCGCGGATGGCGGCCGCCGCCGGCGGCTCTTTATTGGTGTCGACGAGCCGCCGCACCGGTGACGCTGCCGGGCCCTTGTTGGCCGGCCTCGATACGCCGAACCACCTCTTCAAATGGGATGACGGAGGCGAAAACCCCTATTTTGGCTACCTCGCCCTGGCTGATGCCGTCGTCGTCACCGGCGATTCCGTTTCCATGTGCTCGGAAGCCTGCGCGGTACCGGCCCCCGTCTATATTTTCGCTCCCGCCGAATTCACCCAGCGCAAGCACGGCCGGCTGCACCAGGAGCTTTACAAAAGAGGTTACGCCAGGCCTTTCGACGGCGCCTTCGAGGAATGGTCGCATCCGCTCCTCTTGAATGCTGCCCATGACGTGGCGGCGGAAATAAAAAAACGGCTGGGCTGGAATGGTTGACTGGTTGCTGGAATTACACGGCCTTTGAGTGGCGTTGCTGGCCGTCGTCCAGGTAGGCGTCGAAAACGCCGGCGACAAGGCGGATAAAAGCCCGGCCTTCCTCGGGTATTGTGATGCAACCGGCTTCGACGGTGACGATGCCGTCGGCGGCGAGTAGCGCCAGCTTTTTCATTTCGGCGGTGAAATCTTCCACTTTGGCGCCGTGCTCGCGGCAGATGGCATCGATGTCGGCCTCCATGTCGCACATCAGCCGCTCGATGATGTCGCCGCGCAGCCGGTCGTCGTCGCTCAAGGCGACGCCGCGCGCCGTCGGCAAGTCACCATCGCCGACGGCTTGGCGATAAGCTTTCAAGGGAGAAATATTCTGGATGTATCCCTGTGGCAGCCTGCTGATGGCCGAAGCCCCGAAACCGAGGAGCACGGGCGCCACGTCCGCCGTATAGCCCTGGAAGTTGCGGTGCAAGCGGTTTGCTTGCAAGGCCTTGGCCATCTCGTCGTCGGGCAGGGCGAAGTGATCGAGACCAATTTTAACATAACCCATTTCGACCAGGCGTTCAGCCGCGGCGGTGAACTGCCGCCAGCGTTCGGGGCCATCAGGAAGGGCCGCTTCATCGATCATTTTCTGGTGGCTTTTCATCCATGGCACATGGGCATAGCCGAACAACGCCACCCTGGCCGGGCTCAACCGCACCGCCAGGTCGACCATCGTCGTCACCCGCTCGACGGTCTGGTGGGGAAGGCCGTACATCAAGTCCATGTTGATGCCGTTGATCCCATGCCGGCGCAACCAGCCGATCACCCGTTCGGTGACGTTGAAGGGCTGGATGCGGTGGATGGCTTCCTGGACGGTCCGGTCGAAGTCCTGGACGCCGATACTGGCCCGGTTGACGCTGGCGTCGCCGAGCGCCCTGACGTAGTCCTCGGTGGCGGTGCGGGGGTCCAGTTCGACGGCGACGTCGGCCTCGTCGCTGATCTCGAAGTGGTGGCGTAACGCGTCCATGGTGCGCCGCCAATCGCGCCCCTTGAGCATGGTCGGGCTGCCGCCGCCCCAGTGCAGATGACGGGCCTGAAAGCGGGCCGGCAGCGCGCTGGTGACTAGATCGGTTTCGGCAAGCAGAACGTCGAGATAGTCGGCGACCGGCTGGTAGCGTTTGACGATCTTGGTATAGCAACCGCAGAACCAGCACATTTCGTCGCAAAAAGGGATATGGAAATAGAGCGACAAGGGCGTCTCGGCGGGCAACGCCCCAAGCCACCGGCGGTACTGCTCGGCCTTGATGCCGTCATTGAAGTGCGGCGCCGTCGGGTAGCTGGTGTAGCGGGGAACCCTGATGTCGTATTTGCTCGAAAGATCGGTTTCCATGACAGGTCTCGGGGGCTTGGCTTTGTTGTGCTTTTGTTAAACCTGGGGCGGATTTCCACGCCGTTCAAGGGGAGTGTTGGGGGGCGGGATTTATAGTGGAAAATTTTCCGATCACGTTCATATGACCGATGATGCCCGTATCCGGCCGCCACAAAAAGATAGGCAGGGCCGGTGGCTCGACGGCGGAGCTTGACGGTGCTTCCGGCGCCAGCGCGAGGCTAATCTGGAAGGCGATACTGGGCGCCACCGTCGCCACGGCTCCGCCCCAGCCAAGGTTGATCGGGCGGTGGACATGGCCGCAGATAACCCGCTCCACCTGGGGATGGCGGCGGACCACCGCTTCCATCGCGGCGGCGCCCATGAAGAACGGCCGGTCCATGAAACCGATGCCGGTCTTGAACGGCGGGTGGTGCATGAAGATTACAGTCGGTCGGCCGGGCCCCTCGGCCAAGCGGGCGTCGAGCCATTGTAGCCGCTGGGTACAGATCATGCCGCCGTCGCTGCCTGGGTTCACGGTATCGAGCCCGATCAGCCGCAAGGGATGATCCTCGACGGTGTAATGGAGGAACTTACCCTCTGTCGGCAAGTAGCCCCAGTCGGCGAAAGTGTCGCGCAGCAATTCCCGGTCGTCGTGGTTGCCAGGAATGACGTAGACCGGCAATTTCAGTTTGTCGAGGTGCCGGCGCAAGGCGCGGTAGTTCTTGGCTGTGCCTTTATGCACCAAGTCGCCCGTCGCCAGCACCAGGTCGGGAGCCGGCTTGAATGTCTTGAGGTGACTGACGGCCGCTGCCAGTGCCTTTTTCGAATTAATGATTTTTTTTAGCTTTTGGCCGTCGGCGCGGAGATGCAGATCGGAAATCTGGGCAAAAATCATCCGGATGGTTCTTTCGCTTTCATGGCGCCGGAACACTAACGGCAAAGCAGACGGAAGGGAACGGAAAAGGGCAGCATGTCGGCAATTCTTTATTAAATATTACAATAAATATATATAT
>PVBE010450569.1_pt1 | contig 11813 bp, 8 predicted proteins | sample 1631181 | NCBI WGS metagenome assembly PVBE01 (sample SAMN08397723, study PRJNA350692) | Marine metagenome, whole genome shotgun sequencing project. | isolation source: water | place: Pacific Ocean | collected 2012-04 | reverse complement strand
TATATTAATGGTGTTGAAGAAACTTCCTTTACGGGTTCAGACAATCCTGCTCAAAATTCTAATAGTGATATTAATAGTATCACAGAACACATGATTGGAAATATTCACGGGCAAAGTAGGCATTTTGACGGTTACATTGCTGAGTATCATTTAGTTGATGGTCAACAACTCACTCCTTCTGATTTTGGTGAAACAGGTGATTACGGCGAGTGGAAAGCAAAAGAATATTCAGGTACTTATGGCACTAATGGTTTTTATTTAAATTTTTCAGCGGAAAAAATAGGCCATAATATTGTAAAGAATGGTACTGTTACACATTCAACTACTCAGAAAAAATTTGGTAATACTAGTATTTCTTTCTGGGGTAATAGTAGTATGGGCAACTCACTTAGTCTCCCTGATAGTTCTGACTGGAATTTTCAAGCTAACGAATTTACGGTTGAGTGTTGGGTTTATCTTAATAATCTTCCAACTACAAATATACATGGAAACGCAACATTTGAATTGGGCGGTCAAGCAATTTCAGATACTTCAGATGTTGGTGGTTCATGGCATTGGAATTTCACAGGGCCTCACGGTAGTCCACAAGGAAGGATTAAGTTCAATACTTATCAGAGAAATGGGTCAAATACAAGCGATGATCTTCTTATCGAATCAACAGCAGCTGTAGCAACTCAACAATGGATTCATTGTGCATTAACTAGACAGGGTAACACTATGAGAATTTATGTGGATGGTACTCAGGTAGCAAGTGGAAATATTCCTAATACTGATAGTTATAAATTAACTGCTAATGATTTAGGTGGACAGTATTGGATTAGTAGAAGGTCATACAATCCTGGCTATGGTTATATTGAAGGATATATAGATGATTATAGAATATCAAATAATTGTCGTTATCCTGATGGAACAACATTTACGCCAAACAATATACCAAGTACCTTTACTACAACAGGAAAAGTTATTTCAACATCACAAACAGCAGATGCAACTGTTTCAGAAGCAATTGGTGTAATGATGTATAAAGATACAACTGTAAATACATCAACAATAGGAACAGATTTAAAAACATATTTTTCTAGTGATAACGGTACTAACTGGACTGAGGCTGCTTCGTATGGTAATCCAGTTACATTTGCTGGAACAACAAAACTAATTCCATTAGGAGAAACTACATTAACAGGTGGTACTGGTACAGCAGTTAAGATGAAAACAGAGTTTGCTAATCAAGAAGCTGCTAATGCAGTTGGAAATACAACAAGCACTATAACTGCCTATGGTGCTGTTCAGCATTCTACTACTCAGAAAAAAATTGGTGCTTCTTCTATCAAACTTGGTGGTGCTGTTGATTATTTAAAAGTAGCTAATGATGCAAGTTTGCGATTAGGAACAGGTGATTTTACTATTGAATTTTGGGTGTACTTAAATAAGAATAGTCATCATCATACAATGTATGGTATGAATTATACTAGTGCTGGTGGTATTCTAATACAAACACTTAATAATAATCCTAGTACAATATCTGTTTGGGTGAATGGTGCCGGTGGTAGTAATACATTTGCAACGAATACTGGTTTGTCTAGTAATACATGGTATCATATAGCCATTGTTCGTCAAAGTGGTTCGGTGTATGCTTATAGGAATGGAATTAAGGATGCAGAAGATACCAGTAATACTTTAGCTGGAAATATAAACACAACTGAAGATGCTTGGATTGGTTATAATTCAACAGTTAATGTTGGGGATAACTATCCTTTAGATGGTTATCTGGATGAACTTAGAGTGTCAAACTTTGCTCGTTATCCTAATGGAACAACTTTTACACCAAGTACAACAAAGTTTGTAACAGATAATCAAACATTATTATTAATTCATTCAGATGATGCCGATGCTAGTACAACATTTACATCCGATGAGGTTAAAAGTAATATTGTTACACCTATAAAAGATGTTACACTTGCTAAGGTATATGAAACTGGTGATAGAAGGTCTAGTATAACAGTTACTCATAATGGTCTTACTGTTTCGGGTGGAACAGTTAATGCTATGCTGGATGGTGTCTCTAATGCTTACGGTTCTTCTGCATGGTTTGCTGCTCCTGTAAGTGCTGGGGCATATTTAAGATTTGAATTTGATAGTGCAAAAGTAATTACTGAAAACAAGTGGTATCAAAATACTACTCATAGTGGAGCAACTTGGCAATGGCAGGGTAGTAATGATGCTAGTAGTTGGACAAATATTGGTTCACCTTTTCAAATGACTTGTAGCGTTGCAAATCAAGGAGAAGTTAATACACAACTAAATGGTAATACAACTGCATATACTTATTATCAAATGCTTTATGTTAGTGGTACTAATAATGCTAACCCTTATTGGCAAGAGATTGAATTTTCTGAGGGAGGAGCAGTTGGTACGTCAGCAATTTATTTTGGTTCAGGTAACTCACATCAAAATTGGTTAGAAGTTTCTGGAAATCATGCAGGTTTTAATTTTGGAGCTGGAAATTTTACTATTGAATGGTGGAGTAAATTTCTCGATACTGGTAATAATCGTGGGTTTATGTATTTTAGTGGTAATAGTGGTGCTACTAATGGAGTGTATATTAACAAAGGTAGTAATAATAAGTACACTTGTAATATGTATTCTACTGGAAGTCCTAATAATCTTCAGGTTGATGGAACTGTAACCGTAGATGATGGTGCTTGGCATCATAATGCTTTTGTTCGTAATGGTAATGTTTGGACTTTATATACTGACGGCAATGCCGCGGGTACATTTACTGGATCGGGTTATGCTATGCCGGCAGTTCATAGTCACGCAGACGCAAAATTTACTATTGGTTCAGTTCGTCCGAATCATGGTGCAGCTGCTGAAATGTCTGGATACCTTGATGAAATAAGAATTTCAACTGTTGCACGCTATACTGCTAACTTTACACCTTCAACAACACCGTTCACAACAGATTCAAATACTGTATTGTTACTGCATGGGGATGGTACAGGACAAATATTTACTGATGATTCATACGCAGCAGGCAAACAAACACAGCTGCATGGATGGGCAGTCAATTATTAAACAACAATCATAGAGGAAAATAACAATGGCTCAAACAAAAATAACAGGAGATAATCTTGCAGCTACAACAGTAACGTCTGCAAGCTTAAATGCAGATGTGTTTTCTACGGACCGTGCGTGGACAGGTTCTCAGCGTTCAACATTGGTAACAGACAATGATGGTTCTTTTGATATGAATGCTGGCCAAAACTTTAAGTGTACTCCGGCTGCTAATCTTACTTTGACTTTTACAAATCATACAAGTGGACAATCTGGTTTTATTATCTTAGTTAATTCTGGTGGAAAAACTATTTCACTTCATTCAACTAGTAAAGCAGATGCAAACCTTGCTACAACTGTAACAGCTGCTGGTACTTATATTTTAAGTTATATTGATGATGGTACAAATGCTTACTTAACTAATTCTGCGATAATTGCATAATCATATTAAATAAAAGGATAAACAATGGCAATATTTCACGGAACAACTATACCAAGTGCTGCTGGTGGTTACGATATTTCTAATTCGTTGAGATTCAATAAAGCTGATTCTCCATCTTAAACTCGTACTCCTGGTTCAGCCGGAAATCGCCAAAAGTATACACTTAGTTTTTGGATGAAACGTGGTGCTTTTACTTCTGGTTCTCATTTTTATTTATTTTCTACTGATGCTAATAATAGTGGACAAATCTATATAACAAATTCCCATGAACAACTAGGAACACAGAACCATCAACATGGTACTGATTGGAGAACCACTAATAGAAAGTTTCGGGACACTAGTAATTGGTATCATGTTGTGATAGCTGTTGATACAACTTTAGCTACAGCTAATCATAGAGTTCGGATGTATATTAATGGTGTTGAAGAAACTTCCTTTACGGGTTCAGACAATCCTGCTCAAAATTCTAATAGTGATATTAATAGTACCACAGAACACATGATTGGAAATGTTCACGGGCAAACTAGACACTTTGACGGCTACATTGCTGAGTATCATTTAGTTGATGGTCAGCAACTCACTCCTTCTGATTTCGGCGAAGTAGGAGATTACGGCGAGTGGAAAACAAAAGAATATTCAGGTACTTACGGAACAAATGGCTGCTACCTAAATTTTTCAAAAACCAGCCAAGTTCACAATATTACAAAAATAAACTCAGTACAACATTCAACCTCTATAAAAAAGATAGATGCTTCAAGTATTAATCTTACAGGTACAAATGCTTTTTCAATACCTGACCATGCAAATTGGTCGCCTACTGGTGATTTTACATACGAGATGTGGGTATATATGAATGGCAGTCAAACGGGCTGGTCAAATATATGTAGTCAAGCTGATGGAACGAATAGAGGTTTTGAGTTTGGCCCAGATGGAAGTGGTAATTGGATGGCTAGACATTCAACAAAAGGTAATTTAACGGTAACAATTCCAAGTCTTAATACTTGGCATCATATGGCTTTTTGTCGTCAGGGAAATACAGCAAGATTATATTTAAATGGGGTAGAGGTAGATACAGATGCTGGTTATACTGGTTCATTAAATAATTGTGCTGATGTTTTACTTTTTGGTAATTCTGATACTGGTTTTGACCAAAACTTCAATGGCTATCTGGATGAAATAAGATTTAGTAATGTATGTCGATATGAAGATGGTACTACATTTACTCCATCAACATCTGCATTTACGGATGATGATGATACTTTCTTGCTCATACATAGTAATGCAGCAAATGGCAATACAACTTTTACCGATTCTTCTGGAGCAAATAGAAGTTTGGGAAGTGATTATAGTGGTAATGGAAATCATTGGACTTTGAATAATATTACTGCTAGCGATCATACTTCAGATTGCCCAGCTAATAATTATTGTACTTTTAACAACCTAGAGGATAATGCCCATCATGCAGGTCATTATGGGGAAGGTAATTTAGAAGGTGCTGGTAAGACTGGCAGTTATTTTAACATGGGTTCTGTTGGAACAATGTATACCACAAAGAAACTTTATTTTGAGGTTTATCTCACAGCTCAAACTAACCCTGATGTTTTTTTTGGAGTTGCACCTGATGATTATCATCCTTCGGCTAGTCCATCTAATGATGCTGTTACTAACTGGCCAGGTAAAAATTTTCCTGGCGCGTCGGTAAATTGTTCTTATAATGTTGTTAGATGGGATAGTAGTCAATCCTATTCATTTACAACGGTTGCGGCCACAGGAGATATTTGGGGTGTTGCATTTGATCCAGCAACAGGTAAATTTTGGGTTCATCAAAACGGAACATGGTTTAGTAGTGGTAATCCATCAACGGGTGCAAATCCTTTATGTACTTTGTCAGATTTAACAACTGGTAGTCAGCCTCGTCTTTGGACTTGTGCGGCTGGACAATACCAGCTGAACTCAAGAATGATTCTCAACTGCGGCCAAGATGGCACTTTCAATGGAAATAAAGCAGCGCAAGGAAAAATGGATGAGAATGAGCAAGGTAATTTTTATTATACCGTACCTACAGGCTTCTTAGCCTTATGTGCATCTAATTTAGATGATCCTGCTGTAATTCCTTCAGAGAATTTTAATACAGTTTTATATACTGGCTCTGGAAGTAGCCAAACAATTACAACTGGTTTTGATACCGATTTAGTTTGGGTTAAGAATAGAGGTCGTGCATCAGAGCATATTCTAGTAGATACTCTTAGAGGTGATGGAAAAGTTTTACATTCACATTTGCCAAGTGCAGAAGTTACTCCCAATGGCGCGCCATCTCTTGTCTCAACTGGATTTACAGTTAGTTCAAGTGATGATTGGTATAACCGAAGTTCAGATACTTATGCTTCTTGGAGTTGGAAAGCAGGTGGAGCTGGTACTGCAAATACAGATGGTAGTATAAATTCTGTTGTTTCAGCAAATACAGATGCAGGATTTTCTATTGTAACTCATTCAGGCGCAGCAGGTAATGGCACAGTCGGACACGGTTTAACCAAAGCTCCTAATCTTGTTATTACCAAATCAAGAGCAGATTCAGACCAATGGCGAGTCGGATCTATCCAACCTTTGGGTTCAATGGATTTTACAGATTACTTGAAATTAAATGCTACAACTGCTTTAACAGACGAATCTACAACTTGGAATGATACTGCACCAACATCAACTGTTTTTTCGGTAGGTACAGATAGTGCAACTAATCATCCCGGTTATACTTATGTTAGTTATTGCTTCCATGGCGTTGACGGTTATTCCAGAATAGGAAGTTACGAAGGGAACGGCAATGCAAATGGAACTTTTGTCTATTGTGGTTTTAGGCCAGCGTTTTTGCTATTAAAAAATATGGATGCTTCTGGATGGAATTGGCGAATTATGGATTCTGCTAGAAGCACTTATAACGTGGTGACTAAGTTTCTGGAGGCCAATGTTAATGCCGCAGAAACGTCTGACGGCACGGGCAATGTTGATTTTTTATCAAACGGGTTTAAATTTCGGGTGAATGACGCTGGATCAAATGGTACTAATACTTATATGTATTACGCAATAGCTGAACAACCTTTTAAATATACAAACGCAAGATAGGAGAAAAAAATATGTGGGCTCAAGTAGATGGTAACGAAGTAATAAGAACAATGGTACATCCTATTGATATGGAAGTAGATGGTGTTACACATCCAAAAAGTATTTTTACTAAATGGACTACTGATGATTTAAAAGATATCGGTGTTTATCCATATTCTGAAAATACAGTAGATAGTAGGTATCATTATTCAGGTGAACTTACATATACGGTTAATGCAGATGATGTTGTTGGTTCATATGCAGCTACGGATCGTGATGTTGCAGAAATGAAAAAAAATATGATAAGTCAAGCTAAAGGTACTGCGTCTGGTTTACTTTCCAGACATGATTGGATGGCCATTCGTGAAATGGAAGGTGGAGAAGCAATGGCTGCGAATGTTAAAACATATCGTGCAGCTGTTCGTACAGAAAGTAATGATAAAGAAACAGAGATTAATGCACTAGCAGATTTGGATGCAATTAAAACATATGAAGCAACATCTTATACAGAGGTTCGTAAAGTATGGGATAATGATGCTGAAGATTGGGGTTCTGATACAGAATCATATACACGACATATAAATATGACAGAATACTATGTTGCGGTTGATCCAACAGCTGATGCTGACCCATCATTCGTTTCTTTGACAAAAGACTAAGGGAGATAATTAAATGGCATTATCAAAAGTAAAAACAAATATGATTGATGGGACAGTTAGTTCTATTACTAAAAGTGCTAGTGATCCAACAGTAACAACTAATCCCTCTGATGGTGTGGGTACAATTTGGCAGAATACATCATCGGGTGAAATGTATTGTTGTTCAGACGCAACTAATAACGCTAATATTTGGAAAAATATCGGTGATGGTACAGGTAGTATTTCTCCTTATACTGGTACTGCAGCTACTGGTGGAGTTATTACAACTGACGGTGATTATAAGGTTCATACATTTAATGTATCTGGAACTTTTACTGTTACAGAAGCTGGTACAGATGCAGAAGTTGAATATCTTGTCATTGCGGGTGGTGGCGGAGGTTGTCGAAGGTCAACTGGTGGTGCAGATGGTGGTGGCGGAGCCGGAGGTTATCGGACTGCGACTGGATTTACTGTTTCTAATCAAGCTTATACTGTAACTATTGGTGCAGGTGGTGCTGGACAAACAGGACAAAATGCTACTAATGGTAGTAATTCTGTATTTTCTACAATTAACTCAACTGGTGGTGGAGGAGGAGGTTGGAATACTTTAACAGCTCCTGCTGGTGGATCAGGTGGAGGTTCAGGTTATGGTGGTGGTTATAATAATCCATCTGCAAGAGGTCTTGGTAATGCAGGTAACTATACACCCGTTGAAGGATATAATGGTGGATTAGGTAACCATTATCCTGGCAGTTATATTTCTGGAGGTGGCGGTGGAGGCGCCGGTGGTATTGGTGGTGATGCAGCATCTCCAGGTGTAGGTGGAGCTGGTGGTGTTGGACGAGTTTCAGATATTACCGGTTCTAATGTAACACGAGGTGGCGGTGGCGGTGCAGGTGGTGATTCCCGAAGTAGTTCAGCCGGTGGTGTTGGAGGATCAGGCGGTGGTGGTAATGGTAGTGGTACAGGTACAACAGCTACTGCTGGAACTGCTAATACTGGTGGCGGTGGCGGTGGTGTTGGTTCTGGTATTGGTGCTAGTGCCATGGCTGGCGGGTCTGGCATAGTAATTCTAAGATATAAATTTCAATAAAAATAATAAGGAGTAAACAATGAGTCATTTTGCAGAAATAGACGGTAATGGCTTAGTTAAAAGAGTCATTGTTGCCGAACAAGATTTTATAGATTCTGGTGCTGTTGGTGCTGCAGCTAATTGGGTTCAAACAAGTTATAATAATAGTATAAGAAAACAATTTGCCGGCATAGGTTATACTTATGATGTAGCTAAAGATAAGTTTATAGCACCTAAACCTTTTCCATCTTGGGCTTTAGATAGTAATGATGATTGGCAAGCTCCTGTTGCTATGCCTGATGATGATAAGATGTATAGATGGGATGAAGATACTACAAATTGGATAGAAGAGATATCAGAAGAATAATAGGAGATTAACAAATGGCTTTAACAAGAATACCATTGACACAAACAGACGCTGCCACAGGCTTTGATACTATATCGACATCTAACCCTACTACATCTTCAAATAAAAGTGCAGGACATCTTTGGTTAAACAAAACAACAGGTGAGGCCTATACTTGCACAGACGCTACAGCTGGTGCTAATGTTTGGACTAATGTAGGTGACCAAACAGGTATTATTGAGCCTATAACAACAACAATAGCTACTGGAGGTACTATTGTTACTTCCGGTGATTACAAAATTCATACATTTACTTCATCTGGAAACTTTGTTGTAACACAAGCAGGAGCTCCGATAGAATATTTATTAGTTGCAGGTGGTGGAGGAGGAGGTTCTGGACAAAGTAATTCAAACTATGCAGCTGGTGGTGGAGGAGGTGGAGGTATGATTACTGCAAATAATTTTTCAGTCAGTAATGGTACTTACGCAATTGTTGTTGGTGCAGGTGGTGCTGGACAAGCTGAAGATACAAATAAATCATACTCAGGTACTAATTCATTATTTTCTACTTTGATTGCAACAGGTGGAGGTGGAGGAGGTCCTAGAAGTAATAACAATAGAGCCGATCATGGACAAGCTGGTGGATCGGGTGGTGGTGCTGGTTGTGGTACAACTGGTTCTGGCGCCGCATCATACGCTGGTGGTATTGCAATAGCAAATAAAATTCCTACAATGACAAGTAATACTGCTCCTTATGGAACAGCGTTTGCATCACAAAATGGTAGTACGAGTGATTCGTCTGCTTGTTGGAAAGCATTTGATGAGGCTACTAATACATCTTGGAAAACAACATCTACTGGTACATCATTTGCAGGAGTAGACTTTGGATTTAATTTTACTACAGGTTTTGTTGCAACTGGTTATACTATTGCACTAAAAGATGGTGATTCAAATCAAGCTCCGAAAGATTGGACTTTTCAAGGTAGTAATGATGGATCAAGTTGGACAACACTTGATACACGAGCTAACTTTACCGTTGGGAATACCGCTGCAACTCAATGGGGTGGTTATGGAGCTCAGAAAAAAACATTTACTTTTTCCAACTCAACTAGTTATACAAGATATAAATGGGTCTTTACTGGTTCACAATCTAGTGGACAAGAAGTTTTTATAACAAGCGCACAAATATTTACTGCGGGTGGTCAAGGAAATAACGGCGGTAATGGTGGTGTAGACGCAGGCGGTGGAGGAGGCGGAGGTGGTGCTTCAGCCATTGGTACAAATGGTGCTACTAATCCGGGTGCAGGTGGTGCTGGTTTAGCTTCAACTTTATCTGGTTCATCTGTAACTTATGCAGGTGGAGGTGGAGGTGGAGCAGGTGTTAGTTCAAGTGGTGGTAATGGTGCGGCCGGTGGAACAGGTGGAGGTGGAGCAGGTTCTAGCACTGGTTCTTCTAACGCAGTTGCTGGTACAGTAAATACTGGTGGTGGAGGAGGTGGTGCTGGTAAAGGTTATCAAACTGGTGCAGGTGCTTCAGCTGCTGGAGGCTCAGGTGTAGTTATTCTCAAATATAAATTTCAATAGATTATAAATATATGTAATTATTAAATTATTTTCAGGAGTCAACATGAGTGAGAAAGAAAGTGAGTCAAAAGATTTAGTCGTAAAAACATTTAGTAATGATTCTATTAAAAAGTATGAATCATACGGTGGTAAATCATTAGTACAGAATTTACAGAATGCTGAAGTAGCAATCAATAAAGTTAAATATACTGAGCGTATTTGGGATAGGTCAAGAAGTCAATTTATGTTGAAACACTTGACTTGTTCACAAGCTGATGATTGGACAAGACTACGACAAGTATCTGCTGAGATGTCAAGAAAGAGAATGGCACTTAATGAAGCAAAGTTTGGTTATATGGAGGCTGTTGCAAAAGCAAAAATTAAAAAACAAAAATATGATGAAGAAGATGATCCATTGAAAAGAGAACTACTTGAAATTCAAGTTGCTAAGATGGAATCACAAAATGCAGAACTTTTAATTAAAGTTGAAGGTGCATTAAAAGAGATTGAAACTCTTGGTGAAATGCATGATCAACTTAAAGAATCTATTGGAGATGTAACAGAAGAAGAATTTGAAAAAGCACAAGTTCAATCACATATCAAACGTGCTATGACACAATCTATTCGTGAGATAAGAGAAAAGGGTTCGATTGGTTGTGGTAATCAGGAATATTTGGAACAAGTTGGAGTTTGTGTTTCAAGTGCGAAAAAAGAGATTATGATATTTTTAGCTGAAGAACAATCTTCAGGTGTTGCAAATACTTCATTATTACATTCCTTCGTTGATGGTTTTGCAGAAAGATATGAACCAGTAGCAAAACAACAAGCAGATTTTTTAAAGTTTTCTGTTGATGCAAATAACTTATTAACATATACACCAGAACAAGAAAATCAAAAACTAATAGAAAAAAAGGAATAACAGATGGCATATTTAGGTAAAAGTTTAAAAAGTGTCGAAACCGCCAATATATCAGTTGATACAATGACTGGAAATGGTTCTGCAACTACAATGGGTATTTCTCTTGGTTCTAAAACATCATTATCAGTTAATGATATTTCTGTTTTTATTAGTGGTGTTATGCAAAGGCCGGGAACTGATTATACTTTATCTGGTTCTACTGTTACATTTACAACAGCCCCTGCTAGTGGTTGGAAAGTTGTTGCACTCAGTAAAGGGGATACCTGGATCAATGAAGTAATAGATGGGTCTGTTACAAGTGAGTCAATAAAAGACGGTGCAGTAACAGACGCAAAAATTACGGGCATGGCCGCTAGTAAACTTACAGGTGCTTTACCTGCAATTAATGGTTCGGCGGTAACTGGTATTGTGACTTATACAAAAAATTCAAGTTATCCTACGATATCAACAAATCCTTCAGGTGGTGTTGGTACAATTTGGGTTAATCAATCTTCAGGTGAGATGTTTATTTTAACAGATGCGACTGCGGGAGCTAATGTTTGGACAAATGTAGGTGGTGGTTCTGGTGATGTTGTTCCGTATACGTTTCAAGGTACTATAAAAGGATTTTCAATGGGTTGTGAATCTGGTTCTAGTGAACTTAACACAATTGAACACTATTCATATTCTAGTGATGGTGATGCT
>PVBE010117113.1_pt1 | contig 11813 bp, 5 predicted proteins | sample 1631181 | NCBI WGS metagenome assembly PVBE01 (sample SAMN08397723, study PRJNA350692) | Marine metagenome, whole genome shotgun sequencing project. | isolation source: water | place: Pacific Ocean | collected 2012-04 | reverse complement strand
GTCCGTCGCGCGGGCCAGCGCGTCGGTCGTCTCGGTGTCGATCGGGATGACGCCCAGCGGGGTCTCGAACCCGCCGACCGAGGGGACGGCCGCGCCGGCCGTCGACGAGCCGCCGGTCGCGATGATCGTGCCCCACGCCGGTCACCGATGGTCGGGAGCCACCGCAGCCTGGGCCTACGCGGCGGTCCGCGACAGGCCGACACGCCGCGTCTTCCTGATCGGCCCGAGCCACCGCGTGCCCTTCGCCGGCGCGGCCGTCCCCTCGGTCGGCGGGTTCGAGACCCCGCTGGGCGTCATCCCGATCGACACCGAGACGACCGACGCGCTGGCCCGCGCGACGGACATCGTCGTAGACGACCGCCCCCACGCCCAGGAGCACTCCCTCGAGATCCAGCTCCCCTTCCTTCAGGTCGTCCTCGACGAAGGATTCGGGCTCGTGCCGATCGTGATCGGAGACATCGACGCCGCCGGCGCCGAGCGCATCGCCGAGGCCCTTCGGCCGCTGATCGGCCCCAACGACCTGGTTCTGGCGAGCAGCGACTTCACGCACTACGGCCACGACTACGGCTACGTGCCATTCACCGACGACGTCCCCGCGCGGATCGAGCGGCTCGCGACCGACGCGCTCACGGCGATCCGCACGCTGTCGGCGGAGGACTTTCAGACATACCAACAGCGAACGGGCGACACGATCTGCGGCTTCCGTCCGATCATGGTGCTGATGTCGTTGCTACCGCCTGATACCCGACTCGACCTGCTGCAGTACGACACCTCTGGACGCATCGGCGGCGATTGGGCGCGGAGCGTGAGCTATCTCTCCGTCGCCGTGGATCTCGCTGCGTGGCCCCAACCGGCCGGGTCGGACGCGCACGGTCCGCTGTCTGCGGACGCGGCCGATGCGGGACCGTCTTTCGAGGGCCCGGAGGTGCTCGACGCGGTCGAGCGTACCGAGGCGCTGCGCCTCGCTCGCGCGGTGCTCGAAGCACACGTGCGGTCCGGCGTGACCCTCGCCCCGAGCGACCTCGGCATCGCCGCCGACGGTCATCTGGCCGAGCACTACGGCGTGTTCGTCACGCTGAAGATCCACGAACAGCTCCGCGGATGCATCGGCAACATCTGGCCCCGTGGGCCACTGATCGACGCGATCGTCGGGCGCGCGATCGACGCGGCCGAGAACGACCGACGCTTCACGCCCGTGACGCCGGACGAGCTCGACCGCATCCACGTCGAGATCTCCGTCCTGACCCCGACCCGCGCGGTGGCGGGCCCCGAGGAGATCGTGATCGGTGAAGACGGGATCGTCCTTTCGCAACGAGGCCGTCGGGCGGTGTTCCTGCCCCAGGTCGCCCCCGAGCAGGGCTGGGACCTTCCCACGACCTTGACGGAGCTCTCCGTGAAAGCGGGCCTCGGCCCGGACGCGTGGCGACAGGGCGCGACCTTCGAGGTCTTCAACGCCCAGGTCTTCTCCGAGCCGGTCGGTCCGTGATCGCGAGCGGAGCGATGCGGCGAGCGGGGCGATGACACGGGCGCCTCCCCTCTTCGCCCTTTTCGGGGCGATCGGCTGCTACACCCTCGCGGCGCAGACGTTCCTGCTCCGGGAGTACCTGGTCAGCATCCAGGCGAACGAGCTCGGCATCGCGATCTTCTTCGGCACCTGGCTCCTGTGGGTCGCCATCGGCGCGGCCCTCGGCACCGCCGTGGACCGCCGCCTCGACGTGGCCCGGTGGTTCGCGCCGCTGGCCCTCGCCTACCCCCTATTGCTCCTCTGTCAGCTCGTCGCGATCATCTCGCTCCGCCGAATCGCGGGCGTCGACACCACCGCGCTCTTCCCCCTCGGTCCACTCTTGTGGGCGAGCGTCGTGGTCAACGCCCCGACCAGCCTGTTGACCGGCTTTCTCTTTCAATCGGGCTGCGTCGTCGCCTGGGGAGACCGGGGGAGGGACACGGCCGGCTCGGGTCGGATGATCGCGCGCCTCTACGCAGCCGAGGCGGCGGGTAGCTTCGTCGGCGGCGTGGCGATGACCGGGCTGCTCTGGGCACTCGTGCCTCCACTGTCGGTCATGGGCGGGGCGTCGCTGCTGCTCGCCGGGAGCGTCGTGTGGGTGGCCCGAGCCGGCGGCCGGCGCGGGGTCGCGTGGTTGGCGGCATCGCTGTGCGGGGCGTTGCTGGCCACGGCACTCACCCCGCTACACGGCACGTTGCGGTCGGCCCTCGTAGACCTTCGCTGGGGCGTGACCATGCCCGGGGCCGAGCTGTTGGAGACGGTGGAGACGCCGTACCAGACCGTGAGCGTGGCGGCGCTTCCCGGCCAGACGGTCGTGCTCGCCGGCGGTGGCGTCGCGACATCGACCGCGGATCGACAGGCGCACGCGACGACCGCCGCGCTCCTGATGTCCGAGTGCCCACACGCCCGCCGCGTCCTGGTCGTGGGGCAGGCCTCCGAGGGCCTGGTCCCCGCCCTGCTCCGCTACCCACTCGAGCGCGTGGAGCTGGTCTCCGTCGACCGGCTCATGCACGAGACGATTCTGCCGCACCTCGGCCCGGACGTCGCTGCCGCGTTCGGTGATTCACGCGTGTCGCGCCACGTCGTCGACCCCCGCGCACTCCTGGCCGGACGCGACCACACCACGGACGCCGCCTGGGACCTGGTCCTGATCGACCTGCCCGATCCACGAACGGCCTATCTCAACCGCTTCTACACCCGTGACTTCCTCGAGTCCGTGCACTCGGCGCTCGCCCCTCGCGGCGTCGTCGCAGCGCGGATCTCTGCTGGGGAGAACTACGCCGGCACGGAGCTGGCCCAATATGGACGCTCCGTCTACCGAACGCTGCGCGCTGTGTTCCCGGAGGTCGTCGTCACTCCGGGCGAACAGGCGTGGCTCTTCGCCTCGACGTCGCCGGGAGATCTCACGCTCGACGCCGACGAGTTGTCGCGCCGGTTCCTGGCGCTGACCTCCAGGGACGGCGACGTGCCGCCGGACGTATTCGCGTCGCTGATCGCCGCCGAACGCGTGGAGTCGACGCGGGCGCTCTTCGAGAGTACGGGAGGCCTGTCCGAGGACGCGCTGCTCAACACCGACCGTCGACCCGTCACGCTCTTCCTCGGCCTGCTCGTCGCCGCCACGCAGGGCGGCGCTCGCTTCGGCCCACTGCTCCGGGCCGTGCGCGCGGTCGGCCTGCCCGTCTTCCTCGTACCCCTGCTGGTTTTCGTCGCCACGCGACTCGCCTGGCGCGCGACGACGGTCACGCAGCGTCCGCAGTCCGTGTTCGACGGAAGCGTCCTGCTCGCGGTCTTCGGCTCCGCGGCGGTGTGCGTGGAGATCGCGTTGCTGGTCGCGTTCCAGAATCGCTTCGGCCATCTCTTCGTCTCCGTCGGGCTCCTCGCCGCGCTCTTCATGCTGGGCCTCGCGCTCGGCGCCGCGGGTGGCGCGGCCATGCTGCGCCGCATGGACCACACCTCCCACGGTGCGGCGCACCTCGTCGGCGCCCTCGGCGTCGCGATGTGTCTCGCATTGCCGGTCGCCATCGACGGCTTGATCCACGCCCCGGATGCGACGGCGATGGCCGCCTACCACGCCCTGCTGCTGCTCACCGGCGCCGTGTGCGGCACCGCGTTTCCCTGCGCGAGCCACTACGTGGAGATCGGCGGCCACCGCGCGGGCCAGATCGCCGGTCTGCTGGAGTCCGTGGACCATTGGGGCGGCGCCCTCGGCGCCGCGATCGTCGGCACGGCCGTCATCCCCATTCTCGGTATCTCCGCCACGTGCTCCCTCCTGGCCACCGCCATCGGCTGCGCGTGGGCCCTCTTCGCTGCGGACCCCCTGGTCGAGCGCGCCCAGGATCGTCTCGCGGGATCCCGGCGGCGCAGCGCGCGGGGCGGCGGCTGGCGGGCGGGCTGCTTCGCGGGGGCCGGCATCGTGGTGGCAGCGGGCCTGGTCTCCAACCTGGTCGCCGGGAAGATGGACACACCGCGGGTACATCTCGACGAGCGGTGGATCGCGGCCCGCTACGAGACCCCGGTCGTCGACGAACGAGACACCCCCTTCGTCCATTACCGGGTGTCGGCGATCGGCGCCGACGCGGGCAGCTTCGAGCACACGCTGGTCGCGTCGCGAGCGGTGGCTCCAGACGTTCGGGGGTACGGCGGACCGATCAACCTGTTGGTCACGACCGGAACGGCGGGAGACATCGAGGGGGTCTCGCTGCTCGAATCCCGGGAGACGCCGACGTATATCCACGGCGCGGGCGACTGGCTGGAGGGGTTCGTCGGTTGGCCACTCGACCGCGCCGTGCGATTGGGCGATGGACCGGACGAGGTCGACGTCATGACGGGCGCGACGATCTCCTCGCGGGCGATGGTCGACATCGTCGATCGGACCCGCGTGGCGCTCGCCCGAGAGGTCTATGGTCACGAGGTCGCGGACGCGGACGCCGGCGGGTGGCGGGACTCGTTGTCCGGCTGGGTCGTCGCCGTCGTGCTGCTCCTGCTCCTCTCGGTGCCGGTGTTTCTCTGGGGCGGGGCGCGTGCCCGCGACGCGATCATGCTGGCGAACCTCCTGGTCGCGGGGGTCGCGCTGAACCTGCAGCTCTCGTTCGCAGACGTTGCCCGGTTGCTCGCCGACGGCCTGCCCTCGTCGCACGCGTTCGAGCGCCTCGTGCTGATCGTCGGCGTGCTCGTGTTGTCTGTTTGCTTCGGGCAGATCTACTGCGGCCTCGTGTGTCCATTCGGCGCAGTGCAAGAGCTATTCAGCCGCGTCGGCGACCGTTTGGGCCTGCTGCGCGCAGCGTCGGAGGGAGCGGACAGGCGAGCCCGCCGGATCAAGGTCTGTGTCTTGATCGCGGGTCTGTGCGCGTTCTTCGTCGCACGCTCCGAGCGGGTCTTCGCGCCCGATCCGCTGCAGGCCGTATTCGGCGGTGATTGGACGAAGCCCATGATCGTACTGCTGGCGGTCGTCGGCCTGGCGAGCCTGTGGTTCTTTCGGTTCTGGTGCCGCTACCTCTGCCCGGTGGGGGCGTTCTTCTCCCTGTTCAACGGGCTCGGCGTGGCGCTCCGCTGGGCGCGACCGAAGCGCCCCAAAGCGTGCGACCTGGGCGTGCGAAGCCGCTGGGACATGGACTGCCTGCAATGCAACCGCTGTCTCGACGCGGCGCGTGCGCAGCCAGCGAAACCCTGGCTCGCGGCGCGATCCGGACCACGGTGGCGTCGCGACCTCGGACTTGCCCTGGCCATCGCCCTCGCCAGCGCCCTCGTGCTGAGCATCGCGCGCGGCGAGCACGTCGACGCGACCGACCAGAGCCCCCTCGGCGACGCGCGCGACGTGGACACGGCTGAGATCGTGCGTCAGATCGGCGAGCACCGCCTGTCGGACCAAGAGGCGCTCTACTACCTGCCGATCGAGGAGGTGGAAGAACAGCCGGAGACGTCTGCCGGGGAATCACCGCTCCGGTGAACGCATCCCACGGCGGTCGCCAAGTCCGGGCGATACCCCCTCAAGGGCGAGATCCTATCTCGCCCCCGGCTCACAGAGCCGGTCGACACGCCTGAGGCACCCCAACACGCCTGAGGCACCCCAAGACCCTCGACTTCGCGATCACCCTGGAACACGCCCCTGCGCTGCTGACATCGCGGCCGGCCTCACGTATCGTCGCTCGACCAAGGACACCCCCGTCAAGGAGTGGGTAATGGGAGTCGTGTTTGCTGAGTCGAGGCGCCGGTGGCGCATGCTTGCCCGTGTGTTGATCGCCCTGGGTCTCGCCCTCGCTTGTGCACCGCTCGCTTACGCCCAGGACACGGCGGATGACCAGCTCCTCGCCGACTCGACCGAAGCGACCGAGACCGCGGACGAGGCCTGGCGCGCGATCGCGGAGCTGCTCGGCGATGGGCGGTTCGAGGACGCGGAGGTGGCGCTACGCGGATTCCGGTCGGAACATCCCGAAGACGAACGGGGCGCCCTGGCCAACGCCCTCGCGACGGCGATCCGCGCCGCGCTCGAGCGTCCTTCGGAAGAGGTGCAGGTCACGAGCTAGGCGGGGCGACTCGAGGTCGTCGTGTTCAGCACGCTCTGGGCCGCCGGCACGGGTGGGATCCTCGGCGTCGAGATCATCGGCGACGAGTGGTCGGACGCGGAGAGCAAGATCCCGATCTGGACGGCCGTCGCGGGGGGCGGGCTCGGACTGGGTCTGAGCCTCTTTCTCACCGCCGACGATCCACCGACCGAGTTTCAGTCCGGCCTGATCAGCAGCGCGGGAGTCTGGGGCTACGCCCTGGGCGCGGAGCTCGTGTTCGGCACGCCGATCTCGGTGTGCGAGACCGACAGCTGGAGCGACACCTATTGCGACCCGTCCCCCCATGCGGCGCGGATGGTGCCCGTCGCGCTGAGCACGGCCGCGGTGACGGCGGCCGTCCTGTACGGCCGAGCTCGGCCCGACCTGCCGGTGGGCGACCTGGCGCTGATCAACTCGGCCGGGGCCTGGGGAATGGCCACCGCGCTCGCGATCATGGCGGTCGGCCGAGTCGACTCCCCGCGGCGGCCTTCCGACTTCATGGCCGCGGGCACGGCGGTCGGGCTCGTCGGCGGAGTCGCCATGACCCCGTTCCTGACCGTGTCCCGCTCGCGCATGTGGCTGATCAACCTCAGCGGCATGCTCGGGGTGGGCCTGGCCTCGGCGATCGTGGCGACCGCCGAGGCCGACGACGAGCGTGCGTGGGGGGAGCCATCCTCGCCGGCGAGGCGGCGGGGCTGGCCACCGGCGCGCTGCTCACGGTGGTCCGCGACCGCCGGGCGACGCCGCGGGCGGATGCCGTGTCGCTCACCCTGACGCCGACGGCGATCCCGAGCGAGCGCGGGATGGCGACCGGGGTTGGGCTCAACGCCCGCTGGTAGGCCGCCGTCAGAGGATCGCGCGCGAGATCAGCTCCTTCATGATCTCCGACGTGCCGGCGTAGATGCGTTGCACCCGGGCGTCGGCCCATGCGCGGGCGATCGGGTACTCGGTCATGTAACCATAGCCGCCGAAGAGCTGGACGCAGGCGTCGATCACGTCGAACTGCGCCTCGGTGGCCCACAGCTTCGCCATCGCCGCCGTCGGCACGTCGAGGTTGCCCTCGAGATGGAGCGCGAGGCAGCGGTCGACGAAGGTCCGGGTGACCTGTACCCGGGTCGCCAGCTCGGCGATCTGGAAACGCGTGTTCTGGAACTTCGCGATCGGGCGACCGAACGCCTCGCGCTCCTTGACGTACTCGACGGTCCACTCCAGCGCCCCCTCCGCCGCCGCGGCAGCGAGGACCGCAACGGAGAGGCGCTCCTGGGCGAGCTCCATCATCAGGTAGCCGAACCCCGCGTTCTCGTGGCCGAGCAGCGCGTCGGCGGGGAGGCGCAGATCTTCGAAGAAGAGTTCGGAGGTGTCCTGGGCCTTGAGGCCGACCTTCTTCAGGTTCTTGCCGCGGCAGAAACCCTCACGATCGGCCTCGACCAGGAAGAGCGAGGTCCCATGCGCGCCCAGCGACGGGTCGGTCTTGGCGACGACGACCACGAGGTCGGCGAGCTGGCCGTTGCTGACGAAGGTCTTGGCGCCGTCGAGCACCCAGCCGTCGCCATCCCGAACCGCGGTCGTCCGAATGCCCTGCAGGTCGCTGCCGGCACCCGGCTCGCTCATCGCGATCGCGGTTATGACCTCGCCGGAGACCATCTTCGGGATCCACCGCTGTTTCTGCTCCTCGCTCCCGTGATGAGCGATGTAGGGCAGCACGACATCGGAGTGCAGCATGAAGCCCGGACCGGTGACGCCGGTGCGACCGGCCTCCTCCGAAACGATCGCGTTGAAGAGGTAATCGGCGCCGACCCCACCATACTCGGGCGGGGCGTCCGGGCAGAGCAGCCCGAGCTCCCCGGCCTTCAGCCAGATCTCCCGCGGCACGCAACCGGCCTCCTCCCAGGTGTCGTGATACGGCAGGATCTCGGCGTCGATGAAGCTCCGCGTCATCTTGCGGAACATGTCGTGGTCTTCGCCGAAGAGCGTTCTCGGGATCACGGTGCCTCCTGGGCGTACGGGTCGTGGTGCGTTCAGCCCTATTCGACCGCGGGCTCCGTCTCAAGCGACGACGCTGTTGCGTGGGCTCGCCGTCGATCGCATGTTGGTCGGCATCACGACTTCGGAGGAGTCTTCGAGATGCAACCCGCGACCCTGCTCGTGTTCGCGACCGCGCTCGCCTGCGCCGTCGCCCCTGGATGCGATGGCGACGACGGTCCGATCTGGGTCGATGGCGCGTTCGTGGACGTATCCGATGACGCCCCGGCGGGTGGCGACAGCTCCGGCGACGGCGGGGTCACGGACGGCACGAGCGACGGTGCGCAACCCGCGGATGCGCCCGGAGACGGGCCGACCGTCGATCCCGACGCGAGCACGACCGACACCGGGCCCGGCGATGTGTCCGGCGATGAAGGCACCACGCCGACCGACACCGGTGGGTCGACCGACACGTCGCCGGACGCGGACCGCCCCCTCTGCGGCACGATCCCGACCTTCGAGGACGGCCGCACGCCGAGCCGCGAGATCCACGTCGCAACGACCGGCTCGGACGACAGCGGCGATGGCTCGCCCGGTGCCCCCTTCGCGTCGGTCGCCCACGCCGCAGGCCTGGTCGGCCCGGGTGACGCGATCCGGATCCACCCCGGCACCTATCGGCGACACACGTACTTCTATCGCCTCCGAGGCACGGCCGAGGCGCCGATCTGGGTCGGCGGAGTGCCGGGGCAGGAGCGGCCGGTGATCGATGCCTCCGGGGAGAGCCAGGCGTTCTTCTTCGAGCAGCCCTATTACGTCGTCGTGCACGACCTCGTGGTCCGGAACGCGGCGAACAACGGAATCAACGCCGACGACGGCAGCGCCTTCGACGACCCGGAGGCGGCCCGACACGTGGTGTTCCGGGATCTCCTGATCGAGGACGTCGGCCCGGTCGGCAACCAAGACTGCCTGAAGCTCTCCGGGCTCGACGACCACTTCGTGCTCGACAGCACCTTCCGGCGGTGCGGGACCGGAGGCAGCGGCGTCGACCACGTCGGCTGCCACGACGGCGTGATCGCGGGGAATACCTTCGAAGATCTCGGTTCGTCCGGGCTGCAGAACAAGGGCGGGTCGACCGACATCGACGTCGTCCGGAACCGCTTTCTCGACGCCGGCATGCGGCCCGTGAACATGGGCGGCTCGACCGGATTCCAGTTCTTCCGCCCCCCGGTCGATCCGAGCGGACCGAACGCCGAGGCTCGACGGATCCGCGTGCTGGCCAACCTCTTCGTCGGTGGAGATACCGCAGCCGCCCTGGTGGGATGCGTCGACTGCGTCTTCGCCCAGAACACGGTCATCGACCCGGCGTTCTGGGCGCTGCGGATCCTGCAGGAGACCGTCAGCGGTCCCGACGGCGAGTTCCTGCCCACAGCGAACGGCCAGGTGTTCAACAACATCTTCATCTTGACGCGTGCGGGCATGGTCTCGGACGTCAACGTGGGCCCCGACACGGACCCGGACAGCTTCGTCTTCCGGAACAACCTCTGGTACGCGCACGACGCGCCGGAGCGCTCCGCACCGTCGCTGCCGGCGCCGACGAGCGACGACGTGGTCGGCCGTGATCCGGGGCTGACCGACGTGTATCGCATCGGCCCGACCAGTCCCGCGGTGGGCGCCGGCACCACGGCTCCGATCGCCGGGGACCTGCACGGCCGCTGTTTCGCCGATCCGCCGAGCATCGGCGCCTGGGAGGGCGCGGACGACTGACCGCGGCTGCGTCGATCCATTGAATCGACCCGCCACCACCGATAGGATGGGCCATATCCACGAACCAGGGTGGGCGCCATGTCACGGATTATTGGTTGCGGCGTCGTGCGTCGCGTTGGCGGTTGTGATTTCCGGATGCGGGGGACAAGGAGGTGCGGAACCGGAGGTAGACGCCGGTCGCGACGCGGGGGACGGTGGACGACGCGCCTGCAGACACGGCCGGCGATGCGCCTGCGGACACGCACGGCGACGCACCAGGAGACACGCACGGCGACGCACCAGGAGACACGCACGGCGAGACCGGCGACGACGTACCCGAAGACCCGGACATCGTCGTGCCTACTGGCCCCGACTCCGACGACGACGGGCTCGACGACGAGCGCGAGGCCGAGCTCGGCACCGACCCGGACAACCCGGATACCGACGGTGACGGACTCACCGACTACCAGGAGGCCGAGCTCCTGCCCACCGACCCGCTCGACCCGGACTCCGACGACGACGGACTCACCGATGGCGACGAGATCCAGCTCCACGGGTCGGACCCGACGCTCGCCGATTCCGATGGTGATGGAACGCTCGACCCGGACGAGGCCGCCGCGGGAACCAACCCCGCCGCGCCCGACACCGACCGCGACGGAAGGACCGATACGGAGGAGCTCATCGACGACGGCACGGATCCGCTGGATCCCGACACCGACGATGACGGGCTCTCGGACTCCGACGAGCACCTCCTGGGGACCGACCCGCTCGACGACGACAGCGACGACGACGGCATCGGTGACGGTGCGGAGCTGCTCCGCCGAACCGATCCACTCGACGACGATACCGACGACGACGGGCTCACTGACGGCGACGAGGTCGACGTCCACCGCACCTCGCCGGTGCTCGCGGACACCGACGACGACGGGCTCTCCGACGGCGGGGAGATCGACGCCGGAACGGATCCGCGGCGTGGCGACAGCGACGGCGACGGTCTGTCCGACGGCGCCGAGGTCGGCACCCACGGCACGGACCCCCTCGATGGCGACACCGACGACGACCTGCTGACCGACCTGCACGAAGTGACGATCCACTTCACCAACCCGACCCTCGCCGACACCGACGACGACGGCATCGACGATCAGACGGAGCTGCGGGTCGGGCTCGACCCCGGGAACCCCGCCGATGCTCTCGGCGATCTCGACGACGACGGGCTGACGAACCTCGACGAGCTCGCTGCGGGATCCGACATTCGGAACCCCGACACCGACGGTGACGGACTGGTCGACGGTGCCGAGGTCACCCTCGGGACCGACCTGCGCGGGCGGGACTCCGACGCGGACGGACTGACCGACGGCCAGGAGATCGACGTCGGCCTCGACCCGCTCGACGACGACAGCGACGACGACGGCCTCCTCGACGGCGAGGAGCCCGATGCGCTCGTCGACTTCGACGGCGACGGCTTGATCAACGCGGCGGACGATGACAGCGACGATGACGGACTCTTCGACGGAGACGAGATCGTACTGCACGGGTCCAATCCCCTCGACGCCGATACCGACGACGACGGCATTCCGGACGCGGTCGAAGTCGCGTGGGGGCTCGACCCCACCGATCCGAGCGATGCCGACGACGACGACGACGACGACGGACTGACCAACGGCGAGGAGTACGACCTCGGTACCGACATCGGGTCGGTCGACAGCGATGGCGACGAGATCGAGGACGGCGTGGAGATCGATCTCGGGCTCGACCCCGCGGACCCGGATGACGCGGCCGGCGACCTCGACCTCGACGGGCTCAGCAACCTCGACGAGGTCCGCGGACCCACCGATCCGCTCTACGACGACGGGCTCAGCGATGGCGACGACGCCGCGCCCGTCGACCCGGACAGCGACGACGACGGACTCCTCGATGGTGACGAGGTGCACACGCACGGGACCGATCCGGGCGACGACGACAGCGACGACGACGGATTGCTCGACGGCGACGAGGTCTCGCGCGGCACCGAACCGTTGCTCGGCGATAGCGACGCCGACGGAGTCAGCGACGGCGACGAGGTC
>PVBE010839586.1_pt1 | contig 11814 bp, 9 predicted proteins | sample 1631181 | NCBI WGS metagenome assembly PVBE01 (sample SAMN08397723, study PRJNA350692) | Marine metagenome, whole genome shotgun sequencing project. | isolation source: water | place: Pacific Ocean | collected 2012-04 | reverse complement strand
CGGTCTTACGCTTGGCCTTTCGCTTGGCCTTGCGCCTGGGAGCCGCTCTGCGCTTCCTGGGGGCCGCCTTGCGCTTGGTGGAGGCCTTGCGTTTCTTGGGAGCCGCCTTGCGCTTGGCGGGCGCCTTGCGCTTCGAGGAGGCCTTGCGCTTCGCGGGCGCACGGCCGCCCTTCTTGGCGGGAGGGGACATGGGGATCTGGGTGGAGGGAGGGGGTCCTGGGAGGGGGGCGTGGGGAGGAACCCTAGTCTATCACCTCAGGGTGCACTCATGACGGACAAAAACTGGCCGGTGCCGGGGCGCGGCGGAGGGTGCCACGTGGTGCGGGGGGTGCGGCCGGCTGCGTCTCGCAGGGAGGGTCAAGGCATGACAATTACGCGGACGATCTCGTCTTTCCAGCATCCTCGTTTGCGTAATTGTAACGCCATGACCCAGCGTTGGTGGGGTTGGGGGCACGCAGCAACCCCCAGCCAGGGAGGCCGTGGCTGGGGGCTAAAGACTCGAGCTACGCCGAGACTAGACCGGGCGGAACCGGATGTGCTCGGGGCCGACCTGGTCGGTGGGGACCAGGGCCACGTTCATACCGGCCTCGACGTCGTCGTCCTCGACATCGACGAGGCGGCCGAAGAGGGTGCCCAGGGCGCCGGCGAACTGGACCTGAACGATCCAGACGGGCTGGTCGAGCAGGTTCCCAGCGCGGTCCTCGAAGACCTGGGTGGCCGCGATTACGAAGCCCGAGGCGGGATCGAGCTCGCGCGCGTCCTCGTTCGGATCCATCGTGTGCAGGCTGGCCTCACAGAAGTGGGACGGCGGGATGAGCACGGCCTCGCGATCTTCGCTCCAGGTGCCGGTGAGCTTGCCCTTGGCCAGGTCCTCGTAGAACTTGCGCCCGCCGATACCGGCCGTGTACGCGTAGTCCAGTGGGATCTTGCCGGGGAAGCTCTTGGCGCTCACGGAGGTCATCTCGGAGGGCTTGACCATCACGGGTTCCTGGTCCACCACCTCGTCGTCCCGCATGGGGCGGAAGTACATGATGTCGGTGATGGTGCCCTCGCGCTCGGCCTCGGGCTTCCACACGGCCTTGACACGCATGCCGAACTGGACGTCTTTGCCTTCGATCTCGCCCAGCTTGTGGCAGATGCCCATCTGGTCGGCCGCGCCGTCGATGGCGATGACCGCGAAGATGTCCTGCTGGCCCTCGGGCAGCGGCAGGGAGGCCCAGTTGACGTTCGAGACGGTGAAGGTCTCGACGACGCCGCTGTCGGGAAGATCGAAGTACATGTCCACGGACCGCAGGTTGCAGATCTCGCAGAACTGCCGCGGCGGGATCATCATGCGCCCGCAGTCGGTGCAGTAGGATCCGCGGAGCTTGCCCTGCTTCAGGCCGTCCAGGTAGGTCGTGAGCGCGAAGCCGTTGTCCCAGGAGTACGGCAGGTTGGGCTGGTACTCGATGTGGGGGACGTCCTTGACGCTCCTGATGGAGGTACCGGGCAGATCCTCGGGCTTGACGTCGTTCCACGGCGACTGCCGACTGAACAGCGGCATGGCGCCTTCGGAGCCCATGATGACCACGCAGCCCACTTGCATGAGGTCGCCCCAGGACTGGGCGATGCCGCGGTGAGCGTTCTTTGCCACCTGGCGCGCGCCTGCCTGCCCCGAGAGCTGGAAGTAGAGCTCGGAGATCTTCATCAGGCCGGTGGCCGCGATGGGATTGCCGACGCCCAGGGCGCCGCCGGAGGGACAGAGGGGATGGCTCGCGTCACGGGCGAACGAGCCCGAGAACAGCAGGTCCTTGACCTTGCGGCCCGTCTTGTCCATCAGCAGGCCGTTCATGTGGTGCAGGGCCTTGTAGTCGAACGGATCGTAGGGCTCCCAGATGTCGATCTGGTCTTCCGGACGGCTGATGCCCGCCATGTCGTAGGCGTCCTTGGCGGCCATGGCCACGTAGGTCGGGTACGCCAGGTCGCGGGTGTTCCAGTAGGCCGTGTCTAGCCGGTAGCCCACACCCTCGATGAACACGGGGTGCTTGCAGTGGTTGCGTGCGACCCTTTCGTTGGCGAGGACGATGGCGCAGGCGCCGTCGGAGGTGGGACTGATGTCGAGGCGTTTGACCGGCCAGGACAGCATGGGCGAGTTCATCACGTCCTGGACGGTGATCTTCTTCGCGATCTGCGCCGCCGGGTGATCCATGGCGTTGAGCTTGTTGTTCACCGACACCCAGGCGATCTCTTCCTCTGTGTACCCGTAGACGTGCATCATCCGCGCCATCTCGATGGCGAAGATGTGGATCAGGGTGAGCTCGAGGGGCTGCTCGGTGGTGTGGTCGAAGATGGTCAAGAAGGCGCCCGCCGGATGCGGCACGCAGGGAGACATCTTCTCTTCGGTGACCACCAAGCAGTTCTTGAACTTGCCCGAGGCGATGTGCATCCAGCCGTGGATGGGGCTGAAGATGCCCGTGCCACCGCCGACGAAGTGGCGCATGTAGGGTTTGTTCACGCCGCCGGAGCCGGCGATGAGGTTCTCACCGTTCATGTGGATGCCGTCGAAGGCGTCCGGAGCGGTTCCGTGGACGACGCAGTCGATGTCGTCGATGTCGAGCCTGGCGTCCTCGAGCGCGCGCTCGACGGCCAGTGCCGCCAGCTCGCCCGGGGTCTCCTCGGCGCGACGGACAAAGCGGGTCATGCCCGCACCAATGCATGCAACGCGGCTCATGGCTAGCTCCTCTCTGCGTCGAGAATGGTGACGGCTGCGGTGTCGGTGGGAAGACCACGCCAGCCGTGGACCAAGGCCCGGGTGGCGCCTGGTACCTGGTGGGCACCGGCCTCGCCGCGGAGCTGCTTGACGGCATCGTACAGCTGCACGCCGGAGCTGGCCTCGAAGAGGTCGCCCGTGCCCAGCAGGCCGCCGTTGGTGTTGATGACCGGGAGCTGATCGTCGGTGAGTCCGAGGGCGTCCATGTGCATCAGCTGGCGGTGGGCGTAGAGGTCGTTGACATAGAAGACGTCGAGATCGTCCTCCGGTACGTCGATGCCGGCCTCGGCGTAGGCCATGCGCGCGGCGAGCACCGTGCCCACGGACAGGCCGTGCTCACGACGCTGGATGATGGAGTTGCCCGAGGCCCAGCCCGTGCCCGAGATGCGGACGGGCTTGCGAGCGGTCTCGGTCACGTCGTCGGATCCGAGCACGATGCAGACGGCGCCATCGGCGTGACGTGCGATCATGCTTTCGGTGACGGGCGTGGCCACCGGACGCCCACCGAGGACGTCGGAGGGGGACAGGCGCGAGCCGTACGGTGCCATGGGGTTGCCGATGGCGCGGGCGCGATTGCGCGTGACCACCTGCGCGACATCACCCAGGGTGTGCAGCGACATGTCGAGGAGACGCTGCATCTCGATGCCAGCGAGGTAGTGGGGGCTGATGCCCAGGCGATCGAAGATCGGGTCGAACGCGAAGGTGAGCATCTCGTCCTTCTCGAGGACGTTGCTGGCCTTGCTGTAGGACTCGACGACGACGCGCCGGAAACGACCCGTCTGGATCTGCATCACGGCGGAAGCCACGCCCTGGAGGAAATCGCCACAGACCGTGTAGATCGGCTTGCGGACGCAGCCGATCTGGTCGGGCACGTACTCGTCGGCGATGGAATAGCCAGAGACGAAGTCTTCCTCGACGGAAACGGCGCCATCCAGATCTTCGGGCTCGATCCCAGCGTCCTGGTAGGCTGCCTCGGCCGCGGACTTGATCATCTCGCGGTAGGACACGCCAGAGGACGTGGGGGCGATCCCGCTGATCCCGACGCCCATCACACAGACACCCATGGTCTCTCCTTTCGAAGGATTCGTGTTTCCGGAGGCAAGCCCCGGAGGGGGAAGGGGAAGGGGTGGGGGGGTCCCACGGAAAAAGGCGAGCTGAGTAACGTCTCCCAAGCCGATGATCTCTCCGTCGGCGAGCCTTTTCCGTCAGGATCGTTCGAGGCCCGACGGGTTCCGGGAGGACCGGTCCATACCGGGTTTCTGCGTGCCTGTGGGGACGGAGATCGTAGAGCGCCGAGGGAAAAGCTGATCGCCGTCAGGTGGCCGCTACGAGGCCACGCGCCGCCTCGACCACGGCCTGGACCGTCAGGCCCAGTTCCTGGGCCACCTGCTTGCCCGGAGCGGACAGACCGAAGCGGTCGATGCCCACCGAGGCCCCTTCGAGGCCGACATACCGTTCCCAGCCTCGCGTGAGGCCAGCCTCGACGGAGACACGGGGCACGCCCGCCGGTAGCACCTTGGTTCGATAGTCGCGGGGTTGCTGGTCGAACAGCTCCCAGGAGGCGAGGTTGACCACCCGGGTGGGCACTCCGTCGGCCTCGAGCTGGGCCTGGGCTTCCAGCGCCAGGACGACTTCGGACCCACTGGCGATGAGGACCAGCGCCGGGTCGGCGGACGCTTCGGCCAGCACGTAGCCCCCCTGGGCAACGCCGGAGGCTGGGGCCAGCCGGGTGCGGTCGAGGACGGGCAGGCCCTGACGGCTGAGTGCCAAGGCCGTGGGACCGTCGCTGCGGAGCATCGCCAGCTTCCACGCCTGGGCCGTCTCGTGGGCGTCGGCCGGGCGGAGGGTGACCAGGCCTGGAATGGTGCGCAGGGCCATGAGTTGTTCGATGGGCTGGTGCGTGGGACCGTCTTCTCCCACGAAGATCGAGTCGTGGGTGTAGACATAGATGACCGGCTGCCCCATGAATGCCGCGAGCCGGACCGCGGGGCGCATGTAGTCGTGAAAGACCAGGAAGGTACCGCAGTACGGCCGCACGCCCCCGTGCAGCGCCATGCCGCTGCAGATAGAGGCCATGCCGTGCTCGCGGATGCCGAAGTGCACGTTGCGGGCCTGGAAGTCCGCTGCGGTGACATCCCCGCCGTCTTTTTGGTAGGTGCCGTTCGAGCCGGCCAGGTCTGCGGAGCCACCCACCAAAGTGGGCACGGCCCGTGCGATCGCATTGATGACCTGGTTGCTGGCCTTGCGGGTGGCGAGTGAAGACACGCCCTCGAAGGTCGGCCAGTCCACGCCCTCGAGCCAGGCCGAGACGTCGGCTGACAGGAAGGCCTCGAGCTCGTCGGCGCGCCCAGAAGCGGCCACACGGTGCTTCCAGTCGGCGGAGACCTGGGCACGCTCGGTGTCGCGAGCGCGGAACGCGGCGACCACGTCGCCCGGGACCGCGAAGTGCCGATCGGGATCCAGACCCAGGGCCTGCTTGGTGAGGCGCACTTCCTCGACCCCAAGCGGAGAGCCGTGGGAGCTGCTCTTGCCGGCCTTGTTCGGGGAACCGCGGCCGATGACCGTGCGGCAGCAAACCACCGAAGGCCGGACGTCCGCGAGGGCGGCCTGGATGGCGCCATCGATCTGGCCGTGGTCGTGACCATCCACCACCTGCACGTGCCACCCCAGGGCCTCGAAGCGGGCCACGCGGTCTTCTGAGAAGGCCAGGGCCGTCGAGCCGTCGATGGTGATGCTGTTGTCGTCGTACAGGGCGATGATGCGGCCGAGCTCGAGGTGGCCCGCCAGAGACGCCGCTTCGTAGCAGATGCCTTCCATGACGTCGCCATCCCCGCAGGTGATCCAGGTGCGGTGGTCGCAGAGGTCGGAGCCAAAACGTTCCCGCACAATCCGCTCGGCCATCGCCATGCCTACGGCGTTGGCAAAGCCCTGCCCGAGCGGCCCCGTGGTGGTCTCGACCATGCCGACCTCGCCCACCTCGGGGTGACCGGTGGTGCGAGCGTGCAGCTGCCGAAAGTCCCTGATCTCGTCGAGGGTCAGATCCACACCCGACAGGTGCAGCAGACCATAGAGCAAGATGGAGCCGTGCCCACCGGACAGCACGAAACGATCGCGGTCTGGCCAGTCGGGCCACTCAGGGTCGTAGCGCAGGAAACGAGTCCAGAGCACGTACGCCACGTCGGCCATCCCCATGGGCAAGCCGGGATGGCCCGAGTTGGCCTTCTGGATGGCGTCGATGGCCAAGCCACGGAGGGTGTTCACACAGAGCTGGTCGATGGACGCCATGGGGAATCCCCGGGAGCGAGGTGAAACGGAGCGGCCCATAACCTCGCCACCGGCAAGGAGCCCAGGGTTCCCAACCTCGAGGTCCAAGCCACGCTGGAGTCCAGAGGCTGGCGCCGTGCCTCAAGGAAGGTCCGCGTAGGGCGTGATGAAGCTGTAGGCGTAGATCTCGTAGAATCCGTTCACACCGGAGGCGACCTGTTCCGTGGTCAGCAGGCTCCCTCCAGAGCCCTCCGAGGCGATGTTCATGTCCTCGTCCACGGCGTACGCACGGCCGTAGTGGCCCTGCCCATCGGCACCCAGGTCATCCCCATCCAGCAGGGTGGTGAGGCCGAAGTAGTATGGCTCTCCTTCGCTTTCCCAGTCGGCCTCGCTCTTCACGAACCAGTCCTGGAGCCATTCCTTCAGGGTGTCGTCCAGGGAACCGGCGACCATCTCCCAGGAGTACTCCGCGAGGTCTTGGTACAGGGTCGGCGCGATCCAGTCCGGATCCAGGTCTCCGCAGCCGTCGGTGACGGGGACGAGCGTGAGCTCCCAGTCGAACAAGGCCGAGGGGTTCGACGAGCCTGTCGCGACCGCGGGGGTGTACTGGTAGGAGCAGCTGTAGGAGGCCTGATCGGTCGTATCCGCTTCGTAGTATTCCTCCTCGACCAGCATGAAGGTCATGCTGGGCACCCGATCGCCGCTGCCGGTGTGGACCGTGGCGAAGGAGCCGTCTTCCAGGCCAGTCTGCAGGTTCCACAACATGCCCGCCACGTCGAAGCAGCCAGGGCAGTCGTCCTCGCCCGTCTCGTCGATGGGGGTACCGTTGGGATGCTCCGGCTGTCGACAGCCGAAGACGGCCAGGGAGACCAGGGGAAGGAGCAGGATTGGGGTTCGGATCATGGCGGCGTCTCCTGGCGCGGGGGACGGTGAGCTGGGACGTCCGCGCAACATACCCGCATCCACCGTGGAAGCTAAGCACGACAGCGATCCGGAAACCAGCCTTTGACAACCTGTGACAGCGCCCCCGGAGACGTTATCGAGGCCGGCCCGGCCAACCACCGAGCACCGGGCCAGGAGACGCCATGAGCCGGCACGAACAAGCCATCACCCCCCGCGACCAAGACTACAGCCGCTGGTACCTCGACGTCCTCGAAGCAGGCCGACTCTTCGACTACTCCCCGGTCAAGGGCTGCATGGTCATCCGCCCCCACGGCTTCGCGATCTGGGAAGGCATCAAGGACGACCTGGACCGCCGCTTCAAGGAGACGGGCCACGTCAACGCCTACTTCCCGCTCCTCATCCCCATGAGCTTCCTGTCCAAGGAAGCCGAGCACGTCGAAGGATTCGCCAAGGAATGCGCCCTGGTCACCCACCATCGCTTGCGCGCCTGCGAGATCGACGGCAAGCCCGGCGTGGAGCCCGATCCCACCTCGAAGCTCGAGGAACCCCTGGTCCTGCGGCCTACGAGCGAGACCATCATCTGGAACATGTACCGGGACTGGATCTCCGGCCACCGCGACCTGCCCATCCTCATCAACCAGTGGGCCAACGTGGTGCGCTGGGAGATGAAGACCCGTCCCTTCCTGCGCACCACCGAGTTCCTCTGGCAAGAAGGCCACACCGCCCACGCTACGGAACGAGAAGCGGTGGAAGAGACCCTGCGCATGCTCGACGTCTACGCAGACTTCGCCGAACAGACCATGGCCATCCCCGTGGTGCGCGGCGTCAAGACCGCCTCGGAGCGCTTCGCGGGCGCCCTGGACACCTACTGCATCGAGGCCATGATGCAGAACGGCTGGGCCCTCCAGGCCGGCACCTCGCACTTCCTGGGTCAGAACTTCGCCAAGGCCTTCGACGTCATGTTCCAGGACGCCGACGGCGAGCGCAAGTACGTCTGGGCCACCTCCTGGGGCGTCTCCACCCGCCTGATCGGCGCGCTGGTCATGGCCCACTCCGACGACGTGGGGCTGGTGCTGCCACCCAAGCTGGCTCCAATCCAGGTGGTCCTCACCCCCATCTGGCGTGGCGAGTCCCAGAAAGAGCAGCTGCTCGCCTACGCCCAGGGCGTCCACGACACCCTGAAGGCCGCCGGGATGCGAGTACACCTGGACGACCGGGACAACATGAAGCCCGGCGCCAAGTACTTCGAGTGGGAGCGCAAGGGCGTGCCGCTGCGGCTCGAGGCCGGCCCTCGCGACATGAAGAAGAGCTCGGTCTTCGCCGCACGCCGCATCGGCGGCAAGAAGTTCCCCATCCCGGTCGACGACGTGGTAGCGCGTGTGCGTGAGGTCCTGGACGAGATCCAGTCCGAGATGCTCGAGACGGCCCGCACCTTCCGCCAGGAACGCACGTACCCCTGCGACAGCTACGACGACTTCCGCGGCCTGCTCGGGAGCCAGGGCGGCTGGTACCTCGTGCCGTGGTGCGACGACGCCGAGCAGGAAGACATCGTCAAGGCCGAGACCCGCGCCACGGTCCGCTGCTACCCCCTCGAGGGCCAAGAACAGGTCCAGGGCAAGGTCTGCTTCAAGACCGGCCGTCCGGCCACGCACATGGCGATCTTCTCCCGCGCCTACTAGTAGGCGTAGGGCGTGTGGATGGTGTAGCTCCCAACCCCGTCGGGGGTACGCGACGCCACGAAGAGGTGCACCCACCCGTCTGCGGGCATGGCGTAGTCCGCCCCGTGCTGCCCTGCGCCGCCATCGCCCCAGGCCAAGCAGCCGCAGCTGGAGTCCGCAACGACGAGCGTGGGCTCGAAGCTGTCCGTCCAGATCTCGGCGCGGTAGGTCTGGCCGGCGTCCCCGCTCATGGCCCAGATCTGGTAGGGCCAGGGTCCGGCGCCCTCGAGACCGCCGTGCTCCCCCACACAGGAGCCCGCGGCCGACGTGACGGACGCCAAGGTGAGCTCACCGCCGAAGGTGGTCCAATAGCCGAAGGACACGTAGCCCAGATCCCAGGCCCCCTCGCAGACCACGACGGGCTCGGCGGTATCCCCGGTGTCCCGGGGGAGCGGGATGCGCCCCGTGTCCAGGGGCTCCCAGCCCTCGGGCAAGGGGCAGCCGAGGCAGAGGACGAAGAGGGCTGGTAGCAGTCGCGCCATGGATCGCCAGGTTCGAGCGGTCAGGGTAGCACGGGGGAAGAAGGCCAGGGTACGGTCGTAGGAGTGGTAGCCCGCACGTCCTCGGAGGCCCCATGCCCAGCCGCTCCCTCGTCCTCCTGCTCGTCGCTTGCGGCGGCTCCAACGACCCAGGATTCGCGGGTGGCGGTAGCCAGATCGAAGAGCGCGAAGACACCGGCACACCGGGCCTGCAGGACGTGGAAGGCCCAGGAGACTTCGAGGCCAGCGACGTGCTGGTCTCCTGCATGGAGCGTGGCGAGGTGGGCGTCGAGAACGGAGACGAGCCTCCGGAGGTCGAGGGCGGCTACTCGGTGGCGGGCGAAGCCGTGGCCAGCGACAGCTGGCCCGTGGGCACCACCATCGAATCGAGCATGTGCCTCTGGGACCAAGCGGACGACGGCACCATCGGCATGATCGAGTACGGCAACGACTTCGACAGCGTGGCGGAGCAGGCCTGGATCACCGGCGAGGATTCCGCCTTCACCGTCTGGATGGAGCTGATCAGCGAAGACTCCTGGGACTCGGGCTGCGTGCTCCAGAGCCTGGGTGTGATGACCGGCTCGGTGAACGACGACGGAGATCTCGATCTCCGCACGGCAGCAGTGCCGGTGGGGATCGAGGGCTGCGACAGCCACTACGACAGCTTCGTCGGCGCCTGCTGGGCCACGGCGATCACGTCCACGCCCAACGGAGAATGCGAAGGTCCCTGATCTGATACGTTTGGCCCATGGCCCAGATCAACGTCAAGGACATCGGACGCATCACGGAGATCCTGGGGATTCTCCGCAAGCACGGCTTCGGGCGTTGGATCATCCAGGCCGGCCTCGGACGCTTCCTGCCCGAAGACGACGAGACCCAGGGAGACAGGGCCCACTGGACCGTACGCGCCCGCGAGGCCCTCGTGGAACTCGGCCCCACGTTCGTCAAGCTCGGCCAGGTGATGTCGGTCCGCCCCGACATCATCCCAGCGCGCCTGGCCGAGGAGCTGCAGGTGCTCCAGGATCGCGTCCCACCCGTGCCATACGACGCCATCAAGGTGGTCATCGAGGAGGATCTGCTGGGGCCTCTCGAGGAGGTGTTTCTCTCGTTCGAGGCCCAGGCCATGGCCTCGGCAAGCATCGCCCAGGTGCACAGGGCCGAGCTGCCGGATGGCACGCCCGTGGCCGTGAAGGTGCGCAGACCCGACATCGGCCCCGTGATCCGCGCCGACCTCCGCATCCTCTACACCCTGGCCCACCTGGTAAAGGGTCGCGTGGAGCTCCCCGGGGTCTACACGCCCGTCGCTATCGTCAGCGAGTTCGAGGCTGCGGTCATGCAGGAGCTGGACTTCTTTCGGGAAGCCCGCAACTGCGACCGATTCCGCTCAACCATGGCCGAGCGCCAACCGGATGTCGTGGTGCCCAAGGTGCACACCGGCCACTCTGCTCGTCGTGTGCTCACCCTCGAGCTCATCGAAGGCCGCCCCTTCAACCAGCTCGACTCGACGGACCCGCTGGCCTACGAGATGGCCCACAAGCTGATCGAGGCATCCTACACCCAGGTCTTCGACAACGGCCTGTTCCACGGCGACCCTCACCCCGGCAACCTGCTCGTCCTGCCTGATGGCCGGTTGGGCTACCCGGACTTCGGCCTGGTGGCCACCATCAGTGCCTAGATGCAGCAGGTGGTCTCGGCCATCTTCATGGCGTTGGTATTCCGCGACGCCGATGGCCTGGTGATGGCGTTCTCACGGGCCGGAGCGAGCCACGGCCGAGTGGATCTCAAGGCCTGCAAGACCGAGATCGAGCAAGAGATGGCGCGCCTGCACGGGGTCTCGCTGACCGACCTCACCCAGGCCGCCAACCTGATGAACTTCATCGAGATCATCACGCGGCACCGCCTGATCATGCCCAAGGAGTACGCCGTCCTGGCGCGCACCTCCAACCTGCTCTTTGGCATCATCCGCGCGCTGTTGCCCGACCAGGACATCGTGGCGGAGCTCAGACCATTGGCAGAGCGGCTCGTCACCCGCCAGCTGGCCCCGGACCAGGTCGCGGCCGAGTTCGCGCGCATGATGCTGGCGGCCCGCTCCGGGGCCTCCCAGCTGCCTCTGCAGGCCACGCAGCTCATGTCGGATCTCGAAGACGGGCGCCTGCGGGTCAACACACGCAACCCCGAGCAGGACGCCCTGCTCAGGGAGATCCGCCAGGCGGGCCTCCGCATCTGCATGGCCCTGTGCGTGCTGGCCCTCTCCACCGCGGGGGCCATCATGTTGGCCGCGTCCGAGACCCGGATAGTGGGCCTGAAGCTGGTCTCCATCTTGGGGTTGCTCACCCTCCTGGGCAGCTCGTCCCTGTGGTTCATGTTGGTGGCCCACACGCAGCTGTCCGGCGTGTTCAGCCTGGGGGCTACGCGAAAGAAGCTCAAGGGTCTGATCGAGTTCTTCTTCTCCCGGCCGGACAGCAGCTAGAAGCCACGAGGCAACGGGCGCGCGGGCGCGCCTCGCGATCGGCAAGAACATGACAGCCATCGCCCCCACCCCGATTGCGTGCAGCCCGTTCCGAGAATATCGAACGTGCCTTTTCCGCCCTCACCGTCCGTGCGCGCGACGCGCACACGTGTCCAAGCCATCTTCAGCGGAGCCCGTATGAGCGCGAGCTACACCAACCCGCACTTCCTGCTGCGGAGGCTGCACTCCCTG
>PVBE012490990.1_pt1 | contig 11815 bp, 12 predicted proteins | sample 1631181 | NCBI WGS metagenome assembly PVBE01 (sample SAMN08397723, study PRJNA350692) | Marine metagenome, whole genome shotgun sequencing project. | isolation source: water | place: Pacific Ocean | collected 2012-04 | reverse complement strand
CCGACGATCAGCACGTTCGACAATGACCGGTACGAATCGACCGGCGAAGTCTATTCGCTCTGGTGCGCACGCGAACACCTGGAGGGAAAATCACTGCTCCTTTACGGGGACCTTGTTTTCGATTCCGCCGTCATTGACCGGCTGATGAAAAGCACGGCCGACATCACCCTCCTGGTCGACCGTTCCTGGCAGGATGAACCGGCCGGATCGCGTTCCCCGGAAGCACAGCCGGACCTTGTGATCGAAATCCCAAAACCGACCACCAGCCGGCGGTACGTCCCCTCGTCCGAACCACGGAAGGTCGTGGCTGTCGGGTCCCATATCTCTCCCGAAGAAGCACACAGCGAGTTCGTTGGCATTGTTCTTCTCTCCGACAAGGGCGCGAAAACCCTGCGAACCGTCCTGGAGGAACTGCAGCAGAAGGGGTGGGACAAACCGCTCCGCGAGGCAGCCTCCCTGGAGACCTCTGGCCTGACGGATCTTCTACAGGAACTCGTGGAACGGGGGCACGACGTCAACACGGTGGAAACATACAAGGGATGGATGGAAGTGGATAGTTTCGAAGATTACCAGCGGGCCTGGTCCATGCTTTCCTAGAGGATTCATGTCCCACGCAAAGCGATTCGTCGACGGGTGCAAACGGGCCTCCGTTCCCTGTTTTCTGATGGAGAAAATCCCTCCCCCTTCCGGGAAGGAAGTTCTCCAGACCACCCGTACAATTGGCTGCGGGCTCAAGGATACCCCCCTTCCATGATCCTCCTGAATCCAGGACCGGTAAATGTTTCCGATCGCGTCCGCGAAGCGGCCGCCATGCATCCGATCTGCCACCGGGAACCGGAATACTTCGACATCCAGGACGACGTCCGGAATCTTCTCACCGAGCTGTTCGACTTCTCCGCGAAAGAAATCGCTCCCGTTCTCCTGGCCGGATCCGGGACCTCCGCGGTGGAAGCCATGATCTCCTCCGGGGTTCCCCGGGGAAAACGACTCCTCGTTGTGGATAACGGGGTTTACGGAGACCGGATGGCGCGGATGGCAGAGGTGTACGGAATTCCCCATGACCGGATCACCTTCCCCTGGGAAACCCCGGCGGATCCGGGTGCGGTGGAGGAAATCGCCGCACGCATCCCTGGCCTCGGTGCGATCGCCATCGTTCATCATGAAACCACAACGGGATTGATCAATCCCATCTCCGCACATGCGGATCTCGCTAAAAAGCTCGGGGTCCGGATCCTGGTCGACTCCGTGAGTGGTCTAGGCGGGGAGGAAATCGATGTCTCCGCCCTCGACTTCTGTGCAGGAACCGCCGGAAAATCTCTCCAAGGATTGCCGGGGGTTTCGTTCGTCTTTGCAAAACGCTCCCTCCTGGAGGAGTCCCCGGGCAGAAGCCTTTACCTGGATCTGCAGGGGCTCTGTTCGAAACAGGACCGGAGAGGCACCCCCTTCACCCCCGCGGTTCCGATCATGAATGCCTTCCGGGAGGCACTCCTGGAGCTGAAAGAGGAGGGAATCCGCAACCGGATCCACCGGTACGCGGAGATGGCACAATTTCTCCGGGAAGGGTTTTCCCGGGCAAACCTGGAGGTGTGGCTCCCGGCCGCGGTCCAGTCGAACTCCATCACGACGCTCCACCTCCCCGAAGGGAAGAGCTATACCCACCTGCATGGTTATCTGAAAGAACGGGGGTTCGTCATTTACGCCGGCCAGGGCAACCTGGAAACAAAGGCTTTCCGGATCTGCAACATGGGCTGGCTTCCCCGGGAAGAACTGGACCGTCTCCTGAAATCGATCGAGGAATGGACCCGAATATGAGCGTTACCGAAGCGGTCATCATGGCGGCGGGCGTGGGAAACCGGCTCCGCCCTTTTACCGATACCCGTCCCAAATCACTCCTTGAAGTGGGCGGCGTATCCCTGATGGAACGGCACCTGAAACATCTCGCTTCCGGAGGAATACAACGGACCACGATCGTGCTCGGTCATTGTGGGGACCAGATCCGGGAGCGCTTTGGAAACGAGTACGGACCGATGTCGATCCGTTACATCGAAAACAGCGATTACCGGAGAGGAAGCATCCTCTCCCTGAAAGCCGGCCTTGCCGGCCTGTCCGGGGCCACGGTCTGCATGGATGCCGACGTCCTCTACCACCCGGAAGTCCTTCACCGTCTTCTCCGGACGAAAGATGCCGTCTGCTTCCTGCTCGATCCGACTGCGGAAGAGACCGGGGAAGAAATGATGCTGGCGGTACGGGATGGGGCCGTTCGCAGGATCGCCCGAACCGTGGGGAAAGAGTGGGACCTCGTCGGGGAGGGAGTCGGATTTTTTGTTCTCGGAGGAAAAGCGCTGCCCCAGGCACGGACCATTCTGGATGCCTTTGCCGAAAGGGGCGAAATCGACGTGGAATACGAAGATGGCCTGAACCAACTCCTGGAAGAAATACCCGGGGCATTCGTGGAAGTAGGCGACCTGCCGTGGACAGAAATTGACTTCGAAGAAGATCTCAAGAAAGCGGACCGGATCCTGGCACACCTGCAGGAGATGGGCGCCGCGGAATAACCCGCCCCACAATCATCAACACCGCCAGCCAGAGGTTGGCAAACAGCACGCTGAAGACCGGGTAGATCAGGAGCGCCCGGGGATCGAGCATGGCCAGAACCAGAACAACACAGAAAGTGGTCGAACGGAAACTCGGCCCGAGAATGGTCCAGGCCAGGAATCCCGTTTGCGTCATCGGCCGCGGAGTCGATACCCACCCACTGAATTGCGCCTGGGAACGGGAATAGAACCCGTAAAGAAAAAGAATGATGCGGTCCCACAGGGATCGCGTGGCAGAATATTCCTCCCGGACCTCCCCGGAGGAAGGGGCCCACGCCGAAGAACCGCCCTGCTCCACCCGGAACCGCTGCTTGGCAGCATCGAAAAGCGCGCTGTGAATCGCCATGCTTACGCCACAGAGGAACAGGACAATGAAGATCCCCCACCCGGGAACCTGGGGGAAGAGGTCAAAACGGATAACCAGTAGGAGCAAACCAAGATGAATTGCAACGGCAACGAAGTAGTCCGAAAGGCCGTCCACAACCTGTCCGGCTTTCCCGCCACCTCCCCGTTTCCGGGCCAGCTCGCCATCGGCACAATCGAAGACCATATGACCCATGAGAAGAAAAATCGCGGCAACGAAGGCTTCCGGTGTTCCCCAGACGATACAGATCCCGCTCAAGACGCCGAGAATTCCCGCAAAGAGACTGACCTGGTTCGCGGTCACCGGTGTGGGAAGAAGGATCCGGACGACTCCCCTCGCAAGGGGCCGGTACAGCAGTGCATCGAATGGCTCTTCTTTAATGGGGGTCAACTTCACGGCGGAATTCTATTCCCGACGCCACAGGAATGCAACCCTCAAGGAACATCGGGGCCCCCTCCGGGTTCGCTTTTCATCCGGCGGAGGATTCCGGAAAGCTCCCCCACCAGCCAGGATCTCTCCTCCTCCCTCATGGAGTACCCGAAGGAGACCCTTTTTCCCCGGAAACGAAAGTGGATTCCCCACCGGGGGTTGGAGGCAAATGTGTCTACATGGGGAAGATCGAACTCCCGGGGAACCGCCCTCCCCCAGAGCGTCCGGACGAGTTTTAACCGGCGTTCCGAGAGAAACATTGTCTCTCCCCCGAAAGCCATGCCCAGGACCCGGCTCAGGAGCCAGACAACCGCCACACCGCCCACCGTCCAAAGAAGAATCCATCCAAGAAGCAGAAGGCCAGCCATCTCCTCTTCTTCGTTGGAAAACCAGCTGCGTAAAGCGGAGACCTCCCCCACGGCCCATCCCGCCAGCCAGCAGAGGCAGAACATCGCCACAAAAAGGAGCCCCGCCGTGGGACGGCCCGGAACGCTGATTCGCCAGAATCCAGGCTTGATCTCTTCCACAACAATACGCGTATCTGGAGGAGGGCTCATCTCGAGCGCATTGTAGGAGAGGACCTACTTCGTCGCCATCTTCTTCAGGGCATTCAGAGCGTACGACCGGACCCCCGCGGAGGGATCGTTGTTGGAGGCACCCGTGAGAACCTGCACTGCGGTGACATCCCCCATCGTACATCCGGTGAAATATTCAAGAGCCTCGAGCCGCACGCCCTCATTCGGATCGCTTTCATAGACCTTCTTCAGGAGAGCCGGAACCTTTTTCCCGCCCTTCTCGGAAAGAATTCCCACGGCGGAAAGACGGACTTCCACGGAAGAATCCCCGGCCAGTTTCTCAAGAAGATCGTCCACCTTCGGCGAATCGATTTTCCGGACCGCAACCGCCACCGCGGCACGAATTTCTTCCTTCGGGGAGTCGGCAAATTTCAGGATTTCCGGGAGCGCCCCAGAAACCCCCGCATTCCCCAATGCATTGAGGACCTGGATATCCCGTTCTTCCGGCCCACCCAGCAGGGGAAGCAGCCCATCCACAAGGAATTCGCGCTGGTCATAATTCGTGGGAAGCCCTGCGGACAACCCGAGAGATCGAATTGCCATCATCGCAGAAAAGGCATCTTCTTCATTCGCAGCCAGGCCAGAAAGAACCCCGATCACTTCCTTCCCGGGGCGGGGAACAAGTCCCAGAGACCGGGTAAGGATCAGCTGCCGCAGAGGATCCACCCCTTCCCTTTCCAGGAGGGAGAGGATTTCCTTCCAACCCGAACTGGTTGCACCGAGTGAATCCGCGAGCGTCTGAAGAACCTCTTGGGGATATTCCCCGGAGGCCAGAAGTTCCTGGACACGCAAACGTGCTTCGAGGGAACTCTCCATCAGTTCCTTGAGGGAGAGGTAGGCCTGGGGAGCTTTCTTGTACCATTCTCCCGCTGCAACCGCCTTGACCAGACCCGCCACGAGATCATCCAGATCCGCAAGTTCCACGGTTGACAGGGTTTCCATCGTGGTTTCCGGGGCAAAGTCGACAAAGGACTGTCCGGGCAGATCGCCCGCGAGATCCTGGGCACGTGCGAGGACCCCCGGCTCGTTCCGCTGGATCCCGACCAGGACAGCAAAGACTTCCATGCGGGAAGAGACGTCCAGGGACATGCGATCATTCTTTCCAACCATCTTTACATGTTCATTTCCGGTAATCCGTGTGAGCTGCGAGGCCGCATCGAGATGAATCCGGGTCTGCCCCCCGGTTTCCACCTGCAGGGGGCTTTCCCCCGTCTCGAGGGAATTCGGGATCCCGGAAAAATAGAGGTCCTCGTAGGACTTCCGGCGGGTAACGACGAGTGTCTCCTCCGAACGTTCTTCGATCACGTACTCGGCAAGGAAACGACCGGTTGTGTCGTCTCCCCGGATTTCCCAGCGGTCCTCCTGCGAGTCCCCCCGAACGATTTCGAACGGGGCAAGGAGACCCCGGAGAATATTCCGGGCTTCCTTGTCGATGCCCTCTTCAAAATGGATGGAGAGGACCTTTCCGTTTGTATCACGCTTGACGAAAAATTCCGTTTCCAACTGCGACTGCAAGGGGCGGAAGTCTCCCAGGTTGCCGACCAATTCATTTCCCGCTTCCAGGAGGATCGGCTGGAACTGGTACCCCTGCACAATGGGATCGGAGACATCGTATGTGCGGACCGAAAGTTCTCCACCGGCGCGAAGGACCATTTCCGTGCCGCCTTTTTCCAGGGAAAGGCGGACCGCGGTGACGGAACGGTACCGGTAGTGGCGAAGATCTCCGGCCGCCAGGAACGGAGTCCCGGGATGTTCCGGAATGTCATCGAACGAAAGCACCTCGCCAAGCACCTTGGGTGCCTTTTTCTCCGGCGAAGCCGGTGCCACGTCTTTCCCCTGCTGTGAGGGGCGAACAAAGAAGGCCAGGAGTCCGCCGACAAGCGCAACTCCGAGGATCACCAGTGTGAATTTCTTCATCGTACATCTTCTCCCGCCAGTTCCCGATGAAAACAGGCGGGGATGATCCGGTTGGATCATCCCCGGCCCGAAAGGTGTCTTTCTTTAGAATTGAAGGTCCAGAAGGGTCTTATCATACCAGTCGTAGGAGGGTGATTTCCAGATCGGGTACGTCTTTTTCGCGAAGGCAATCTTTGCGACGACGGAAACCTTTCCGGAACTGCTTACCTTGAAGCCGGACTGGATCGTGTGGGAACTCTCGTCGAAATCAAAGACGAGGTCGAGATAGATTTTAGCCTCGACCAGGTCCATGGAGCCCTGCACGCCGATGTACCCGAAAGTGAAGCCGACCGCGGCGGTCAACTTGACCGCAACTCCGGCCCAGGCGTCCCCGTGGAACTCAAGGGGCTTTCCGAGGAGAGTGCTCCCCTTCACGCCAAAACTTGCCGCTGAATCGGCCTTGACGATGATCGGAACCGGTCCCGCCCAAAGCTGGCCGGTGATCCCGATCAGGTCGTAGGTCTGGCTGTATTTCCCGCTGAGCTTGATTCCATTCGTGAGCAGTTCAATGTCGAAACTCGTTTTCGGTTTGCCCTGTTTCAACTGGGTGACCTTTGTCTTGTGGCCGGCCACATTCTTGAACTTCTTTCCGAAGAGGGTCAGGTCGTACCGGTTCCGGTGTTCCGCGGCCCACTTGTCGTCCTCTTTCTTTCCCCAGCTCTTCGCAAAGGCTTTGAAGAGGGCTTTCCAGTTCTTTTCGCCAACCTGTCCCTGGTACTCCTTGAGTTCCTTCCAGCTGACTTTCATCAGGGATTCGGATTTCGGCTTGGAAGAACTGCTCGAGCCGCTTTCCCCTACTCCCTTGTCGCCTTCGGTCTCTTCCGAGGGAGGTCCGCCCAGGTTCGGGAGGTTTTCCTCACTCAGTTCGGAAGGCGCCGGAACGGCGTTTGTGGGATTCCAGTCATCGCCCTGTGCGAAGACGGGAGAAGCAAAAACGAGGCAGACCGCCAATACCGGGATCAGCCCCAAAAAAGATGATTTCTTCATCGAAGAACTCCCCATACATTCCATTCCCCCGGTCTGGGAACCGGGAGAAAACCAATCCAATCCATTCCAAAATCGAAGGAAAGGTAACCCAAAACCAAACTCCTTCGATCCAACGAGCACACCAAAGCAAAACTGATGCCAGTTTGTGAAATATTTCACTTATCAATTTTAAAGCCCGTTTTAAGTCTTTAAATGGGTATTTCAGAAAAACAGGCTCCCCCCCCTGGTTTGCAAAAAGTGTAGACAAATGTATACATACTTTCTCTTCTCAATTTTCTGTGTAGAGGGTTTTCCACTATAATGACTATACAGTCATTATAAAAAAACTGGGGATAAATGGGTGAGGGACGGAAATTGGGGGGGGTATCCGTCCCTCACCTGCGGTGATATGCGGGTTAGTTGTATTTCTTGTCCAGGAGGGTCATGGAATACCACGACCAGGAAGGGGATTTCCAAACCGGGTACTTTTTCTTCGCGAAGGCGATCTTCGCGACAATCGACACTTTCCCTGAAGAGTCCGTGTCAAATCCGGATTTGATCGAGAAGGCATCCTCGTCATGTTCCGCATCGAGGAAGATCCCGCCCTCGATGATGTTCATGGCCCCTTCAATCCCGATATATCCGAAGGAGAATCCGATGGCGGCGGTCAATTGTACGCCGACCCCCGCTTTTGCCGAGAGCGAAACGGTGAAGACCTCTCCCAGAACCGTACTGCCCTTCCCGCCGAAACTGACTGCGGAATCGGCCTTCAGGAGAACGGGAACCGCGCTGATCCAGAACTGCCCGGTCACCTGGATGAGCGGAAAGGTCTGGCTGTAACTTCCAGAGAGTTTCACCCCGTTGCTGAGGAGTTCTACATTGAAGGTCGTTCTCGGTTTTTTCGCGTCGAGTTTCGATACCTTCGTCTCATGGCCCGCAACATTCTCAAACTTCTTCCCGAAGAGAATCAGATCATACCGGTTGCGCTGTTCCGCCGCGTACCGGTCGTCCTCCTTCCCGGTCCACCCCCTCGAATAGGAACGGAAGAGGGCGGCCCAGTTCTTCTCCCCCACCTTTCCCTGGTACTCCTTGATGTCCGACCAGCTGACCTTGAGAATCGAAGACGACTTCTTCTTCGAATCCCCTTCTCCAGCCCACGCGGGCGACCCCAGAATTCCGAACATCCCGGCCATCAAAACCAGACCGCCGATACCCTTGCTCATACACCAAACTCCAATCCAAACGTTTCCAACCGTCGCCGCCCCTTTTTACAGCCGCCATTCCCGGCGATCGGCGAGAGGAATCATATAAATCCAAAGCCCCGCGTCAAGAGAAAAAATAACGCACCGCGTCAATTTTGAATGCGAAGCCTGCGGGCGAGAACCGCGACATGAACCTCGCGCGCACGTGCACGGTAAAGGGCATCCGAACAGGCTCCCGCTGTGGCCCCCGTCGTCAGGACGTCATCCACCAGGAGAATGGACCGGTCCGACGCATTTCTTCCCGCCCGGAATGCCCCTTCCAGGTTCGACCGCCTCTGCTCCCCGTGAAGTTCGGTCTGTTGCCGGGTCCGCTTCACTTTCCTGAGGCAGGGACGCACCGGTTTGCGAAGACAGCGGCCCAACGAGCGGGCCACACCCTCGGTAATGTTGGGAAGCCGAAGCCGGAATTCCTGGAAGGGAGAAACCGGGACGAACGTGACCAGGTCCACCCGCACACCGGTCTGCCGGACCCGCACGGCAAGTCTTGAGGCGAGTGGCCGGACAAGCGAAGGCTCTCCCCGGAGTTTCATCGCCAGGATCATCCTTCGCAACGGGCCGGAATACGACCCCAGGGCAACGGCCGAACGGAACCCCATCTTCCGACCGGAACAGGCCGTGCACATCACCGAGGAACCACCCGCGCCGCAGGCGGGACATCCCGCTCCGTGGTACCATGGGATCTCCCGGTCACACGGAAGACAGATCCCCTCCCCCGCCGGCCGGCCGCAAAGGACGCATGCGGCAGGATAGACCAGGTCCAAAAATCGGCTCCAAATCGGCATACCGCCGTTTACCTCCGCTAATTCATCGGGTATCTTTGTGGCCCATGGGAGATATAAATATCGCTTGGATCCTTGAACTTCTGATGTGGATCACCGCCCTGGGCTTCTCCGTCATGTTTCATGAAATCAGCCATGGATGGGTGGCCCTGAAACTGGGGGACCCCACGGCAAAAAATGACGGTCGGCTGACGTTCAACCCGATCAAGCATATTGATCCGTGGATGACGATCGCCCTTCCCGTCATTTTACTGATCTCAACGGGTTTCATGTTCGGAGGAGCCAAACCGGTCCAGATCAATCCGCTGAATTTCAAAAATCCCGGCCTCGGCATGGCGATCAGCGCCGCGGCCGGTCCGATCTCCAATTTCTTTCTGGCCACGGTTTCCTTTCTTCTGCTGTTGGGGATCTACCATATTGCACCCGGTTATCTTTACGGGGAATCCGGGGGGCAGACCCATCTCACCCTCAACAGCCAATTCCTGGGCATCATGATCTTCCTCAATCTCCTCCTGGGCGCTTTCAACCTGATCCCGATCCCCCCGCTGGACGGGTCACGGGTCCTCCGTTACATCCTCCCTGTGGAAGGAAAAAAGGGCCTCGACCGCATCGAACCGTACGGATTGTTCCTTCTTCTCCCGTTCATTTTTCTGGGATATTACAGATATTTTCTCCTGCCCTTTTTCGGGCTTTTCAAACTGGCACTTCGCCTGTCATTCGATCCGGAGTTTGCCCAGGCCGTCTATCAGAAATTTTTGGGTCCTATTTTAGGCTAGGAGCATGGCAAAAAAACGCATCCTGTCGGGCATGCGCCCGACCGCCCCCCTGCACCTGGGGAACTACCTCGGCGCACTAAAAAACTGGGTGGAACTCCAGACCGAGTACGACTGTTTCTTCATGTCCGCCGACTGGCATGCGTTGACAAGCGAGTACAAAAATTCGGGGGACATCCGGAGATTCTCCCGTGAAAACATTGCCGAGTTCATCGCCGCCGGTGTTGATCCGGAAACCTCGACCGTTTTCATCCAGTCCGATGTGCCGGAGCACACCGAGCTACACATGATCCTCTCCTGCCTCACCCCACTGGGCTGGCTTGAACGGGTTCCCACCTACAAGGCACAGGTGAAAGAGCTGGAGTCCAAGGGGGTCGATAATTACGCCTTCCTCGGCTACCCGGTCCTCCAGGCCGCGGACATCTTTCTCTACAAGGGGGAGGCGGTCCCGGTCGGCGAAGACCAGCTTCCCCACCTGGAACTGACCCGGGAAATCGCCCGTCGATTCAACTCCATCTTCGGAAAGCAGGTCTTCCCGGAACCGAAAGCGAGACTGACCGAAGTCCGGCTGCTCCTGGGACTCGACGGCCGGAAAATGAGCGGAAGCTACGGGAACGGGATCGAAATCGGGGAGGAGCCCGCCGTCGTCGAAAAAAAGGTCAAATCAATGTTCACCGATCCGGCGCGGGTCCGGCGGAAGGATCCAGGCACGCCAGAAAAGTGCAACGTTTGGACCTTTCAATCCATCTTCAACACGTCCGAAAGGCACGCCGCGATCGGGGAGGCCTGCCGCACCGCCGAAATCGGATGTACCGACTGCAAGGCGGAACTCGCCGGGAAGGTCCTCGAATCCCTCGGCCCGATCCACGAGAAACGGAAACAACTCCTGGAAAACCCGAAAGAACTGGACGAAATCATCGCCTCGGGCGCGGAGAAGGCGCGGGTCGTCGCCCGGGCCACCATGGAAGAGGTAAGGGAAGCGGTCTTCGGCGGCCGATAGTATTCTCATACCGGCGAAAGAAGTTCGATAGAGAGGGAAATGATGACCGAGCTGACCCACTGCAAGGTCCAGATTGAAAACTATTACGGACCACTCGACCTCCTGCTCCATCTCGTAAAAGAGGCCGAAGTCGACATCACCCGGATCACCCTGGCGCAGGTGGCCGAACAATACATCGCCTTCCTTGACGCGATGCAGGAAATGGACATCAATCTCGCGGGAGAATTCCTGGTGGTGGCTTCCCAGCTCCTGCTCATCAAGTCGAGAACCCTTCTCCCCCCCCCGGTCGAGGAGGAGGAAGAAGAGGAGGAGACGGAAGAGGAAGCCTCCCTTGAACTTCTCCGGAAACTGCTCCAGTACAAGCAGTTCAAGGACCGCGCCCGGATGCTGGGGGAACGGATGGAGGAACGGGCGCAGAAGACGGGACGGCCCCGGCTCCGCCTGGAACCGGAGACCCCGGAAAAGGAAGAGCCGCTCGAAAATATCGACACCTGGCACCTGGTCAAACTCTGGGCAAAGATCTCCCGCTCCACCACACTGGAAGGCGGATTGTCGATTCTCTACCACGACGTTCCGGTGGAAGTCTTCATGGAACGAATCCTGACGGCAGTCAAAGAAGGAAAGAAGACCACCTTCAGCGAACTTCTCGAGGGAAAACCGGAAAGAGGAAGAGTGATTGGGACATTCCTCGCCCTCCTGCAACTGACGAAGGGACAGCAGATCCAGATTCACCAGGAAGAACGGACCGGGGAGATTTCCATCGAGGGATCCCCCCGTATTCCGCAGCCGGTGCAATAAAAAAAAACGCGGAGGACGAACCTCCGCGCTTTCTGATTTCATTCCAGGAACCGGCTACTTGCAGGTGCAGCCCTTGTCACCCTTCTTGCAATCCTTGCACCCCTTGCCTGCATTCCCGCAGTCACCACAGTTTTCCACACTGCAGCCCTCATGAGAGGCACTTTTTTCTGCACAACCGGTGCACACCTTTCCGGAGGATTTACAGTCGGCACAACCGGTCTCTTTCTGACAACCCGCGCAGGTGCCACCCGAGGCGTTGCATCCGGCGCAGCCTGTGGCGGCATCTTTTTTCGGACAATCGGCACAGGAAACTCCCGTG
>PVBE012912948.1_pt1 | contig 11816 bp, 10 predicted proteins | sample 1631181 | NCBI WGS metagenome assembly PVBE01 (sample SAMN08397723, study PRJNA350692) | Marine metagenome, whole genome shotgun sequencing project. | isolation source: water | place: Pacific Ocean | collected 2012-04 | reverse complement strand
GTACTGGCGCAGACGGTCGATGTCGAACTTGATGCCGCTGACCCGCTCCAACGTCGGGATCGGGCAGCGGCTCGCCGGTCGGCCCGATGTTGCCCTGCAGGATCATGCCGAGGTCGGTCTTGACGTAGGTGCAGACGTCCTCGGAGTGGCCGGCGCGCTCGGCGTCCTGGATCATCTTGCCGCTCTTCTTCCGGAGGCCGTTCTGCAACGCGTTGGTCTCCGGCAGGTTGGAGACCATGTCGAAGCACATCAGAAGCTCGTTCAGGTTCCCGGGCACGAAGGTGGAGACGACCTTGCGGCCGGTCTCGCGCGCCGTCGCCAACGCGTGATAGTTGGCGTTGATCATGGTCTTCTGCTTCAGCATCGAGTCTTCTTTTTGGACGTCTTGGTCGGTTCGGTCTGACATCAGGCACTCCAGAGCTTGATCGAATCGGAGAAGGTGCCGGCTTGCTCGCGGATCGGCTGCAATTGACCGGAGTTCTCGGCGTATTTGAAGGCGGTGTGGGGCACGCACGCCTCGCTGAGGGCGTTCTGCAGCATCGGCCGGTCCAGCAACGCCGGATCGCAGAAGCTGGGCGAGGCGAAGATCACGCCTTCCGCATTCCGGTCGCGCACGCATTGCTTCAGGAACTTGCCCTTGTCGCGTTTGTCGGGCTCGTATTTGGCCGAGGTGGCGACCGATTGGTGCAGGAAGGCCTGGGAGAGGTTGTGCAGCGGATCGCCCTCGGTCGGCACATCCTCCATCAGCCACCTGGTCACCAGCATGAAGTCGTCGTCGACGATGTAGCAGCCGGCGACCTCGATCGACTTGATCAGGCCCAATGGCGGCTGTTCGCAGAAGGTACATTGGATGACGACGCGGCAATTGTCGCGGAGCGGCCGGTCCGAGGCCGAGGCGGCGGCAATATATTCCCCGACGAGCTCCGTGTGCGCCTCCACCGGCAGCACCATGCCGGCGCGAAGCACCAGATAAAGCTCCGACGTCGGCACCAGCCAGGGCTGCTCGGCCCGAAGCGCGTAAAGCTCCTCGATGGCGCGGCGGTTCTCGTTGTAGACCGCGATCGAATGCCGCAAGTCGTCGTCGCTGATCTCGGCACCGGCCATCCGGGCCAAGTCGTCGCGCAGGACCTTCAGTTCCTCGACATAGAAATTGCCGCCGACCTCGTCTTCGTAGTTCTGCGGTACATCGAAGTAGCGCGCGTATTTGTCCGGAAACAGCATCTGCCACATGCCCGAAAGGTTTCGGATCACGTCGCAGATGCTGGGAAAGAGTGCGCCGTCCAGCATGTCGAGCCGGCCGGTCAGGCCGAGTTCGATGGTGGAGCGCGGGATCCGGCAGATGTAGCTCTGATAATAGGCGTCGCCCTGGATCACCTCCAGCTGGTCGCCACCGCCGAGAATCCCGACGGGCAGCATGCCGGCGGCGTGGATGATCTCGCGCGGCACGTAGATCGGCAGGTAGCCGATCGCCTTCCGCCCGGGCCGGGCCGCCTTCCAGGCCTTGACGGACTCGTGATCCAGGTCGTCGTAAAGCGCCTGGCAGCGGTCGATGATGGCGTCGAGCGACATTGGCCTTGGTCTCCTCCTGGCACTTAGATATCCGTAAAATGGTACTGTAATACCAATTTACGAGTCAAGAGATTTCGACAGCACCGGACAGGGCCGCGTCCGCGGCAGGATGTCGCGGTTTCTTCCGCGTGCCGCCGCCGTGCACGGTTCTCGTGCCTTGCCATGAAGCTCCTGGCGACGGACCATGCGGCAAGCGCGCTGATGTCCAAGGGGAACGACCATGCCTGAACTCGCGATCCGCGATGCCGCGCCCGGCGATTTGGAGACGGTGGCGCATCTGGACGAGGTCGGCACCGGCCTCGCCAAGCCGGATTATTGGCGGGACATCTTCGCCCGCTGGGTCGGCGCGCCGAGGCCGGGGTGCTTCTTCCTGATCGCCGAGACGGGCGGCCAAGTCGCCGGCTTCATCGTCGGCGAGGTCCGGACCTGGGAGTTCGGCTCGCCACCCTGCGGCTGGGTCTTCGCCGTCAATGTGGCCCCCGAGGTGCGCGAGCAAGGCGTCGGCAGCCACCTCTTCGAAGAGATCTGTCGTCGCTTCGCCGCCGCCGGCGTCGACACCGTGCGCACCATGATCTCGCGCCACGACAGCCTCAACCTCTCCTTCTTCCGCGGCCTCGGCCTCACCGCCGGCCCCTACATCGAACTGGAACGCCAACTGACGTGAATGCAAGCCCCGCCATTGCCTACACCGATTCCGGGCCTATAATAATTAGTACCAAAATACCGAATTAGCGTTTCGTCGGCTATCGAGGCGCTGTAGGAAGGCTCATGCGGCTACAGAAATCCTCGCAATTCGCGCTCTACGCGGTGCTGGAGTTGGCCAGCGATCCGGCGCGTCAGCTCTCCACCGCCGAGATCGCGGAGCGTTACGCGATCTCCAGCCACCACCTGGCCAAGGTGATGCGGACCCTGGTCAGGGCGGGCATGGTGCAGTCGGTTCGGGGTGCCGGCGGCGGCTATCGGTTCGCCGCCAACGCCGGCCGCACCACGCTTCTGGACGTGATCCAACTGTTCGAGACCCTGGAGCCCGAATTCGACGTCGGCTTCGCCGCCGGCGCCGGCGGCACGCCGGTGGGTGCCGCCTTGCAGGCGGTGAGCGAGGAGATCAACGAGCTGGCCAACGCGACCTTGCAGTCGATCACGCTGAAGTCGCTCTTGAAATATGCGCCGAGGCCGGAGCCGAGCGTCCTGGACGAGACATTGCAGCGAATGGGAACATCGCCTTGAAGACGCTTTTGAGCCTGACGCTGAACGGCCGGGCGCGCGACGACGTGGTCGCCGACAACCTGCTGCTGGTCGACTATTTGCGCGAGACAGCGGCTCTGACCGGCACCAAGATCGGCTGTGACGGTGGCGAGTGCGGCGCCTGCACGGTGCTGGTCGACGGCAAGCCCCGGCACGCCTGCCTAACCCTGGCGGCGACCCTGAACGGGGCCGCCATCGAAACCATCGAGGGTTTGGCCAAGGCCGGCCGGCTGGCGGCGATGCAGCGCGGGTTCCACGAGAAGCTTGGGGCCCAGTGCGGCTTCTGCACGCCGGGCATGGTGATGGCGGCCGAGGCCCTGTTGCGCGACAGGCCGAGCCCGAGCGAGGACGAGATCCGCCAGGGCCTGGCCGCCAACATCTGCCGCTGTACCGGCTACGTGAAGATCATCGAGGCGGTGCAGGCGGCAGCCCAGGAGGTCGCTCGATGACGCTCGCCAACGCACCCGGGCCGGCGATCGGGGTCCCGCAGCCGCTCATCGACGGGCCGGAGAAGGTCTCGGGCAAGGCGATGTACGCCGCCGACTTCGCGCACCCCGACGCCCTGGTCGCCAGGGTCAAGCGGAGCCCGGTGGCGCACGCGCGGATCGTCGCGATCGACCTCTCGGAAGCGGAACGAATTCCCGGCGTCAAGGCGATCGTCGTCGGCGCCGACATCAAGCAGAGTTACGGCGTCCTGCCGATCGCGATGAACGAATATGCCATCGCCAAGGACAAGGTCCGCTATCGCGGCGAACCGGTGGCGGCCGTCGCCGCGGTCGACGTCGCCACCGGCGAGCGCGCCTGCCGCGCGATCCAGATCGAATACGAAGAGCTGCCGGCCTATTTCACAGCCGAAGCGGCGCGGGCCGAGGGCGCGGCATTGCTGCACGACGACAAGCCCGGCAACCTCGAGCGTCACGCCGATTTCGAGCTCGGCGACCTCGAGGCCGGCTTCGCCGCGGCCGACCTGGTGCTGGAGCGGAGCTACCAGAACGCCGAGGTTTGCCAGGCGCAGATGGAGCCGCACGCCGCGTTCGCCGAGTACGACCCCGAGCGGGACGAGTTGACCATGCGCTCCTCGACCCAGGTGCCCTACTACGTGCACCTGATGCTGGCGCGGGTCCTGGAGATGGACAAATCCAAGATCCGGGTCGTCAAGCCGCATATCGGCGGCGGCTTCGGGGCTCGCACCGAGACCCTCAACATCGAGCTGATCGCCGGCCTGCTGGCCAAGAAGGCGCGGGCGACGGTGAAGCTGGTGATCAGCCGCGAGGAGACCTTCATCGGCCATCGCGGTCGGCCGGAGACCCAGACCCGGCTGAAGATGGGCCTCAGCAAGGACGGCCGAATCACCGCCGTCGAATGCGAGACGGTACAGCGCGGCGGCGCCTATAGCGGCTATGGCATCGTCACCATTCTCTATGCCGGCTCCCTGATCTACGCCCTCTACGATATCGAGGCGGTGAAGTACGACGGCTACCGCGTGCTGACCAACACGCCGCCCTGCGGCGCCTTTCGCGGCCACGGCACCGTCGACACCCGCTTCGCCTTCGAGAGCCTGCTGGACGAGTTGGCGGCAGGCCTGGGGCTCGACCCCTTCCAGGTCCGCCGCGCCAACTTGCTGGAAGCGCCGAGCTTCACCACCAACGATCTCTGGGTCAATTCCTATGGCCTCGGCGATTGTCTCGACTGGGCCGAGAAGGCGAGCGGTTGGACGATACGTAAAGGCAAGCTCGGCCCCTACCGGGGGCTCGGCCTCGCCTGCTCGCATTATCCCTCGGGCGCCTCCAGGCCGAAGCACTGGACCGGCGAGCCGCATGCCACGGTCCACATCAAGCTCGATTTCGACGGCGCCATCACGCTTTTGACCGGGGCGGCGGAGATCGGCCAGGGTTCCTCCACCATGATGGCGCAATGCGCCGCCGAGGTGCTGGGCGTCGATATCTCGCGGATCCGGGTGATCGCCTCGGACAGCGCCCTGACGCCGAAGGACAACGGCTCCTATTCCTCGCGCGTCACCTACATGGTCGGCAACGCCACCATCGAGGCGGCGGAGGCGCTGCGCTCGGTGCTGATCGAGGCGGTGGCGGAGAAGCTGGAGGCGGCGCCCGAGGAGATCGAACTGGCCGGCGGGGTCTTCCGTCGCGGCAGCCAGGACCCCGGCCTCGACTTCGACGAGGCGGTGGCGGAAGCGGTCAAAGGCACCGGCACCATCACCGTCAAGGGCAACTTCGACACCTTGCCGGAAAGCTGGGGCGGCAAGAAATATCGTGGCGCCGCGATCGGCGGCAGCATGGCCTTCAGCTATGCGGCGCAGGTCGTCGAGGTCAGCGTCGATCCCGAGACGGCGGAGATCACGGTCGAGAAGGTATGGGTCGCGCACGATTGCGGTCGGGCGCTGAACCCGCTCTCGGTCGAGGGTCAGGTCCAGGGCTCGGTCTGGATGGGCCTCGGCCAGGCGATGAGCGAGGAGACCGCCTGGCACGAGGGTCTGCCGCTGCACGCCAACATGCTGGACTACCGGGTGCCGACGATCGTCGAATCGCCGCCGATCGAGGTCGGCATCATCGAATGCCCCGACCCGAACGGCCCCTTCGGCGCCAAGGAAGCGGGCGAGGGTTCGCTCTCGGGCTTTCTGCCGGCGCTGGCCAACGCGGTCGCCGACGCGCTCGGCGTTCGCACCATCGAGCTGCCGCTCACTCCCGACCGCTTGATGGCGGCGCTCGAAAAGGCCGACGGGGCCTGAGGCGGGACGGCGAAATGGAATACCTGCCCGACTTCGAACTGCACCGGCCCACCAGCGTCGAGGAAGCGATCGGCATCGCCACCGACATCGAGGGCGCCAGATACCTGGCCGGCGGCAGCGACTTGATCGTCAACGTACGCCGCGGCATCGAGGAGCCGACGGCGCTGATCGACCTGACGGCAATCGCGGCATTGCAAGGGACCGGCGAAAGCGACGACGGCGTTTCGATCGGCGCCGGAACGACGCTGGCGGCCCTGGCCGCCGATGCGAGGATACGGGACCGCTACCCCGCCGTGGCCGAGGCGGCGGCCGCGGTGGCCGGGCCGACGCACCAAGTCTACAGCACCCTCGGCGGCAACCTCTGTCTCGACACCCGCTGTATCTACTACAACCAAAGCGAATGGTGGCGGAGCAGCAACGATTATTGCCTGAAGCATCGGGGCGAGATCTGCCATGTGGCGCCCGGCGGCAAACACTGCTTCGCGGCTTTCTCGGGCGACGTCGCACCGGCGCTGCTGGTGCACGACGCTGAGATCGAAATCACAGGCCCCGACGGCGCTCGCCGCCAGCCCTTAACCGAGCTTTACAGCGCGGATGGCCTCGACCACCTTACGCTCGGCCCTGGAGAACTGCTGACCACGGTGCACTTGGCAAAACCCAAAGGTAGCCCGCGCTCCGCATACGCCAAGGCGCGGATTCGCGGCTCCATCGACTTCCCGTTGGCCGGCGCCGCCGTCCTGCTGGTCGTCGCCGACGGCGTCATCCGGGACATCAAGGTCGCACTGACCGCGGCCGGCCCGGCGCCGGTCCTGGTCGCGGGTACCGAAGCCTTGGTCGGCAAGGCGCTGGACGAGACAACGCTGGAAGCGCTCCGCGAGCTGACCCGCCGCCAAGCCCGACCGATGCAAACCACCACCGTCTCGCCCTGGTACCGCCGCCGCGTCGTCGCCGCCTTGGCCGTCAAGCTGGCGCGTCGGCTGGCGGAGGCTTAGTCGCATACCACCCCTTTCCCACCCGAGGGGCGACGAACGGCGGCGGTTGAGCAAATCCCGCCGATGCCGGCATGATCCGGGCGGACAAGGCCTGAACGAGGGAGCGCGCAAGCAATGAAAGTGATCGATCGGATCGCCGAGTTCCAAGACGAGATGACCAGCTGGCGGCGGGATATCCACGCCCATCCCGAGCTCGGCTTCGAGGAGGATCGCACCGCCGACATCGTCGCCGAGAAATTGCAAGGCTTCGGCCTCGATGTCCATCGCGGCCTCGGCAAGACCGGCGTCGTCGGCTCGCTTCGGGTCGGCAACGCACAGCGCGCCATCGGGCTTCGCGCCGACATGGACGCGCTGCCGATCCTGGAAGCCAACAGCTTCGACCACCGCTCCAAGTTCGACGGCAAGATGCACGCCTGCGGCCATGACGGCCACACCACGATGCTGCTGGGCGCGGCCAAGTACCTGTCGGAAACGCGCGACTTCGACGGTTGTGTCCATTTCATCTTCCAGCCGGCGGAGGAAGGTATCGGCGGCGCCAAGGCGATGGTGGAGGACGGCCTTTTCGATATGTTCCCGGTCGAAGCCGTCTTCGGCATGCACAACGGCCCGGGCCTCGCCGTCGGCAAATTCGCGATCCGACCGGGACCGATGATGGCAGGCGGCGCCTTCTTCGACATCGATATCACCGGCGTCGGCGCGCATGGTGCCCGGCCCGAATCCGGAATCGATCCCGTTGTCGTCGCGGCCCACATCACCACGGCGTTGCAGAGCATCGTCTCCCGCAATACCGATCCGGTCGACACGGCCGTGGTTTCGACGACGCAAATTCACTCGGGCGACGCCTACAACGTCATACCGCAGACCGCACGGCTGTCGGGCACGGTCCGGGTCTTCCGCCGCGAGACCATGCGGTTGGTGGAGGAGCGGATGCGCGCCATTGCCGAGGGCGTCGCCAAGGCTTTCGGCGCCGAGGCCGAACTCGACTACCGCGAGATCTTCCTGCCGCTGGTGAATACCGCCGAGGAGGCGGAGTTTTGCGCCGACGTGGCCGCCGGCATCGTCGGCGAGGAAAAGGTCGAACGTCGCCGTGGCCTGATCATGGCCTCGGAGGACTTCTCCTATATGCTGGACGCCTGCCCCGGTGCCTATATCAACATCGGCAACGGCGACGGCGAGGGCACTTGCCAGGTGCACAACCCGGGCTACGACTTCAACGACGAGATCCTGGCGCTGGGTGCCAGCTACTGGTCCAGGCTGGCCGAGACTAGACTCGCCAAGGTAGAAATATAACCGTTGCATCGCCGAATCAGGGTTGAGACGCAGGGCCGAGAATCGGGCCTGGCCGACCTTGGCGCCGTTCTGTTCTTGCATCCGGGCGGCGAGAGCGTTACCCAATTGGCGGCGACAGCGCGACGACGGTTTCGTTGGCGTTGTTCGGAAACTCGCCCAAGCGACGGGAGCATTCGGTGACGACGACCGAGCCGAGCACGGCACAGGCGACCCCGCTATCCGGGGCGGCGGAGACGAGGGATGCCGCCTGGGCGCATGTGCACGAGGTGGTTCGCCGGGCGGGATCGTCCTTCTTCTGGGCTATGCGAATCCTCCCCGAGGAGCGCCGCGAAGCGGTCTATGCCGTCTATGCCTTCTGCCGCGAGGTTGACGACATCGCCGACGAGCCAGGCGAAAACGCCCGCAAGACAGTCAGGCTCGCAGCCTGGTCCGAAGAGATCGATCGCCTCTACCGGGGCCTGCCAGAGACCCCGACGGGCCTGGCGCTACGCGACGGCGTCGACCGATTCCAGTTGCCGAAGGAAGAATTCCTGAGGCTGATCGATGCGGTCGGACTGGACGTGGAAACGGAAATTCGGGCGCCGACGACGGCGGAGCTGCAGCACTACTGCCGTGGCGTCGCCGGCGCCGTCGGGCTGTTGCTGATTCGCATTTTTGGCGCCCATGGCGATGCCGCCGAGGAATTCGCGGTGGTGCTGGGTGAAGCCTTGCAGTTGACCAATATTCTGCGCGACATCGCCGAGGACGCAGAGCGCGATCGCCTTTATCTGCCGTGCGAGTTGCTGTCCGACAACGGCATCGACCCGGCGCTACCGGTGGAACAGGTGCTGGCCCATCCCTCGCTGCCGCTTGTCTGCGAAGGGCTCGCCGAAATCGCGGTATCGCGCTATTCCCGGGCCGAGGCGCTTTTGCTCGACTGCGACCGCCGGGCACTACGCTCGGCCTTGGTCATGAAGGACGTCTACCGCGAGGTCTTGCGCCGGCTGATGGCGCGCGGCTGGGAGGACCTCGCCCGGCCGGTTCGAGTCGGACGGATGAGGAAACTCGCCATCGCCTTGCGTTATCTCTTTTTTTGGGCGATTAAATAGACGATAACTGCGGAAAACTTGCACCTTGCTAGCGGGTCATGTAGGAGCACCTGTGGGCGAGAGCGATTTGTGATGCGTAGAGGCAGAGATCGTTTCAAAATGAGCGGCCAGGAAAAAGATCGCAGTAGCGTGACGGGAGGCGAGAGCGAGGGCACCATGGCGCCCGCCGTCGATGAAGTGATCGAGGAGGCGCGGAGCGCGCTTTTGGATCTGCAACAGTCGGATGGTCATTGGGTCTTCGAGTTGGAAGCGGACTCGACGATCACCTCGGAGTATATCTTTCTGAAGCATTTCCTCGACGAGGTCGACGAGGAGGATGAGGCCAAGATCGCCAACTATCTCAGGGCCAATCAGGCCGAGCATGGCGGTTGGTCACTCTTCGCAGACGGCGAGTTCGACATCTCGGCCTCGGTCAAGGTCTATTTCGCCTTGAAGCTGGCCGGCGACGACCCGGAGGCGGCGCACATGCGTCGCGCCCGTCAAGCGATATTGGAGCATGGCGGGGCGGAGACGGCGAACGTTTTCGCGCGCTTCAGCCTGGCGCTGTTCGGCCAGGTACCGTGGCGCGCGGTGCCGTTCATGCCGATCGAGATCATGCTGCTGCCGCGATGGTTCCCCCTCCATCTTTCGAAGGTGTCGTACTGGTCCAGGACGGTGATCGTGCCGTTGCTGATCATCATGGCCTTGAAGCCCCGGGCCCGGAACCCCAAGCAGGTGAATGTTGCCGAGCTCTTTTGCACACCTCCCGAGGACGTGGCGAGATACAACATCAATCCGACCGGCGACCGGCTGGGCAATCTCTTCCTCGCCGCCGACCTGGCGCTACGCAAGGCGGAACCGTTCCTGCCCAAGGTCAGCCGCCAGTTGGCGATTCAGAAGGCGTTGGAGTTCATCACCCCCCGGCTGAACGGCGAGGACGGCCTCGGCGGTATCTTCCCGGCGATGGCCAACGCGGTGATGGCGATGGACTCGCTCGGCTACGCCAAGGATCACCCCCACCTGGTCACCGCCAAGCGATCGGTCGACAAACTGCTGTCGGTGCAGGGCGACCGCGGCTATTGCCAGCCCTGTTTGTCGCCGATCTGGGACACCACGCTGGCCTTGCAGGCGCTTCTGGAGGCCGGCGAGGCCGCCGACAGCCCGAGAATGCTGAGCGCCTTCGACTGGATGCTGGAGCGGCAGATCCTGGACGAAGCCGGCGATTGGTCCGAGTGGCGCACCGGCCTGAAACCGGGCGGATGGGCCATCCAGTATTGGAACGATTTCTATCCCGACGTCGACGATACCGCCGTCATCGTCATGACGATGCAGCGGACCGGCGACCCCCGCTACGAGCAGGCGATGCAACGCGCCACCGATTGGATTATCGGCATGCAGAGCAGCAACGGCGGCTGGGGCGCCTTCGACGTCGACAACACCTATTTCTACCTGCGACACATTCCCTTCGCCGATCACGGTGCCCTTCTCGATCCACCGACGTCGGATGTCACGGCGCGCTGCGTGGCGATGCTGGCTCAACTCGGCTACCGCCAGGATCATCCCGCCGTCCGCCGCGGCCTCGCCTATCTCCGTGACGAGCAGGAAGAGGACGGCTCCTGGTATGGCCGGTGGGGCGTCAATCACGTTTACGGTACCTGGTCGGTGCTTTCCGCCCTGGAGGCGCTGGGCGAGGACATGTCGGCAGCCTACGTTCGCAAGTCCGTCGACTGGCTGTTGTCGCGACAGAGCACCGACGGTGGCTGGGGCGAGGATTGCGCCACCTATCGGCCGGGCCAACGAGACCTGATGAAGAGCAGCACGCCCTCGCAAACGGCCTGGGCCTTGTTGGGTCTGATGGCGGCGGGCGAAGTCGACAGCGAGGCGGTGCGCCGGGGTGTCGATTATCTCTTGCGTGCCGAAAGGATCGGCGCCAACTGGGTCGAGAACCTCTATACCGGCACCGGCTTCCCACGAGTCTTCTATCTGAAATACCACGGCTACAGCGCTTATTTCCCGCTCTGGGCACTGTCGCGCTATCGCAACCTGGCGCAAGGACGGAACGAGGTCCTGCGCTACGGCACCTGATGCGGCTCGGCATCGTCGCCGGACTGGCTCTGGAGGCGCACCGCCTAGGGCTTCCCGACAAGACACCGACGTCCGAATTTCTGGTTGCGAGCGGCGCTGGAGAGGCAGCGGCGGCGGCGGCGGCGAAATTGCTTGCCGCCGGCGCGGAGGCTTTGCTCAGCTTCGGCCTCGCCGGCGCCCTCGACCCCGAGCTGGAGCCGGGCCACTTGGTCGTCGCGGTGCGCGTGCGAACCGCCGATGGGGCCGGCTACGACTGCAATGCAGCATGGCGCGACCAACTCGCCTCGGAAGCCCGACTGATCGGCATTCAGACCCGCGTCGGAAGCCTGCTCGGCACCACCGCCGTGGTCTCGGAGCCGGAGGAAAAGGCGGCCCTCAACCTCGAGCACGGCACCATCGCGGTCGATACCGAGAGCCATCACGTGGCCGAGGCGGCGGCCGGCGCGGGGCGCCCCTTCGCCGCGCTCCGCGTCATTGTCGACGCGCAGCAATACCGGCTGCCGGCGGCGGCGCTGGCTGCCTACGATGCCGACGGGCGGCTTCGGCCCTCGGCCCTCGCCATGGAAATTTTGCGTCGGCCGGCGGAGCTGCCGGCAATGCTGGGGCTCGCCCGGCGAAGTCGAATCGCGCTTTCGAGCCTAGGCCGCATTGGAAGACGGGGGGCCCGCTTGCTGCCCCCCGTCTAGAGCGTTTATCGATCACACGGAAACGTATCCTGCGTTTCTCAGATAGTTTTGACATTCCTTTGGTTCGATGCTGTCGAGGATTTTCCCGATTTCGTTCCATAGCTCCGGGATCGTCCGCTTGGCGGCCTTTCGCAGC
>PVBE010152003.1_pt1 | contig 11816 bp, 10 predicted proteins | sample 1631181 | NCBI WGS metagenome assembly PVBE01 (sample SAMN08397723, study PRJNA350692) | Marine metagenome, whole genome shotgun sequencing project. | isolation source: water | place: Pacific Ocean | collected 2012-04 | reverse complement strand
CTCCCATCGTCATCGCGCACGCCGTCGTCGCTCCCGCTCGATCCGCCCGATTTCCCCGTCGAGCGCGCGCCGTCAGACTTGGACCCAGACTTGGACCCAGACTTGGACTTGGCCCCGGTCCCTCGCGCGCGCCCGACTCCTCGCGTCCCTCGCGCGGCGTGCGCCTGTCGCCCTCGCGCGCGCGCGCCGAGATCGCTCGCCGAGGAATTATTCGATAATCCCTCCTCCGAACTCTGCGTCTGCGGACTTCCGTGCCTCGTCGCGCGCCTCGTCGTCGGCATCGCGCGAGCCCTCGCGCGCGATGGCGTCGAAGCGACCGGTGCGATGCGTTGCGATGCGATGCGGGCGCGAGAGACGCACCGCGATCGATCCACGACGAACGACGACGAACGACGACGCGAAGAAAATCTCTCTGCCTTCTCTCCCCTCTCGCGCCCTCGCGCGCGCGTCGCGCCTCCTCGCGCGGCCGCGCGCACGAGTGCCGACCGCCGTCGGCCCGTCAGCCGACACCGCGCGGCTTTTTCGCAACTTTTCGGATTGGATCTTTTTGGGACACGTCGACGTGTCGTGACCCGTCGAGGGATCCCACACGGGCCACGCCCACGTGGTCGCCTCGTCAGCGCGACGTGGCGCCCGGCGCGGGGGGGGGGTACGCGTCGAGTCGTGATCGGTGACGTGTAGTATCCATATCCACATCGCCGGCCGTGGTCGGCGCATCTCGTGTGGTGATGGGATCGGGCGTTGGGTTTCGTAGAGTTACAGTACGAGCGCGTCGGCGTCGGCGTCGGCGTGTGTTTTATGTGTCGCGGCTGCGCGCTCGCTTGGTGGGTGGGCGATCGAACGCGTCCGTCGCGTCGGCGTCGAGCGCGCGAGCGATGTCGCGAACGTTCTCGCGAGGAAACGTCGCGAGGGAGACGCGTCGCACGTCGCGGGGAAGGCCTCGACAGGAGGCGAGGTCGAGCGCGCGGAGGTCGGGGAACCTCGAGCGCGCGCCAGACGTCAGCGCGCGCGCGACGGAGGCGGAGAGACCCGAACCGGGGACGCGAAGGACGCGGAGTGGAAGATCGGGGCCGATGTGGGCGAGGATGGGGGCGAAGGCGGCGTCGGTGAGGCTGGAGGCGTTGGCGCCGACGCATCCGAGCTCGAGCGTCTCGAGCGACGGGCACAGTTGCGTCAAAACGTGCACCACGGCTCCGTCGTCCGAGGCGAGAGGCGTGCGCGCGCAGCGGAGGATTTTCAACTGAAACGGCATGCGATCCCACACGACGTCTCGCCAATCCCCGAGGTGCGTGCATCCGGTGATGTCGAGCTCTTCGATGGTCTCTATCGAGCCGTACAACATGCTCACCAAGACGCCGTCGTCCACGTTGGAGTGCCCGTATCGATGTCCCACGCTCGTCGTCTCCATGGACACCGCCACCTCGAGGACGCGAAGGTGACGCCAACACGTGTCCTCGAAGTCATCGTCCGCGCGTCCGACGACGCGCCATCCGGGTTCGCCGCCCATGTGGTTGAGCCTGAGTTCGCTCAAATGCGGGCACGCGCGCTGCAACTCGAAGAGCGGAAAGCGCACGTCTTCTCCGCAATTCGTCAGATTGAGCACGCGGAGACCGGTACACTTTTTGATGGCGTCGAATAGCCTGTTCGACGCTTTCGTGAACGCGCGTCGCTCGGCCGGGGCGTACGGCGCCTCTCGCCCACAACTGATCTTTTCCAACGTTTCCGCGTTTCGCTCGACGAAGCGCTGCAACGCGCCGAGCGCATCGGTCGGCGTCATTTTCGGCGCGCTCGTGTCCACGTGTATCGCCTTGAGACCCCGCACGGCGTCGATGAACGCAAACATTCCATCTTTCGTGAACGATCCACCGCTCAGAGTGACATCTTCGAGCGATTCGCACGTCTCCGCCAGCGTCCGCAGCGTCGCGTCGGTGAGCCTGACGCACCCGGAGAGATTCAACCGCCTCGTTCTTTTGAACACCCCACGCTTGGCGCACACCCGCATCCTCGCGTCCGTGGGCGCACACACACCGTGACTCAAATCCACGTCCTCAAAAAACATCTCCGGCGCGCTCTCGACCGCCGCGCGAAACGTTTTCGACACGCGCGTCAGCGCGCACGCCGTCGACGCCGCGCCCCTCGCGTCGTCGCGCGCGCGTCGCACCAAAATCTCCCGCACCACCTCCACGGGCAACGACTCGAACGACGCATCCTTCGCCATCCTTTCCACGCGCGCGCGCTCCATCTCGAGTCCTCACCGACGACGCATGCGTTTCGATTCGTTTCGATTCGATCGCATTCGATGCATTCACGCGCGCGGTCGGTACCACTTCGCGCGCGCGTCGTCCGTGCGTCCACCGTCGTACCCGGTGATACCGCGCGCGAAGACGACGCACGATACCACCGCGGCGAAGACGGTGAGCGCGTTTCGCCTCCCCGGCGTCATCTCCCGTCGTCGTCGGCGTCGACCGACGGGTGTCGCGAGAAGGGGCTATCTACATAGTGTTAGTATGTGTACACGTACGACACAAAATACCGTACTGTACCCACCGTGAACGGAAGAATACAAGAAACGACCAGAGGATGAAATTCGAACGCGGAGGGACAGGTGCGCGGTGCCCGCGCGTCAGACGCGCGCGCGCCGAATCCACGGCGAGCGAACGCGGCGACGATCGCGCGAGGACGGGTTGTTCACCGATCGATCGTTCGTCGCGTTCGTCGCGAGAGAGCGGTCGAGAGCGCGCGCGCGCGAACGCGAACGCGCTCGGAGGGTGCGAGAGAATTCAATCGTTGAGCGGGCGGCGCCGACCGAGACGCCGATCGATTCCCGATGCCCGCGCGCGCGGTGCGAAGCGCGCACGCGCCCGCGCGCGCGCAGGCGGCGATGATGGATTTTGGAGAATTATTCGTCGCCCCGGTGTGCACGGAACATCGCGTCGGGAGCGAGGAACTCGCGGCGAACGGTGGGGAAGACTCGGCCGCGGGCAATCACGAGGTTCGGTGCGTTTTAGGTGACGCGCGATGGGCGACTCGACGACCTCGACGCGGGCGACGCGACGACGCGGAGGAGGCGAGCGAGGAGGATGAGGACTGACGAAATATTTCCACGCGATCGCGCGTCGCGTTCGTCGGGCGCAGGGCGTACAAGCTCGGAAAGAAGAAGCGAAGTTACAACCAAGTCGAGCTCACGTTTGAACGTAAACGGGAGGGAAGCCGAGGCGGAGGCGGGAAGGGGGGCGCGCGAGACGGTGGCTCGGCGGACGGGTTGCGAATCTTTGAGGCGGTGGAGGCGCCGTTCGGAGAGGACGTGCCCGAACAGTTCCGTAACTCCGCGCTCGAGTACGAGTTGAGGCTGTACACCGGACGAGTCGCGCGCGCGGTGGTGTACCTGGTGTACGCCGAGCCGTTGCGAGAGTCGGCACCCGGCGTGAAAAAGGTGGGCGTGCACGACAGCCAAGGTTACTGTTGGCTTCCTGTCGTGCGCGAAAGGTGCGTTAAAGGGTGCGAGGGACCGATTCTGAGCGCAATTCAGAGATTCGGCAAGCAAGGTCGAACGCAGAAGAGCACGGCGTCTCAAAAAGATTCAGCGCACGTCGCGAAGGTGAAGCCGACGGCGGAGGATAAATGGAAAGATTCTCGAAATCTCTTCATCTCCATCGATGAGGCGAGCAACCACGTGTGTCCGTACGGTCCGAATAAGTGCAAGGTTTTCCGTCTGTTGTTTGGTGTGTACGAACAGAACACCACGAAGCTCCTCGGAAGTGCCGTCTCCGGACCGATTCGCGTCTTGGCCAACAACGACGTGCCCAAGGGCGCGGCGGCGATGAAGGTTCGCTGTGCGCTCGACGACTCGTGGGTCGGTTGGAGCGACAGCGTCGAAAAGGACGAGGAAAAGTTAAAGGCTTTCTTCAAGAACCTGTGCCCTCAGGCTGCCGGGAAGTCGAATCACGAAAAGCTTCGCGAGAAGCGCTTGGAGGAATCTCGGCAAGATTCGCGCAAGCCGCTGCAAAACAAGACCAACGTCGTCGGAAAGACGGCTAAGCGTGCGTCAGTGAAAGCTGTTGCCGCGCCCGCGGCGAAGCGCGCCAAGTCCGCGGGTGGGATCGTGCCGCCTCGTCAAAACGCCAAGGCGAAGAAACGCAACGATTTCGATTTTGACATACACTACGCCGCCAACATGCACGAATCTCCCTTCAATTTGCAAGCCGTGGTGCCCTCTCCGCTCGGCACGCCGCCGGACGAACGGGTCGCCGAGCAACCGAACGCGGGATTCGTCAACTTGTTCGGCACTCCGGACTTCAATCTCGCCGCCCCGGATATGATGACGGACGCTCTCAACACGGCCGACTTGCCGCCGCTGTGCACGCCGGGCGACAGAAGGGTTGAAAACTTCCAAGACAGCGCGCCGCTGACGACGGGCATGGGCACGTTCAGATTCACGCCCTCGATCGCGAACATGGCGTCCGGTGGTAGTCTGATGTCGCTCTCGGGTTTGGATTCTCTTCACATCGGTGGAAGCGCTTTCGGCAAAACACCCGCCGAGTTCAAGACGAAGACGGAGTCAAAGGTGTTCACGCGATCCGCGTCAAAGGCGGCTGCGACGCAGCCGACGCCGGGAACTGCATTCATCAATAACCTTTTGGTCAGTGGACAAAAGATTGCTCCGGCGCACGTCAACTCCGCGATGCAGACCTCTCGTCGAAGCACGCGCGCCGCCGCCAAGCAACCGCTCGCCGACGAGACTGCGCCTCGCACAACGGCGGCGAGCAGGCTCGTGGCCGCGCCGACGTCGACGGGCCCCAGCGCCGGACCTGCACCAGCCACCGGTGTTGCGTCGGCGCCGGGTGTGAATGTTCAAGAAACAACGTACGAGGCGGGCCCGGTTCGTGCGGTTCGCAGTCGACACGCGTCTCCGACTGGTGTCGCGCCGGTTCGTTTGATTTTTACGTCTCCGTCGGGACGCGGCACCGCCGACGAGTTGGATGCGAGCGACGTCGACGAGGACGACGTCGGTCTCGTGTCTCCGAACGCGGCGTTCGGCGCTCGACGCAACGCTCGTAGTGGACAAACGACCAGGTTTCCCACCATTGCGTCGGTTCCGGAGCTCGTCAACGCGGACAAGGAAAATGCTCGAGCGACGACGAAGGTCGGTAGACTGTCTGGACATTTCCGTCGGGAAGCCATGCCTCCGCCCCCCAAGTACGAGGCAGAACCCGAGACAAAGCGAAAGACGAGAAAGAGTATGGTTCATTTCAGCGGTGACGTCAACTTTGACACCACGCAGAGCCTCTCCAAGCACGCTCTGAAGGAGTCCGAGCCGTCCAAGCCAAAGATGGACCAAGGTGACGTGTCTTCGTTGCTCTCACCCGAGTGGAAGTCCGTCTCGAAGAAACGCAAAGCGATTGATAGGCGAACGAAGCAAACGCAGGAAAAGCCGCAGGGCTTGATAGAAAAAGCCAAGTGTGCCATCCTCGGAACGTCTCACTAATTTCTTGTGCGAACGGCGGACGCCGACTCGTCCGCTCTTCGCCGTTTACTAGCCAAACATGTACTCTTCATAGCCGAGTCTCGCTCGCGACGCACCGCGAGCAATTGTAATGTGAAAATCATTTCATGCTTTATCGTTCACGAGCCGATTCTCGCCTCCACCATCCGTCGCGCCGACCAATGTCTCGCCCGCGCGGCGCGCTCGCGGCACTCTCTCCAGACAGAAGGCGAGAATAAGGTTTTCCACTCGTCACTTCGCGCCGGCACTCTATGCGCCGCGCTCGACACCTCATCGACGCCTGCACACGGGCGATCAAAATAAACCCCACGAGTTTACGCTCGTTCACGAACGCGCGCCTCGGTCGTCGCGACATGCACGCCGCGTCTCTGTCTCGCGCGCGGATCGCAGCCCCGCGATTCATCGGCGGCGCGTCGTCCGCGGCGCGCCTCGAGCGTCGCGCGATCGCGCCCGTCGTCTCTCGCGGCGTCGGTGCGACGTGGAAAATTAACCGCGGATTTTCCGTCGTCGTCGAGTCCGCGGAGGGCGACGTCGAGGGCGAAGAGAGCGCGGAAGGCGTCGAGAGCGTCGAGAAGCCGGTGGTGGAGGAGCGGCACAAAATTTATGTCGGAAATTTGAGCTGGAACGCCACCTCGGAAGACTTGCAGGCGGCGTTCGGTGAATTCAACGTTACGGCAGCCGACGTTGTCTTGGATAGAAACAGCGGTCGAAGCCGTGGATTCGGTTTCGTGACTGTGGCGAGCGCCGAAGACTTGGGACGCGCCGTCGAGGCGATGAACGGATGTGAAATCGATGGACGAGAAGTGCGCGTGTCCAAGGCGCAAAGCGCGGGTGATCGACCCGAAAGACCGCTCCGTATGCCCGGTGAGAGAAGACAGATGCGTCGCGAGCCGGATAACCGTAGAGTGTACTTCGGTAACCTCTCATGGGGTATGGACCACCTCGACTTGCAGGACCTCTGCAGCGAGTTTGGCGCCGTCAAAGACAGCCGCCTGATCACCGATCGTGAAACCGGACGATCGCGTGGATTCGGCTTCGTCACCATGAGCAGCGAAGCCGAAGCCGACGAAGTCGTCGCGCAATTGAACGGTCAAGATGTCGACGGACGAGTGCTCCGCGTGAACATCGCCAACTCGTAAATAACAAATGGGCGAATGCAAACTCGGGTGGTTTTTTGAAATTTTGATCACGTTGAGGGAGGAAACTGGGAGTTATAATGGGTGGAATTGGATATTACCTAGCGATTTAGTTTACATACGTGACGAGTAACACTTCGTCTTGTAACTTTACATCCGGCTTTCAATACGCGGAATCAACTCAATTCAGAATTGACGACGTCGACTGCCCGATTGAAAATGTCCACCATCTTTTCTAAGACTTCGTACTGAGATTTTTGAATGCGTTTCTTATCCTGCAGCTGAAACTCCTTGTCGGCATCCCACGGGGGAAGCGGTGGTATGCGCACCAACGAGTTCCAAGTCCCGACGTACTCTCGTTTGTCAAACTTCCAGACTTCGGCTCCGGTTTTATCGCTAATAATGGCGCCCCAAGTGTAATGCATGACGGACGCTTGGCCGATCGTGATATCGGCAGGCGGTTGAATCATCAATTTTTGGAAAGGAACGGGAGGCAGTTCGAATTTGAGTTTCGGTCGTACCGCCGCGGATGCGAAAGACCAGGCGTACATGTCTCGTACCCATCCAAACACGCGCTTGATGACTTCGCTCGTCTCTCCGAATTCCACCTTCTCAGCCCAGACTTCGGAGACTCGCTCGAGATCGTCCCGATGGATGGATTGAGGCGCATTACCTGTCTGGTAGACATCTTTCAGAGGGCCATCCTTGGACTCGTCGTGCAGCAACACAGACGCCTCTTTAGCGTCGGGATAACTCGGGACGATGTAGCCAAACAGGAACCCGTAAGAATGGCCCTTCGCAAGCAAAACGCTCGGTGGCGGGCTTCGAATGAATAGATAGTCCGTCTCGGCCATAAGAATGTGCGAACATTGCTTCGAATCGTCCGTCTTCATCCACTGAGCGATGGCTCGCGCGCGATCCTTCACCGCGTAGTCGCACGAGTTGTCGCATTCCACGTGTGTCGGATCGACGCGCCACGTCGGGATGAGATCCATGAGCTCGTCATCCTTGGATCGATGTAATATTCTCGTGACGTGCTTCAGTATGCTATCCTTTTCGCTCGCCGCCGTCTTCCAAGTCTGATAAAAAACCATCGTCTGCCAATTCATGTACGGAGCGCCGTTGCTCGTGATCATCGTGTGCAGGCACGTCTTCAACTCCGTGCTCTCCGCGTCGTACTTGGGCACTTTAGGGTACAGAACGCCGCTCGTTGTCTTTTTGTTGTGTTCCTCACCGTACATCGGGGGGAGATAATCGTTCATCAATTTACCCGTGAAACACTCTCCCGGCGCCTGAGGATCGTGTCGCCAAAACTGACATCCACTCGTCTCCTTGCACAGCTCGCAACAATCTCTCGGAGACTCGATCTTCACCACGCCCACGGAGTGTTCAATCTTCTGCGGCCCCCAATAATCGCTGAGAGGCAACTCGTGACACTCATCATCCGCCGGTTCCGAGTCTCTGATTCTTCGCCACTCGCGCGCGTCGTAGCCCGCTCGCGACGCCGCGTCGCCAATTTTCACAGCCACCGGCGTCTCCGACCTCTCTGACGACGACACGGGGTCTCCACCTCTCGCATTCGCCTTCTTCACGGCATCGCCCGTCGCTGGCTCGACACCATCGCCGTCTCGGCGTTCGTCGCTCGTCTCGGATGTCTTTGCGTCTCGGCGTTCATCATCCGCGCTCGCGCCCCCTCGCTCGCGCCCGCGCTCATCCCCGGCCGCCTCGTCCAACGCAGCGAGTTCTTCTGCCACGCGTCTCGTCACGTACGCCTCGTCGCGGGTCGCATCGCGCAGGTCGCGTCCCGAACTCGTCGCTCGATCGGCGTCGTGGATGGCGTCGAAGGCGGGCGTGATTCTATCCACGACGAGCGCGTACACGATCACGGCAACGAGCGCGGTGAGCGCGGTGGAGACGCTACATTTACACCTCGCGCCTCTGCCAGACGCGCGCGCTTGTTTCGCGGCGACCGATCCGGGGAAAGGTCGTCGTCGCATCGCGCGCGCGACACTGAGGATGCGGCTTCAAAGACGCGCGGGGTGGGACTGGGAGTGAACTAATCGAATGTCGTGTGTGATTGAATGACTAGTCGAATTTCGTGTACGATTTGGTCGGGAGGAGAAAGCACTTGGCGAGAGATAACAGACCACCGAATTGTTGCGCGACGTTTAATCCGAAGAACATTCGCGAGAGGGCCTTGCAGAAAGCGAACGCGTTGTCCGCGACGGGATAGCACAACGGCGGAGGGATGTTGGTCTTCATGAGGAGAGGAAATCTGTCGACGACGACGGATTTGGGGACGCAGCACCCGCGGAGACCCTCGATGCCGGCGAAACGATCGAATCCAGACTCTTTGACGCCGCCGAATGGAAGGGACTGCGCCATGTACGTGGAGCAGAAATCATTGATCGAGGTCATACCGGCTTCGAGTTGGGAGCCGAGCTTCTCGGCGCGCTTGGTGGACTTGGTAAAGACGTTCGAACCGAGGCCAAAGTCGCAGTCGTTCGCGAGGGCGATCGATTCGGCGTCGCTCTTGGTTTTCACGATGGCGAGAACCGGACCGAACACCTCTTCTCGCGCGATGCGCATGTCATGCGTGATGCCGGAGATGACCGTCGGCGGGTAGAATTGACCCCCCTTCGCACCCATCTCCATCTTACCTCCCACGTGCACCGTCGCACCGCGGCTCACGGCGTCATCGATGAGAGACTGAACGTACTGCGCTTGTTTCGGCATGCACATCGCGCCGCAGTCCACCGAGGAGCTCAGCGCCCAGCCTTGTCGCAATTTTTTCGCCGATTCCAAAACCCTCGCTAAGAATTTATCGTGAATCTTTTCGTGCACGTAAAAACGTTCGGCCCCCGCACAATTTTGTCCACACGATTGAAACGCGCCGCGAAGCGCCATGGGCACGCACTGGTTCAGATCTGCGTCGGCGCACACAATGAACGGATCCTTACCACCGAGCTCCAACACGACGGGCGTGAGAGTTTTCGCTGCCGCTTCCATGACTTTGCGACCGATACCCGTGGATCCGACGAAGACAACCTTTTGAACGCCACCGGTGACCAAAGCGCTGCCGGCTTCGCCGTATCCGGTGATGATTTGTACCAAGTCCCGCGGCGCCCCGACGGCGTCGAGCGCGGCGTCGATGACACGCCCGTAGTACTGAGAGCTCCAGCTTGCGTATTCGCTCACCTTGACGACGAGGGCGTTACCCGCGAACAAGTTAGCCACCAACGGATTGAAAACGTTGTGAAACGGATAGTTCCACGGAACGATGGCGCCCATGACGCCGACCGGATGATATTCCACTCGAGCCTTCTTATAGAACATCATCGCCCCGCTTGAACGATGTTCGGGCTTCAACCACTGCTCGCCCTCGTTGCACAACCATCGAATCTTCTCCAGCGTCACGAGAACCTCGCCGAACGCGGCGTCGACGAGCGGCTTGCCGCTATCGCGGGCGCTCACTCGACAGATGGTATCTTGCTCCTCCAAAATAAATCTCTGAATCACCCGCAAGAGCGTGCGACGCGTCTCGAACGAACTCTTCGCCCACTGTTTCTGCGCTTTCGCCGCGCGAGCGATCCTCTCTCGCACTTCATCCGCCGTCATCGCGCGCATGTTCGGTCCGAGCACGCGCATGTTCCCCGGATCGTAACAAGGCACGCTGTCGCTCGGAAACGGCGCGTTCGCGTCCCAGAACTCCCCGTCGATTCCGTTCTGCTCCTCGTCTGTGAGCTTGACGACGATCTTCGGCACTCGCGTGCGCCTGAGAAGGCGCAAAACGACGGCGAAGACGAGGATAGAGAGCCAAAAGTCGCGCTGATCGACCGCAGCCTTCGCGTGCGTGAGCGCCTCGCGCATCGCCTCCGGCATCGGGACGTGATGCAGGAACTGAAACACGACGTTCACGAGCTCGCTCGCCATCGCGCGCGGTCGTCGCCGCGGACGCGAAGTGAGGGATCGCACGACCTCGCGCGGGACGAATGTAATCGCGTCGAGTCGATCCGCGCGCGGCGGCACTCCGTCGCGCGACGTACATGACGTCGACGCGCGCGCGAGAGGAGAGCGAACGCGAGACGAGACCGCTCGTCGCGAGCGCGCGCGGGAGAGACGCCGGCGACATGGCGCGCGGGAGCGCGAAGAGACGCGCAACACCTCTCAACGAGAGACCGTCGTCGTCGGTGTTCGAGCGCGCGCGCGGCGTGCTGTGCGTCGTCGTCGCGTGCGCCGTCGTCGGTCTGCTGTTCGCGGTGACGCCCGAGTCGACGCTCGGGAGACGACGATGGCCAGCGCGCGCTGGGGGTGCGCGCGCGTTGGGCATCCCGCCGGGCGCGCGAGACGACGGCGAGCCGAGAGTCTTCGCGTACGACGTCGTCGCTTCGTACACGCACGATTCGAACGCATTTACGCAGGGATTGGCGATGTGTGGTACCGGCGTGCTGTGCGAGAGCACGGGGACGGTGTCCGGAATGAAGAGCGCGGTGCGCGCGACGGAGCTCGAGACCGGAAAGGTGTTGTCGTCGGCGCCGGTGGACGGCGCGTTCGCCGAAGGTTTAGCGCGAGTGGGAAGAGATGTGCACGTTATCTCGTGGCGAACGAATAAAGGATTTTCGTTCACGCTGCGAGACGACGGCGCGGTGGCGCCGATCGGTACTTTTGAGACACCGCTGAGCGACGGTTGGGGACTCGCCGAACTCGACGGCGACTTGTACGCCACGGACGCCACGGACAAGTTGCACGTCATGAGTCCACCGCGACGCGACGGGGATAAAGTAACGAAGAAACGATCGATGACGGTGACGGATGATGGAAAACCGTTGCGGTTCACGAACGAATTGGAAGCGATCGGTGGAGAAGTGTACGCGAACGTCCTCGAACGACTGTGCTTGGCGCGCATCGATCCCGCGAGCGGCAAAGTCACGGGGTGGGTGAATCTGTCGGGTTTGAAGCAAACGAGTCCGAACAACGATCGGGGGGATGTGCTGAATGGCATCGCGTACGACGAATCGAGTGACAAACTTTACGTGACTGGGAAGATGTGGCCGACGCTGTTTGAAATTCGCCTCCGAGACGTCACCTCGGATGAATCGTTGGACGAGGCGCGAAGAGTGTGCACGCCGTCAGCGTCTCTGCCGCAGTACGGGTATCCATGAGCGCGTGTGCGTTGT
>PVBE010574157.1_pt1 | contig 11818 bp, 10 predicted proteins | sample 1631181 | NCBI WGS metagenome assembly PVBE01 (sample SAMN08397723, study PRJNA350692) | Marine metagenome, whole genome shotgun sequencing project. | isolation source: water | place: Pacific Ocean | collected 2012-04 | reverse complement strand
ACCATAACTGGAATGCAATTCAATGAAATGAAAGCAAGCAGTAAACAGGTGCTTGCAGGTATTCGCTGGGTTCTGGATTTCTGTACTTTGTTGTTACTCGCATCCTTGGTAGTTATTGGTTGGATGAACGATGGTTCTCTTACTGCCGGTCTTGCTGACATAGGTGGAGACCACTTGGTCCTCAAACCGGCCTTGTGGCTAGGCAGCCTCTATCTCTTGTTATTCCTGAGTGAAACGTGGCTCAGATTGAAAGATCAACCTAACCGAGAGTCTGAATGATTGATTAGTGTAGAAGGGAACCTACACACACCCATCAATGCAAAGGGTGCCCTTGTATCAAACAATATGGAATCATTGTTAGGAAATAGAATAGTTTATTTTCTAAGCAATCATCCCCTTATTATGACACTAGATAAAAGCCAGATTGGAAAGATTTTGACAATCTCATCTGTAGTCATGGTAGTGGCTTCATTGATTATAGCAGGAGCAATAATGATCTATGCAACTGAATATCAGAGCGTTGATGCAACACCATTGGAAGCAGAAGATGAGCCCTCATATTCCTCTAGAGAAGAATGCGCAAAAAAGAACAACAAAGGCAGCTGCACTTCTCATAAGACCATACACATGTGCATGATTGAAATCAAGTATTCATTCATATTGGATGATACCAATCACACTGGAGAAAGCAGTGCAGATATTACCCAAGAAGAAGAAATAAGCAATGAGGCTCAGTGTATAGAAAAAGGTGCTCAGTGGAAAGAGGATTTTCTTAACAAAACTTCGATCACAGTATACTATGATCCCAGCAATCCATCTGATAATCAATACATGGAGCCAACTTCACCTGGAGAAAATGCTCTCACCTGGGGTGGGGGGGGCCTCGTGGTCGCGGTGATACTATTCTTTGTCGGCAGAGATATGAAAGCCAAGCATGCTCAAAAAGAGGTATTGGAATCTGAAAATAAGTCGGAAATGGAATCAGAAAAAACTTCAGAAGAAGAAACTGGGGAAATTGGGATTTGAAAATTATATTGCGCCTTTGTAAGGGTTCATCGAGAGTCTGAATGATTGGTGCAGAGGGCAGGATTTGAACCTGCGAAACAGTATGTACTGGGACCTCATCCCAGCGCCTTTGACCAAGCTGGGCAACCTCTGCGTAGCATTCCGCCGACCGAGCACCTGTATTTCAACACCGCGAGGTAGTCTGAACGCGTCAGGGAAAGAACACTGAACAGCAAGTCAAACTTGCATCGGCTGCGGAAATCTGATCAATATCAAGAATGGTCAAACTGATTCCTCTTGACTCGAGTTCTGACTTGATGGTGGGATTGCCTGCAGCGATGATGATTCTATCACCAAACCCAATTGTGTTTGCTCCTTTTACTTCCACTTCTGGGACCATGATTATCTCAGTATCAGGTAACTCACCAAAAGCAGTAGGTGAAACTGTTCCTTCAGTCAATAGAAGAATATCATCCCGCGGCGCAGAACACATACTGGTCAAATGGAGTACGTGCTTGGGAATTACAACCACACGTAACTCAAAGCCTTCGCCTTCAATGAAGTTACGAAATTCAGCAATGCCATCATCATCCGTACGTTCAGAATGTCCGACGAAAAATATGTCTCCAATTCGCATGACATCGCCGCCATCCATCATCCCACCTTCCATGTGGATGATATCCTGATATTCAGCAAGGGTAGAAATGACTGCTGCTTGTTCACCAATTCTACTTTCGTGACCTACTAGTGGAATGAAGCACTTCTTTCCAACAGTCACCGCTTGGTCTTCAACAAATACACAATCTGGATGGGCCTCATCGGGTTCTATCTCGATGACATTCACTCCATGTTCCCTCAATGCTTGCACATATGCCGCATGTTGCGCTCTTGCCAATCCAATATCCGTAGGACCGTTGCCAAAATGGCCAGTCAGCGCATCTGTGAATGAGGATGGAATTCCTCGCACGATAGCGTTGCGACGTTCGGCCAAGGTCGTGGAAGACACATCATATCGGTATCGCGAGTGGGCCATCAATGTGTCTGCTGGAATGCGGTGCTTTGAACAACGTCTCTTCAGTCGCCGGACCGATGTCGCGCAGACTCTCTGCTCTACTCTTGGTATCTTTGATGCTGTTGACTCCCCTTTCGGGGTGTTTTGGTGAAGAAGAAATAGAGGTGGTTCCTGATGCAGGGGATTTGATTGTAGAACTAGGTGACGGGCTGCTTGGCGGGGTTTGGCAATCTTATGTCCTCAAGGCGGATGAAGATATGTCAGTCTACATCCCATACTTCGTCATAGATCCCGGTTCAGCCAGAGCACAGAATGGAACTGTTCTAGATTTGAAGCATGGAGATTCTGAAACTGTGAGTTGGCTGTTACCGCCAAGAAATCCAGATGTAGTTCTATTGATTGGAAAATATGGTAGGCAACATTGGCCTGTTCGTGCCGCCAACGAATCATGGATGGATTGGATCAATGATAGTTCCAATGGAGGGGCTGTTGAAGTGGTTGCCAATGGAGACGACGGGGGGCTCTGGAATTGGTTGAATTCCAGCGATGAGGATGGTGGAACTGTTTCTATCAAACATTTGAATTCAATCAGACCTCAAAGGAGTGACCTTGGAATCGAGGAAGGAGTAGATGCAAGTGCTGGGTGGGTAGATGGTCGAAGCGTGTATGAATGGGTTGATTTCATCACCGATGAGACTCCAGACCCACTTGACCCAGCTGATGGAGCAAAAGGATATCTTGACCGTTGGATCGGTAATGGAAACCCCGCATATGAGGATGCAATTACCTATTTTGAAGGAGTATTGGCAGGATTCGGCCTGAGAACAGAAGTTCACCGATTCCAATCAGGGACTCTATGGGCAGTCAATATCTGTGGATACAAGGACGGTACGGTGTTTCCAGACGAATGGTTGGTCTTTGGTGGACATTTCGATATTGCGCCTTATGCTACTCCGACTTCTATCCTGCCAGGTTTGGAAGAAACTGGATATGGTACAAGAACTGGGGCATATGACAACTCAGCAGGGTCTGCTATGGTTTTGACCACTGCGGGTGCATTGGCTGATTTCGATGCTCGAAGAACGATGGTTTTCTGCCTCTGGTCTTCAGAAGAAGAAGGGTTGTGGGGCTCATCTGCATTCACTGGCGATATTCCCCCTGGAGTCACGGTGTCCAATTATCTCAATCTAGATATGGCTGGAATCAATTATCCTGGTGACTATGCCCTCTCGGTTTATCTTGGGCCTGATGGTACTGGAGATGTGATAGACCAACCAGGTATGTATCATCTCGCTGAATGGATTGGGGCGGATGCATTGAACCTGTCTTATCAGATTGAACGTGGTAGAATTGAATGGGAGGCGGATGGTGAGGCACCACTTTGGAATAACCAATATAAGGATGTGGTTGCAATCTATGAATCTCCAACTGCGAGAAGTGACCATGACCCGTTCCAGCAAATAGGAGTTGCAACTCTTGGATGGAATGGTGTTGTAGATGGATATCCTTGTTATCACAAGACATGCGACCGTTTGTCTGAAATTGAAGGATATATGGTGACTGAGGAAAATAGTGGAGTCACCAATCTAGTGAATTCATGGGATATCGTGACTTGGTGGGCGGTATTCGCCTTCCTCCACATGGACCAGATGCCGGTTCCAAATGAGTTATGATTATTCATTGATTAGATACTTGACATCTTCAAGAACGAGTTCGGGCATCCAATCAATATCTGCCCACCATACTCGCTGCATCCCATTCTTATCGACAAGAACGGTGCCAGTGGAATGATCTACCGCATAATCCATTGGATGATGTCGTGCGCTCGTCCCGTTGCTGTTGTTCTCTACGATTTGTAATCCAACACCAAAATCTTCCCAGATATCCTCCAATATTCCAATCTCGGCTTCTGTATCATTAACGGTCAGATGCGGCCATGATAGATTCAGCCTTGTCATATATTCTGCAAATACGCTGGGTGAATCTCTCCAAGGGTCTACAGTGATTGACAGGATTGAGACATTCTGACCGATTTCATCGCCGAGTTGTTGTGTCAACCAGTTGAGATTTGAAGAAATGATAGGACAGATATCAGGACAATTAGTGAATAAAAAAGCGATTACCAATACTTGGCCTGAAAGGTCCGTAGAGTTGAATGGTTCAGCATTGCTATTCACTAATTCAAATGTTCTGAACTCGACGGGGGGTTCGATGTTGTCGCCTTTGAAATTATGTAATTGTGAATCTACTGATTCCATACATCCAGGCAAGGTGACCATCAATGTCAGAATAATGCTGAATAATCCCTTTTGTGAGACCATTGTCAAACATCCTGTCCAAGATATGGTTTGTCAATATCTAATTGCATGACATATAGTCCGGTGGAAATACAAGAAGCATATGTTATTCCATTATGATGTTCGGCAGCCCAGAGGAAAGGAACCCAGCCAAAATCATAGAAGTTGGATTCCAATGGTACTCCGTCTTCTCCGTGTGGCATGTAATACCCCACTGTTGATTCCATATGTAATTCGGTGCGATTCATCGAAAGATCGTTCGCCATAAGAGTCTCGACATCCACCACCCATAGCCCTGCATGATAATGTGAGATGTAGAGGCGCCCATCCCACTCTCCTCCATGTGATTGATCATTTGTATCAGTGGTTGGAAAATATGTAGAATCTAGATTATGTGGACTGAACAGCAGCCATTCGTCACTATTCGGATGAGTTTCACAGTTAGCGCCAAAACAATGAGATTCTGACCATGGAATCTCCCAATCATTGATTAGTTTAGGTTGGAATCTGAAATTTCCATTCTCCATTGTATATTCAGTGGTATCGATCAAATATACCAAACCAGTTCCCACGTTAGTGGATATTACTTCTACGGCCAAAGTTGTCAGATGCCTCTCTCCTTCATATCCAAGATGTGTCGCATCGACCATCTCTGGGAATGGTTCTGCATAATGGATGTAAGAGGCGCGGCCGCCGTTTTCATTTCCTGTAGTTCCACTATCTGGTTCGCCATCATTATCCATATCTGCAAAATCCATCCACTGGCCCACTTCAGGTGCCCTCCATCGACAAGTCAGAGGCGTTCCTTGACCAAGTTTGCAGGTGGTTGCCATCGGCAAGTAGAGTTGAGGAGAGTTTGTTGGGTGCGGTACATCGCTGACATCTCCAATCCTGAGGCCTGCTTCCCAATATGCTCCATAGATGAATGTACGACCATAACGTGGATCCTCGGGGTCATCACCCGGCCAAAGTTGAACCGTCATATCATGGATGTAAATCCACCCACCACGGGTTGAAGCCCAGTTCACTTCATATTCACCTACTTTAATTACAGTTTGGCCAACTCCAGAACCGTCAACTCCGAGGACTCTGGCTGCTGAACCTTCTAGATTAAGATGGGCGATAGTAACTCCCCCACATGCCTCTCCGACAGCAGCATCACATTGTTCATAATCGGGATTTGCTACAAAAATATACCATTCATTATCAATCATGTGAGTGTATAGATTGTGCGGCCCGCTTGGATGATCTGCATCATACCACGAATCTACCCATATTGGGTCTGACTTGTCAGTGACATCATACAGATTCACTGAAACCTGGGCTGGATCACCCCAATTTCCAACGTTTGGATCTGTATATCCTGGATCGACCAGTTGATTTTGGGTGATGACATATTCGCGCCCACTATACTCAAGATACTTGATGTCCAGAACCTGTGTGTTTGGATCAGAATGGTGGCTGATGACTGTGGTATTGGTGGGGTCTGTCACATCGGTAATATGAAACTCGGACCAGCCTGCCTGATATGCATACACACGGCCATCTGGTGCAGTTGCTACCTGTATCTCTGCATTGCCCGGACTGGTCAATGGGTTGAAATCGAGAAGTTCGATGTTTGATGTTCCATCTTGGTGCTGACTTGCATTCTTGTGGTCGTGCCCTTCCCCTTGAATCAACGGGTCTCCTGCGGTTTCTACAAGGTTGATATTCGACAAATCATCGTCAGAATCCCCGACCATTACCCACAACGTTGCAGACAAAAATGCGATGGCGAGCATGATTGCGGCCAATGTCTGGCGTTGGTCCATGATGTTGGCGGGGGAACATTCCGTCTTGTATTTTATCGGGGGGTGTTGTATCCGAGAATTATGCGGAAGAGGGCGATAATGGTGTTCATATTGTTGTTGGGCCCGGTTTTCCTTGGTTTCGACGCCAGTGCACATGAACAGAAAGAATACACGATTATTCTTGGTGGAACGGATGTGTCTCCTGAAAATGCATCTGCATTATTGGTTGGTGATGGAGCATTTTTCAGAATGGAAGATTCGAGCAACAACAGTTCTCAAACCGTAATCATTGATACAGACGGGAATGGTCAATACAATTCCACAGATTGGACTTCTGGGGTATTGACCTATTCGTGTGAAACTGATGAAAATGGGACTAAAATGGATGATTCGTGCAACAAAACTGCGCTTTTGCTCTTCAATTCCAGCTCTGACATTGGCACCTTTTCCTTCAGAGTGGAATTGGAAGATGGGTCGTTCAGATTTGGAAATATCACCATTTCTGCAGATGAACATCTCGATGACGGGGGGCCTCCTGCCGACTATTGCATTGGTACTGATTGTCCCGCTGATGGATTGAGTGAAGATGTGGATGGTGCCAGCGATGATGGTGGAATGAATTCGCGACAAATATTGCTGGCAATCGCTGTACTGATGGGTGGCACTGGAGTGTTTCTCTTATTGAGTGGTGACCATAACAGCACGAAGACAGAGGAGGAGTGAATCCTCCTACGTAGATTTTCGAATTCAGCCATTTATTGCCGGTGTCTTCGATTGATCAACCAAATCTGGCACAATATGTCGTGCCCGTAGGAACTCATCCCATGGCTTCTTGTCAGTGACCTTACATTTCTTCTCCATTTTCATGTATTAGTTATATTTGCTGAATAATAAGAACGATGCTTCCCTTTTAGAGAGCCATTTTACAACAGATTCAACACACGAGGGGGATTGAGCCAACCATGGGCGCATCCAGAAGCATGTACGCGCTGAGTTTCTCGATGTTACTCATGCTCGCTGGGTTGGGTGGATGTTTTGGAAATGAAAATGATGTGCAGAAACCCCTTGCTGATTCGATTACGGTGATGCCCTCCTCCCTTACTGGTGGAATTTTGCAAGTGGTGAGTATACAAGCAAAAGAAGACGTCAGCGTGTTCATTCCCTATCTATTCAAGCAATCTGAATCTAGCCTTTTCCAAAACGGAACGATTGTAGATATTGATTCGGGTGAAGTCGTTGAATTGGAAATTCTGATTCCCCCGCGTACCGCTCTGGCAGTGTTCCTCGTTGGAAAGGCGGGAAGAGATGTATTTCCTCTGCGTAAAGCGAACGAATCATGGGGAGAATGGTATGAACGGGGAGGGCACGAGAAACCTGACCAAGGAAGTGTGGTCAAGACATCCCCTGAATATGAAGGAGGGATGGCATGGCTGGAGCATCGAAATTCGTCGGGTTCAGCAACTGAAGTGAAGAGTATAGATGTCCATAGGCCAATGGCGAGCGGGGTGGAACTCGAAGATGGAGGGGGTCATGGAACTGGTTTGGTGAATGGCTTAGAGACTTGGAACTGGTTGAATCGAATAACTGATCCAACTCCCAGCCCATTATCTCCAGACGGTATGCAAGGCTATCACGACCGATGGGCCGGACAAGGTAATGTAGCCTATGAAGAGGCTGCATTATTCATTCGAGATGAATTGGAATCATATGGATTGGATGTGCGGATTCATAGATATTCTTTCACAGATACCAATGGGGCAACCAATCCAGAGGCATACAATGTATGTGGGTTCAAAGAAGGGGCTACTGTTCCGAATGAATGGTTAGTGTTTGGGGCACATTTCGATATTGCTCCACTCATCGCCCCCACCGCTCCTGACCTCGGCACACCTCGTGGATACGGAACTTTCACTGGTGCCTACGACAACACTGCAGGGACAAGTATGGTTCTCTCCGTTGCGGATGCGATGTCAGAACTTGAAACTAGAAGAACCATGGTCTTCTGTTTCTGGTCTGGAGAAGAAGGGGGGAAGCGCGGTTCGAATTATTGGACTGAGCATTATGTCAAAGAAGAGCATCCTGAAGTGACTGTGACCAATTATGTTAATCTCGATATGGCGGGAGTCAACTGGCCGGGCAATATGACTCCTTCAGACAGAGTTGGGCCTACTGATGGTGGTTCATATCCTGCAGTCAAGGACCATTGGCCATTGCGAGTCTACATCGGTCCCGATGAGAATGAGTCGGAGATCAGCCAACCAGGTATGGTCTGGTTATCTGCTTGGATTGGAGCGGATGCATTGGCGCTGAGCCAGGACCTTGCAATATTGAATGGAGAATTGAAACAGGCGTGGGCTGATTCCGGGCAGGCGGGCGTAATCATCAACGAAGCCAGCACTGCACGAAGTGACCATGCTTCATTCCAAGATAACCTTGGAACGGTGACGGCTGGATTCGGTGGTTTGGTTGATGGATACGATTGTTATCATCAAACCTGCGACTCGCTAGAAGAAATGGAATATTGGATGGAGAATGACGAGGGAGCGGGCCGTGAAAACCTAGTGGATAGTCTAGACATCATCACATGGTGGGCAACGATGATGTTCCTTCACCTCGATGCTGAACCTGTCCTCAATGTCTATCTTTGACCCAATAAGGCTCTGTGAATTCTCAGAAATTTAAGGCAGAGAGGCGTTCTACCCAACCCATGATGTCGATGTTTCCAGTGAACCAAAGCAGGCCCGGTACTGCAAATATTGCAATCAGGACCCAGAATGCTCCTTCAGACCAATCCTTTACCTTGAGGCCGTCCAATGGGCCAAATGGCAACATATTGAACAACCCAAGAATTAGATTGGCTGCAAGCCAATAATTGATTCCGAAATATACCATGGCGGCCAATGAAATCCCATCTGTTGAAATCATATTTGCATTACTGATTCCAACCACGGCCAGCAATAATGCCCCCAATGGTATTCCGATCAAGAATAAGCCAAAATTAACCAGCGGCCCTGCAGCGGCGATATGCCCATTCTGCCTTCTCTGCACCCTTCCTGCAACCATCACAGCCCCGGGTGCCATGAATAAGAAGCCTAGAAGAAATGCCAATGCTACTCCGAATTTGAGACCTTGGGGGTCTGCTCGAAATTCTGCCCAACAGCCGTAGTGTCTTGCAGCCAATTTATGCCCAATCTCATGAAGTACGAAGGCTGGACCAATGGCAATCAACATCAATGGCATCATGATGATAACTGTGACAAGCCAAGGAATAAGCCCCATTCGAAGTAATCCAGAAACACCCTCTGCCATGACAAAACCAAGAGCGAGTGTGAAGGCTCCTGTTGCTAATAGAAGGTGCTTCTTCTCTTCTTCACTGAAATGCCATAATTTCCCTTTATGGTGCTGCACGGGCTGAGATTGGGTCATCCCCCACAGGCTCTGTAGAACCTGGGACAGGTCGGGTGCCTGAACTTGCCTTGGTTGTTCAACATCTACTCTGTGAACCCTATCGAAGGGGTCATTCTCCAGTCGGCTGGCGCGCGGGTCGCGTCGAGGTGAGGGCGCCATCAACCCCCCGCTGCAAACGGTGTGCCATGAAGCCTACTACCATTCAAGCCATAGATGAGGTGGTACTCCGTGGAGAATGGGGTTCGGGAATGTCGATGCCAAGAAGGGCTATGCAAGAAATGGGGTTTCAGTCCTGTTGTTTATTGTGTGATGCTCGAGATATTACTGGGACCAAGCGCTGCCGCACCTGTATCGAAAAGCATTCGCAGACCCGAAAAAATATCGAAGAGCGCCCGCCTGGTGATATGGTTGGGCAATTTGCAAGAGAATTGTTTCAGATGATCTCAGCCCCTCACCATTGGGACCATGATGATGTGCATGGACCTGAATTGGAACGTATACAATATCTGGCCGGCTTAGTAGCAGCGCCGAAGAAAATACCCACTACTGAAGAAATTGGTGAATTATTCGCTACACAAGCAAAGAAGGTGAAGGGGTCCCTGATACAAGATGTCGCCAATAGAAACCCTTGGAAGGAGGCCCCCCCGAGTGTGGAAGAAGCATGGTTATTCGGCGAAAATCTACCTGTGATAGAAGATGTGGCTCCCGGAGCCAGAACTATTCCAAATCGACCTATCCCGAAGGTGGATCGTTCTGATAGAATAGGTGAAGACCGATCTTTGACGGATATCATCGCATCGCAGGAATCTGAGGATGATTCGGTTATTGAAGAAAGGGAGGCTGCACGAGAAGATTGGTCGAAGGCGGTGGATTCTGTAAGTGGGATTCTTGAAGGTAGGGATGATGATGAGCCGGCTGTCGAAGATGACCTCGATATTTGATCAAAGATGGTCCCCAAGGCCTTCAAGGGTGTAACTGACTCTTTGTGTACCCTTGCCCTTGGATTTCTTACCAAGAAGTCTCATATTACCTATTTCAGATAGTTTGCGGACGTGGGTGCCAGCACATGGGCAAAGGTCAACATCATCACCTACTCTCACCACTCTCAGTTCCTTGACCGAAACAGGAAGTAAATCCATATTGGTACGATCCGGTGGCATTATTCGATTGATTTCTGCTCTTGTCATCACCCTACATTCAACAGATAGGTCTGATTCAATCATTTCATTGGTGCGGGCTAAAACCCTGTTTAGCATTTCATCTTCGAACTTGATTGGATTGAAATCTATTCTACTTCTATCGTGGTGAATCTGATTTCCTACTGTTCTTGTCCCATGAAATATCTCATACACTATCCCAGAAACAAGGTGCTGAGCCGTATGCATGCGCATATGTGCATGCCTTCGTTGCCAATCGATATTTCCTTCAACCTCATCCCCAACTCTAAGTCCACTGATATTGGTGAGGTGATGTGCTATATCTGCCCTCCCTCGAACTTCCGTCACTGGAGATTCCCCCCCATCCCATGAAAGGGTGCCAACATCCCAATTCTGGCCACCGCCAATGGGATAAAACAGTGTTCGATCAAGTATGGCTTTGTTATCTTCAATGGAGATGACTTGTGCGGTGAAATCTGTTTCATAGCAAGATTCTATCGAGGGCATCCACAATTTCTCAGTCGCCATGTTTCATCGTACAGGAGTTCTTTCCTAAGTTTTCACCTCAAAGGTGTTCCCTGACATAGGATACTGCGTTGTGGAATATTGCCATACCTGCGCCCTCCCATCCCGCTCTTTCTGCTTCTCTATCTCTCGCTGTGCGACTTGCTTCCACAATTTCAGTATCGTCGTCGATGATATGAGAGAATGGAGAGGGGGGCCTTTCAATGGATGTGGTCTGGGTGCGGCGAAAATGAGGGTGAAGCCATTGCGCGTAAATCGCTTCGGGGTGTGGCATCAATCCGAATATCAAACCAGTGGGGTCACATATCCCAGCAATATTTCTCATACTCCCATTCGGACAGATAGGAAATGGGAGGGTTTCATCCGTGATTCCTTCTCCGGGTTTAGTGGATGGGTCAACATATCTACAGACTAATTGTCCATCAGAATCCATGGAATCCAAAATCTTGGAATCGGGAATAACGAATTTTCCTTCTCCGTGCCTTACTGGAACTTCCATTCGTTGCAACCCCTTGGTCCAGATGCAATTACTATCAGCATTGAACTCAAGACTGACCCATCTGTCTTCGTAGCGTCCAGAGTTGTTCAAAGTCAGTGATGCTGTTTGTTCAAAGTCAGGAATTT
>PVBE011819240.1_pt1 | contig 11822 bp, 12 predicted proteins | sample 1631181 | NCBI WGS metagenome assembly PVBE01 (sample SAMN08397723, study PRJNA350692) | Marine metagenome, whole genome shotgun sequencing project. | isolation source: water | place: Pacific Ocean | collected 2012-04 | reverse complement strand
CGGATTCCACGCCCTGAACATGAGCATGTTCGAGCTCGCCGCCGACTACCGGCGGAGTGGAATGACCGCCTACGCAGAACTGCAGGCGCGGGAGTTCGAGGCGCAGACACGGGGTTACACCGCCGTGAGGCACCAGCAAGAGGTCGGCACGGGCTATTTCGACCAGGTCAGCCAGGTGCTCTCCCGAGGTTGTTCCTCCACCCTGGCGCTGAGCGAATCGACCGAGACCGAACAGTTCTAAGCTGCAGGCACGCCAAAAACGGCCGCCACGCGCACCACAGGCGCTTGGCGGTCGTTTGGCCCGCTTGACAGGCCAGCCCACAGTCGAATATACCGCGGACCCTGCTCGGCCCAGGGCATCATTGGAACCCTCACTCGCCCACAGCCTGAACCGTGGAATTCGAACAGTTCGAGGGCCCAGACATATCCCGCACTCGACTCGGTGATTTGCGGCCGGGCCAGGATTTGCGTACTCTATCGGCAAGTTCCACGTACAGACAGCCCCACACTGGAGGAAACCAGCCGATGTTACGTTCCATCAATCTGTCACTCGTCCTGCTGCTGGCCCTGGGCGGCACCAGCTTAGCGGCTGACGGCGTGCCGGTCGGCAGCTATGCGCCAGAGGTCAAGCCCAGTCAATGGCTCAACAACAACACACCCGTCTCCTGGAGCAGCCTCAAGGGCCGAGTCATCCTGCTTGAGAAATGGGCCACCACGTGAGGACCTTGCATCCAGCAGATCCCCCATCTGAACTCGCTGCGTAGCAAGTTCGAGTCCCGGGGTCTGACCGTCATTGGCGTGACCAATGAATCCTCCTCGCGCATCCAGCCCTTCATCAAACAGAAGAACATGGAGTACCTGATCGCCATCGGCGGCGCCAACGCATACCGGGCACGCGGCATTCCCGCCGCCTGGTTGATCGGCGCCAGCGGCAAGGTCCTCTGGCAGGGTCATCCAGCCGGCCTGAGCGAGAGCACCATCGAAGGTGCCCTCGACAAGGTCCGCCTTCCGCCACAGGTCACCCTGACCTCCAAGAAACTGAGCAAGGCCGGCCGTCATGTCCGCTCACAGCGTCTGGACAGCGCCATCGAGGAGCTGGAAAACGTGATCCGGCGACAAAAAGACGAGGACCCCTCGAGCGAAGCGAAGACCGCCCGCGACTCGCTCCTGGCCTTCGGCAACAAGCTACTCGAAGAGGCGGATGCCCAGGCCGCCAAGGGAAACTGGATCATCGCCCTGAAGCGATTGGCGGCGGTCGAACAGTACTTCAAGAAACACAAACTGGCCAAACAGGCCAAGGACAAGCGAAGCTCCTGGAAGAAGGACCGGACGACACGACTGGAGGTGGAAGCCGCCACGACGCTGATGACCGCCGAACGCTACGCCGCCAGCGGCTCCAAGGTCGGTGCTCAACAATACGCCGCCAAGATCGCCAGGGGCCGGAAATACGCCAAGACCCAGATGCGGGCCAAGGCACAGAAGATGCTCGAGGAACTGCGCCGGTAGAGGCCGCCTAGCGCACGTAGACGTGGGCCCGCTGGTCGAACCCGACCGGGCGGGCCCCGGCTGGAAAGATCTGGATCTTGAGCCGTTGCTGCCCCAGCAACTGGACGAGCATCACTCCAGCGGTCTTATCGCGGCCGAGGCCATTCAGCAGGTAGCGCACCAGCCCCGTCTGGACAGTTACCGTGGCCGGATCGGGAGCGTCATCCTGCACGGCGTACCGGCCGGCGCGGCAGATCGTTCCGCCGATTCCGATCCGGATCTGTCGGGGATCCCGGACCGCGTAGACGAAGGAAAGGTGCTTGGCCCAGGAGGGTCGCGTGTAGCTGTCCGGACCCCGCGGTAACGTGTGGTGGAACCAGTTGCCGACCAGCCGACCCGCCCGGTCATAGTCGATCTTCCCGTCCTTGTCCTTCCCCTGCCGGTCGACCTTGGCATACAACGCCCGACCAACCTTGCCGACAAAATATTTCAGTGGCGAGTCCGCATGCACCGAGTCCGAGGGATACCGCCGTGGCGAGATGAACCCGCTGAGCTTCACCCGCTGATTGACCAGCCCCAGATCAAGAGAGCGATCGATGACCGTTCGGCCAATGACTTGCCCTGCCTTGACGACGCCGTTGACGACAATTCCGTCCGCTAGATCGACGTGACCGAGGTAGCAGTCGGCCTTCGGCCCCAGCTGAAAGGTCACCTTGCAGTCACGCCGCTTTCCATGCAGGCGCACAACCTTGGCCGTCAACGGCGCCCGCACTGGATACCGCTGGTACCGATCCTTCTGACAGAAGTAGATGTGGTCCGTCGGAAACGTGTGGCCCGGTGGATTGAGGTTTCCCAGTGGGATGATGTAGTCCAGGTCGCTCAACCGCAGCGGCGACACCGTCAGACGTGGCTCGGAGACCGGCCGGTCCGCTGCCGCCAAACCGATGAACAGGAAAAACAGCAGGATTCCAGTCCGCCCCACCGCTCGCTCAGCGCACCTCGCAGCCCCATGACAAACGTGCGTCATCACAGCCCACCATATGCGGCCGGCCTGATCGTTGCAACCGGCATCGCATACGGTATATCTGTGGCATGCGCTGTCGCCTGTTTCTCACCCTGTTGATGCTGCTCCCCACCCTGCTTCATGCTCAGACGAAGGCCCAACGGATCAAGGCCCTCAAGAGCATCACCCCGCGAGAGATCAAGCAGCATGTCTACTATCTCGCCGACGATCAGCTGAGGGGCCGGGAGAGCGGCAAGCCAGGCGCACACAGCGCCGCGACCTACATCGCCGAGCAATTCCGCCTCTCCGGCTTGCGGCCGATGGGCAAGAACGGCAGCTACTTCCAGCCGTTCATCTACGACAAGCAACCCAACAACACCTGCCGACGAGGCAGCCTGGCCGACTCCAACCTGATCTGGGTCCAGCCCGACCTGCGCAAGCTCAAGTTCGACACCTTCCGTTTCGACAAGGACTTCAAACCCCTGGCTGTATCCGGAGCGGGTTATGCGGAGGGGAGGCTGGTATTCGCCGGCTACGGACTACGAGTCGAAGCGAAGGGCTACGATGACTACGCCAAGCTCAAAGTGAAGGGGCGGGTAGTGCTGGTACTCGACGGCAGCCCGTGGCCGGAGGACCCGAGAACACTCCAGGAAAAGATCGACAGCGCCAAGAAGCTGGGAGCCGCAGCACTGATCGTGGCCGGCAAGACCAGCGAACGGAAGCTGCCCCGGCTAAAAGCTATCGCCTGGCCCCCGACCGCCCCCCCGAAGGAGGGCGCGCTGCCGGTGGTCTACGTCACCACCACGGCCGCTGACAAACTGCTCAAGGGGCTGGGCAAGAAGCGCCGGACCCTGACTTCCCAGCTCGAACAGCGCGGCCAGCCCGCGTCCTATCCCACCGGAAGCCGGACCACCTACCGCTGGCCCGTCGTCCGCCTCAAGGTAAACCATCGAGGTGGCCTGGTCGGAGGGTTCAAGAACATCATCGGCTACAAGGAAGGCAGCGACCCCAAACTGAAAGAGGAGCTGGTCGTGGTGGGAGGCCACTACGACCACGTCGGCATGGGGAGCTTCGGCAGTCTCGGCGGCCGTGGGCAGATCCACAATGGCGCCGACGACAACGCCTCGGGCACGGCAGGCTTTCTGGAGATCGCCGAGGCGCTACAGCACGTCCAGCTCAAGCGCAGTGTGCTCGTAATCGCCTTCGACGCCGAGGAGCGCGGCCTGATCGGATCGAAATACTACTGCGGCAACCCGGTCTTGCCGATGAAGCAGACCATTGCGATGTTCAACATGGACATGATCAGCCGCAACGGCTTCAACCAGATCTTCATCGGCGCGGCCAAGCGCAATCCGACGATCTACAAGATCCTCACCGACATCAACGCTAACTACCGCATCACGCTGCGCTTCGACGGCATGGACAAGTACACCAACCGCAGCGACCAGTACCACTTCCTGGAGAACGGAGTCCCGGGGATCTTCTTCTTCGGCGGAATCCACAAGGACTACCACACCGCCGGCGATGATCGAGAAAAGTGCAACTACAGCAAAGCCCGGACGATCAGCCAGCTCGTCTTCTTCGTGATGTACAAGGTCGCCAACCTGGCCAATCGCCCCTAGCAGTCCCACCGCAAGCCGCGTAGATGGCTCGCGCGTCACCAGTGCGCTGTCTCCAGTCTCCGGCTAGCGATAAACGAGCTTCAACACCCAGGCCTCCCAGCGCTTCTGGAACCCGGCCATCTCCTTCTCGCCGAGCACCTTCTGCAAGGTCTTGTAACCCGTCGGGTCCTTGGCGCGGTTGGCGCTGAACTGCCTGTAATAGCTGACCAGCAGCCCCTTGTGCTGCAGGTAGTAACACAGGTAGCGGGCCTGGCTGTAGTTGGTGCCCGGGTCCCTGTTGTAGAACTCGTTCTCCGTGGTGGCTGTAAGCGCCTTGAAAGTCGGCACACCCTTCGCACGGATCGCCTTCTGCAGACCGGCCAGCCGCCAGTTGGTGAAGCCATGGATGCGCCCGTTTCGCTCGCCACACTGTTCGTACAACGAGGCCAGACCTTCGTTGAACCAGGCCGGGCAACCAGGGAAGTTCGACTCGATGAACGGGTGGACGATCTCATGGACCAGCGTGCCCCCCCCCGTGCTGATGTTCATCACCAGCGCACGGTGGGTCGCCGAATAATACCCGAAGGGCGTCCCCGGCGTGTCGTTGAACAGCTTCTTGACGTTGCTCAGGTAGCTGCGACGGTCCTTGAACAGCCAGATGTCGATGATCTGCTTGGGATCCTTCTTGAAATAGGCCGACTTGAGCCGGGTCACGGCCCAGCGGACGGTCGACAGCGCCCGGCGCTTCACCACACCGGCCGCCTCATCCCCCACCACCACAAACGGTGGCTCGAGCAAGATGGTGAAACCCGGCCCCGGCAGCTTCTTCTTCAGCGCGATCACATGGTGAGCGTACTGCGCCTGGGTGAAGCGCCCCTTGCGGGCCCGCGCCGGCACCTCGAGCTTACGCTTCGAAGCCAACCGCAGACGGATCAGGGTCCACTCTCGCTGGGCATACTTCAGCGGCCACAGGTCGAGGAAGCGCGCCCGGGACATGCGTCGGTAGCCGGCACTGGCCCGGGCCGGCTCGTGATAGATCACCTCGTCCTTCCGGCTGTCGTATCCCAGGATCAACCTGAAGTGCTCGGTCGTCTTTGGCCGGTCGTCGTAGCGCATGCAGACGATCGAGGGCACCCCTCGGGTCAAGTCCCCGTGCAGACGGCTCCATGCGGATTCGAGCTGGGCCCCTGACGTGCCCACATCGACCTTGCTCCAGACGTCTCCGACAGAGAAACCGATTTTTTTCAGCGCTCTGACCAATTCGTTGGTGTGGCAGCCTCGGCCCGCTAGCGGATCCAGACCGGACTGCTCGTAGACCATGTCCTGATCGATCTGGTAGCCCAGCTTGCGCAGATACATCTCGGCGCAGGCCTCTCCACAGAAATCCGGCTTCTGCTTGACGTGAGGTACTCCCTCGATCAAGACGTCGGCGTAAGGAGATGCGCCGCGCATCGGACGCTGCTGTGAATTGACGGGCATGCAGAAGATCTGGCACCAGACCAGGACGGTTAACAGCACAATTCGCATGGGTGAGCTCCTCTTGTTTACGACCCTTCTGATCCTACGATATCCCCGTAATCAGTGTTGTAACGAGCTTGAAACAACCCTATCCTGCCCCTCATGGGCTTCGGCTTTCTGGAACCGGACCAAGCCCGCGAGCTAATCGCCCAAGGACAGGCCGGCGTCGTCGTCGTCCGCGACCCAGGCTCTTTCGAGGCCGGCCACATCGGCGGCGCGATCTCGCTCGGCGAGCATAACGTGGGGGCCTTCGTCAGCGAGTCGGACAAGGACATCCCGCTGATCGTTTGCTGCTACCACGGCATCAGCAGTCAGGGAGCCGCGGCTTACTTCGCCGAGCAAGGATTTCGCGAAGTCTACAGCCTCAATGGCGGTTATGACGCGTGGGCCTGCAGCGAGCAACGCTGAGGGAGCGCGTGCGTCGCAAGGCTCAGCCGTCCCGCAGTCAGTCCGACGGGCTCGATAGATCCCGCAACTTCTGGTACAGCGTGGAGCGGTCGATCCCGAGCATCCGAGCCGCCTTGCTCTTGTTCCCCTGAGCGATCTGCAGAATCCGCCGAATGTGGGCCTGCTCCAGTTCACGCAGCGACGGCACCGACTCGTCTTCCTCCACTGCGGAATCGAGAAAATCGAGCGAGTCGACGCCCAGTTCGGCACCGCTGGTCATCACCATCGCGCGCTCGAGGCAGTTGCGCAGTTCCCGCACGTTGCCCGGCCAGGAATGCCGCTCTAGCCGGAGCAGCGCATCAGCCGCGATCCCGACAACCCGTTTGCCCATTTCCTCGGCCAGCCGGCCAAGGAAATGCTCGACCAGCAGGGCAATATCACCGGGGCGCTCCCGCAGCGGAGGGAGGTGAATCTCGAGAACTCGCAGCCGGTACAACAGATCCTCGCGAAAGGCGCCCCGCTTGACCGCCTCCGGCAGATCCCGGTTGGTCGCCGTGATCACACGTGCATTGCTGGTGCGGTTCTCGGTGTCCCCCACCCGCAGGAATGAGCCATCCTCGAGGACGCGCAGCAGCTTGGCCTGCACCCGGATATCCAGCTCTCCGATCTCGTCCAAGAAGAAGGTGCCATCCCGGGCCAGCTCGAACTTACCCTGCTTGTCCCGAATCGCTCCAGTGAAGGCCCCCCGCTGATGGCCGAACAGATCGCTCTCGACCAGCTCGAGCGGAAGGTTGGCCGCGTTCAAGGTCAGAAAGACCCCCTCGCTGCGAGGCGAGCGCTGGTGGATCGCGCGAGCCACCAGTTCCTTGCCGGTACCACTCTCCCCGGTGATCAACACCGTCGCGTTGCTAGCTGCGACCCGTTCGATCATACCGTAGACCTGCTTCATCTTGCGGCTCTGGCCAATCATGTCGAAACGCGACTGAATGCCCCGTCGAAGGGTCGTCTTCTCCATCTCCAGCTCATTCAATAACCGAACCTTCTGCACCGTCCCACCGATTAGATTTCCCAGCACGCCCATCAACAGCAAGAACTGCTGGTCCACGGGGGAGCCGCTCGGAGGGATCCTCAGACAGACCAGCCCAGCCACCCGTCCCTCGATCCAGATCGGTGCTCCTGCGGTTCTGGCACCGCGCTTGTCACCCATCACACTGATCTCTTTGCGATTGATCACCGAATCGATCAGCTGCGACTTCATCGCAAACGAACCACCGGGATCGTGGGTCACATGGCTGGTCAATTCACGGCTCTGTGGATCGACCAAGGCGAGCGCCCCATCACTGGCGAGGGTCCACTCGACCAAACTGTTCAAGACCTGCTCGAAGAACTGCTCCAGATGCCGAGCTGACTGGGACAGGTTAGCGATTCGGTTGACAGCGCCGACCAGCCCCCCCCCAGGGCGAGTCCACTTCCGGTTTCGACCATCTGGCCGGAGGCAGATCTGGCTGAAGGGAGATCACCTCCAGCGGGTGTGTCAGCGGGTCGAGTGTTTCGGTATCGTCCTCTCCGTCCTCTAACGAGATCCGGCCGCGGGAAATGTCCTCCTCCTCGAGGTACAGCAGGGTCGTGGCGCCCAGAATGACCCGGTCACCCGGCATCATTTGCCTCTCTTCGACCGGCATACCATTGACCGAGGTCCCGTTCTTGCTGCCTAGATCGATCAGCCAGGTCTCTTCGTCGCGCAACTCGACGAGGCAGTGCTCCCGCGAACACCAACCGTGGTCGATACGAATCACGCAGCGCTTCCCACGACCGATCGACACGGGACGTCCGCCATCGATCGGGTATCGCTGGCCGCTGCCCGGCCCCTTCTCGATCAGCAAGAATCCCTTTTTGCCCATGCCATCTCTATAATATCACCCACACACAGACAAGGAGAGCCCCATGCGCTACCTCGCTCCTGTTCTTGGCCTGACCACCTGCAGCTTGATAGCAGCGGCACAGCCCGCCCATATCGGCAGGATCGAGTTGGTGTGCGACCGCTGGGGCATTCTCCACGTCTTATCCGAAACCGACCACGGGGCGCTGTTCGGCCTGGGCTACGACTCCGCGGAGTGCAGATGGTCTTCCCCTTGCGGGTGATCCAGCGGCGGCTTGCCGTGCTGGTCGGAAACCGGCCAAGCTACGCCGCAAACGGTGTGATGCGGTCCACAGCGCGATCAAGATGCGGCGCGCCGGCGTGCGCAAGGTACAGCTCAGCGTGACCCTGCTCAGCTCTGGGAGAGCAGGTAGATGATCAAGCCGAACAGGCTGATCATGCTGGCGGTCTCGAGCCAGTTGATCTGCGCGTCGTCCTGGACCGATTTCCAGAGGATCAACATCGTCGGAAAGCCAAAGATCACCACTGCAGTGGTTTCCATGTCGATCGACAGGACGCTGCCGTCGCCCAGCAACGGAATCCAGCCCAGCTGAGCAAACAACGCCAGCTGCAACAGGATCAGCGGCTGCACGACGAACGGGACCTGGGTCACGGCTCCCGAGGCGTTGGACAGCGCGATGTTGAACTTCCCCTTCATGTGGGCGGTCAAGATCATCAAATAGACCCCGGCACAGGCGAACACGCTGAGAATGATCGCTCCCACCATCTCCGAGTAACCCCGTGCCTCCAGACCGGCCACGAGCATCCCGGCGAAATCACCGACCGCATGCCCGCCGAGCACCGAAGCGACAACGCCCAATCCGCCAAAGAACAGGATGCGCCTGATCGAGGGGGGCTCCCCCCGCAGTTCTTCGGGCGCCCCCTCCGCCGCATCGGTTGCTCCCGCAAAGCGTTGCACCAGTCTGACGACGGCAACACCCTCGATGAACAGCAAACAAGCCCCGATCGCATACAGGTCGCCGACGCGTAACCCCTCGCTCTTGTCGAAGACCTTGATGGTGATCATCAGCAGGCCGACCGCCAGATAGATCGCTCCGGCCGCGGCATACAGATCGGTACTCAGCTGAGTCAGTGGCTTCGGCAGCTTGGCCGAGCCCCCCTTGTCACGCGGAAGCAAGCCACAGTAGATGCCGAAGACCAGTGCGCCGACATGCAAGGTCAGCGCGACGACGACGAAGGCCACACGCGGTTGCTTGGCCACGACGAAACCGAGCATCACCACCTCGGGTAGATTGGAGGCCAGCCCCGCCATCGTCCCGGCGACGAACTGGTTCCAGCGCAGACGCTCGCCGAGGCCCTCGACGCAGAGGATCATCGACTCGCAGGAGCCGAAGACCACGCTCAGGCCGCCGACGGCCAGCAGTGTCGCGACGAGCCAACCCGGACCGCTGTGTGCCTGCTCCAGACCCATCCCGATGCCGCAGAGAACGACCCCCACGATCAGCACCGCGATCCAGCTCTTGCCGCCTCCACCGCCACCAGCCATGGAGTTCATTATCACTGCCCCCCCAAGATGAGCAAGTGACCCTTTGGAACGGTTCGCCCTCCGGGAAATAGTCGTCAGGACAAATGATCGAGGACTGACCGTGGGCGACAATCTGGCTCGGAGAGATGCTAACTCCAGACTGAAGAGCACAAGGCCAGGGGGTGACCGTTCACTCCTGAAGACGAACTAGCAGGACACCCCCAAGGCTGGCGCACGTACCCTGCACCTCCTGACCAGGGACCAGCCCAAGAGCCCGGATCGCTCCGGTTCATTGTCCCCCGGACAGCAGCCCCAGGAGCAATGACTCGCCGAAATAGCCGACGACATCCAGTATGCTCTCTCCCGAGTGCGCCTTTTCGGCAACCTCGACCAGGTAGCCGACGACCTCCTGTGCGGAACCCTCCTGGATTCGCCGCATCGTCTCCGAGTCGCTGCCTCCGAAGATCTCGACCGTCTGGGCCCGGTCCGCAGCCTTCAACCGCTGGATGTCAGCGTACAGCAGCGTCGTCGTGATGACGCCCCCCTGGGAGTGGGACTTGAGCTCCTCGTATAGTTCAAATCCAAACGGTCTCTCATCGGCTCTCATCGTCAGGCTCCCGCTTGGCGCGCTGGTCGGAGACCAGGACTCGCATCCCCTTAGCTGTGTCAGTACCGCGCGGCATCCTGCCGCACACCAGCACCAATTAACGAAACAGACGGGGGCACGAGGCAACATTCTCAGACAAATTTCTGCGACTGCTCCGCTGCCAGCGCAGCAAGGCCCTAACGAATGGTCCTGTGCGACCTCACTTGGCCAGCGGTTTGCGGTGCTCCTGAGGTAGCCCAAAGCGCTTTTCGCGCTCCATCTTGACGTACACCAGATAGCGCCGGAGACCAAGCAACGCGGAGAGTTCCGCCGCGGATCGACGACGCTGCTCTTCTGTGCCCGCGCGAAAGGCGGTCCGAGAAAGAGCTCGCGCGGACACCTTGCGCAGGAGACCGAGACGGCGGTGCAGCTGCCTTTCGAACAGCCGTGCCAGTTCACGCGAGAGTGTGGGGTCCAGGTCGAATTCGCGCGTCAGGATCTCGACCCTCAGAGCATTGCGGCGGCGCTGCAGGTCGGCCCAGACCTCGTTGCGCTGGCGACGCAGTGTCTCGACCCCCTCCGCAGTCCGTTCGGACGCCCGGCCGCTGCCTGGCAGGTGGGCCACCCGACCGCGCATTGATCCGTCTCCCGAGCGAGGCAGATGGCGCCGGATTCGCAGTGCGGCGGGCAGGCGCTCGGATGGCGGCTGCTGGGCCGCCGGTGTCACGGCGGCTCGCGACCTATTCGCAGGCTCCTGCGCTGGATTGACCCGCGAATCCTGGATCTCGGCAATCGGCTGCGCTTCTTGCGACCTCTGCAAGGCCGCCTGCTCTGAGGCCTGCCCGACGAACCACCAGAGCGCTAACAGCCCACAGACCAGACCGCCGAACAGTCGACGGGCGCCTCTCGACCTCATCGCGGAATCGTGATCGTGATGCAGTGAATCGCGCCGGAGTACTTGATCAGATGCCGGCAGTCGATGCCAACGACCTCCCAGCCGTAGGATCGGAACAGCGAGAGCGCAGTCGCGTCGGTCGACCGACCGTAGGTCGGAACCAGCATCACACCGTTGACCGGCAGCGAGTTGGTGTAGGTCGAGATCTCGGTGTCCGCCATCGGCACCCGCCGCACGGTATACCCCGCGCTGCGATAGCGATCGGCATTCTCGTCCAGCAGAGCGCCGTTGGAGTAGCCAGAGGCGAAGCTGGCGACCATCACCTCAGACGCCCCCATGAACCGTGCGTACATGTCGACGTGGCCCGTGCCCTCGTTGTACATCGGCCGAGTCGCCACCACCCGCGAAACCCCGAACGCGTCGGACAGCATCCCGTCCACGGTAGAGCGGCTGTAGCTCGAGTTGCGTGTGTAGACCGTGTGGCTGGAGCTGAGGGTGCCACGGCCATCGGTCATGAAGTTGCCGCCCTCCCAGGACAGATTCAGCGGGTGGTTCTGGTACCCCTTGAAGTTCGAATAGCGCTGCGGAAACGCGTCGTCATCATCACGGCCAGGGTAGTACTTCAGGTCGACCATCCGCAGACGACCGCCGGACCGGCGAACTGGCAGTGGGCCGTAGTCCCGCATCCAGACGGTCTGGATCGGCACCACGTAGAACTGGACGTTGCTATAGCTCACACCGTCCCGATCGAAGCGGTCCATCAACTCGTAGGCGACATATTCACTGCCGACGAAGATCAACGTCTTGACCCGGCTGTTCACCGCGCGGAGCATCCCGCTGTAGACGCCCTCGATCAAGTAGGTGTCGTTGGCCCCCAGCAGCAGCTCGCTGACAGCCTCATCTTCATGCGGGCTGGACAGCGGGGCGCGCTCGTGGGCGTGCT
>PVBE010785349.1_pt1 | contig 11822 bp, 9 predicted proteins | sample 1631181 | NCBI WGS metagenome assembly PVBE01 (sample SAMN08397723, study PRJNA350692) | Marine metagenome, whole genome shotgun sequencing project. | isolation source: water | place: Pacific Ocean | collected 2012-04 | reverse complement strand
CGAGACCGACAAGGCAGCGATCACGACGATCGGCATCAGTCTGAGGAACGTCCCGAGCGTTCCGCTGATGAATGCTAACGGCAGAAACGCGACGATGGGGGTGGTGATCGCCGCGACGACAGGGATGTCCACCTCGACGGCTCCCACCACCTCAGTCCGTGCCGGAGACTCTCCAGCCCGAAGACGCGTGAAGACATTCTCGCCGATGACTATTGCGTCGTCGACGATGATGCCCAGGACGACGATCAGACCGAACAGCGTGATCAGATTGATCGTGGCGCCGAGCCAACCCATCAAGATAAACGTGCCCAGGAAGGAGATCGGGATGCCGATGGCAACCCAGAATGCAACACGCAGCTCGAGGAACAGCGCCATCGTGATCAGCACCAGGATCAATCCGCTGCCCCCCGTGCGCATCATCAACTCGAGCCGCTGCCTGATGAAGCGGCTCAGGTCGGTGCTGGTCTGCACAGATACGGCCCCGTCCAGCCGGCTGGGACGCTTGTCGACATACGCCTTGACCCGGGAGGAGATCTCCAGCGCGTCCTGATCGGCCGTCTTGAAGATCGTGATCATCACCGCAGGCTTGCCGTTGAAGCGCCCACGAATCACCTTGTCCTCGAAGGTCTCACGGATCTGCGCGACATCGCGCAGCCGCACGACATTGCCCTCGATGTCACTGTTGATCACCAGCTGCCTGATCTGGCCCACCTCGCTCGACTCACCCACGGTGCGTACGCGAATGTTGCCCCGCTTGCCCTTCAGCTGTCCCCCCGGCAGATCGAGATTGGATGCGGCAACCGCCTGCCCCACCTCGGCCAGCGTCAGGCGATGCTCCTCCAGTCGCTGCGGCTGGACCTCGATCCAGATCTCCCGCTCTCGAACACCCGAGACCACCAGGTCGCTGATGCCGCGCAGCGCCAGCAAATCGTCTTCAACCGCCTTGGCTTCTCGGCGCAGCTGCGCCTCGCGCACCTCTCCACTGATCATCACCGAGATTACCGGCAGCTTCGGGACGAACTCGGTGACGCTCGGATCCTCCACCCCCTCGGGCAGATCCGGCCTGACCCGATCCACCTTGCTACGCACCTCGTCGACGATCCGCCGCCGATCCGCGCCGTCCTCCAGCTTGAGCGTGATGACCGTCAGCCCCTCGAGCACCTTGGAGCCGACCTGCTTGATCCCCTGAATCCCGTTGACCGCCTGCTCGACCCGCCGAGTGACCAGCTTCTCCACCTCTTCGGGGGTGGCTCCGGGGTAGATCACGTTGATCTGGATCCGATCCGAGGTGAAGGCCGGGAAAAACTCCCGGATCATGCTGTTCCAGTAGTAGATCCCGCCGACGACGATCAACAACATCAGCAAGTTAGCCGCAACAGGGTTGCGGACGGCAAACCTGGGCAGATTCACCGGATCAGCTGGACACGCGAGCCGTCAGCGATGTGCTCCAGATTGGTCAGCACGACCCGCGTACCGCTGGTCAGCGTATCCCGAATCAGGTAGACATCCGACAACCGCTTGTAGATCGGCGGCGTCAGCCTGCGCACGATCGCCTGGTCCGGCTTGTCCGCTGACGACTCCAGGACCAGCAGCGCATCGTCGACAAAGATGCTGCGGGGCAATGAAATCACCTTCTCATAGCGACGCCCATGAACTGCCGCGTGCACGAACGCACCGGGAGGAATCGGCGCAGCCTGGCCATCACTGCCCCTCAGCTGGACATAGGCTCGGAAGGTCTGATTCGCCGTGTCGATCTCGGGAGCAATCCGGGCGATCTGACCCAGGTGAGGCCGCTCGGTGCTCGAGCGCACCGACGAACTGGATCGGGCCGAGGCGATCCGCAAAACCGCTCGGGCGCCACGCCGGACATCGCCGTAACGAGAAACCGGCAGCGCCAGCGGGATCTCCACGGCCGAATTGTCGACCAACTCGAACAACGCCGCTCCGACTCCGACCCGCTGGCCCAGTTGGGCGGTGCGCGCTGTCACCTGAGCGGCATAAGGCGCGCTGACCACGGCCCGAGCCAGATCGTGCCGAGCCCGCGCCAAGGCCGCGCTCTGAACCGCGATCTCGGCGAGGTTCTGCTCCTGCTCTGGATCGAGCATCTTCAGCCGCGACTGCAGATCGACCAAGATCCGCTCGATCTGCCCCACCGCAAGCCAGCGCTTGTCCAGTTCGGTCTTGGAGGAGACCTTCGTGGCGACCAGCTTCTTGATCCGATCATAGTCGTTGCGAGCCGATTCGTGCTCCTTGGCCGCCACCGCGACCTTTTGCTGCAGGCTTGCTTTCTTGAGGATCAAGAGCCGCGTCCCGGCATGCGCCTGTGCGAGCCGCGCGCGAGCAGCCGTCACGGAGCCCTTGAGATCCGTGTCGTCCAGCCTGACCAGCGGTTCGTCCTTCGTGACTGCGGCGCCAACTTCCAGCCTGGGCGAGATCCAGACGACCCGACCGGCAATCTCGGCCGAGATCTTCGAGCGACGCATCGCCCTCGCCCGGCCGTAAGCCTCGATCTGCTCCTGGTAGACACCCTGCTCGACGACCAGAAAGCGCACGGCGGTGCGGGGCGGCACCACCTGCTCCTTGGCCGGCGACGTCTTCCTTCTCGCAAGCGCACGGAAGCCAGTGACCCCCGTCGCCAACAACAGACCGCCCAATAACAATGATATCCCGGCTCGCATCGCTGTGCTCATGGCTTGCGTAAGCCTAACGGACAAATCTGGCTACGGCAATCATCACGCTGGACTTGCAGGCCCCCAGGAAGCTGCTAGAATGCGCGCCTCCCAACCCTCGCGGAAGTGGCGGAATTGGTAGACGCGCTAGGTTCAGGACCTAGTGGGCTTTACGCCCTTGGGGGTTCGAGTCCCCCCTTCCGCACCACATTACGGCGCTCCGATGCAGCGCGCTCTCCTCCAACTGTCAGCGATCTCCTCGCCTGCTGCCCAAGGACGATGTCCGCCACCAATGCCCAGAAAGGCGATCAAGAAGAGCACATCACGAGACAGCCTCTCACTGACACAGGCTGCCACGGTCATGGTTGCTCTGCTGGCGTTGATGTGGATCATCGAGCTGGTGGATTTCTTCGCCGCCGCGGGGCGAATCGACCAGCTGGGCATCCGGCCGCGCACCAAAGCGGGGCTGTGGGGAATCCTCCGGTCCCCTTTTCTCCACGCAGGATGGCAGCACCTTTCAGCCAATTCGATTCCATTTGTCGTGCTGGGCTTCCTCGTGCTCGTTCGCGGAATACGTGACTTCCTCCGGGCGACCTTGATCATCGTCCTTCTGGGCGGGATCGGCGTCTGGCTGTTCGGCAAGACGAATACCGTGCACATCGGAGCCAGTGGCCTGATCTTCGGCTACTTCGGTTACCTGGTGACGGTTGGAATTCTCGAGCGCTCGCTCAAGGGGATCCTGACCTCTATCTTGGTGCTCTTCCTCTACGGGGGGATCTTCTGGGGCATTCTGCCGACGACGTCCTACGTTTCATGGGAAGCCCATCTATTTGGATTGCTAGCCGGCGTGATGGCGGCACGATGCGCGGCACGGCCTTCCTGAGGCCAAGGTCGACTTCAGCCCGACCGCCCGGGCCAGATCACCGAGCAGCTTGAGGACAGCACCCCATCATGCAGAGGTGAGACTCTGCCAACCACGTGGGGCCAGGCGCTCAAGCGCCCGGCCGGGATCGTTGGTCGCCAGAAAACTGGGCACTTCCCAGTCCTAGCGTTTCTTCTTGTTTCCCGCCGACCCAACCAGCACGGACCCGAGTCCCTTGTCCAGGCTGAATATCTCGTAGCCTCTCTGCTCCAGGAAGTCCGTTACCGGGGTGGGGTAGTCGCCCAGCTCCTCGAAGACGATATCCCTGATACGCCCGTCGTCTATCAGAGCCGTGGCCCCTTCCAGCACCTCCAGCTCATGCTCTTCCACATCGATCTTGACGACACCGATGCGCTCGCACCCCGATAACACCTGGTCGAGACGGCTTACCCGGATCTTGTGTGCGTGTTCGCCCGGTTCGTAAGCCAGTAGCGATGTGCCACGGTTACCGTCGAATTCCGGCGGTTCTGCGATAAACCCCTCGCCATTGTGGTTCGAAATCCCCAGACACGGAATATCGATCGCTTCCGGCGGAATATCGTCGCTCCAGCGAGCAACATTCTCTGCCAACTCGCCGTGCACTTCGGGATGGGCTTCGTAGGCGTGGACCTTGCCCGAGGCACCAACCCGCTTCACCATCACGCTAGTCATGTGTCCGATGTTGGCGCCCACGTCTACCGAGGTTTCGCCCTTATCGATCAGCCGCCACAGGACCTCGGTGACACATAGATCGTAGACGCCGGTCCGCCAGATCGACCAGCCGATGTGGTCATCCAGACGGATGCACAACTGCAACTTCCACGGCAACTCGACAACGGCACTGCGAGGTCGCGGCTTGAGTCGGCGCAGGATCCGACGTACCCCCTGAGAGGGGCGAAAGATGTACTCGGGCTTGATCAAGTACCTCTTCAGGTTGCCCAGTTGGCACATGATTGGCGCAAGTATACCACGTCCTTCGCGAGCGGCCGCGATGCCGTGCTGGTGTAAAATTAGGGGGCGATTATTCGATGAACGCCAGCATGTCCGCCAGCACCCGGACCAAACAGTCCAACAACACCTGGACCTCGAGCAGACCCTAAAACTACACCGAGGAGCTTGACGGAAACCAGCAGAGGCACACTTCACCACGCTGCGAGCAGCCAGCGAGGGTCCAGCAACCTAGCCCGAACGAGGAAACAGCGCGGCGCCGATCGGTCCCGCGTCATCCCCGAGCGTCCCGACCAACACCTCGAACCCGGAGCGGTTGTGGAGGAAGCTGTGAGCCTCGATAGCAAGACGTGCGGCCGGTTCGAGTAAGTCCCAGGCCGCCGACAAACCGCCGCCGATGACCACCCGCTCGGGTGAGAGCGTGTTGGCGATCTGACCGATCACCTGCCCGAGCGCGCGGCCTGCCCGCTGAAATGTGGAGCGCGCATCAGCGTCGCCGCTGCGGGCCGCCGCCGCGAGCGCCTTCGCATCCCCCAACGCGGTCACCGAACAGATCGTCTCCAGGCACCCGCGACCACCGCAGGCGCAAGCAGCCCCGTCCGGGTCGACACAGACATGTCCGAACTCCCCCGCGCCACCGGTCGCACCGACCCAGGGCTTGCCATCCAGAACGATCCCTCCCCCGACACCTGTCCCCAGGGTCAGACAGACCAGGCTCCGCGCCCCGCGACCTGCGCCACACAATCCCTCACCATGAGCACACGCGGTGGCGTCGTTGACCAGCGTGACCGGCAGCCGGAAGCGCTCGGAGAGCAGTTCTCGGAGCGGGGTCCCTTCCCAGCCCGGCAGATGCGGCGCATGTCGCACGACCCCCGCCACCGGATCGAGCGGACCGGCAAAACCCACGCCGACCAGGGCGACCTGCGGACCGATCAAATCACCGTGAAGCTCCGCCATCCGCTGTATGACGGCAGCCGGCCCCTCCGCGGCACCTGTCGGGCACACCTGGCGAGCCAGCACCCGACCGGCCAGTGTCACGCGCACCGCCTTGATCCGGGTTCCCCCGACATCGAAGCCCAGGCGCAATTCGTTACCCATTTCGAGAGCCACAGATTAGATTAGCGTCATGATTCGAAGCAAGATCATCGGAATCGGATCCTACGTTCCCGACCGCGTGGTGACCAACGAAGATTTGCGATTCCTCAACGGCCGCCTCGAGCGCTGTGAAGAACAACAGATCGACACGGACCACCAGTGGATCGTCGAGCGAACCGGCATCGAGGCAAGACGCTATTCGCCTGACGGAGTGGGCTCGAGCGACCTCGGCGTCCTGGCGGCCGAGGCCGCCCTCGCCGATGCTGATGTCGACAAGCTAGAGGTCGATTGCCTGATCCTGGCCACTCTGTCACCAGATATACACTTCCCCGGAACGGGTGTTTTCGTCCAAGAGAAGATGGGCCTGACCCAGTACCCCGCCTGCTACGACATCCGTCAGCAGTGCAGCGGTTTCCTCTACGGGATGCAGATGGCTGACGCGTTGATTCGCGCCGGCACCTATCAACGAGTGCTGCTCATCGGAGCCGAGTCACACAGTCGTGGCATCGAGTTCCACACCCGCGGGCGGGACGTGACGGTGATCTTCGGCGACGGCGCCGGCGCGGTGCTGCTAGCACCCGAGGAGACCGACGACCCCAGGGCCGGTGTCATCTACAGCCAGGTCGCCGCAGACGGCTCTGGCGCCTGGGAGCTGTACCTCAAGCTGTTCGATATCAGCCATGCCCCGATGATCGACTACGACGCCAGCGACTTCGACACCAACGTCGAGAAGTTCCCGCAGATGAACGGGCGCAAGGTCTTCCTCAATGCGGTCAAGCGGATGACCCAGGCGACCCTCGGCGCGCTGGACCGCTGTCAGATGACGTGGGACGACATCGACTGGTTCGTCCCGCACCAGGCCAACCTGCGGATCAGCGAAGCGGTGGCCGACAAGGCGCGGATCCCCGCCGAAAAGGTGCTACACACGATCCAGTTTTACGGCAACACCACAGCAGCGACGATTCCGCTGACCCTCGACCACTGGTACAAGGAAGGAAAGGTCAAGAAGGGCGACATGATCTGCGCCAGTGTGTTCGGGTCCGGATACACCTGGGGATCGACGATCTTCCGCCTGGGATAGGCCTGGATGAGCACCAGGCGGGAGCGTCCGGACACCGACTGCCGGTGACCCGCTGTGATATGCCAGGAGTTTGACCGACGGTCGGATAGAACCTAGCCGGAGTGGTCCGCCTCCGGATCGACGATCTGCAAGGGATAGCCATTGGGGTCCTTGAAGTGATGGCAATTATCCGAACCAAACCGCACCTCTAGACCAGCCTGCCTCACTCCCTGTACATCTTCATCCACAGCAGAGGAGTAGAACACTACGTTGTGTACGTCGCCTGCGGAGTTCTTGGGTCGGACCAAGAAGCTGATCGCATCTCTTGCCAACCAAAACACGTCGTCTCCCTGGACTGCTTCAACCGTGAAGCCCAAACACTGGCAGTAAAACTCAGCGGTCTGTTTCGCGTCTTCACTGGGAATTTCAATGTGTCCCAACTTCATCGGCTTCCACCCCATGATTTACCGGACTTCGAGCTGCTCCAGCCCCGCCCCTGGTGCAAATGCTGTCCAACCGGCGCCCCAGGAGCGCTGGCGCCCCTGACTATCCGATGACGCCGAGCTGCTTGCCGATCTTGGTGAATGCCGCGACGGCTCGGTCGAGATGTTCAGCGGTGTGAGCCGCCGAGATCTGCACCCGAATTCTGGCCTGCCCCTTGGGCACGACAGGGTAGGAGAAACCGATGACATAGATCCCCTCATCCAGCAGCTGGGCCGCCATGTCCTGAGCAAGCCGCGCGTCCCCCAGCATGATCGGCACGATCGGGTGTACACCTGGGGTGATGTCGAAGCCGGCCTCGGTCATCTCCGCCCGGAACCGCGCCGTGCTCGCCTCCAGCTTGTCCCGCAACTCGGTGGTTTTGCCGAGCATGTCGAGCGCCGCCATCGAAGCGCCCACGATCGCGGGCGCCACGGTATTGCTGAACAGGTATGGCCGGCTGCGCTGACGCAGCAACTCGACGATCTCCTGCCGGCCGCTGGTGCAACCGCCAGATGCCCCCCCCAGGGCCTTGCCGAAGGTCGTGGTGATGATGTCCACTCGCCCCTGTACCCCGCAGTGCTCGGGCGTGCCTCGTCCCGTCGCACCGACGAACCCGGTAGCGTGGCTGTCGTCGACCATCACCAGCGCGTCGTATTTGTCAGACAGGTCGCAGATGTCGGCCAGATTGGCGATGTCTCCATCCATCGAAAAGACGCCGTCGGTCGCGATCATCCGGCGCTTGGCGCCTGCCGACTCCTGCAGGCAGCGCTCGAGATCCGCCATGTCGGCATGCTTGAAGCGGTGACGCGCGGCCTTGCACAACCTGACTCCATCGATGATCGAAGCGTGGTTGAGCGCGTCGCTGATGATCGCGCACTCGGCATCGAGCACCGTCTCGAACAGCCCGGCGTTGGCGTCGAAACAGGAGGTGTAGAGGATCGTGTCCTCGGTGCCCAGAAACTGGCTGACCTTCTGCTCCAGCTGGGTGTGTATCGTCTGCGTCCCGCAGATGAACCGAACCGACGAGAGGCCGAAGCCCCAGTTATCGAGCGCCTGGTGCGCAGCCTCGATCATCCGGGGGTGACTCGACAGCCCCAGATAGTTGTTGGCGCAGAAGTTGACCACCTCGCCCGTAGCGACCTGAATGTCGGCGCCCTGTGGACCGAGAATGATCCGCTCATCCTTGTGTAACCCCGACTCGCGGATCTCACCCAGGGTCGCTGCAATCTGATCCTTGACGTCTCCGTACATCAGTTGACCTCCTGGTCCGGGACTCCATTGGGATAAAGCACCACTTTCTGACACTGGCCCGCGCTGAAGGTCTCCATCCCGCTCTTGAAATCGACCAGCGGAATCTGCAGGCTGACGACGTGGCTCACGTCGAGGCCCGCCTCGAGCAGGGCCAGCATCTGGTGCCAGGTCTCGTACATTTTTCGCCCGATAACGCCGTGCAGCGAGAGCCCACGGAAGATCAGGTCGCCCTTGTAGTTGGTCAGCGTCACGTCGTTGGATCGCGGTAGACCGAGCAAGACCACATCACCACCGTTGCGAGTGATCTTCATCGCGTCGTTGATCGCGGACGGCGCACCGGACAGTTCGAGCGCCACATCCACACCACCATCCTGCTGGATCTGCGCCAGCGAGGACTCCCGCTGCTCCCCCGCCACGGAGAGAGCCCGGACCGGCAGGCCGGCATGGCGGCCTGCCTGCTTGATCTGCCCGATCCAGCTGTTGGCCCGGTCGAGCGCATACTCGTTGACGTCGGTGATGTAGATCGCCGCCGCCCCACAGAAGTGGGCCACGGCCGCCGTCATCGCACCGATCGAGCCATAGCCCAGAACGGCTACCCGCTTGCCGGAAACCGGCACCTTGAACACGGTGTGCACGGCGTTGCCCAGGGCGTCGAGAAACGCACCGATCTTGAGCGGGATACGCTCCCGGTCCAGCTTGATCACGTTACTCGCGGGCACCTTGACGTACTCGGCGAACGCCCCGTCGCAGTGAATGCCCACGATCCTCGTCTCGCTGCAGACGTGACCGTTGCCGGTGTGACACTGCAGGCAGACGCCGCAGACCAGGTGCATCTCGGCCGACACGTAATCGCCGACGACCAGGGTGGGCGGGACGCCGGGCCCCAGCTCCGCCACCTCCCCGCAGAACTCGTGCCCCGGAATCAGCGGCGGCGTTATCATGTCTCGGATCGACTCGGCCCAGTCGTAGATGTGCCGATCGGTGCCGCAGATCGCGGCCGCCAGGACTCGGATCAGCACCTCACCGTGACCCGGGCGCGGCTGCTCCGCGTCGATGATCTCGAAGGCGGCCGCCTTCGGCGCGGTCAATTGTACGGCTTTCATCAGTCAGCCCATTCCATGAAGGTCCAGGCAGCGAGTCCCTCGGCGACGTCCCGCCACCGGGCGGAGCATACCGGACAACCCGTCGCCGTCAGTCCGCTACGGCGCGCTCGGCCAGCCATAGCCTGAACCACTGTCAATCGGTGATGCGCGTCTTGTAGGCCTCAGTCTCGTACACCTCGGGATTGAGGCACTGTGGCGCCTTCTCCTTGCTCAGGTGAGCCAGCGCATTGGTCGCCGCCATCGTCGCCATCTTGGCCCGCGTATCGATGCTGGCGCTGGCGATGTGGGGCAGCAGGACGACGTTGTCCAGCTCGTTCAGACCTGCCGCCATCGCCGGCTCGTCCTCGAAGACATCCAGCCCGGCACCGGCCAGCTGCCCTCCTCTGAGTGCTTCGACCAGCGCAGCCTCGTGAATCACCGGCCCTCGGCTGGTATTGACCAGATACGCCGTGCTCTTCATCTTCGACAGCCGATCCGCGTTGATCAGATGACGCGTCTCATCGGTCAGCAGCGTATGGAGGGTGACGAAATCCGCCTCGCCCATCAAGTCGTCCAGCTCGCGCCACTCCACACCGTCGGTATTCTCGATCAGTTCCTTGGCATAGGGATCGTGGGCAATCACCTTCATGTCGAAGCCACTGGAGCGCTTGTGCATCCCCTGGCCAATCCGCCCATAGCCGACAACGCCGAGAGTCTTGGATTCGAAGGCGCCTCCGTGACTGATGTCACCCCCCAAAAACAGGTTGGGGCCCCAGGTCTTGTAATGGCCACCGACCATGTAGTTGTGAGCCTGCGGTATCTGCCGCGCCGTGGCCATCAACAGGGCCCAGGCCAGGTCAGCAGTGGTGTCGGTCAACACCCCCGGCGTGTTGGTCACCGGCAAGCCCAACTCCGTCGCGGTCTCGATGTCGATGTTGTTGAAACCCACGGCATAGTTGGCGATGCCGATCAGGTTCGGATTAGCCTCCATCACCTCGCGGTCGATCGCCTCGGTCAGCAGACTGAGCAACACGTCCGCCCCGCGAACACCATCCAGCAACAACTCGCGCGAGACCAGCTGCTCCTCCTGCTCGACACCAACGGTGAAATCGGCGCCTCCCTCGGCCAGTAAATCGAGACCCAGCTGCGGAATGCGGCGCGTGACGAAGATCTTCTTGCCCGACATATCAGTTACTCCCTTTCCTTTGTTCTCTTATATCCGACCCGCCGTCGTGCTCCCGGCCTCGCTCCGCTCGGCTTCCCGGGCTCCCACCCATCGTTGAGCACTTCACGCCGTTACCAGAGGTTCTCTCCCTTGGCGATCCAGGTGGCGAACCCATCCCGATCGGCAAGGCCTTGACTCATTCGCTCGATGCCCTTCTTCAGGCTCTCCATGTCGGTTGCGATCGAAAGCCTCAGATAGTGCTTTCCCTCGCAGCCAAGCGCGCCGAAGCTGCGGCGGTCCATCGTCGCCACGCCGTGAACGTAGAGCAGGAACATCTGGGCCAGCGTGGAGGGCGTGGTCCGGCTCCTCTGCTCATCCGGCAGGGCCTCGTAAGCCGCGCTCACACCCATCGATTCGATCGCTGGGCCGATATTGGGGAAGGCATAGAAGGCGCCATGCGGCATGGCGCAGCTCACACCATCGATCCCATTGAGCGCCTCGACGACGTAGTTGCGCCGCTCCTCGAACGCCGCGACCATCGTCGAGACGACACCGGCGGTCGCCGGATTGTCGAGGGCCTCCTTACCCGCCATCTGAACGAAAGGCGGAACGCAGGAGACGATGTTGATGTTGAAGTTCTTGAAGATCGCAGCTTCCTCGGCGTTGGGCAGGATGGCATACCCCAGCCGCCAACCGGTCATCGCAAACGCCTTGGAGTGTCCGCTGACCACGATCGTCCGGTCGGCCATCCCCGGCTCGCTGACTATCGAATTGTGGCTCAACCCGTCGAAGATGATCTGGTCGTATATCTCGTCGCTGAAGATCCGCACGTGCTCCGAGCACTTCTCACGGATCACGGCGGCGATGTTGGCAATCGACTCCTTGGACTGCACCCCTCCGGTCGGATTGGAGGGCGAGTTGATGATCACCACCTTGGTCCGTTCGGAGAGCAGAGGCGCCAGGTCGTCCGCGGTGAACGAGAACTCCTTGGACTCCTCGAGGTGCAGCGGCACCGCCTTGGCGCCGACAAACGTGATCCAGCTCTCGTAGACCGGAAACCCGGGACTCGGATACACCACTTCGTCTCCGGCGTTGACATAGGCCATCATCGTGTAGCCGATCGGCGGCTTGCCACCTGTGGTGACCACGACCTGATCGGCGCCGAACT
>PVBE012956667.1_pt1 | contig 11823 bp, 12 predicted proteins | sample 1631181 | NCBI WGS metagenome assembly PVBE01 (sample SAMN08397723, study PRJNA350692) | Marine metagenome, whole genome shotgun sequencing project. | isolation source: water | place: Pacific Ocean | collected 2012-04 | reverse complement strand
GGGGCGTCCGGGGCGTCCGGTTCGTCGTTCGGGTCTTGGTCTTCGGCCATATCGGTCTCACGGGCCAAAATCGGATCGCGGTTGATTGGAACCGCGATGCGGTTCCGGCTAACGGCGTGAACCCGCTCGAATCGAATCAGATAGACCAGATTCACTTGGTCGGCAGATCGCGGCCACGCGATTCCGACCGACTACGATCTCGCCTAGGTATCGCCTAAAACACCTGTCGCCACAAGTCCGTTCGCCGCTTTCGCCGGTGTCCGCGCCCCGCCAATCAGGTCCGGTCCCGGCCGCGCCGAAGCGTGCGCTTGCACGGATCGCCACCTCGCCGGCGGGTCCAAGCGCCCAAAGCTCCGACGTCTCGCCACTTTCGTCCGGTTGGCCCGCGAGCACGATCGGCTCATCTTCGAACAGCGGCCGGATGGGTCGGTAGGCGAACTCGGCGACCGAATTTCCGGGACGGTTGCGCAGACAGAGATCGAGCAAGTACGTCGCGACGAGGGGGCCGTAGACGACCAAGCCCGCGTAGCCCTCTTCTTCCGTAGCGTAGCGCCGGTCGTAGTGAATCCGGTGGCCATTGTAGGTCAATGCCGAATAGCGGAAGAGGAGCGCCGCGTCCGGACGGATGGTCCGCATCCACGACGGCGTTGGGCCCGATCGCGGGCGTCGCGGCGGCGACTCGCCGGCAGCGCCGGGACCGCAATAGACGATGTGCTGATCCTCGCTCAGGGCGAGAGCGGAGTCTTGCCGAACCTCGTGGCGAACGTGGACGAAGACGAGCGGCCCGCTGCGTCCTTCCTTGACGGCGACGTCGCCGATCCAAGATCGCCTTTCCAGCGCGGCGCCGACGCGAAGGGGCTCGAGAAACCGGAGCGCGCCTCCGGCGGCCATGCGCTTGGGTAAGGACACCGGCGGCAGGAAGCCGCCGCGCGGATTTCCCGGGTGGCGTCGGACGTGCCTGTGCTCATGCCAGTCGATCGACGATCGCGGCCACGCCGGTGGCGACGGGATCGACGCACGGTAGCCCGATCCGGTCCGCGGTCTCCTTCAGTGTCCGCTCGGCGGCCCCGGGATCGAGGCCCGAGGTGTTGATCGCGACGCCGATGCAACGCGCGTCCGGGTTGGTGAGCTGCGCGCCGGCGAGGTGCGCGGCGATGCAATCCTCGATCGAGAGCACCGGGTATTCGGGCGCGCCGCGCAAGCGCGTCCGGGTCGCGTCGTGGCAGGCGACCAGGGCGTCCGGCTGCGCCCCGTGCAACAGGCCCAGCGTGACGCCCGCATACGAGGGATGGAGGACCGAGCCCTGCCCCTCGATCACGTCCCAATGGTCGTCGTCATTGGCGGGGCACAGCCACTCGATGGCGCCCGAGATAAAGTCCGAGACAACGGCGTCCACCGCCACGCCGTCGCCCGCGATGAAGATCCCGGTCTGGCCGGTGGCCCGGAAATCCGCGTTGAAGCCGCGCGCGCGCATTTCGCGCTCGATGGCCAGCGCCGCGTACATCTTGCCGACCGAGACGTCGGTCCCGACGGTGATCAACCGGCGCCCGGCGCGCCGGGCGCCGGTGCCGATGGGAAACGCGCGCGAAGGCACCCGCACCTCGATCAAGTCGCGGCCGAGGCGCGCCGCCCTATCCGCCAGGCCGGGGACGTCGGACAAGCGGTTGTGCAGTCCGTTGGCGACATCCATCCCGGCGTCCAGCGCCCGCGCCATGGTGTCGGCCCAGGCTGCGGAGATGACACCGCCGCGGTTGGCGACGCCGATGACCAGCGTTCGCGCGCCCGCCGCCGCCGCCTCGGCGACGGTCATGTCCGGAAGGCCGATGGAGATTTTACAGCCCTTGAGACGCAGTTGCCCGACGCACAGCCCTGGCCGCCAATGGGCGACGCCGTACGCGGTCTTGGCGGCGAGTTGGTCCTCGGCATCGCCGATGAACAGCAGATAGGGCTGACGAAGCGCCACTGGTCGCTCACCTCCCCGTCCGGATTGATGGAACAAGCGCTGCGGTCCAGCGATCCTATACCGGAAGTGCGAACCCGAACCATGGGTCGTTTGCCACCGCTTCGCCGTCAGCACCCCAATCGGTCGGCGAGATCGCCAAAATCTTCGGCGACGATGTCGAAGCCGGCGTCGGTCATGGGCGTCTCCGCCTTGCCGAAGCCGAATTCCAGTGGCCGATTCACGAAGGCGGTCCGGAAACCGTGCTTCGAAGACGCGATCAAGTCGTAATTGTGGGCCGCCACCATCATGCATTCCGTCGCTTCGACGTCGAGCATGTCGGCGGCCGAGAGATACGCCTTGGGCTCGGGTTTGTAGGCGCCGGCAACCTCGGCGCCGAGGATCGCGTCCCAAGGAAGGCCCGCGTTTCGGGCCATGTTGACCATGATGGCGACGTTGCCGTTCGAGAGCGTCGCCAAGATGTAACGCGTCTTGAGCCGGGCGAGGCCGGCCACAGCGTCCGGCCAGGGATCGAGCCGATGCCACACACGGTTGATGTGGTCGATGTCGGCTTCGCCAAGCGATGTGATCGCGAACGCGTCCAGCACCCCGAGCAGGTTCTCGCGATGGAGAACGTCGAGTTTGATCCAGGGGCGTTCGCCGCTTCGCACCCGCGCCATGGCGGGGTCGTAGCCCGCGCGCCAGGCGTCGGCGAACGCCGCCCAGTCCACGTCCAGGCCGTAGTCGCGGCTCCATTCGGCGCCTTCGCGGATGATGGTTCCGCGCCAGTCGACGACGGTGCCGAAGACGTCGAAGCACAACGCCTTGATGTTCGAAAGATCGGCCACGCCTCGCCCCCCTCTTCCTTGATCCCGGTTGGGTGGACCCTAACACGCACGCCGCGCCTCAGAGAAACGCGGACGCGCCGTCCCACAGCAGCTTGATGCCGACGAAAAAGAGAACCGCGTAAACGAAGCGGTAAAAGGGGCGCTCCGGCACGATTCTTTGCACGCGAAATCCCGCCCAGACGCCAAGCGGCGCGAGAAGCCCGAGAAAGAGCGCGGTCGAGACGTTCTCCGTCGTCCACTGGCCGACGATCCCGTAGGGCACGATCTTCAAGTAGTTGATGGCGAAGAAGAAGAAGACGGTGGTTCCGACGAAGATCGACTTGTCCATGCGCTGGGGCAGGAGATACGCCTGCACCGGCGGTCCGCCGGCGTGCGCGACGAAGCTGGTGTACGCGGCAAGCGCGCCGCTGAGCCCGCCAAGCACCAGGTTCGGCGACGAAGGCGCGCTGTCGCTCCCGCGTAAGAGAAAATGGTGAAGGGTGAAGGAGATGGCGAGCACGCCGATGAGGATGCGCACCACCGGCACACTGACGTAGCCGAAGGTCAGGGTTCCAAACGCGATCCCGATCAAAGACCCCGGCACCATGATTGCGATGTTGCGCTTGTCCCAGAGACCCCGATACGCCCACACCCCGAACAGATCCATGATGCAGAGGATCGGCAGCATGATCGCGGCGGCCTGGACCGGCGAGATCACGAGCGACATCAGCGGTACGGCGATGACTCCGAGGCCGCCCCCGAAACCGGTCTTGCCGATCCCGGCGATGATGACGGCGGGAACGGCGACCACGTAGAACCAGGGATCGTCGATCAGCATCGCCCCGAACCTGCCGTCGCCTTCGTGCGCTTGGGCACCGCCGTCACCGTCGCCAGGGGGGCGAGGCGGCAAACGCCGAAAGCGCGGTCGGGCGTCATCGAAGCTCCGGTGCGGGCCGGGGCCGAACGCCGACGACGTGGGCGGCGACGGCGAGAACCGTTCCGCCTAGCATCACGCCCACCAGGGGCGTGGCCGTGTCGGCGAGCAGCGCGCCCACCAGGAGCGCCGCGCCGGCGCCGGCCGTCATCTGAATGAACCCGGCGAGTCCCGAGGCCGCCCCGGCGCGGACAGGATCGGCGCTGACGGCACCGGCCATGCCGTTCGGGATGGCAAGCCCGTTCCCGAGCGACACCACCGCCATGGCGCCGAACAGCACCAGGGGCGTGAGCAGGTCGGACGCCCACAACAGCGTCAGGCCCGTGGTCCCGACCACGGCGATGACCATGCCCGCCACGATCATTCTCTCGATTCCCATTCGGGACGAGATTTTGCCTGCGATGAAATTGCTGGCGGTGTAGCTCACCGACACCAAAAGGAAGTAGAGGCCGTACTCGCTGGGCGAGCGGCCCATCAGTTCCATCATCACATAAGGCGCGCCACCGAGAAATCCGAAGTAGACGCCAGAGGTGAACGAGAGCTGAAGGGTGTAACCGCAAAACGACCGGATTCGGAGCAGGGCCATGAAATCGCTCGAGAAATCGAGGACGGCGATTCTCCGTTGGGCCATCATGCGCGTCTCGTGCAGCGTGAACACGGCGAACACGAGCACGATCGCGCCGAACGCCGTGACAACGGCGAAGATCGCCCGCCATCCGAACCAGTCGTCGAGGTAACCGCCGATCACCGGTCCGATCATGGTCATCAGCACCGCGGCCATGGTCACATAGGCGATCTGGCTGGCTGACTGATCGCGGTCGTAAAGGTCGCGGATGATGGCGCGGACGATAACCATGCCCGCGCAGCCGCCCACCGACTGGACGATGCGCGCAGCGATCAGCGTCTCGATGCTCGTTGCCGCCAGGCAGGCCGCACTGGCCGCGACGAAGAGCGTGAGGCCCGCGAGTATGACCGGCCGGCGGCCGAAGCGGTCCGAAAGCGGGCCGAAGACGAGCTGCGCCGCCGCGAACCCGACCATGTAAAGCGTGAGCGTCAGCTGGACCGTGCCGTAGCCGGCGTCGAACACGCGCATCAAGCCCGGCATGGACGGCAGGAAGATGCCCATGGCCAGCGGCCCGGTCGCGGTGGTGGCGATCAGGATGGCGAACGGGGGCCGGCGGTGGGGAAAGGAAAGGGATTCGGTCATGGGCGCCCAGACTATCGTGCCGCCCCCGTTCAGGCACCCCCATTCGCCACTCCACCGCGAGCGCTTCGGCGCGACGCCAAGAGATTCCGGGTCCCTCCCGTGTCCGCATGGGTATACGATGGCGCACGCGCCGCGCCCGGCGCAAACGCGAAAACCGCAGGCGAGCCATGGTCCTGATCGAATGGCGGAAGGAATTCAAGATCGGCATCGCGTCGGCCGACTACGAACACGAGCACCTGATCTCGGTGATCAACGTGCTGTTCGAGAGGCTTTCGGGCGAGCACAGCATGGAGGACGTCCAAGGGCACCTGGGCGAGATTCACGCGCTGATCGAGGCCCATTTCGCGCTTGAGGAAAAAATCATGCGCGATACAAGCTACGACGAGTACGCCCAGCATAAGGCCGACCACGATCGCCTGCTCGACGACATCCGCGACATCATGGTTGAAGCCCTGGATCGCGAGGACACGGGCGTTCACGAAAGCTTGGGCGAACGCATCGAAGCGTGGTTCATGACGCACTTCGGCACCCACGACACGCGGCTCCACACCACTGGCCCCGGTCACTAGGTTTTATCCGTTTACTCGGCACCACCCCGGCGCGCAGCGTCAGGGGCGCACGCGCCACATATGATAGCGGCCCGGGCGAATGCCCGCCGGTAGTGCCAGCGGCTCCCACTCGGGGCACGCCATCGCCTGGTCGGCGACGACGATCGCGCCAGGTGCGAGCAACGCGACCAGATGGCGTGCGACGAACGCGGCGATCTCGGCGTTGGCGGCCGCGTCTCCGGTTCCAATGTCGCAATGCGCCAAGGCCGCGGGGCCGGGAATGCGCGCCTGCGCGTTCGGCAACGTCTCGCGAATGTCGCCCACGATCATGTGGGCGGCGTCGGGCACGCAGTCGGGATGAGCGGCGATCCTGCGGTCGAAGACGAATATCTCGCGCACAGGCAAGATTTCGCGCAGATGGTCGTAGGTGCGCCCGTTTCCCAGGCCCAGCTCGATCACCGGCCCGTCGAGGCCGGAAATGAGCTCGACCGCGCGGTTGAGGCAGTCGCGCTGGGCGGTGATTCGTCGCAAAAAACTGTCTAGGCGGCTCATGGTGCTCCCTCGCGATCGGCGCCGACCATCATAAGGCGCGTCGCGGCGGACGCCAGCGGCGGCGCTTGCCGGCGCCAAGCCGCGCGCATACGGTGCACGACCGGGCGCAAGACGCGTGAGGAACCGCATGCGCGGTAGGATTCGAAGTCTGATCATGGGCCTCGCGACCATCACGGGGGCCGGGCGATGGGGGTACTTCATCCCCAGCCGCTTCGCCGGGCGGGCGCCCAGGCCCGGAACCGGGGCCCCCTACGCCGCGATCGAGGCAATTCTTAGCGACCGCAAGGACCGGTTCGGGCGCGTGCTCGACGGGCTTGAGCGATTCGCACCCCAATTTGAGGCGATCGGTCCGGATCCGCCACCGGCGCCGCGGTGGCACCAGGGCTGGTTTCCCCGCCTTGATGCGGCGGTCGCCTACGCCATGGTGCGGGATCGGGCGCCGATGAGAATCGTCGAGGTGGGATCGGGCCATTCGACGCGTTTCCTCGCGCGCGCCGTTCGCGACGGGGGCCTGGCTACGCGTCTGAGCGCGATCGATCCCCACCCGCGGGCCGCTCTCGCGGACCTCGGCGTCGATCACGTGGCGACAACGGTCCAAGAGGCGGGTTTGGCGCCGTTCGCGGACCTCCAACCCGGCGACTTCGTGATGGTGGATTCGAGCCACGTCCTGGTTCCAGGCAGCGACGCGGACATGATGATCAACCGCGTCCTGCCGGCCCTTCCCGCCGGAACCGTCGTCCATTTCCACGACGTCTTTCTGCCCGACGATTACCCCGGCGCGTGGGACTGGCGGGGCTACAACGAACAACAGGGCGTCGCACCCCTGATCCACGGTGGCGGGTACGCGGTCCTGTTCGCGAGCCACTTCGTCGCCACCCGCATGGCGGACGCTGTCGCGCGCTCGGCAGCCGGCCGTTTGGCGCTCTTTCCAGGCGCCCTGGAATCGAGCCTGTGGCTGGAAAAACGAGCCGCCTAGATGTGATATCTCAACAGATTATCCGCTTGGCCCCGACCGAGGAAACAGATGTTGTCACGTATCCGTTTCCAAGGACGTGGCGACGTTCGTCCGCGCGTATCGACGTATGGTTCGCGACGAAGGCGATGACGTTCGGGCGAGAATTCATTGCCCCCCCGGGAGCGGTTCCCCCTCGGTTTAGGAGCGCAGCGTGATCGCGGCCCACGCCGACGCCGTCGGCAGCCTTCTCCGTCCGCCCGAGCTCTTGCGAGCGCGGGACGAGACCGCCGCGGGCCGAATGACGCCCGCCGCGTTCAAGGAAATCGAGGACCGAGCGGTGGATTGGGCCGTACGGCTCCAAGAAGTTGCGGGACTCGAGGTCGTGACCGACGGCGAGATGCGGCGACTCTCGTTCCAGAGCCAGATGACCGAGGCGGTCGAGGGGTTCGGACGTTGGGATCTCGACGCCTTCGTATGGGGCGAATGGCACGGGGTCGACGGGGCCGAGGACTGGCGGCGCGAGCGCCCCCACGACCTCGCGGTCGTCGGCAAGCTCGCCCGCACCCGCCACCTCTCGGGCGAAGAGTTCGTGTACTTGCGTGCCCGCACCCGATGCACGCCGAAGGTGACGCTCCCCAGTCCCGGGCTGTTCGTCAATTTCTGGTCGCCCGATAGCTCGCGCGACGCCTATCCGACCCTCGACGGCTTCCTTGCCGACGTGGTGCGAATCTTGCGCGAAGAGGTCGAGGAGCTTGCGCGCCTCGGCGCCACCTACATCCAGATCGACGCCCCTCATTACCCCCTGCTCCTCGACCCAAAGACCCGAGCCTTTTACGAATCCCGTGGCTGGACGCTGGACGAGTGGCTCGGCCGCGGCATCGAACTCGACAACGCGATCATGGATCCCATCGGCGGGGTCACTTTCGGCTTCCACCTCTGCCGCGGCAATCAGAAGGGTCGTTGGCTGGTCGAGGGCGGTTACGAGGCGATCGCGGAACCCATCTTCCGGGGCATTCGTGCGCACCGTCTGCTGCTTGAATACGATGATGCGCGCTCGGGATCGTTCGCGCCGCTCGCCCACGTCCCCGACGACCGGATGGTCGTGCTGGGGCTCGTTTCCACCAAACGGCCGGACCTCGAGGACGCCGAGATGCTTATACGCCGCATCGGCGACGCGGCACGGTATGTGGACAAGGAGCGGCTCGCGCTAAGCCCCCAGTGCGGGTTCTCGACGTCGATCATCGGCAACGAACTGACGATCGAGGACCAGGATGCAAAGCTCCGCCTCGTCGGGGAGACGGCGCGGCGCGTGTGGGGTTAGCATGGCCCCCACCGCCCACGCGGCGGCCGTCCACCGTCAGCGTGCCGGCGAACTTTCGCACTGTCGCATTGGCGGCACCGCCACAACCGGCACGGACCCCACGGTAGCCTGAAATCAAGAACACCCGTCAGCGCCTCGGCCCTACCGAGGACAACCGGCTGAGGCATCAAATTTGGCGCACTGTCTGTTTAGCCGGTGCGTTTCCACGTGCGTGGATAACGGTCTAGAGCTCGGTGTAGGGATCGGCCGCGTCGCGCAGCCCGTCGCCCAGGAAGTTGAAGCCGAGCACGGTGACGATGACCGGCAGCATGGGCAGCATGAGCCACGGGTACAGCGCGACCGCCTCGATGTTCTGGGCTTCGGTCAGCAACACGCCGAAGCTGGTCACCGGCGGGCGCAGGCCGAGCCCTAGGAAACTGAGCGCGGTTTCGCCAAGGATCATGGACGGGATCGACAGCGTCGCAGACGCGATCAGGTGGCTCATGAAGTTGGGCAGCAGGTGGCGCGCGATCACGCGGCTCGGCCGCGCGCCGAGAAACTGGGCAGCGGCGCAGTAATCCTCCTCGCGCAGCGCGAGTAGCTTGGAACGCACGGCGCGCGCGAGACCCGGCCAGTCGAGAAGCCCCAGGATGATGGTGATCGCGAAGAATACGAGAATCGGGCTCCAGGTCACCGGCAGGGCCGCAGATAAAGCCATCCACAGCGGCAACTCAGGAAGCGAGCGCAGGATTTCGATCATCCGCTGGATGACGTTGTCCACCCAGCCGCCGAAGAAGCCGGCCAGGCCCCCGAAGGTGATGCCCAAAAAGAAGCTGATGGCGATCCCGAAAAGCCCGACCGTGAGCGAGATTCGCCCCGCATGCAAAAGACGCGAGGCCATATCGCGGCCCAGACGATCGGTCCCGAGCAGGAACATGGTTCCGCCTTCCGCGGGACAGACGAGATGCCAATCGCTCTGAATCAGGCCCCAGAATACGTAGCCGTCACCCCGGCAGAAGAACCGAATGCGCTGAACTTTCGCCGGGTTTGGCACATACTCCTTCTTCATATTCTCGAGGTTCAGGCTGACGTCGTAGCCGTAGACGAACGGCCCGACGAAACGACTCTCGTGGAAGAAGTGCATGGTTTGCGGCGGCGCGTAGATGTGATCGATGTTGCGCGTCTGCAGATCGTACGGCGCCAGGACCTCGGTGATCAGGATCGAGAAGTAGCTGAACACCAGCACCAGGCCCGCGATCACGGCCAACTTGTGGCGCTTCAGGCGCCACCACATCATGCGCCACTGCGACGCCATGTAGAAACGCTCCTGCTCGGCGGTCAGCGTCTCCACCTCGAGCGGATCGAACGGCGCTTCCGAGACGTAGTGGGCCAACGGCTCGCTCATCGCTGAACGTCCCCTTGAAGGCGGATGCGCGGGTCGAGCGCGGTGAGCAGGATGTCGGAGAGGAAGATACCCATCACCGTCAGGAGCGCGAGGAACATGAGAAACGAGCCGGCGAGGTACATGTCCTGGCTCTGCAAAGCGGTGAGAAGAAGCGGCCCCGTAGTCGGCAGCGACATCACCGCCGAGACGATCACCGAACCCGAGACCACTTGGGGCAGCAGGCTGCCGATATCGGCGACGAAGGGATTCAACGCCATCCGCAACGGATACTTGAGAAGCAGCCGCCGCGTCGGTAGGCCCTTGGCCCGGCCGGTGACCACGTACTGCTTGCGCAACTCGTCGAGTAGATTTGCGCGCAGCCTTCGGATCATGCCAGCCGTACCCGAGGTTCCGATCACGACCACCGGAACCCACAGATGCTCAAGGACCGAGAGCGCCTTGCCGACAGTCCACGGCTGTTCCAGGTATTCGGGCGCCATGAGGCCGCCGATGGAAGTGCCGAACCAGACGTTCCCGAGATACAGCAGCACGAGCGCGAGAAGGAAATTGGGGGTCGCCAGCCCCAGGAAGCCGATCAGGGTCAGGCCGTGGTCGCCCCAGCTGTATTGGTGGGTCGCCGAGTAGACGCCGATCGGGAACGCGACCACGTAGATGAAAAGGATCGTCGAGAAGTTGAGGACCATGGTCAGCAAGAGCCGATCGCCGACGACGTCGGTGACCGGCAGGCTGAACTCGAAGGAGTAGCCGAGGTCGCCCTGAACGAGGCCGGTGACCCAGATCCAGTACTGCTCGATCAAGGGCCGGTCCAAGCCGTAATGGCTGCGCAGGAACTCGATTTTCGCTGCGGGTACGATTTGACCCTGACTTTGCAACTCATCGATGTAGGACGTGAGATAGTCACCGGGCGGAAGCTGGATGATCACGAACACGAGCGCGCTGACCACCAAAAGTGTCAGCATCATGGTGAGTACGCGGCGGACGAGATATCCGAACACGGCTTTCGCTCCAGCTGCTCGTTCTTATCCGGCGTCGGGCGTTAGCCAGAACGTGTCGGGACCGTACATTCCGAAGAAGGCGCCGGGATCCCAGTTGTAGATCCCTTTTTCCGGAACGTTCCGCAGCCGGTTGTTGACCAACACCGGTTGCAAGACGCAGCAGATCATCCCGATCGTGTAAACTTGGTCGGCGTGGATCTTCAGCATTTCACCCCAGATCTCGGTCCGGCGGGCGCGATCCGCGGTCACGCGCCACTCCTGGTCGAAGTCCTGGAGCCGCTTCGGAAGCTCCATGTCCACGGGTTCGCCCGCACGCCCCTTGGTTTCGACGTACTGGCCCCACTTCGGCCACTGGAGCTGCTGCTGAGAGGTCGGGGCGAGTTCGCGGGGGCTCAACTCGGGGGTCGGGATGCCGTTCTCGAGCCCTGACCACACCGACATCTGGGTGAAACCGGCGAAGATACGATTGCGGAGCACCTCGCGCTGCAAGGGCTTGGTATAAAGCTTGATGCCGATCTTGCGCCAAGCGTCGGTCACCAGTTGCAACACGTCCACCTGTTCGGTTTCCTCGCCCGCGGTCTCGACGATGATCTCCAGCGGCCGGCCGTCCGAGAAAAGGCGGATGCCGTCGCCGTCGCGTTCGCGCAAGCCCAGCCCGTCGAGAAGCTTGTTCGCGGCCTTCGGGTCGTACTGGGTCCACTTGGTGCCGTACTCGGGCTTGTAAAGCGGGCTCGTCGGCAGGACCGTGTTGTTGTTCTCGGTGGCGAGGCCGAAGTAGATGACTTGGTTTATCTCGTGGCGATCGATCGCCATCGAGAGCGCCCGACGGAAGTCGGCCTTGCGAAACAGCGTGCGCCATTGCTCGTCCCCGATGTTGAGATTGGGGAAAAGTGCCATGTGCGAGCCTTTCGCCGTTTGCCAGAGGTGGACGGTATAGTTGTTGCGTTTTTCGCCCTGCTTGAGAAACGTGTAATTGCCCAAGGCGAGGTGGCGCGCTTGCAGATCCGATTCGCCGGCGCCCGCCTTGGCGGGGATCAACTTGGCGCTGGCGATCGCCACGTTGACCTTGTCGATGTAAGGGAGCTGGCGCCCTTCGGCGTCGATCCGGTGAAAGAAGGGATTGCGTACGAAGATATAGCGCTGGGCCGGCGATTTGGTGGT
>PVBE012497797.1_pt1 | contig 11824 bp, 8 predicted proteins | sample 1631181 | NCBI WGS metagenome assembly PVBE01 (sample SAMN08397723, study PRJNA350692) | Marine metagenome, whole genome shotgun sequencing project. | isolation source: water | place: Pacific Ocean | collected 2012-04 | reverse complement strand
TGATAACATCTATTTTCGATCTCGCGAATGCACAAAAAATCATGAGACAATCAGGTATTGCTTTCCAAGGTCTACATCGGGGATAACCATCACGCGGTTGGCAACTGTTGTTCGGCGACCGCTTTTAATAATGAAACTTAGAACGCTCATTCTAGCCAGCGCATTGGGGTATCTCTTGCCGGCCGCCATCGCCGAGCGACAGGTTAAGTATCTTGAGAAGGGGAAACAACAGGCACCAACGGTCAAGAGCATTCTCACTTGGGACTCTTTGGCCAAACTCCACCAATCCACGCCGGACGAACTGGATGTCGGTTTTGAGTTTCATTTCAAAAATGAAACCGATAAGGAGGTTCGGATTACACGCGCCTTGACTTCATGCGGTTGCACCGTGGCAAAGCTCCCTTCGACACCTTGGATTATTAAACCCGATCAAAATGGCAGCATCCCTATCACAATGGATATGCGAGGCAAAAGTGGGATCATCATCAAGGATACGACGGTCTTGACAAATCTCGGTAACATTACACTAACCACCAAGGTTTCGATCGCCACCACAAACAGTCCTGCCGGACGGACCAGGTCTCCCGAGGAGCGAGCTGCCAATCTCAAGTTGGCCACAATGAACAGGCAAGCCATTTTCCAGGGCAAGTGTGCTGAGTGTCACGTCGTTCCTACAATCGGGAAACGCGGCAAGCAGCTTTACTCGACCGCCTGCGGCATTTGCCACGAAGCGAAAAATCGTGCGCCGTTCGTCCCAGATCTCCGCATCTTGGTCGAAGGCAAAGACAAACACTACTGGCAGCAGTGGATCGCTGAAAGCAAGCCGAACACCTTGATGCCCGCTTTCTCGAAATTACATGGCGGCAACCTGAACAACATTCAAATCAAAACTCTGGTCACCTACCTGACTCGCATCTATCCCCGCGAATTGAAGACCCGTCGAGCCGTCGCTCTAAAAAAACCGGTTCTGAAATGAACGGGTTGTTCATCACATTCGAAGGCATCGAGGGCTGCGGTAAATCCACTCAGGTCAAGCGCCTAGCCAAGCGCCTTGACGAAATCGGGCGCGAAGTCGTCACACTGCGAGAACCAGGCGGCACCACCATTGGCGAAGCCATACGAGAAGTCGTCAAGCACCCTCCCGGCGATGCCTTGATCTCCCCCGATACGGAGTTGTTGCTGATGAATGCCAGTCGAGCACAGCTTGTTCAGGAAGCAATACGCCCAGCCATGGGCAAGGGAGCAGTGGTGCTGTGCGACCGATTTTACGACTCATCGCTCGCCTATCAGGGATTCGGCCGCGAACTCGACTTGCCCAAGGTGCGCCAAGCGATCGATCTCGCTGTCGGCGACACCGAACCGAATCTGACACTGCTTCTCGATATTCCATTGAGTGTCAGTCAAGCCCGAGTCTCTGACCGACATCAATCAACCGGTGAAATACAGGATCAATTCGACGAGGCCGGAGTTAAGTTTTTCGAACGAGTACTCGACGGATTCCACACCTTAGCCAAGGCCGAGCCCGCCCGTTTCAGGATTATCAACGGAAACCAGCCCATTGACACCGTCACCGAAGAAATTTGGGGCAGCATCCAATCTCAACTCTGAAATTATTTTATGGCAATTCAAAGCAACCTACAAAATCGTCGTCAAGCATATTGGCGTGCGAATATCCGCATCCTGACCATCCTCTTGTCTATCTGGTTTATCGTATCGTTTGGTTGTGGCATTTTATTCGTCGACCAACTCAACCAAATCAAGCTTGGCGGATTCAAGCTTGGTTTCTGGATGGCACAGCAAGGATCCATCTATGCGTTCGTGGTGCTTATTTTTGTATATGTCAGAGTGATGAACAAACTCGATCAGAAATTCAACTTCGACGAAAAGAACAATTAAATCACCCCGCAACCGCATCTCGAACAGCAAAATAGAATGGATCTAAAAACCTGGACCTACATCATCGTCGGACTTTCCTTTGCTCTCTACATTGGCATCGCTATTTGGTCGAAAGCCAAATCGACAAGCGAATTTTATGTTGCGGGCGGGAACGTCTCCCCCTTGGCCAACGGCATGGCCACTGCCGCCGACTGGATGAGCGCCGCGTCGTTCATTTCGATGGCTGGACTGATTGCCTTTGGCGGTTACGGCGGATCCGTCTTTCTCATGGGCTGGACTGGTGGTTACGTGTTGCTAGCCCTGATGCTCGCACCGTACATGCGCAAGTACGGGAAATTTACTGTGCCGGAATTCATTGGAGAACGGTTTTACTCTAGGACTGCACGAATCGTTGCCGTGATCTGCCTCATTATTGTTTCGGTCACCTACGTCATCGGACAAATGAAAGGGGTCGGGGTAGCATTCTCACGGTTTCTCGAGACAGACTACAACACCGGGCTCTACATCGGGATGGCCATCGTCTTTTTCTACGCTGTACTTGGAGGCATGAAGGGAATTACATTCACACAAATCGCACAGTATGTTGTTTTGATTTTTGCCTATACGGTCCCAGCAATGTTCATTTCACTCAAACTCACCGGCAATCCGATCCCGCAGCTTGGCCTCGGCGGTTCGGTTGCTGATGGCACACCACTATTGGAAAAACTAGACAAAGTTATTCAAGACTTAGGCTTCGACCAATACACCACAGCTGTCAATGGCAGCAAGTTAAACATGTTCGTTTACACGATGACGCTCATGATCGGCACCGCCGGCTTGCCGCACGTAATCATTCGATTTTTTACAGTGCCCAAGGTGAGCGACGCACGGTTGTCCGCCGGTTGGGCACTGGTCTTCATTGCCATCCTGTACACCACCGCCCCCGCTGTCGCCGCAATGGCCCGTCTTAATCTCACCGAAACGATCCAATCCGGTACTGTCGGTGAGCCCATAGGAAATCTCCAATATGAAAAACGCCCTCAATGGTTTAAGAATTGGGAGAAAACCGGCCTGCTCAAATTTGAGGATAAAAATGGAGATGGCCGCATCCAGTATTACAACGACCAAGACAATGCTTTCACGACCAAGGCTGCAGAATACGGCTGGGCAGGCAGCGAAATGACCACTGTGGATAAGGACATCATCGTCCTAGCCAATCCTGAAATTGCCAATCTTCCCGACTGGGTGATCGCGCTGGTCGTAGCCGGGGGGCTAGCCGCAGCTCTCTCGACTGCTGCAGGGTTGCTCCTTGCTATTTCCTCCGCCATCTCGCATGACCTACTCAAGGGAATTTTCCGTCCTGACATCTCGGAAAAACAGGAACTCAACGCCAGCCGTTTTGCCATGGTAGGAGCGATCGCAGTGGCAGGTTACTTTGGATTAAACCCTCCCGACTTTGCCGCCGGAACAGTTGCCATCGCGTTCGGATTGGCAGCCTCATCGATTTTCCCGGTTTTGATGATGGGGATCTTCTCGAAGAAAATGAATCGTCAGGGAGCCGTAGCCGGAATGATCACAGGAATGAGTGTCACGCTACTTTACGTTTTTCAGCACAAGGGCATCCTGTTCATCTCCAGCACCAGTTTCCTCGGAAACATGGAGCCAAACTGGTTCCTCGGTATAACACCGAATGCATTCGGAGCCATCGGCGCTTTGGTCAATTTTGCAGTGGCGTTTGCTATCTCGAAAACCGCACCAGAGGCCCCGCAGGAGGTGCAGGACTTGGTTGAGAGCATCCGCGTCCCGAGCAAGGGCTTAAGCACTGGCTAACCGCCAATCAACTCGCGCAACTGGCTCACCGGCACGCAGTTTTTAAAGACCATTTGCAGATTCTTCTGCTCGTCGTCTTTCTCCGTGTAATAGAGTGACTCAGTGCTGGCGGCGATCCCGACCACTTCACCGGCTTCATTCAGCACAGGCGCACCACTGGATCCGCGACCAAAATCGGCTGTGATTGACATCGCCGGAACAGTTTTGTGATCTCGTTGCGTCATGAAGTATCGGGCAACGCGTCCTTCGCTCAACGTATAAAATTTTTGGTTCGGATGGCTAATTAAATCTACTTTTGCCCCAACGGGTGCCGCTTGGCCAAGCGCTACCGGCGTCACCCCGGTTTTGGGGATGCGCAACACGGCCAGGTCAAAACGCTCGTTCGATGCGACCACCGACTCGACCATGAACACACGACTATCAAACAACCGCACCGCCAGGGCGGCGCGCTCAGGCTGGTTCACCACATGAAAATTCGTCACCACCAAGTCTTCCGCGATTAGGAACCCGCTCGCTGGGGCCACGTGCCAGTGTGTGCAACGTTTACACTTGTAAACACCACCCACGACCGCAATTGCCTTTTGCACCTCCTCCGTACGAGCACCCTTTACAACTGGCAAAGCAAGGTTGGCACTCGTTTCCTTCTTCAACTGGTCGATTAGCAATTCCATGGAGACCACCTCGTCGGAATCCATCATCCTCGTTGCCTCACGTGTCATTTGCCCAATGACCGCCCGGTCGTTGATCACCGCTGGCTTGACTGCTGTCTTTGAGTTGCCGCCTCTTGGTTCAGCACTGGCACATCCGACCAAGCCCAGAACCACTGACAGTCCCATCGCTTGGTATATCTTCATCTTCACCCGCTGATAGTATCGAAATCCCGGCTTGGCAGCGAGTGCTTCGTGGCATCAAATGGCACCGAAATGGCTCTTCCCAAGTACATCCGTGAAACCGACCATGGCGTAACGCTTGCCATCCGCGTTCAGCCGCGCGCTTCGCGGGATGAAATCATCGTCGACGCCGATGCCGACCAACTGAAAGTCCGCATCACCGCCCCTCCCGTGGACTCCGCCGCCAACAAGGCGCTGCTCAAGTTCATCGCCAAGTCGCTCGGCCTCCCACCCCGCACCGTGACCCTCATTCGCGGTGACAAAAACCGCAGCAAAACTCTCCTTCTCACCGGCACCGAAGCGGCATCAATACAGTCAAAAATACATATTTAACTTGAGACGCTCCATCCCTCTCACTAGCCTCGCCCTGTGAAAAACATCGGAACGAACGCCGCCCTGCTCTGCGCGCTGAGATACAGCAGCCATAGAGGCGACCGTAAAGCCATGGGCCAATTTCACACCCCGCTCGGCGAACCAGTCCACCTCGAAACCGGTGATTTCACATTGGACGCGACAATCACGCCGCAACCAGCCAAGCAGTGAGTCACGCCGCAACCGATGCCACGTCGGAATGCTGGCGCGTCTGGGTGGACACCGGCGGCACCTTCACCGACTGCCTCGCCGCCGACCCAAAGGGCCACACCCAACGCTTCAAGGTTCTCTCCACCAGTTGCCTTCGTGGCACCCTAACGGCCATCGACTCAGCGACTGAGATTACGGTCGAGCTACCACAGCCGCTCACCTCTGGCTTCGCGATTGGTCAACGCTTCCGTCTCCTTGGCCAGGCCGGCGAACCGATCGAAATCACCGCGCACGACTCGCCAACCCGGCTTCGATTGGCCAAGCCACTGCCCGACAAAACGCCACTTAGCCAAGCGATCGAGATTGCCTTCGACGTCGAGCCTCCGATTCACGCGGCCCAAATCGCCACCGGCACCTCCTCCAACCAATCGTTGCCGCCGATACTGATGCATCTGGCCACCACCCGCGGCACCAACGCGCTGCTTGAAGAAAAAGGCGCCGATGTCACTCTGTTCATCACGCAGGGCATAGAAGATTTACTGATTATCGGAGATCAAAAACGCCCCGACCTATTCGCGCTCAACGTCCAAAAAACGCCGCCACTCACGGCGAATGTCGTTGGCGTCGATGAACGTCTTGACGCGTTTGGTCAGACTCTCCGCCCGCTCACTCTCCCTCAAGTTGAGTCACCTCAAAACGAAGCCCAATCCGCCGCCGTCGTCTGTCTCCATAGTCATCGCAATCCCGACCACGAACAACGCTTGGCCACACACCTCCGTGACAACGGCTGGCGGCACGTCTCCGTATCGAGCGACCTAGCAGCGGTGATCAAGATTTTGCCTCGCGCCGAGACAACGGTTGTCGATGCCTACCTGTCGCCTATTATGACGCGCTACCTCGATGGCGTAGAGCGCGAATTGTCCGGCGGCAAACTGCGGGTGATGAGCAGCGCGGGCGGGCTCGTCTCGCGTAAGGACTACCTGGCCAAGGACAGTCTACTCAGCGGCCCGGCTGCTGGAGTAGTCGGTGCCGCAATGGCCGGACGCCAGGCGGGCTTCGATCGGATTATCGGTTTCGACATGGGTGGCACGAGCACCGACGTCTGCCGGTACGACGGCGACTTTGATTATCAGTACGAGCACCGGGTCGGACGCGCCCGGGTGCTCGCACCGGTTCTCGCCATTGAGACGGTCGCCGCCGGTGGCGGCTCTATCTGTGGCTTCAACGGCAATGAGTTGTTCGTCGGCCCGGAGAGCGCGGGCGCCAACCCAGGTCCAGCCTGCTACGGCTCTGGCGGCCCACTGACGATCACCGATATCAACCTGTTGCTCGGCCGGCTGGATCCAGCTCACTACGGGATTCCAGTGGACGTTCGTGCCGCCCAGACCGCGCTCGAACAAGTTCGGCAAACCATTCTTGATCCACCGCACGAGTTAGAGTTGCTATCCGGTTTTCTCGACATCGCCAACGAGCGGATGGCGGACGCCGTACGCAAAATTTCCATCCGTGAAGGTTATGATCCCAGCGACTACGCGCTGATCGCCTTCGGCGGCGCTGGAGGGCAACACGCCTGCGCCATCGCCCAAAAACTCGGCATTAGTACCGTGCTATGCCCAAGCGATGCCGGTCTGCTCAGCGCACGCGGCCTGCGAGATGCCGTGATGGAACGTTTCGCCGAACGGCAAATCCTCCAACCGCTCAACCGGCTTGACCAAGCGCTTGGTGACACGTTCGCCGAATTGGCTGACGAGGCGCTTGGAGCGTTGAGTTACGAGGGCTTGACCGACGCTGAGATCAGCGTCCGACGACGTTTTGTTACATTGCGCCACGCCGGCCAGGACTCCGCCGAAGAGATCGCCTACGACGAAACGGTCGATCTGCTCAAGGCGTTTCGCGAGCGTTATGAAAAATTGTTTGGCTACTGGCCTGACAACAAATCCATCGAAGTTGTTTCGGCTCGAGTAATCGCCTCGACGCGCCCACCGAAGATCGTGATGGAATCGTTTGGTCACCCCTTGGAGCAATCTTTCAACGAGTCAGTCATCAATCGCAAGTCGCTGAACATAGGACAGCGTATCGCAGGACCAACGATTGTGCAGGACCAATTTTGCACAATCGGAATCGACCCCGGATGGATGGGCACCTTGGGTTCCAAAGGAAGCCTCAAACTCGAGGCGCTTCTCAAAGACAACCTTGCAAGCAAAAATGCCCACTCCCGGCTGATCGAGGTGGAATTATTCACCAACCGTTTCGCCTCAATCGTCGGTGAGATGGGCCAATTACTGCAGCGAACTGCCGCCTCGACAAATGTGAAGGAGCGGCTCGACTACTCCTGTGCGTTACTCGATCGTGACGGCCAACTCGTAGTCAACGCACCGCACATCCCAGTTCACCTTGGAGCACTTGGACTCTGCGTGCGCTCCGTTGCGCTTGATCAATCGCTTGGGCCGGGCGACATGATCGTTACCAATCACCCTGGGCATGGAGGTTCGCATTTGCCAGACATCACTGTCATCAGTCCGGTGTTCAACGACGCTAAGCAACTCATAGGCTACGTGGCCAACCGCGCGCACCACGCTGAGTTGGGAGGAATCAGCCCCGGCTCGATGCCTCCCTTGGCCAAGTCCCTCACCGAGGAGGGTATCGTTATTCCACCAACTTTTTTGTATCAAAGCGGCGAAGCGAAGTTCGGCGAAATCAAAAAAATCTTGATCGACGGGCCCCAGCCGTCACGTGCGCCAAACGACAACTTGGCCGACCTTAAGGCACAGGCCGCCGCAAACCTGCTCGGCTGCCTGGCACTACAGCGCTTGGCCGTGACGCACGGCTCTCCAAAAGTCTGCGATTTCATGGACCAAATCCGGCATCGGGCGAGCAAGATCATCGCCCGTCACATCGCCACCCTTGATCCGGGCCGACATTCCCCCATTGGGTTGCCCGACGACGGCACCCGCCTGGCCGCCACGATAGAAGTTGGCGGAGGAAAAATTCGCATCGACTTCACCGGCACCGATGCGCTGCACCCCGGCAACTTCAACGCCACCCCGGCGATCGTCCAAAGCGCGGTGCTTTATGTCGTTCGTCTGCTAGTCAATGAACCGGTGCCGCTAAACGAAGGCTTACTGGAGAACGTCGAAATCACGCTGCCCAACTGCTTGCTCAACCCAGAATTCCCCAACGACCCCTCGCTTGCCCCTCCCGTGGTCGGCGGTAACGTCGAGACAAGCCAGCGACTCGTTAACCTGTTACTCAAGCCGTTCGGAATCGTCGCAGCGAGCCAGGGAACAATGAATAACCTAATCTTCGGCAACCAACGCTGCAGCTACTATGAGACCATCGGTGGCGGGACAGGCGGCGGGCCTGGATTTGACGGCACGGACGCCGTACACTCCCATATGACCAACACAGCCATAACCGATCCGGAGATTTTAGAATGGCGTTACCCCGTTCGGTTGGAACAATTCGCTGTGCGCAAAGACTCCGGAGGCCAAGGCGAGTTTAGCGGCGGCAATGGCATCGTTCGCGAGCTGGTTTTTACTGAACCGGTCTCACTCTCACTCCTCACTCAAAACCGCACCCAAGGTCCCTACGGCCTTAATGGCGGCCAAGCGGGCCAACCCGGCGAGCAGCGCTTGGTAAAGCGCTACGGTGAAGAAAAAGAACTAGCTCCCGTCGCTCAGGAACAACTAGAAACAGGCGACCGCCTCATCGTTAAAACTCCCGGCGGTGGCGGCTGGGGCTAGGAAAGAATTTCGTGAACGACTTCGCCATCAACGCCAGTCAATCGTACGTCGAGGCCGGCATGGCGATAGGTCAACCGCTCATGATCCATCCCCAGGATGTGAAGGATCGTCGCGTGCAAGTCGTGCATATGAACAGGGTTTAAAACTGCAGTGTCGCCGATTTCGTCGGTTGATCCATACGAAAACCCGGGTCTCACGCCAGCCCCTGCAAGCCATGTTGTGAAGCCACGAGGATTGTGGTCGCGTCCGCTATCATTCTGAGAAAAAGGTGTTCGCCCAAACTCGCCACACCACCATACGAGCGTCTCCTCCAATAAACCACGCTCCTTCAAATCGGCCAGAAGCCCTGCAACCGGTTTATCAGTGGCGCGGGCATGATCCATGTGTTTCGGCATATTGCTGTGCTGATCCCAGCGCGGGTTTGCGCTCTCGTCGGCGTAGTTCAACTGGATGAACCGCACGCCAGCCTCGGCAAGTCGACGGCCCATCAGGCATTGCTTGCCAAATTCATCCGTCGCTTTCGACCCAATACCGTAGCGCTCGCGCACAAATTTCGGCTCCCCGGATAGGTCGAACAACTGCGGCGCGTTCATCTGCATACGCCAAGCCAGTTCGTACGACTCGACGACGGCGTCCAACTGGTCGTCCTGCCTTCGGTTGGCTAACTGCGTACGGTTCAGGCTTTGGAGAAACATGAAGTTACGTTCCTGCTCAGCTCGCGAAAGCGATGCATTTACTGCGTTACGCAACGTGGCTTCATCCACCGATTGGCCAGCTTTGCCAATGGCCGTGCCTTGGTGCATGGCAGGCAGGAAGGCACTTGAGTAGTTCCGCGGTCCACCCTTTGACGCGGACGGCTGAAGCACCACAAACCCTGGTAGGTTTTGGTTCTCAGTACCAAGCCCGTAGGTCACCCAACTACCCATAGACGGACGCACCAGATTTGTTGCGCCAGTGTGCATGAACAGTGTCGATGGCCCGTGCGCCACGCCCTCGGTCTGCATTGATTTGATGAAGCATAAATCATCCACCATCTGCGCGGTATAGGGGAATAATTCCGAGACGTGCTGACTGCATTGGCCATACTGTTTGAAGCCCCACAGTGGCTTCATAAGCTTCCTTTTACTCTTCTTGCCAAATGTTCCAAACCGTACTCCAGTGAAATCGTAATCCTTGCCGTGGTTTTTAATTAGTTCCGCCTTGAAGTCGTAGGTGTCGACATGGCTAGGCCCTCCCGCCATGAAGATAAATATCACCCGCTTGGCCCGCGGCGCAAACATCGGGGACCGCTCCAACAGGGCTGTCGAACCGGTAGCCGCATCGCCTTGGCTAGACAGTCCGGCAAACGCCAGTGAGCCAAAACCACACGCGGAGGCCTTCAGCATCTCTCTACGATTAATCGACTGCATATGAGCAACGTTCTCCATCTGCCTCGCCCGTCAATCCAAGGTTCGGAAGTCCACACTTGCAAGCAAAGAATGCAACAAAGCCGCCCACCTCCCCGCGTCTGTTTGCCCGAGGAACTCCAGTGCCAATCCTGCCTCGTCCACCCTTGGTTCACGGCCTAGCACAATCCGGTAGGCCAAGCGCAAACGCACCGTGTCCGTTGCATCAATTCTTGCCAGGCGTTTCCCTGCACGTCTGGTCTCTGCGTTCACGAACGGGCTGTTGAGCATATACAACGCCTGTGTAGGCAGGGTTGTTTCGGTGCGACGACCGGTTGTCACGTTCGGGTTGGCAACATTAAACACTTCCATCAACTCGAGCATCGAGTTTCGAAAAAACGGTACATACACGCTACGGCGCACACTATCAAACTCATATCCCAAGTCATACTGCGTAAGCTTCCGGATCGTGGGGCCACCCTGTTTCATTCTTAATTCCCCACTCACCAACAGGATCGTGTCACGGATTGCCTCGGCTGAAAGGTGTTTCCGGTTTGCTCGCCACAGCAAACGATTCTCGGGATCTTCAGTTTGGCCAGTGCTCTCACCGGTCGATGCCCGTTGATAGGCACGCGATAACACAATCTGACGGATGATGCCCTTGACAGACCAGCCGTCATCGACAAAACGCCACGCCAACCAGTCGATCAATCGGGCGTGGCTGGGTAGCTCCCCAGTTTTGCCGAAGTTGTCTGGCGTACGCACCAGTCCATGACCCATCAGATGATGCCAGATTCTGTTAACCATCACACGACTCGTCAGCGGATTGTCGCCACTCGCTACCCACTCGGCCAACTCGATTCGGCCACTCCTGCCGGCGGGAATCATTGGCTGCGCAACTTTTTTTGTTTTACTGGCAACTTGTAGAAACCCACGGGGCACGACTTCACCTTTGTTGCGAATTTCGCCGCGAATGTGAACATGCCAATCGCCGGTTTCCTTCTCGTCCTGTACCGACATCGCCTTTGGTAAGTCCGTTGGCTTGGCTTTCTTGAGCGTATCCACGCGCTTAACAAGGAGATCAACCTCACCGCGCAACTCGGCCAAGCGCTGATCGAGATCGGAATTCTTTTTCAGTTCTGCAACAGGCACAAACACCACCGCATCAGCAATTACCACGTCGCTGGTGTCATCGTTCGAAATCGAGACAACCGCCTTGCCTCTGGAAAATTGGAAGCGGCCCAGGACCTTGAAGTTGTTGTTGATCGGCGGCTTCTCGCGTTGGTTGATAAGGATCGTAGTCGGACCATTGGCGTGCTCGATCATCACCGGCGCCTTTTGGGCGCGATTCGCCCCGGCCGTGTAGCCGAAACGAACCTCATACTCGCCAGCTTCCGGCAACTCAGCAGTGAAAATGACCTTCTTCTGCCCCTTGCCTTCGCCCTTGTCGTGAATGTAGTTGTCGCCAAAAAACGTCTTGTTGCTCGTCGACTTCATCCAGTCGCCGACTTTCTCCGCCTGCAGATTGTCGACAACGATCCCCTCCCCACCCTGAATCGCCTCGACTTCTAGCAGTTCT
>PVBE012237052.1_pt1 | contig 11824 bp, 8 predicted proteins | sample 1631181 | NCBI WGS metagenome assembly PVBE01 (sample SAMN08397723, study PRJNA350692) | Marine metagenome, whole genome shotgun sequencing project. | isolation source: water | place: Pacific Ocean | collected 2012-04 | reverse complement strand
TCTAAGAAGCTATTTGACCGTGCTAAAGCAATTTCTTTTTCGCTAAAGCCTCCTTCGGGACCTATAATTATTGATATATCTTTTGCGTTTCTAAAAGGCCTGTTGTCAATACTGTTTTCGCTATTTTCATAAAAAATTATTTTTAAATCAGATTTATTATCTAAGAATATATCTAAGTAAGGGACTGGCTCTAATATCTCCATAATATCATTCCTTCCACATTGCTTCGTTGCACTTTCAACTATATCTAGCCACCTTTTTTTTACTTGTTCAGGTTTTTTTATTGTTCTTTCAGACACAACTGGTATTAGTCGAGTTACACCAAGTTCAACAGATTTCTCTATAATCTCTTCTATTGCTTTTCCTTTAGGTAAGCACTGGTATACATGAATTTTAGGTCCAGATTCTTTTTTTGGTATTAAATACTGAATCTCAACTAAACAGTATGCTTTCTTGACCTCGATGATTTTGCAATGGTATTCACTTTGAGTGTTATCGAAAACGATTATATTGTCGCCAACTTTGTGTTTAAGAACGATTATACAGTGGTGAAAATTATCACCTTCAATTTTTAATTCTTGATCTCTATTTATTTTTTTATCAACAAAAAATCTATTCATTTCTTATTAAATTTCACAATCTCTTTTATTAGATTGTCTATAGTGTATTTATTGCAAATTAATGTCGGTTTGATTTGGTATTTTCTTAATGTCTTTGCTGTGATTGGCCCTATGCAAACATAAGATATGTTCTTCTGGTTTTTAATTCTTGCAGGGCTGACATATTTAAAAAAATTATCTACAGTGGACGAGCTTGTAAAAGTTATGTAATCAACCTTCTGCCTGTAGATCCTATTTTGAATCTCTTTCTTGTTGTCTTTTGAAGGTAAAACCGTGTCGTAAATTTTAACTTCTTTAACTGTATTACCCATAGATCTTAATTCTTTAACCAAAGTGTCTCTTGCCATTGAGGCTCTTGGTATAAATATTCTAGATTTCTTAACCTTTATCTTTTTAAATGCAGCTATTAATCCTTCTGCTGTAAAATTCTTTGGTACTAAATCAACATTTAATTTTAATTTATTGATTGCTCTCCCTGTCTCCGATCCAATTGCGGCAATTTTTACATCGCCCATCTTTCTTATGTCCTTAAACTTTTTAATAAATTCATCAAAGAATATTTCTACTGCATTTGCACTAGTGAACACAAGCCATTCATAATCGGTAATGCCTTTTAAATTTGTCTGAATATACCCAGATGGTTTAGGTTTTATTTCAATTGTTGGGATTTCGATTGCGTTGCCACCAAGATTCATTATTTCTTTTGATAAAGCGCTAGCATTTTTTCTTGCCCTTGTTACAACTATATTCTTTCCAAATAATGGTTTTTTCTCAAACCAGTTTAGTTTTGTTCTTAGTTTGCATATTTCACCAACTATGATGATTGACGGTGATTTGATTTGGTTGACTTTTATTTTCTCAAATATGTCTTCAAAGGTTCCTACAACTGTTTTTTGCGAGGGGTAGGTCCCCCAATTTATTGCAGCTATCCTAGTTTTCTTTGACATGCCGTTAGAGATTAAATTGTTTAAATTCTTTTTTAGATTTTTAGTGCCCATCAGAAAGACTATCGACTTCATCTTTGCTAGAGCAGCCCAGTCAATTGAACTTTTGTTTTTTTCTGGATATTCATGGCCAGTTACGATTGCCAATGTGCTTGTTACATCTCTATGAGTAACAGGGATTCCGGCATAGGCTGGAACTGCAATAGCGGACGTAACTCCCGGAACTATTTCAAATTTGATTTTATTTTTTCTTAGCTCTTCTGCTTCTTCTCCTCCTCTTCCAAATAGAAACGGATCTCCACCCTTCAATCGGACAATTTGCTTGAAACCATTTTTTGCAAGTCTGACTAATGTTTTATTAATCTGTTTTTGAGTTAAAGCTTTAAATCCCAAGCGTTTACCTGCATTTATGATTTTGCAACCCTTTCTTGTAAGATTCAGAAGGGAGGGATTGGCAAGATAGTCATATACGATAGCATCAGCATTACCAATCAAGCCCTTACCTTTAACCGTTATTAGCCCAGGATCACCAGGGCCAGCACCAACAAGATAAACAACAGACTTCATATGAGGAAGAAAACCAAAAAGAAATTAAAAAGTCAATTGTCTAATAATCCGTTAGAATTATTTTTGTGAGTTTACTCTTTGATATTGGCACTGACTATAGACCGCAAGGCGACCAACCTTCGGCCATTGATAAGCTATCTGACAATATAATCACGGGGGAGAAGGAGCAAACACTTTTGGGGGTAACTGGAAGTGGAAAAACTTTCACAATGGCAAATGTTATCAAAAGGGTTAACAAACCTACACTTGTCATGGCTCACAATAAAACCCTTGCAGCTCAGTTGTTTGAAGAATTTAAAGAAATCTTCCCTAACAATGCTGTACATTATTTCGTTAGTTATTATGACTATTATCAACCCGAAGCATACGTTCCGTCTACAAATACATACATAGCTAAAGATTCAAAAATAAATGATCAGATTGATCAATTGCGACATGCATCAACCAGTGCTCTTTTTGACAGGAAGGATGTGATAATTGTTTCCAGCGTTTCTTGTATTTTCGGTATAGGATCACCAAAAGATTATTTTGAAATGATAACAAAAGTGCAAGTTGGAATGGAGTTGTCACGAGATGAATTGTTAAACAAATTAGTTGAGGTGCAATACTCAAGGTCTCGTACACAGCTTGATAGAGGAAAATTTAGAGCTATTGGCAACTATGTTGATATTATGCCTTCGAATATTGATGATAAAGCTATAAAAATAAAATTTGATGGAGATTATGTATCAAAAATTTATGAAATTGATTCTTATACTTCGGAAACCATAAGAGATGTAGAATCGATTTCTATATTTCCAGGGTCGCATTACGTAGTTGAAAAACTAACTACCAAGAGAGCTATTGAGTCAATCGAGAAAGAGTTAAAAGAACAGAAAAGTTTTTTCAAGAAAAAAGGGAAATTGGAGGAAATGAAGAGAATTGAAGAACGAACAATTAAAGATTTAGAATTGATGGAGATTATGGGCTTTTGTCCTGGTATAGAAAATTATTCCAGACATCTTGATCAAAGAAGAGAAGGCGACCCACCTTTTACGCTGATTGACTATTTCCCAAATGATTTTCTGTTGATAATAGATGAGAGTCATCAAACGATTCCTCAAATAAGAGGTATGTACGAAGGTGATAGAAGTAGAAAGCAGACATTGGTTAATCATGGATTTAGGCTCCCTTCAGCTCTCGACAATCGGCCACTTAATATAAAAGAATTTGAGGAAAAAATTAATCAAATTGTTTATGTATCCGCCACACCAGCTAAATATGAAATCGAAAAAAGCTCAAATAATATTATTGAACAAATAATAAGGCCTACGGGCCTTGTCGATCCCGAGATTGAGGTGAGACCAGCAAAAAATCAAATTGACAATGTACTTATTGAGATAAACAAAACGATACAAAAAAAGGAGAAAGTTCTTATAACCACATTAACAAAGAGGATGTCCGAGGAGCTGACTACTTATTTTAAAGATCTAGGCTTAAGAATAGAATATATGCATTCTGATATACATACTCTTGAGAGGATTGAGATAATTAAAAAGCTTAGAAGTGATAAGATTGATGTTTTGGTGGGGATAAATCTTCTTAGAGAAGGTCTCGATCTTCCTGAAGTTTCATTGGTAATAATTTTAGATGCGGACAAAGAAGGTTTTTTGAGGTCCACGACATCACTTATTCAGATGTTTGGTCGAGCTTCAAGAAATTTGAACGGAAGGGTGATAATGTATGCTGAAGAAATAACAAAATCTATGGAAGCCGCCATACAAGAGTCCAATAGGAGGCGAGAAAAACAATTGGAATTCAACAAGAATAATAAGATAACTCCTAAATCGATAAAAAAGAAAGTGGATTCTGATATTTCTTCAATCTACAACATTGATTATCACGAACCTGATTTGGATCAATATCCAACTATATCCCCTCACGAAATTTCTTCTGAGATTGCTAGACTAAGGAAACAGATGGATGAACTTTCAAAGAAGTTACGATTTGAAGAAGCAGCTCATGTCAGAGACCAAATTAAGAAATTGAGAAAATTGGAATTGACCTTTGCCGGGGAGATTGCATAGTTTAACCCAAATGTTATGATTAGTACTAATTAAAGAGAAGCGGGGCATGCCCCGCTTCTTTTTTATGAGGAAGAGAATTTGGAAAGAAATTTCAAACAACAAATAGTAAATTTATTGAATGCCATGTGTGTTGAGAATGATTACGAATTAATCGATGTGCATTTTTTGAACTCGCCACCAGCGTTAAAATTAGTGGTATATATTGACAAGCCTGGTGGAATTAATATCGACGACTGTGTTCAATTCAATAAAATAGTTAATGGCACCACTGATATTGATGATTTAATCGACTCGTCGTATTTGCTCGAAGTATCATCACCAGGACCGCAAAGACCTTTGAGATCGATTTCTGATTTTGTACAACACAAGGGGAAAAAAGTGAAAATCAAACTTTCAGTGCCATACGAAGGGAAGAGGGATGTGTTCATAGGACAAGTTGAGTCGGTAAAAGAGGATCATATTAATATAAACGATAGCGGAGAATTATATACAATTAAGTATGCAAATATCGAGAAGGCGAATTTAAATTTATAAGGAGAATCATTAATGAGTACTGAACTATGGCGTGTTATAGAGTCTGTTTCAAAAGATAAAGGTATTGATAGGGAAATAATATTGGAGGCGGTCAACGAGTCCGTTGTTTCTGCAGCACATAAATTATTAAAAACCGATCCGTCATATAAAGATTTGGAATGTCAATTTAATGAATATAACGAATTGGAGCTTTTTGAATTCAAAAAGGTGGTAGATGATGTGTTCGATGAAGATATGGAGATTTCTCTGGAGGAGGCTAGAAAGTTTGACCCGGATATTCAGATGGACGAAGAGATAGGCGTTAAGCTTAGCCCAAAATACAGCAGGATTGCAATTCAGAATGCAAGACAAAAGATTATTCAAAAACTTAAGGAAGCCGAGGCGAAGGTAATCTATGAAGAATTCAGGAATAGACAAGGCGAACTTATTAATGGAATCGTAAGAAGAATCTCAAGAGGAGCCATTGTCGTTGATATAGGAAGAACTGAGGCCATTATTCCATACGATGAACAAGTCCCCAGGGAATATTTTCAACCAAAAGATAGATTAAGAGCCGTATTATTAAAAATTGAAGAAGAAAAAAGAGGTACTCAACTAATTATATCCAGAGCTGACAAAAGCTTTGTGGAAGCATTGTTTAGAGCGGAGGTTCCTGAAATAAACGAAGGAATAGTTCAAATTATGGCTATCTCCAGAGACCCAGGAGGTAGAACTAAAATCGCTGTATCATCAAGTGACTCCGATATTGATCCTGTGGGTGCATGTGTAGGCATGAGAGGCTCTAGGGTGCAAAATATAATCCAAGAATTGAAAGGCGAGAAAATCGACATTGTTCCATGGTCAATTGACGTAGCAAAATTTGCATGTAGCGCATTGTCTCCGGCGAGAGTAAATAAAGTTATTCTGGATGAAGCATCAAAAGTTATGGAAGTAATTGTTGACTCCGACCAGTTTTCATTGACTATAGGTAGGAAAGGTCAAAACGTGAGATTAGCTTCTAACATAACAGGCTGGGAGATAACGGTGAAAACCGACTTGCAACTAAAAGAAGAACAAGAGAATGTTGTTAAATTATTATTAACCCTTCCAAATGTCTCCGAAGTTAATGCGAACTTATTATTTAGCGGTGGTTTTCATACTTTAGAAGATATAGCATTTGGTGATACGTCTGCAATTAAAGAGTCGTCTGGAATTGTAAACGATGAGGATGTCACCCAAATCCAATTAGCCGCACGAGCCGCACTGCAAGAAAGATTAAGAAACCAAGAGGTTGATTTAGAGGAAGAAGCTCTTGATGAGGATGCGGATCAAAATACTGAGGAGATACAATAAGGAGCTTTAAGTATTAACAATGGGCAAAGTAAAATTAAAAAATTTAGCCGTAGAAATGTCAGTTGAAATCAAAGATGTTTTAGCGAAGTGTAAAGACTTGTCTATTATTGCACGAAGCTCGGCGAGCAATATAACGGAAGAGGAAGCTGAAAAAATTAAATTAGCATTTTCAAATAAAACTCCAGATTCAAATAATAAAAAATCACCCAGAGATATAGTTAAAAGAACAGGGGTAACGGTTACAATACGAAGAAAGCAAGCCCCTAAGAAGCCTATCGAAGAAAAGAAGGCGGTACTTGAAAACGATACAGGTGATGACCCTGTAGAACTTGAAACACTCGATAAAACTCCTAGTCAGGCTACCATTAAGGATGTAGATGCGGGTTCTGTGCCAACAGATACGCTTGATAACACCCAAGATACATCTGCACCTAGTGATTCTAAAAAAGCTCACACTCCTCCGCCGTCAGATCAGAAGACTGCCGAACCTGTAGAGTCTAAAACTGAAAAATTAGGTAAACAGTCGGATAGGTCTCGATTTAGTTCTGGTCAAGCACAAGATAAGAAAAAAGAATCTAAAGGTTCCCAGGGCTCTCAAATTGGTAAACCAAAAAAGAAAATGAAAATTAAACCTTCTAAGCAAGAAATTATTGATGAAGATGCAATGGATGTCTTACGAAAAGCGGTAAGAGCTAAATTGCCTGGTGGAAGAAAGGAATATTTAATTTCAAATAATTTCCCTAAAAGATCAAGAAATTTAAGAGATTCGCAATCCGATGAAATTCGGAATGGATCCACAGAAGAAGAAACCAAAGACCAGATTAAACCTAAAATTAATAAGATTAAAATTCAAGAGAAAATTCTTATTTCTCTTTTGGCGAGCAAGCTAAAAATTAAAATCAATGAAGTAATTAAAAAAGCATCTGAATTAGGGCTTAGTTTGACCGCTAAAGACGAAATTGATTCGGATGAAGCCACTATTGTTGCCTCTGAATTTAATTGTGATGTAGAAGTTGATAGTTATAACGAAAAATCTTTTCTTGAGGAAGGAGTCGTAAGGCAAGACTCTGATATTCAAACTAGACCACCGATTATCACCGTAATGGGTCATGTCGATCACGGAAAAACCTCTTTGCTTGATTACATTCGTAAATCTAAAGTTGTAGATAAAGAGCATGGTGGCATAACCCAATCTATTGGGGCTTACAGCTTCTCGTTCAAAGGGAAAGATTTGGTTTTTATTGATACACCTGGTCATGCAGCATTCTCAGCGATGAGATCTAGAGGAGCAAGCGTCACGGATATTGTAATACTTGTAGTTGCTGCGGATGATGGTGTAATGCCTCAAACGGTTGAAGCAATAAGTCATGCGAAATCAGCCGATGTTCCGATAATAGTGGCCATAAATAAAATAGACAAGGCTGATTCTAATATTGAAGTAATCAAAACTCAACTGTCGGAACATGAACTGACTTCTGAAGATTGGGGAGGAAATACTTCGTTTGTTTCTGTCTCTGCACTTAATGGAACTGGTATTGATGAATTATTGGAGCTAATTGTTCTTCAATCAGAAGTGATGGAGTTGAAAGCAAACGATCAAGTACCCTAGTCTGGATATATACTCGAATCTTATCTAGACAAAGGAAAAGGCGTTGTTGCAACACTTGTATCTAAAGAGGGCAAAATCAATAAAGGCGATATAATTCTTTGCGGAACAAACTTCGGAAAAATTCGTGCCCTGGTTAACGACGAAGGACAGCAACTAAATTCTTCAGGCCCCTCTTTTCCAGTTGAGATATTAGGTCTTAATGGTGTTCCTGATGCTGGGTTACCTTATAATATTGTTAAAAATGAAAAAATAGCTAAAGACATAATTAGAAACAGATTAGCTGCAATTGAAGACGAGAAAGCTTTTAAGGTGCACACCGTAGATCTTGATTTTATCGATTCCGATTTACAGTTAAATCAAATTAAAGAACTACCCATTATCGTGAAGGCTAATACCCAAGGGTCGTTGGATGCTTTGGTGTCAGCTCTACATAATTTTGAGTCTGAAAAATGTAAAGCCAAAATTGTACATTCTGCGGTGGGGGCTATTAACGAGTCGGATTTTATGCTTGCTGAGTCAACGAGTTCGATGATACTTGGTTTTTCAACTGCTATTGAATCTAGAACTAAGGCTTTGCTAGATAAATCTTTAGTTAGATATGAGACATATGAAATAATCTATGAAGTTTTAGATAGAATCAAAGAGTTATTGGAAGGACTTTTGGATCCGATTCTCGAAGAAAGAATCATTGGTCATGCAGAAATCAAAGAAATATTTAATCTTACGAAACAAGGTAAGGTTGCTGGATGTTTCGTTAATGATGGCAAGGTCATAAGAGGCCATAATATAAGAGTCAAAAGAGATGACGAGGTATTGTTCGAGTCTACAATTACTTCTCTAAAAAGATTCAAAGATGATGTCAAAGAAGTTGCCAACGGATTTGAGTGCGGCATCGGATTTGATAATGCAGACGATATCAAACAAGGAGATCAAATAGAAATCTTTACTTTTGATAAGACAAGTCAGACTATCTAGGTTGGAAAAATGCTACGGGAAAATTGTAGTTTATCTCAGATAAAAAATATAGTTGAGAATAGTAAAAAAATTTTAATAGTCTCACATTATAATCCTGACGGTGATGCCATAGGATCGTCGCTGGCTCTTTGTGCCTTCCTTGGTAAATCATCAAAAGATTGTTCTGTCTACAATAGAGATGGCATCCCAAGTTATCTTAATTTCTTAAGTTCTACTAGTTTTTATACTTCAGTTGATCTTCTACCCACGGACTTTGACTTACTTATTATCGTGGACCTAAACGATTTCGAGAGAACAGGGTCAGATATGTCTAATTATATAGATTTAAATTTTATAAATACGAAAAAACCCATAGTTGTAATCGATCATCATGAAAACAATAAAATAAATGAGGCAAGTCTATATATAGATACGGAAGCCTGCTCCACAGGAGTACTTATTTTTCGTCTCATTAAAGAATTTAAAGGACTGATAGATTCGTATATTGCCACGTGTCTTCTAACGACTATAATTACCGATACTTCATCTTTTAAAAACTCTAACTCAAACGAAGAGGCATTCTTTATTTCCCATGAACTAATCAAATCAGGTGGCGATTTGCAGTCAATAAATAATAAAATATTCGAAACAGGGGAGATTAAGAAATTGGCTCTGCGAACTAAAATATATTCGACTTTAAGATTTGAAAAAGAAATCAAAACCGCCATGTGTTACTCGACAAATTCTTTCTATGGAGAAACTCGTACTTCCAAGGAGGATTCGGAAGGCATAGCAAATTCTCTTATTAATTATTCTGACGTAGAACTAGGAATTTTTATACGAGAAATTGAACCACAAAAATGGAAAGCGAGTTTGCGGGGCAATAATTACTATAATCTTTCTGATTTTGCAAATAAATTTGGTGGCGGTGGACATAAAAATGCATCTGGATTTATGTTTGACGGAGATCTTGAATTATTAATAGAAAAAATCATTCTTGAACTTAAAGATGAACAAAATACTAATCGTTAATAAGCCTTGTGGTTTAACAACGGCGTATGTTGCTAATAAACTTAAAAAGTTTTACAATGCAGACAAAGCTGGGCATTCTGGCACTCTTGATCCTTTAGCAACTGGGGTTGTTGTAATATTTTTTGGACGACTTACTAAATTGATTCCATTTGTCCAAGAACAAGTAAAGGCATATAAGGTCAAGGTCCTTTTAGGTATACAAACAGATACGCTAGACATCTCGGGTAGCATTGAAGCAGTTTCAAAAATAACCGATATCAGACTTGATAAATTGAATCTTGTACTTAAATCATTCCAAGGGGAGTACAGGTATGTGCCACCACGGTATTCTGCAATTAAAATAGAAGGCATGAGTGCATATAAGTATGCTAGGAAGGGTAAAAAAGTTAGTCTTCCCGAAAGAGTGTCGCAAATTTACAGTATATTAGTTAATGATATTGGAAAATATACATTTGACCTGGAAGTGCGCTGCTCAAAAGGTACCTATATAAGGTCTTTTGTTAGAGACGTGGGGCTCAGATTAGGATTAAATGCTACAGTTTGCAATCTTACAAGATTATCTAGTGGAGTGTTTGATATCAAAGATTCAAATGATTATTTTTCCATCCTTAAGGGCAACAAGGCTAATTTTTTCAAAATAGACGATATTTTTAGAACTCTAGAAACGAATTCGACCTTCATTGGTCTTTTAAGAGAGTGTCCAAATCATAAAGAAGTTCCTCTCTTAAATCTTTTAGATAAATCACCAAATGATATAGGAATTGAATTTGAAAAAGATATCTATATCGTTTTGACTATTAAGCAGTCACCAGTCGGATTAATCCATAACAAGTTTGATAGATGCGGGAGATATACACATTCACATGTGAAGTTATTTTATTAATACTTAAATTTACTTGATTTTTCGATATAATTGATTAATTATTAAGCTATTAAAATTAGCGAGGTTACAGTTTGATTTTAGACAAGAAAGCTATTGTTGATGAATTTGGAGCAAGCCCTAAAGATGTTGGTTCGTCCAAAGTGCAGATTGCTATTTTGTCCAAAAGAATAGAAATTCTAACTAAACACATTCAAACTTTTAAAAAAGATAATTCTTCTAGAAGAGGACTGTTGTTGATGATTGAAAAAAGAAGGAAATTACTAAAATATATTAAAAGAAAAGACAATAATCAATATCTAGATATTCTTGCTAAACTTGATTTGAGAAGATAGTTGTAAATGAAACCCTATAAAAAAGTATCTGAAATTGTTGGAGACAAGTCTTTTTGTCTGGAAACTGGAAAGCTTGCCAAGCAGGCAAGCGGTTCTGTGTTGGCGCAACTTGGAGAAACTAGCATTCTTGCTACGGTAGTCAGCACTGATGAGCCGGTACAGGATGACTTTCTTCCTCTTACTGTCAATTACCAGGAGAAAGCTTTTGCGTCGGGAAGGATTCCTGGTGGATATTTTAAAAGAGAAGGAAGACCAACGGAGTCGGAAACACTAATCTCAAGATTGACCGATAGACCTCTTAGGCCGATGTTTCCAAAAGGTTATAACTATCCAACGCAGGTCATGATATCGGTATATTCTGCCGACGATGTTAATCCGCCTGACACTCTAGCCATTACTGCTGCATCAGCCGCATTGAGCGTATCAGATATACCTTTTGACGGACCTCTTGCCGGTGTTAGAGTTGCAAGAGTTGATAATAACCTTATTTGCAATCCGACCTATGAAGAGATTGAAAAGGCAGATTTGAATTTTATTATAGCTGGTAGCTCCGATGCTATATTGATGGTTGAAGGAGGCGCTGATGTTGTTCCGGAAGACGAAGTCTTATCCGCTTTAATGTTCGGGCATGATCACATCAAAAAGTTGATAGATTTGCAAAATAAATTAATCGATGGAGACATTGCCAACCTCCCTAAAAGACCAGTACCAGAAAATGAGATTGATTCTAAAGTGTCAGAGGAAATTCATTCTTTAATTTCAAGTGATGTTCAAAAATCTATTAGAATTAAAGCTAAACAAGAAAGAAACAATTCGATTCACGAAATTTATTCCTCGACCCTGGAGAAACTTAGTAGCCACTCATCGGAATCCGATAAGCAGGAATTCGACGAGAAAGTCTTCAAATCTATTTTTGAAGCTTACAAAAAATCGGCTGTAAGAGAAATGATG
>PVBE012211509.1_pt1 | contig 11824 bp, 13 predicted proteins | sample 1631181 | NCBI WGS metagenome assembly PVBE01 (sample SAMN08397723, study PRJNA350692) | Marine metagenome, whole genome shotgun sequencing project. | isolation source: water | place: Pacific Ocean | collected 2012-04 | reverse complement strand
GCCGGTGGCGGTTCGGGCGCCGGCGCCTGCAGCTCGATGAAGTTGACCGGCGTGAGCTCGAAGATCTGTGGCTTGGGAATGAACAGCGGCGCCAGCAGGATCGCCAGCGTCACGCCGGTGTGCGCCGCGGTGGACGTGATCATCGCCGAGCGGAAGCGCAGCTCCTGGTGCTGGCGTTGCTCCAGCACCAGGTAGACCTGATCGCCGTGCAGCGCTTGCGTGGCGCCCATGTCAACGGGCGTCCGGTGGCTTCGGCAGGGTCACCAGGTTCACCTGGGCGCCGGCGGCCTTGACCGCGTCCATCACCTCCATGAACTGGCCGTAGGTGATCGCGACATCGGCTTGGATGTAGACCGCTTGCCCGAGCTGCACGAGGGGGAAGATCCGCGACCCGAGATCGGCGAGATCGACCGCGGTCTCGTCATCGTTCATGAAGATCTCGGCCGTAGCGGTGATATTGAGAAAAACGTTGCCGCTCGGCAGCTTGTTCATGGGGCGGGTCTGGGGCAGATCGACGTTGGCGCCCTGCACCAGCATCGGCGCGGTGATCATGAAGATGATCAGCAACACCAGCGCCACGTCCACCAGAGGCGTGATGTTGAGCTCCGAGAGTCCCGCCTCGTCGTCGTGGAACCAACCGAATTCCATCGTCCGCTAGTCCTTGATGGGGAAGTTGCGCTCGATGAGAGCCAAAAACTCCTGACCGAAATCCTCCATGCGCCCGGTCAGCCAGCGCACCTGCGTCTGCAGGTAATTATAGGCAACCACCGCGGGGATGGCGGCGGCAAGGCCGGCCGCCGTGGTCGTGAGCGCGGCGCTGATGCCCGGCGCCACCACGGCGATGTCGGCGGATCCGTAACTGCCGATGGCGCTGAACGACTGCATGATGCCCCATACCGTGCCGAACAGACCGATAAACGGACATACCGCAGCGGTGGTGGCGAGAAACATCATCATGCGCCGCAGGCGGTTGCGTTCGGCGCGGGCGGCGCGCTGCAAGCCACGTTGCAGCGGCGAGAGGCCGATTGGCGCCTTCTGATCGCCGTCCGTGCCGCCGTCCATTTGCGCGGCGATCTCGGCATAGCCGGCAAGGAACATGCTCGAGAGGGGGCTGGTGTCGAGCTCCTCGGCAGCCGTCTTTGCCTGGGAAAACTTGCCCGAGCTGCGGAAGGTCTCGAGAAACTGGTCGGTCTGCCGGTTGGCCTTGCGGTACAGCATGACCCGATCGAGCATGATCGCCCACGAGACCACGGAAAAGACCGCCAGAATGAGCAGCAGGGTCCAGGCCATCAACCCGGCGCCCCGTACCAGGTCGATCATCCCGGTGCCCGCTTGCAGTACGAGCGAAGCGTCCAAATTCGGGACCATACTTGGGGGATATGGGGAAAAACGAAAGGAACAGCTTACCAGCCACGTGCCAAGGCGCTTGCGAGCAACTATGCGCACGCATGCACTCTTGTCACCACCCGGCGCCAAATTAGCACGCTGGCAGCTGTCTGTAAATGAGTGCGGTCGAAAGTAGCCGCGGGCGCGGTCGGTGGGCCCGGCGCCGGGAGAAGAGCCCCTTTCGGCGTTGCACGGGTGTTATGCCCACCGATGGCCGTCCCATCTCCATGGCGCCCGGGTTGACCGTCGCCAACACACGCGCATACTCACCCTGATCATGCTCGCTTATCTGCGTATCAAGAATCTGGCCGTTGTCGACGACGTGGCGCTGGAGCTCGCCCCCGGCCTGACCGTGTTCACAGGCGAGACCGGAGCCGGCAAGTCGATGATCCTCGGGGGCCTCGGATTGGTGCTCGGCGAGCGGGCTTCGCTGGATCAGGTGCGCACCGGCGCGCGGCGGGCGGTGGTGGAAGCGGCGTTCACAGCGCCGCGCGACGACAAGCTCGCCGGCGATCTCAGCGTGGCCGGGTTGGCGGCCGAGGATGGCTCGATCGTGGTGCGCCGCGTGATCACCGCATCGGGAAGCCGCGCCTACGTCAACGACCAGTTGGTGAGCGTACAGAAGCTCAAAGAGATCGGCGATCGCCTCGTCGATCTGCATGGGCAGCACGAACATCAGTCGCTGCTGGTGGTCCGCGCCCACCGCGACTTGCTGGACCGGTTCGCCGGTGCGGCGACGCAGCGGGAGGTCGTTGCGGCCGCCTACGACGACGCGGTCGGCAGCGCCGAGCGCCTTGGCGAGATGACGCTGGACGAGCGCGACCGCGTGCAGCGCGTCGATCTTCTGCGGTTTCAGGTGGAGGAGATCGACGCCGCAACGCTGCGGGAGGGCGAGGAGGACGAGTTGCATGAAGAGCGGCAGCGGCTGGCGCATGCCGAAGAGCTCATGCAGCTGGCCGGCGAGGCCGTCGACCTGCTATACGAGGGCGAAGCGTCTGTGGCGGCGCTGCTGGTCCGCGTGGAACGCAACCTCGGGCGACTCGAGGAGCTCGATCCGAGCTCGCCGGCCGAAGCCAAGGCGGTCGATGGGGCGCGCTTCGCGGCCGAGGAGTCGGCGCGCGCCTTGCAGCACTATCTGGAGGGGCTGCGGGTGGAGCCGGAGCGGCTTGCCCACGTCGATGCTCGGCTCGGCACGTTACACGGGCTACAGCGCAAGTACGGCGATGACATCGCGGCGATCATCAAGCACGGCGAGCAGGCGCGCCTCGAGCTCGACAGCCTCGAGCGACACGACGAGAAGCTCGAAGAGCTCCAAGCGGTGCTCGATGCGGCGGTAGGAGCCTACGCGGGCGCCGCCAGCGATCTGGGAGATGCGCGACGACGCGCCGCGGGAGAGCTCGAGAATCAGGTCCTCGGGGAGCTCACCGAGCTCGGCATGGAGGGCGCCCGCTTCGAGGCCGCCATCGGTCCGCGCCGTCGCCAGGCCCCGGCGGGGCTGCCGGAGGGCGCCGGCAGATTGGGTAGCGACCGCGTCGAGTTCGTGCTCGCCGCCAACGCGGGTGAGACCCCGGGCCCGTTGTCCAAGGTCGCCTCGGGCGGCGAGCTGTCGCGTGTCATGTTGGCGCTCAAGCTGACCGCCACCGAAGACGATCCGCTCGAGACCATGGTGTTCGACGAGGTCGATTCGGGGATCGGCGGTGGCGGCGTGGCGGAGCGGCTGGCCCAACGTCTGTCGCTCCTGGGACGCACACACCAAGTGCTGGTGGTGACCCACCTGCCGCAGGTGGCGGCGTACGCCGACACGCACGTCGCGATCAGCAAGTCGGAGACCGATGATGGACGCGTCGCCGTCGAAGCGCGGGCGCTCTCCGATGGAGAGCAAGTCGAGGAGCTAGCGCGTATGCTTGGGGGCCTCGAAGTCACCGAAGCCACGCGGCAGCACGCCCGCGAGATGCTGATGAGGAGAGACTGAGCATGTCCGAGGCGCGAATCGGTGTGATCGGGGGCAGCGGCCTCTACGAGATGGAAGAGCTCACCGATCGCGAAGAGATACCGGTATCGACCCCGTTTGGAGACCCTTCCGACGCCTTCATCGTGGGGGTGCTCGAGGGCAAGAAGGTGTGCTTCCTGTCGCGCCACGGCCGCGGCCACCGCTACAGCCCCTCGGAAGTTCCCTTCCGCGCCAACATCTACGGCATGAAGAGCCTCGGCGTCGACGCCATTTTTTCCGCCAGCGCCGTTGGCAGCCTGCGCGAGCACATCGCGCCGCTGCATGTCGTGATTCCGGACCAGTTCTTCGACCGCACCCGCGGTCGCATCGCCACGTTCTTCCGCGACGGCGCGGTGGCGCACGTGGCGTTCGCCGATCCAGTGTGCTCCGAATTGCGCGGCGTGCTCGCTGACGCCGCCGCGTCGATCGCTTGCACCCACCACAGCGGCGGCACCTACGTGTGTATGGAAGGACCGCAGTTCTCCACCAAGGCCGAGAGCGAGCTGTACCGCTCGTGGGGCATGGACGTAATCGGCATGACCAACCTCACGGAAGCGAAGCTGGCCCGCGAGGCGGGCATCTGCTACGCCACGTTGGCCATGGTCACCGACTACGACTGCTGGCATCCGGAGCACGATTCGGTCACCGCCGAGATGATCATCGCCAACCTGATGCAGAACGTCCGCGACGCGCAGAAGATCGTGCGCGGCGCCGTCGCCGGCTTTTCCGAGGAGCGTCGTTGCGGTTGCCGCGACGCGCTGCGCAACGCGGTGCTGACAAGCCCGGACGCCATTCCGGCCGCCGCGCGCGAGCGCCTGGCGCTGTTGCTCGACCCGATCTTGGGCGCCGAAGGGGGTGGGGAATGAGCATCGTCGTCGTCGGTTCCATGGCCTTCGATACGGTGGAGACCCCCTACGGCAAGGTGGAGGACGCCCTCGGCGGCGCGGCAACCTACTTCTCCATGGCGGCCTCGTACTTTTGCTCGGTCAAGGTGGTGGCGGTGGTGGGCGACGACTTCGGCGACGAGCACATCGAGCTACTCGAGCGCCACGGCGTCGAGACCAGCGGCATCGAGCGCGCCGTAGGGAAGAGCTTCCGGTGGGGTGGGGAGTACTCCTGGAACCTCAACGAGCGAACCACCACGTTCACCCACCTCAACGTTTTCGAGACCTTCGACCCCAAGATGCCGCAGTCGTTCCGGCGGGTGCCCTTCGTGTTTCTCGCCAACATAGATCCGGAGCTGCAGATGTCGGTTCTGGAGCAGGTGGAGGATCCTGAGCTGGTTGCCTGCGACACGATGAACTTCTGGATCGAGGGAAAGCCCGACCGCCTGCAGGAGCTGCTGCGGGAGGTCGACGTGCTGGTGATCAACGACGACGAGGCGCGCGAGCTCGCCGGCAAGTACAACCTGGTCGAGGCGGCCGCCGAGATCCGCGACATGGGACCGTCGGCGCTGGTCATCAAGCGGGGTGAGCACGGGGTGCTGGCGTTCTTCGGTGATGAGATGTTCTCTGCCCCCGGGTTTCCCCTGGAGAAAGTTGCCGATCCCACCGGGGCCGGCGATACCTTCGCCGGCGGCTTCTTCGGCTACCTGGCGCAACGCGGCGAGCACGGGGCGCCCGCGCTGCGGCGCGCTGTCATCGCCGGTTCCGTCATGGCGTCCTTCTGCGTCGAGGAGTTCAGCCTCGGCGGGCTCATTGACCTCGACGAGGAACGCATCGCCCACCGCTACCGCGCTTTTCAACTCTTGACGGACTTCGGCGACCTCTAGCATCTAGCACCAAGACGGAGGATAAGCCTTGCTGCTTGCCATCGATGTCGGCAACACCCAGATCCTCATGGGGGTGTACGACGGCGAAGAGCTCCGTTTCCACTGGCGGCTCTCGACCAACCGCGCCCGAACGGTCGACGAGTTCGGCATTCTGACGCGCACGCTGTTCAGCCTCGAGGGGCTCGACGCCGCCGACGTCGATCGCATCGTCGTCTCCTCGGTGGTGCCGCCGCTCGATCGCGCGCTGGAGTACCTCGGCCGGGAGTACTTCGACGTCCGGCCCTTGTTCGTCACCCCGGCGCTGGTGCAGGACATGCCGGTGCTCTACGAGCCGGCGAGCGACGTCGGCTCGGACCGCATCGTCAACGCCGTGGCTGCCCGCGAGCTCTACGGCAAGCCGGTGATCGTGGTGGACTTCGGCACCGCCACCACCTTCGATGTCATCGATGCCGATGGTGCCTACATGGGGGGAACGATAGCGCCGGGAATCGGTATCTCGGCCGATGCGTTGACGCGTCGTGCCGCACGCTTGCCGCGCGTCGACGTGGCGCGACCACAACACGTGATCGGGCGCAACACCGTGGGCAGCATGCAGGCGGGGATATTCTTCGGCTACGTCGAGCTGGTCAACGGCCTCGTTGGTCGTCTCACAGAGGAACTGGGGACCACGCCGGTCGTGGTGGCCACCGGCGGCTGGGCAGCGAGCATCTCGCCGGATTGTCCGCGTATCGACCACGTCGAGCGGCACCTGACGTTGACCGGACTACGCTTGATCGCCGAACGCTACGGCAGCGAGCGCGAGGGCGTGCGATGACTGCGTTGCACTTGCTCGGGCTCCTTCGACGTACCTAAAGGTACGACTCAGTCGCTCTCGCTGCGTGCGCCTTGTCCTCGCACGCCCTCGCGCTCGCTGCGGGTGCCTTGTACTCACGCCTCTCTGGACCCGCTGGGAGGATGGCGGAAGCTAGCGGCAAAGAAAAACGGCGCGACCGGAGTCGCGCCGTTTTGCTTTCGAGATGTTGACGGTCTCAGTTGACCGAATCCTTCAAAGCCTTGCCCGCCGAGAACTTGGGGACATTCTTGGCGCCGATCTGGATCGTGGCGCCGGTCTGCGGATTGCGGCCGGTGCGCGCCTTGCGATGGGATACGGCAAATGTGCCGAAGCCTACGAGCGTGACCTTGCCGCCCTGCTGCAACGTTACGGTGATGCCGTCTAGCAGGGAGTCGAGCGCCGTGGCGGCCGCCGTCTTGGTGATGTCGGCGTTGTTCGCCATCTTCTCAATCAAATCAGCCTTGTTCATCGGCCGGGGTGCCCTCCTGATATTGGACAACGGTTTCCTTGTGATTGCCTGTCGGGCGCCTTTATAGCAACGGATTTCCTTGCATGTCAAGCAAGTATTATCAGCGAAGCCGCGCGCGGCGTGCGATTCGGGCGATCGGCCGGCGACAAAGTGGTCGCTGTGGCGGGCGGACCCTATAATCAAAAAGGCGACCGCGGCACGATGCCGAAGTCCCCGTCTCGAAACGGCGCGCCTCCGTCCGCGCCGAGAATCCCTAGCAAGCCGTGGTGACAGTGTGAGGCAGACCCCGAAGCCCGAGGTGTTGCAAGCGACCCGGCGCGCGGTGGCGCGCATTCGAGCGTACGGTATCGACGGGCCGCGACCCATTGACGAGATCGAAGCGCTCGTCGAACACGGTGGCGATGTAGATGCCGCGCTGCATGTCGTCGTGCGTGACGCAGTGCCCGACGACCTCGCCGCCGCCATCCACTTGGTGATGTTGATGCGGCGGGAGGCGATCCTCGACACCGTACGTGAGGTCGCCTTCGGCACACCTTGCGGCGTCGAGGCGAAGCGCGAGGCGGTGGAGGCGATACGGCGCTGCAATGTGGAGCCCGACGTCGACGTGGTCGACAAGCTCGCCGTCATCGATTCGATCGCGTCGGACCCCTGCAGTGAGACGTTTGCCACCTTGCTGGAGTGGCCCTCGGCCTGGCGCGAGCCGGCGCTCGACGAGTGGCTGGCGAGCGCCGGCGGGGAGCAACTCGCATCGGCGGAGATCGCGCTCGGCATCCAGCCCGAGCTCGATGGGAGGCTGCTGGACTGGATCGCGGCGCAAGGCACCATCGAAGCGGCGCAGGTGCTGCAGCGATTCCTCGCCGAAGCGGAGGACAAGAGTCGGGTCAAGCAGGTCAAGAAGGCGCTGCACCGCCTGCGTTCGCAGGGCGTCGAGATTGACGACGGCAACGCGGCGGAACAAGGCGGTGGCTTCTCGATGGCGATCGAGTCGGGGGTCCTGCAGGATGCGCGCGCCTACGTCACCAGCATCGATGGACGCGGGGCGCGACTGGTGTGGGTGTTGTGGCGTGGTCCGAGCGGGGGCAGCCGACTGCTACAAGCCGTTGTCGATGACACCGCCGGGGTGCGTGAGGCGGAAGTCGCGACGGTGACGCGGCAGGGCTTCCGCGAGTACGTGGAGCAGATGCAGGCGAACCCCACGGTGTTGTTGCAGCAGGTGCCGCTTGCGAGCGCAACCTCGACGTTGGCCGCGGCGGCCGCCCACACCGAAGAGAGGGGCGGGGAGCTTCCGTCGGCCTATGCCAAGTGGGCGGACGTGGCCGGCGTCGCCCCGGCGCTTGCCGGTCACCCACCCATCTACGAGCACGTCGCCGTGGAGGACGTCCGCGACAACTCCTCCCTCATCGACGAGTCGATGAAGCTGCTGCGCGAGGAACACTTCCAGTCGTGGGCCATGGAAGGGACGCCTATCAACGGAGCGGCGGACGAGATTCACGACGCCGAGACCAGCACGTTGGTGCTGTCGGACGAGCAGCGCCAAGAACGGATGCAGGACGCCATCCGCGACGCCGTATCAAAGTCCTTTGACGACACTACGCGGCGCCTGTACAGAGCCCGCCTCGAGGTGATGGCGGAAATGCTATGGGACCGGAGCCAGCAAGAAGCGGCACGACAAGCGCTGGCGGCGGCGGTGGCGCTCACCGAGATGGAAGACTTGTTCCACGGCCACGCCTTCGCGCGGGCGCTGGCGCATCGCGGCGTGTGGCTGGCGTACCAGGACAAGCAGCGCGAGCTGGTGGCCGAGCGGCAGCGATCGGGGATCATCCAGCCATGAGCGGGCGTGGCGCGGTGAGTCGTCGCAGGGGGGCCTTGGTACTGGCCGTTGCTTTCGCTGCCACTGCGTGCGGCGATCTGGACGCAAACTCGCTCGATGCGGCGCGTCGCGCGGTAAGGGACGGCGACTCGGCGCGCGCCATCGGGCTCTACCAGCGGTACCTCGAGGAGCAACCGGACGACTTCGACGCGCTCAAGGAGTACACGCTGACGCTGGGCGAGCGTTGGGCCTACGACGGTGGCGACCGCGCGCCGATCATCGAGAGCCTCGACACGCTCTACGAGATGCGGCCCTCGGACCAGGAGATACAGGGGCTCCTGTCGTTGATGCTGATTCGGGAGGGGCAGGTGGCGGTGGAGGCGGGGCGTTTCGAGGAGGCCGAAACCGTGCTGCGGCGAGCCATCGCCGTGAATCCGGAGAGCGGCGCCGCGCAGTACCAGCTCGGCGTCCTGTACGACCAGAAAGGTGAGCCCGACCAGGCCTTCGGGCAGTACCGTGCGGCGGCGGCGAAGCGGCCACAGATTCCGGATCTCTACCTGCAACTGGGGAGGGCGTACCTGGAGCGCGACGATGCCGATCGCGCGATTACCACGCTGGGCCTGGTGCTCGAGCTCAGCGGCGTGTCGACCTACTTGCTGCCCGAGGCGAACTGCAGTCTGGCACAGGCGTACACCGCCAAGGGTATGGCGCAGGAGGCGCAGGAGGCGCTGGAGCTCGCCACGGAGGCCTGCGACCCGGGTCGGTAGCCCCTATAGAAAGACGAGCTCGGCCTCCTCCTCGTACGGCATACGCCCGATCATGTCAATCGCGTCCCACGGGCAGTAGCGCGCGCACAGCGTGCAGCCGATGCACGTTTCCTTGTCGATGAGCACGTATTTCTCCGCCGGATTGTCCTCTGCCTGCATCAGATCGATGCAGTCGACCGGACAGAAAACGATGCACGCCTCGCATCCGGTACACTCGTCGCGGCGGACGATGGCAATGTGGCTGGATCTTTTCTTGGGGCGCTTTGCGGCGGTGGCCATGGGTGCTCTTCGAGAGGGTCGCCGGTGTCCGGCGGTTGACGTTCTTGGGTGACGCCGACACTTGGCGGTCGCACCATGCTAATAATGCAAAGTATCAGCAAGCATACAGCAAGTCCAAACGGGCACGCGGTCGAGCATTAGACCTAGGCGTACCGCGCTGCGTATACTTGTAGCAGGTACGTCCCGTACACCTCCCCTGGCACCCGAGTAGCATGCAGAAAGCCAGCATCCGCAGAAAAAAGCGGTCGACGAAGCGTCTTCCCGACCCCGACGCCCCGCGTGCGCCGCAGTACGACTCGCTGGCGCCGGAGTTGATGCGTGAGTACTTGAACGCCGCGATCGACAGGAAGGACCTCAAGGTCGCGGCAATATGGACGCTTGTATTTCACTTCCTCCTGTTCTGGATCGTCATTCCGACGGCGAGGGTCGAGCCGATTCCGCTGACCAACCAGATGGCGACCACCATCGTCAAGCGCTACCAGCCGCCGGCGCCGCCTTCGCGGCCCAAGAAGAGCGTCAAGAAGAAGACCAACCCGATTCCCATTCCCGACCCGACGCCCGATGACCCGGAGCCGTTGATCGACGAGGAATCAGAGGTCGAGTTCGACGATCCGGATGCCGATTGGGACGTCGGCTTGCCCAACGCACCGCCGGGGCCGCGTGGCGCCCGCGACGGCGCCGTGGCGATGGGGTCCGGTGGTCTGATCGCTCCGGTGCAGATCTTGACGGTCTTGCCGGAGTACACGCCCTCGGCGACACGCAACGGCGTCCAGGGTGATGTCTACATCGAGGCCGTGGTGATGGAGGACGGCACCGTGACCGACCCCAAGCTCATCCGGGGTCTACCGGACGAAGAGCTCAACCAGCGTGCGCTCGACGCGATCGTCAAGTGGACGTTCAAGCCGGGGCTCAAGGACGGCAAACCCGTACCGGTGATCGCGCTGTTCACGGTTACCTTCCGCATTCACTAGGGCAACGACGGCCACTTGGTTCCCCGGCTCCGCACCGCGTTCGTCGGCATCGTCATGATCGGCTACACGCTGATGGTGGGACCGCCCGCGTTGGCGCTTGCCTGGGTCCTTGGGTCGGCCACCCTGCTGTACCGGCTGGCGGTGCCGATCGCGCGGTTCGGGCTGTGGGGCGCCGGCGTCCGCATCAACGTGCGTGGCCGCGATCTTCTCGAGCCGGACCAGAACTACCTGTTCATGCCCAACCATCGCAGCAACGTCGATCCGCCGGTGGTGGTGGTGGCTCTGCAGCGCGAGCCTCGCTTGATGGGCAAGGCCGAGCTGTTCCGCATCCCGATATTCGGGCAGGTGATGCGCGGCGTGGGGTTCGTGCCGGTGGCGCGGAAGGACCGCAAGGCGGCACTCCTAGCACTCGAGCAGGCCGGCGAGCGGCTCCGCGAGGGGCACGATTTCGTCATCTTCCCGGAGGGCACGCGCAGCCGCGACGACGAGTTGCTGCCGCTCAAGAAAGGCCCGTTCTTCCTCGCCTTGGCCGGGGGGGTACCGGTGGTCCCCGTTCGCGTGAGGGGCACGCGTGAGGTCATGGAGCGCGGCGCCAAGGTGATCTACGCCGGCGACGTAGAGGTAGAGATTCGTCCCCCTATTCCGGCGAGCGATCCGGGCGCTGACCCCGAGACCGCACGGCGGGAATTGCGCGAGCGCGTGCGTGCCGAGCTGGAAGGCGATTTGACACCCCCCGAGCCCCGCGTTACGCCTGAAGGCCATGGACCGCACTGAACCAGACAAACGCCCGCCCGTTGCGCCCGCTGTGGACCGCGACGGCATGGTCGCCGCCCTGGCCGATTTCCTGCGTGCCGCCGGGTTGCCCGATGCGGCGGTCGGCGACGCGCCGACCAAGGCGACCGAGGCGTGGGCCGAAGAGCTGCTCTCGGGTTACCGGCGCGACCCGCTCGAAGTCGTCGGCAAGACGTGGGCGTATGACTCGCAGGAAATGGTGGCGGTCGCGGGTATTCCGTTCGTCTCCGTGTGCGAGCACCATCTGCTACCCTTCTACGGCGAAGCACATATCGCCTACCTACCGGGCGGGCGGCTCACCGGCCTTTCTCGATTGACCGCGTTGGTCAATTGTCTGGCGCGGCGCCTGCAGATCCAGGAACGGTTGAGCGAAGAGGTGTGCGACGCGCTGATGGAAGGGGTTGGCGCGCGCGGTGCAGCGTGCTTGTTGTCTGCCTCCCACGATTGCGTCGGGGCACGTAAGCTAGAGCACCGGGGCGCGCGGGTCCAAACGCTGGCCTACCGTGGTGCGTTCGCGGAAGAGTCGGCGCTGCGTGACAATTTTCTGCGCCTTGTCCTCGGCCCACGGGGCGAGGCGGCGCCGGAACCTGACGGTCCGACACAGATCAGCGGACCGGTTGCCATGGAGAGCATCGAGGATGAGTGACAAGCCTTCGGTGAGCATGACGCCCGAAACGGACGGCTTCGCCGCGCGCTACGACCGCATGGTCGAGAGGTCCGGCGCCTGGGTGTTCAAGGCCATCATCGCCATCGTCGT
>PVBE012450936.1_pt1 | contig 11825 bp, 8 predicted proteins | sample 1631181 | NCBI WGS metagenome assembly PVBE01 (sample SAMN08397723, study PRJNA350692) | Marine metagenome, whole genome shotgun sequencing project. | isolation source: water | place: Pacific Ocean | collected 2012-04 | reverse complement strand
CGCGCCGGATCTGGATGATTTGTTTTTCGAGTAAGACTCTACGCTGAAGCTCCCGATTCCAATCGGGAGCTTCCCGTCTGCGGCGGATACCCGCCGCACTCCAGGACAGTGAACAAACATGGAGCACGGCGGGCCTCCGCCGTTCTTATGTACTCGATGCCGATAATGCACCAAGAAGGAGGAAACAGATGAAATACAGAGTAATCCGCTCGACGGTATTCGCAGTGGCTGCCGTGGGCCTGTGTACGTCTATCGTAAACGCCGAAGAACCCTGGCCCGCGCCCGTGCCGGGCTTCAAACCACTGACCTCAGGTGAACACCCGCGCCTGATCTTCCGCAAATCTGATCTTCCAGCACTACGCCAGCGGGCAAGAACCGAGGAGGGACATGCAATCCTCAAGCGCCTGCGGATCACACTCAACGGGAGCGACGGAGAATCGATACCCGCGAATCTCGGAGTCAAGGGCAAGGTCAACAAGGATGGCTCTGGCGAATTCGCCAAGGATCCGGCCGGCAAGACCTTCACCATCTCGCACGTGGCCGGGTACGGGTTCCTGTATCAGATCACCGGAGACAAGAAGTACGCCGATCTCGGCCGCAAGGCGATGGATATTGCCCTGGAGGGCTATCGCGGACGTGACCGACGGTATTCCTTCAAGCATCCATACGGTGCGTTGCGGGCAGGTCCCTCTCTCGGCTGGGGTGTCCTGGGCTACGACCTGTGCTACGACGGATGGGACGAGGCCTACCGCAAGAGGATCGCCGGGATAATATGTAACTACAACGAAGGTCAGCACATGTCCCTGGAAGAACTTGTCAAGGGCAAGAGGCACTTCCCGGCGTCGAACCACTGGGGTATGCAGGTTGGTGGCGGGGCGATGGCGCTCATGGCGATCACCGGCGACGAGGGGATCGACAAGGCAAGGATCGACGGACTGTTGAAAGACAGCGAGAAATCGATGATCCGAAACGTCACCGAGGGCTTTGGTGACGGAGGCTACTTCGCCGAGGGTGACGGAACAGGAAGTATGGCCAGTCACATCGTGTACCTGTCGGCTGTCCAGGCCTGGAAGGTGGCAATGGGCAAAGACTTCATCACCCCGAGACCCAACGTCCGCTGGACGGCGCTCAAATGGTTCCTGCTGACAATTCCCCAGGGCAAAGATATGCGTTACCTCCGGAAGGGGTTTCCTGAGCGCGGCGGGTATCCGCACAACATCTGGGCCCGGCCGGACGGAGTAAGCGGGGCCGGCTATTTCTCCATAGGCTACGAGGCCGTACTTCCGGAAGAACGCCAGGGAATCTGGTGGTTCTACCACAACTACGTCAAGGATTGGGACGACAAGAACTCCACTCCCTGGGACACGATCAGCCCCTACCCGCACCATTCAATCCTGGCATTCGTCAACACGCCGTTCGGCACGGAGCCCATTGACCCGATTGAATGCATCCCGCGCAACGTGTGGGATACAAAGTACGGCTTCTTTGGATTCCGAAACCGCTGGAAGGACGAAAACGACATAGTAATTACCCAACTGGCTCGCCGCACCACGGCGCGGTTCAGGCACGGTCCCGACCGCAACATGATAATCCGGCATCACGGCAAGAAGGAAACCTGGGGCTCGATACCATCCAAGGTCACCGACTGGCGCCCCGGAAAGGACGGTTCCGCCGTCCTGGGAGATGGCCAGACATCCGTCGCCATCGATTTCTCCGGTGCCTCCGGCGCCGACGGCATGCTCGTTATGACTGGCCCGGGTGCGCCATCGGATAATGTCATAAAGGCCGATGGACACGTGTTCTCATTCAAGTTCCTCACAAAAGGAAGCGCACCGACACCGAAAGCCGTTGACGACAAAGTCGCGGTCGGAAAGCAGACCGTATCGATGCAGAACAGCAAACTCATGCTCGGCGTATTTGCCGGTCAGTAACCTGAATTCGCCACTAACCGATCGCTTCGCGCAGCTTTGCCAGGTACCCCGGAACGGCTTTATACGGGTCTTCCTTCGCTTCATATTCGAGCACGATATAGCCGCTGTAACCTGCATCGCGCAGGATACCGATTATACGCGGCAGATCCGTCGCTTCCCTCCCGCCTCCACCTTTCCTTGGTATATCGACCTTGATCTGGGCGTTAACGGCGTAGGGTGCGATAAGCTTCAGGGCCTCGTAGGGATCGTCGGCGCGCACGTTGCCCGAATCGAAGTTGACGCCGAACCAGGGCGAGTCGATCTGCTTTACAATCTTCACCAGGCGGTCGAGCTCCACGAGGTAATCGTGGTTTTCGATTGCGAGCATTACACCTTTCTGTCCCGCGTACTCGCAGGCAATTCGCAGGTTCTTGACGGCGCGAGCAACCCCCTCTTCTTCGCTCACACCTTTAGGCGGACGTCCGGCGAACACCCGAATGACAGGCGCGCCCAGTGCAGCGTAATGATCGATCCATGCGCGAACGTACTCGTGCTGCTTCTCAAGTGCTGGGCCGGGATCGACCGTAAAGTTGTTGCCGATGGCGCCGCCGGAAATGTCCAACCCGGCAACATGGCAGCGCCGCTTCAACGCGGCAAGGTAGTCGGCGGTCGGTACTTTAGGAAAATAGTACGCAGTTAGTTCTACCGCATCCAGGTCAAGTGTGGCGGCATAATCGATGAAGCCCGGCAGATCAATACGTCCCTCTGTCCCTTCCCTGGCCTGGAGGTACTTTCGGAACGAATAGGCGGCCAAAGACAGCCGCATTCTTTGCCGACCGTTCCGCACTATTGCTTCAATCGCACCCGCATTTCCAACCGCAAATGCACTGCCCGCCGCAAGGGCGAGAAAATCCCGTCGTCCAAGTATTCTGTCCACAACCGGCCTCCTTTCACTATCCACGTTAGAGCCCCAACCATACCGGCAACAGGGCCAATGGGACAAGCGAATGTTGATCGGAGTTCTGTCTCCCCTTGCCCTATCACGCTACGTAAGCTACGCTTCACGTGATGAACGAATCTCTGCATCTTCAAGCCGCTATTGCCGGGCGCGTGCCCGTGCTGGACGGCGGCAAACGGAACAGAACTCAACCGAGACAGTCCTATGCCTGAATCCACTCAATCGACGAACTTGCCCCCTCCGCTGGGTGAACTTGTAAACAAGCTTCCCGCCGGCGACTACGCTGCCGCAATAGCGGTACTGGAAGGGATCCTCAAAACCGGAAAACCGGGAATCCGCCAGCTCATCGCGGCCACCGGACAGAAGTTCGGCGACCCCGCCGGGGTCAAGCCGAAGTACGCCGTCCATGGCCTCGTTCATCATGCATCCCGCCCCGGGACCGATAAGCAACGTAAACTCGTTGCCCAGTCCCTTGCAGAGGAGCTCGCAGGGAAGCACTCAGACGCCCTCAAGGCATTCATTTGCAGGCAGCTTCAGTTCTGCGGTGGCGACCCGGAGGTGTCCGCGCTTGCAGCGCTTCTGAAAAGTAACACGCTCTGTGGACCCGCTACACAGGCGTTATCCGCAATCGGGTCAACTGTCGCCGTCGGCGAAATGAAAAAGGCTCTCCCCGCCGCCAAAGGTGAAGCACGGGTGGCGCTCACTAAGGCACTGGGAACGTTTTCCGACTCCACCGCTGCCGCGGAGGTCAGAAACGACATCACGGCCTCCGACGCCGGATTGCGATTCTGCGCCTGGTACGCGCTGGGGAACATGGGCGACAAAGCGTCGGTCGACCCGCTTATGAAGACCATGCGCTCGAAATCCACCTACGAGCGGGGCCAGGCGCTCGATGCATGCCTTCGGATTGCACGAAAACTGGCCGGTTCCGGAGAGAGGGCTGCAGGCGAGAAGATCTGTCGGGGCCTGATGTCCGAACTGCTGGCAAAGGGGGAAGTCCATGAGCGACTGGCCGTTCTGGCCGCCCTGGCGGATGTCGCGGGAGTCAAGGCTTCCGGCGCACTGCTCGAAGCAATGGATTCGAAAGATCTCAAACTGCGCCATCATTCGGCATGGACCGCCGTAGACCTGGCCGCCGTGATCAAGAAAGACCACGCCGCCGAATCCGGCAAGCTATTGAAGAAGGTTCTCGACGCAACCAAGGAGAAAACCGTTCGTCAAAAAGCGCAATCCCTTCTCGCCGGAGCACAGGAGGGTTCAAGATGAAGACAAAGATCCCAACTTTAAGGGAAAGAGACATGTCCATTGAAAGTGACAAAGCAAAACCCTCCGCCGGGTTCTCCGTATCCCGCCGGAGATTCCTGGGCGCATCGTCGGCCGCCACGGTGTTCACGATCGTCCCGTCCCATGTTCTGGGCCAATCCCAGGACACACCGGCCCCCAGCAACACGATCACATACGGGGTGATCGGAAATGGAAGCCGCAAGGATGCAGGACTCCGAGGGAATAAGGCATTCCGCAAGATCGCTGTTTGCGACGTTGATGCCTCCCACATGGCTAAGGAGGCCGACGGCGTTACCCGCTACCGGGATTTCCGGGAGTTGCTTGACCAGAAGGACATCGATTGCGTGTGCATTGCAACGCCACCACACTGGCATGCAATCCCATGCATTGCGGCCGCCCAGGCGGGAAAGGACATCTTCTGCGAGAAACCGTTCACGAAGTTCATCGCTGAGGGCCGGCCGGTTGTGGAAGCGGTGCGGCGGTACGGCGTGGTCTTCCAAATCGGCACTTTCAAGCGTTTCAGCGTAAACCGCAGTATCCACAAACTGTGTGCAAGCGGATTGCTCAAGGATATGAAGGGTGTGGTCGCACATGCGGGGGCTAAAAACCGCACGGGCAATCCCGCGTTACCGGGACAGAAGATTCCGGAAAGCCTGGATTACGACCTGTGGCTCGGGCCAGCGCCCTACAAGCCCTACAACGGGAAGCGCGTCCATTACAGCAACCGGTTTTACTGGGACTACGAGGGCGGCGACCTGACCAATTTCGGGTTCCACAGTTTTGATCCCATACAGTACCAGTTCGCGAAAGACGAAACCGGGCCGGTCGAAGTCGAACCCGTCGGGTCATGGCCGCAACATCCGGACGTGGTTGGCAAATACGACTCTGCGGTCCTGACCTACGCGGACGGGTTCAAAGTGGTCGTTGGCAACAAGGGCACCAAGAGCGTCAATATCGGGGGTTCGCGCAAGCTGGACCCGAAAGAGCTCGGCCCGCAAGACAAGGCGAAGTTTGATGCCATGCCGGACCCACCCGCCCTTGTCAAGTTCGAGGAAGCCGTCCGCACCCGACAGCAGGCCGGTGGCCATGCCGAGTCGTCCCACCGCGCTTCTACCGCTCTTAACCTGGCCAATATTGCGATCCGTCTCGGCAGGAAGATTCGGTGGGACCCGGTGGCGGAGAAGATCGTTGGCGACGAGGAGGCAAGCCGCCTTGTCGATATCCCGATGCGCGGCGAATGGCATCTCTAGTAACTCTGTCACAGGGAGAATTCGCCATCTTCTTTCTCCCTGGCAGAAAACGTACTCGATAATTCGAACAGGGAGGCAGCAACATGTACGGATTCAGACAACTGGTAAGTGGATGCCTGATTGCGGCGGTGGTTCCGTTCTGCTCAACAACTGCGCTGGCAGTCGACGAGTGGGATGAATTGCTTGGGCAGGAAGCATTGCAGAAACTTTCGGCCGCCCTGCCAGCAAAGGCACTCGCCAAACCCGGCAAGCCGCGAAAGGTGCTTGTGTTCACGGAGTCAAAGAAGGACTTCGACCGAATGGCGTCCCAGAAGGCACAGAAGCCTGTTCCACACAAGTCGTCGCCGTATGCGGCAAAGGCCGTGGCACTGATGGGCGAGAAAACGGGCGCATTCGAAGCGGTAATATCGGCAGATCCCGGTGTCTTCAAGAAGGACTTGACCCAGTACGATGCCATCGTGTTTGCCAACGTATACCTCGGCGGAAAACTCTTTCAAGCACAACGCGATTTCACGGCAAATGATGAGAACCGCCATGCCGCGGAACAAAAAGCTTTATCCGACTATGTGAAGTCGGGCGGAGGTTTGATCGGTATTCACGTGGCGGCGGCCGAGGCGCTGGGCTGGCCTGAGTTTAACGAAATGCTCGGTGGAATCTACGCAGGCCAGGCATGGCAGGCTTATCACGGGACCCCGATAAAGATCGACGACCTCCAGTCGCCGATAACTGCCGCGTTCGGAGGCAAGGGGTTTGCGGTTAAGGATGACATATACATGTTCTCAGGGGCATCGCCGCATGCCGCAGCCCACGTTCTGTTGAGCGTCAATGCAGGCAAGGCCGCCGAGAGCATGTGGGCCGATCGATCCGATGGCGATTATCCCGTGAGCTGGATCAGGAAGCACGGAGACGGCCGTGTGTTCTATACCGCATTGGGTCACGAGCCGGAGATGTATCTCAATCAACCTTTCCTTGCACACGTGCTGGCGGGAATTCAGTTTGCAACCGGCGACCTGGCAGCCAACACCGCACCGGGTACAGTGCCGGCGGCAAAGACGGGCAGTGGCGGAACAATGAAAGGTTGGACAGCGTTGTTTGACGGCAACAACCTGGACGCCTTCAAAGTGGACGAAGGCCAGAAGAAGCACTGGATCGTCGACAACGGATTGATCCGCTACGACGGTCGCGCTGCATCGATGTGGACCAAAGATGCATTCGGAGACTTCCAGCTTCGCGTAGACTGGAGAATGCCCCGCGTATCCGACAGCGGTGTCTTCCTGCGAGGCACGGGTAAGGGGCAGATGAACATCTGGTGTTGGGACCAGGGATCTGGTCAGTTGTGGGGCTACAGAGCTGACCCGAAATCCAATGAAGACAAGCCGGTCGGGGAATGGAACACGTTCCTGGCCACGATGAAAGGCGATCTGCTCACACTCGAACTCAACGGTGTGGAAGTGTTCACCGAACAACAGCTCAAGGGCATTCCGGAGTCGGGCCCCATTGCCCTGCAGAAGCACGGCGACCCGCTTGAGTGGAAGAACTTTTTTATCAGGGAACTACAGGGCGACGAAAAGTAGCCTCGGCTTCTCCGAAGTCTAGGGTCAGCACGAGGATGGTGCAAGAATTGGAAGACTTCTTTGGCCAGCGTCCACCTCGTAGCGGTGGACGTACTGAGAAAAGAAGTAGGTCCACCGTTGCGAGGTGGAACAATAGAGATTGGATGTCACTATGAGGCCGATCAAACACACATGCACATGGATCTTGCTCGCGCTGCTGTGTTTCAACCCGTCCATGGCAGAGGAGAAGAAGCCCCCTGAAATCAAGGCACCGCCGCCACCGGGTGACTTTGCTTTTACCCTGAACAACGGGTATGGAGAGGCATGCAAGTTTCCTACGGACCCGGCGGTTTTCGAGAATCTCCTGGTTAACATGAAGAAGGCAGGGTTCAACACCATCTACTGTGTCTATAAGGACTGGCGTATCCCGCTCTGCAAGAAGCATGGAATCAGGATGATGGTGGACGTTCTCGCATGGCATGAGGGTGCCGAGACGGATATACGCCGGAATGAAGAACAACGCGCGGCAGTTAAAGCCATCTGCGAAAAGTCACGCGGTGAAGATGCTATATGGGGATATAACATCTGGAACGAAAAGATGGCGTTCTTCGGATATCCTGACGGCAAAAGCATAGACGACTATATCCTTATGCTGAAGAAATGGGACCCGACACACCCGGTATGGATGGGAACGTACCGGGTGAGTTATGCCAATGCACCCAAGTCGAAACCAGGCGTTCATGCCTACTACGATTACCATTGGCAGAGGGGCTTCCTCTGGCACTTCGCCGACCTCCGTTGGTACCAGGGACATGTCAAGAGCCAGGACGGATACACGGGGCGCTGGATGCTTGGCAGCAATTACAACATGAACTCTTACACGCTGAACACCTCGATCGCGTACGGATTGAAAGTGGTCATCTGGTTCATCGGCGGCCCGTTTGACGAAAAGGGGAACATTGACCCGAAGCACCGTTTCTTCCATCTTGTCAGAATCGGGCAGGAGATGCACACGCTCTACCCCGAGATTGGAAAGATCGGGCGTCCCTCAGAAGTGTACTCCACTCCTACCGTTAAATCGGAGAGCAACAAGGATAAGGACAAGGGCCAGCCGTGGGGTCTACCGGGATTCCCAAAGGAACATTGGCTCCAGGTTGAGCGGGGCGAAGCTGTGCTGGGCTTCTTCAAATACGACAACGGTCCCGATGACGCAATCTACGTTGCCAATCACAACGCCTACGCCCCACAGCAAATGGTCCTGGTTCTCGATCCGGAGAAGTGCAAGAAAGCATCCGCCGAGATATTCGACAGAGAAACGGGGAAGTGGAAAGAGCTTAAGAAGGCCGATCACAAGATCTCGCTTGATCTACGTACCGCCGGCGGCGAGCTGATCAGGGTGAAGGGGCGGAAGAGATGATTCTCAGCGGTTTATGTAACGCACATTCTTCTCATCATCTGTGATAGCTAATCGATTCGCCGAAGGCGATATACAGGCAAGCCCAGCGTTGGCGAAGCCTACGCTGGGATCGGGCTACTATCCCCGCCTTCGCTGAAAGCGATGAACAGGTGGAACGACATACCGTGACTTGCGGTCGTGCGCGGTCGCCTGCCGTCTTGCATGCTGCGTCGGACTGTTCATGGCTTTCAGCCAAGGAACGGGGTCTTTTCACGGTCTCCCCAGCCTAGCCCTTTGGGCACGGCTGGGCTGTCCTGTATATGGCCTTCGGCCAAAAGAACGTCACCGGTAATTCCAGAAAGTAAGGAAATCTGAGCCTGCCAAACATCGAGAAAGGTTCAACCACAAGAAGGCAGGGTGGAGCCGCCGTACGGCATTACAAGAACAGAGGCATCGTCGCCTTGTTCCTGCAGAGCATCTTGTAGCGCGGTATCAGTACCAGGACAGGGTGTCATAAATATCGACCGTACTGTATCGTCCGGCAGGTCGGAAACCAGGCGGACCTTTGCCTTCTTGAGAAGTGCGGCTATCGCCGCAGCCTTGTGACCGCCCAGGCGGAAAGATTCCCTTATCCTGTTCAATATGTCATCCGTCGTTTCTGACTGCACGAGCCATTCCTCGAACACGTCTTCCCCGAAGCCCTCTTTGCACGAAGCCACGAGAACGATAGTCCCGCCCTCTTTCACCGCATGCCCCGCATTATCCAGCGCCTTCTGCGCCTGGTATAGATTGATATCCTTGGGAAAACCGCCCGGTGACACGATGACAATATCGGCAGGCTTCGGGATCTTTATCCTGTAGATCGAATCGAGATACTTACACCCCTGCCGGTGCGCATCTATGACATGACCCGCGAACGCGTTGATGATGCACTTCTTTTCATCCAGTACAACGTTTAAGGCAAAAGCAATCCTCAGGAAATCAGCCACTTCATCGATATCCTGGCGAATCGGATTGTCGTCGATCCGGCCCGTTGCAGCCTTCTCATCCAGGATGTGGCTATGATTGGCCTGGATGGCATCGCGCGTGGAGACGCCGGGCATGATGGCCTTCATGCCGCCACTGAATCCCGCAAAGTAGTGATACTCAATATTGCCCAGGCAGATTCTCTTGTCCGCCTCCACAACGGGCTTGAAAATATCAATCGGCGTGCCCCTGCTGGTACGACCCAGGTGGACAACGTTGCCTGGGTCGCTATCCATGCACTTGACTCGCTCGTGGAGTTCTTCGCCCATAAGCTGTTTATGTTCTTCAACTGTGTGCGGGCGATGAATACCCAACCCAAACACCACGCAGATGTCGCGGTCAGGAATGCCGGCACGATTCACCTGGTCAACAACAACCGGCAACACTTTCTTGCTGGGCATGGGGCGGGTAATGTCACTGGTCACAATGACGACTTTCTCGCCGGGATTCATGCAGTGCGAGAGAGGGTTGGAACGGATCGGATTCTGCAACGCCTCGAATATGACATCTTTCTCTGACTGGGAAATTACCGGCGTATGCGGTTCGAGGATGCCGACAAGGTTAGTTTCCGCCACCTCGAGTTCCACATTGCCCTTGCCGTATCCAAGAGAGAGCTTCATGACATTCTCCGAATACCCGTCCTACGGGCGGGATCAAAGCCACTTGACTATGTCGTTACGGTCCCACGGGAGGGACGCCGGCCTCGGCGTCCGCGGGCAGCGAGGCCGCTGCCCCTCCCACATGCCCCGTCCTACGGCGGGAGCTGCTTATGACAACTACTTCCCGAAACTTTTCTCCATGGCAACCAGCAGAGGCAGGCTGGTTCCCGAGAGGAATCGTACCATGGCTCCACCCGCAGTGCATATGTACCCTATGTCCTCGGCATCGACGTACTTCTGTGCCGCGGTGACACTGTCACCGCCGCCGATAACGGAATATCCGTCCGCCGCGGCGATAGACTCCAGGATACTTTTGGTTCCGTCCTCGAAAATGGGATTCTCGTAAACTCCCGGGGGGCCGTTGAAGAAAATGGTTCCTGCTTCATCTATCTCTTGGGCAAAAGCTGCCATAGTTCCCCTGCCCACGTCAGGGAACAACTCGTCGCACGGCAGGGATTCAACAGAGATCTCCTGCCTTACCCCGTCCTGTTCGAAGGCGAGGTCTTGAGGAATGACTATACGGCCAGAATACTCTGCAAGGTACTTGCGGGAGGGCTCTATAAATGCGTCGAGTGAACGATCCTCTATGAACTTCTTCATCTTTGCGCCAACGTCATAGCCCTTGGCAATGAGCATCACTATACCCGTGACTCCGCATGCGAGGATTCTGTCCGCGATGCCGTTCTCCAGGACCCTGCTCATCATGCCGTAGGCATCCGAGATCTTGGCGCCGCCAAGAACAAAGACCGCCGGTCTTGCCGGGGATTCGAGCACACGGGTTAGCGCGCTTACCTCGTTTATCAGCAGGGGGCCGCCGGCAGATGGCAACAGCTCCTGGAAAGCCACCATGGATGGAGCGTTCCTGTGGGCCGCGGCAAACGCGTCGTTAACGTAGAAATCCGCCAGCGGCGCCAGCCTGCGCACCAGGTAGGTATTGAGCATTTCCTCCGGATTCAGCTTAACCGCGTTCTCGAAAGTAGAGATCTCCTCGCTCAGGTAGCGCAAGTTCCCCAGGAGCACAGCATCACCACCCTTGAGATTCCTTACCGCCTCGCAGGCAGCAGGACCGGCTACGTCATCGATGTAGTCGATTTTTCGCTGCAGCTTGTCCGACAGGATCTCTGCATGCTCCTGCATACTGACCAGGTTCTGGTAGTCGAGGGTATCACCCTGGTGAGCGATAATGGCCAGCTTCGCCCCCGCGTCCAGCAACTGCGTAACCGTGGCAAGGCTCTTGTCGATTCGGTTGCAGTTAACGATCTTCCCCGTCTCGACATCAATAGGGCTATTGATGTCCAAGCGCAGAATCACCGTTTTGTCGCGGTAGTCGAAATCGTCCAGGGAATGCATTTTGAGTTCTGTTTCCATGTTCGTCCGAACAATCTCGCCACTGTCCTGTACCGCAAATAGACTCACAAACACGTAAGTCCTTGACATTCTGAACGAAGCGAAGAATCTCGACCGCAGGCCGCTCCGCGAGATCCTTCGCTTCGCTCAGGATGACAACCTACTCTTGCCAGCCTATCTGTGAGACCGTACACCAGGCTAACCTGTTCAGCAATTCGCAATGATACCCCTCTGAATCCTCACGGATCCAGCTACAAAGATAAGGATTCCGCATTCCCGTAGCTGGATTCGTTAGAATTCAGCTCCCCAACAATCCATAACTATGCCATACCGAGATAGCCGTTGGTTTTCGCGACCGCTTCCGCCTGGTCGGTTTGCATGCTTAAAGACGCCCTCACCGCATCCATGGTCTCTGGAATGACCACCGCCTCCTGCGGAATAT
>PVBE011973063.1_pt1 | contig 11827 bp, 11 predicted proteins | sample 1631181 | NCBI WGS metagenome assembly PVBE01 (sample SAMN08397723, study PRJNA350692) | Marine metagenome, whole genome shotgun sequencing project. | isolation source: water | place: Pacific Ocean | collected 2012-04 | reverse complement strand
TCATCTTTAGTCAATTTTCGCTTATATGGGTTAGGAATAACGTCAAACCCGAATTCTTTTAATTTTTCAATCGGCGCAGAATCAAGCGCACCAAAACTCGATGTTCCTAATAAGACTTTCTTACTCACTAAGACTCCTTGTAGGCGCATACATAACAGTTTTAAGCTTTGGATCAAGCCCAAGTGTTTCTAGGAATTTAACTCGATCTTCCTCCGTATATTTCCCTGAAAGAAATTCATCTACTCGTGGTCACCCAACTGGCTGTAACTTCTCAGGATTATCCACATCAAATCTTTCGCATAACACTTTTTTGTGATGTTCTCCCGGAAGAAGAACTAGATCATAATCAAGCGTCGACGCTATAACAATGAGTTTTTTATAAGGAGCTGAGTGAAAAACTAGCGTCCGCATCGCACGAGATCTGTATCCAACAAGTGGAAAAGTAACATTAGAAACAATAATATCTGGATCCAATTCATCCAATGTTTTTTTAATAAGCTTCGGATATGCCTGCGGACTAAAAAGGTCTTTAAGCCTTCGGATAATCTTATTAAGTAAAACCGATTTAAATTCTCGTCCAACCGAACTTTTATAGCAAACGTTTTTATATCCTAATCGTTTTATTTTCGTGTAAACAAGCGGGCTAAATGTCACCCAAAGACAATCTGCCTTATCTTTTAGCTCCTCCCAATATTGATCAAGCAAATTTGTTGAATGATATGCAAAAAGCACAACCTTAGGTTTTGAATTCTTTTCCATCATTGTTCCTCTCTAACGTTTACTATTTTCTCTTGTTGCAAGTGGATGATCATAGTCAACACGGAAATTCCACACCTGTTCATCTCCGGTAACATAATAAAAAATCTTTTTCAAAAACTTCATAACAAAATTCGCCAAAGCAGAATCGCTCTCAGCAATTCGTATCAATTCATAAAACATTTTTGGCAGTTTTACATAAAGCTGGAATGTTTTAAATATCCCCCGCAATTCTTCCGATGATATCTGAGGAAGCTTAAGACAAGATTCGGCACGATAAACATTTTCATATTCCTGCTCTTTTGTCGGGTCAAAGAACTTCTCTTCAATGCATAATTTTCTAAGCGCCGTCCCTCGATAAGGATGAAGAAATGTCAAAGTCGTTGTTGTTGGATTTGCTTCTTTACTTAAAGCAATCGTCTCGAAAATGTTTTCTCTTGTCTCAAATGGCATCCCAATCATGTTAAAAGCTGAGCTACGGATTTTATATTTCCTCGCCATCTTAAAAACATTAACAACTTGCTCATTTTTATATGTTCTTTGTAATACTTTTTTTCGTATCTCAGGACTCCCCGATTCTAACCCGACACATATGTTACGACATCCAGCTTCTACAATCTTTGAAAATGGCCCCTCTTTAACAAGTGTTGGATGAAGCGAAATAGAAAACGGCAAGCCAACTCTTTCTTTATAAAGCCTACAAAACTCATCGAGCACATCTTCTTTATGTAGTGGAAAAAGATCATCGACAAAGAAAATAAAATTCAAATTATATTTCTTTTTATAAGTTTCAAGCTCTTTAATCGACAATTCAATATCTTTCATTCGATAATAATCACCTTTGCCTTTGTAGGTCCTCGCTAAATCATAATTCGCACAGTACGTACATCTAAATAAACATCCACGCGTGATCGAAAAAATACCCATTCGATAAATTTTGCCGCCTAATGGTTTATATATATGTCTATCATCGAAAATATCCCATTCCGGATCTAACACATCATTTAAATTAATCAGAGGCCTTGGAGAATTCTTATAAACTACTCCGCCCTCTTTAACCCATAAATTCTTAATGTTTTTTATATCCGCCCCACTCTCAAGATTCTTGCATAATTCACTGATCGCCTCTTCTCCTTCTCCAACACATAGCATATCAACACAATCTTCAGCAATAACCTCTTCCGGCGCAAATGTAGGCGTTGGACCACCTACGATTGTTTTAAGATCCTTATTGTTTTGTTTAACCCGTCTTAGCAAATCCAATCCAAATCCATAATTTGGATCAACAGCGCTAACGGCAACTAAATCCGGAGAAAAAGATTTAAGTTTTTCATCAAGCTCAGCAAACACATCCCCTTCTCTTTCAACCAAACCATATTTCTCAAATTCAGGAGGATTAGTTACCTGCAAAGCTGATTCCCGTAATTTCTCATCATTAGGAATGTCTCCACATTTAATAAATGTCGTATCAAACATCTCTACTTGATGGCCATCTCGCTTTAAATACGCAATAACATATCCAACTCCTGTCGGAATTCGAGACACCATTACTTTGTTAGGATACAAGAATAATATTTTCATTTTTATAAAAAATCCTTCATATTCTGATCATCTGGTTTTTGAAAGAATTCTGATAAGATTTCATTCCCGATTTTCTTAAAAGCATCTTTGTCTTCACTTAAAATTTGATCAATTTGATTAAACTGCTTTTTTATGTCCAAAGAACTATTAACAGCCTCAAGCGGATATTGCGGCCATACCAACGGATCACAATTAAATGTGTTATCAGGAATAACCCTAATCACTGGCACACCAAATGCAGCAGATTCAACTGCTGTGATCGACCACCCACTTGAGATCGAAACATGCGCTTTTGTCAGCCAATCCTGAAGAACGCCATCATCAGCAAACTCATAATTCTTCAACCCAATATCATCTAAAAACTTGATAAGTCGATTTCTAGGAAGTAATAACGGATGACTTCGTATCACAACTTTATAATCATCTTTTCCCCTCAAAACTTCACTTATCTTAATAAATAGCTCAAAAACAGGATTTATTATGCCAGAAACTAGCACCATGACAATTCTTTTTTTATCTAACAAAGAGTCCTTATCAGATCTTTCAGAAGAATGTACCGAACCAAATCTCAGGTTAGGACCTGGCGTCAAAATGCTTTCCGGAAACCCCGCTTTTTTGTGCAATGAAGAATATATCGGGCCGCTACAAACAATCTCATCAGGAAGCGGATGATAATCAATTTCTCCTTCAGCTAATTGATAAGAAAGCTGATTAGGAAAAAATGTTGTATGTTGAAAACCAACAATCTTACTTTTTGGGAAAAATTCCCTACATCCTGCAATAAAAACCTTCTCGAGGCTATTATTTTCAAAAGAATAATGAAACGCATCAATCTCAATCTCTTTTTCTTGAAGCCTTTTTAGCATTGCATAACACAAATTTAGCTTCAAAAGACCAGAATTAAAGATTTCATTTCTTAAGGTCTCAATAAATATCGTCTTAATCGATATATTTTGAATTGTTGGAGAACCAATATCCTTGCTATAAAATTTAGCCGCATCAAATAGCAGCTTAAAATAATCGCCCAACTTCAAATAATGATCCGGGATGAGAAATAATAATTTGTGCTCCTTGATCAATTTATAAGTCAACCTCGCCGGAGTGAGATAATAAAACATCGGCAAAATATAAACTTCATAATCTTTTCTTTGCAACCATTCTGCCAAAGGACCAAAAACTCGATCTTTTAACTCGCCAGCCTTCTCAATTGCAAGCCACGTCCTTATTACAACCCTTTTTTTGTGAGACGTCTTCTTCTCTTTAATAGGATCAAGTAAAATGGAAGAAACAATGCGACTTTTCAAGCTTTCCCATAAAAAGAACACTGCCCCAAAACAATACATAAGCCATCGTTTAAAATTCTTAAAAACCTTATGTAAAACTTCCTGATTTTTGACTACCTCATATCCCAAATCAGTTGCAATCTCACCCAAAGAGTCAACAAGCGCCGGACTATCAACAATAAAAACAATATTTTTATCTAAGCTACTCATTATTTTCTTGGCACAAAACAAATAAGTAGCGTTCAAATACAATGTTGTCGTCCCAAGATTTCTTGAACTTAAACTCGAAAGCCACCACTGATAAGAATTATGTTTCTTATTCAAATCCGAAATAATTCGCACAAAATCAGATTTAATTTCTTGGTAGGTCTCATCAAATAAACTGCCCAAACTTTTAATATCAATCTTCTCAAGAAACTTCTTTCTAAGACAAACTAAATTCGCAATATCGTCATTAAGGTAATAACACTCGAAATTTGCATTGATTTGCTTCTCAAGTAATTTCCCTGCAAATTTCTTTGGAATAAACGTTACAGTTTTCATCATGTTAAAACAACCTCACTAATAAAATTCTTTTTCAGGATACTAATTCTTTGTCGCAGCTAACCCACCTCGAGCACTTTCTCCTAAAAACAAGAAATCAACTCCATAGGCAATAAAACTATATCCTTGTTTTATCTTTTCTTTAACGAGATTATAATCAGTCGACACAACATGATATCCCGATGACATATTCATATTCTTTGAGATATCCACAATCTTATCTAATGCCTCTTCTACTTTTTTATCCTCAAAGTCACCCGGAACTCCTAGCGAACCTGATAAATCATACGGACCAACAATAAAAGCATCCACGCCCTCAACAGAGAAAATCTCCTCCAAATTATTAACAGCATCAATATGTTCTATCTGAACAATAACAATACTTTCATTTGCAGCCCAATCTTTATATTCATTAAACGTCGTTCCATATCCTTGAGCTCTTGCCAATCCAACCCCTCGTTTTCCCACAGGAGGATATTTAACAGACTCAACAGCACGTTCTGCTTCTTCTTTGGAATTCACCATCGGAACAATTACTCCATGAGCTCCTGCATCCATTGCCTGTTTGATCAACAAAGAATCATTCGCCCCCACACGAACAAATGGGGCAACACCACAAAGATCAATCACTCGAATTAAATCCGCGCATTGATCAACATTTATCGCTGTGTGTTCCATGTCTATTGCCAGCCAATCAAATCCTGCCTTAGCTAAAATTTCTGCAACAGCAGAATTTCCAATAGTAATCCAAGAACCTAAAGTCAATTTTCCGCCTTTTATCTTCTCTTTTAATGTCATATTTTTTACCCTCCACAGTCATCCCTGCGAAGGCAGGGATCTCAATTTTTTAAATACCTTACAAGTTTCCTTAGATTCCTGCCTTCGCAGGAATGACAAAAGAAAAACATTCCTATCTCTTTATCGCCGCAATTCTGACATGCGAACTCATTTGAAATTGCTGTAAATATTCTTGAAAATAATGTAGCGCCTCTTTAGATCCATTATTAAGAAGATGTCTTTCAAATGGCCCTAGAGGAATATCTGGATTTTTGGCATAAGTTTTCTTAACAATTTCCACATCCAATCGCCCTGGCGTACTTGCCTCAATCACCTCAAATCCAACCGCTTCCAATTGTTTGATCATTGCATCCAAAGATAATATGTTGATTTTTTCAAATGGCATTGCGTTAGGAGAGTGCTCGCCCAAAACCTTATATTCAAATCCGCTCGACGCTGTTGTTGTAATAATACAAAGACCCCCCTTTTTACATGCAGCATACGCATCTTTGATCAATTGAAGCGGATCAAAAGCTCTTTCAATTTGTTCGCTAATTGCAAAAACATCAACACTTTCATTCTCAATTTCTGAAATCTGTTTCACATTAGCTGGAAATAATTTTTTCCTCTGGTCACATTCTGAAAAAATAGATAAAATGTTTTCAAAAATTTCTTCTTCAGACAACTCTCTTAAGAAAATTGGAAGCCTTGTCACATAATCCAAAAACACTTTTGCATCAGGCAAATGTTCTTGAACTAATCCAATAATCCATTGAATACGATAAGAAAATATTTTTTCAGAACGCAGTTCTGAAGTATCCCCTAGAAATTTATTTCTTAAAAATATGCTAGATTGCGATTCTTTATGAAATCTTTTCAAATCCTCTTCTTTTGGACGAGGTGAAACATACAAAGAATCACAAGCGCTACAACGTCTGAAATTAAATCCCATTTTTTTAAATTCAACAGGCGATTCATTTGCTCTACAGCCAGGACAATTTACATCAACTAATTCCGCCGCATCTGAAAAATGTTTCTTAATATCATTTTCCAAAATTTCTTTATACTCGCTATAAACATGATCTGGACGTATATCCGACTCTTTTAAATCATCTAATAAAACTACTCTTTTCATGGGATCACCTCACCTGTGATATTATTTTTTAATATCGTTATTATAAATTTCCTCGAGAAGTTTCATCGTCGCAACTGCATCAACAACGCCTCCGTTTACAATATCTTGATCATTAACAATACACTCTACAAATTCAGCAATTTCATCATTCCACGAATTATCATCATTGTAATAAGTCATATTTTCTTGAGGGTTAGGCATAGGATATCCATTTTTATCCATAATACAACGCGCGATCTTTAACGTTTCTCTTCCATAAGTCATCGTCGACGATAATATTCCATCTATTTCTAAATAACCTTTTTCCATATAAATTTCGAGCAAAAACTTATGTCTCCATTGCGTAGCAGAAGAATGAATCATTGCCGGTTTTCCAGTTTTACTATTCCTTAATAACGCAAAAACATTATCCTCAACTCCAACTTTCCAATAAGAATCTCCGACAAAACTTTTCACCTCATCATATTCCCCTGCAAAATGACGAAACAAATCAATCATATGTATTCCCTGATCAATTAAAATTCCACCGCCAGAAAGCTCCTTATTATTTCGCCAATTTTTATCATATTCAGGGCCACCAGCTTTTCCATAAACACCCCGAATCCACATAATTTCTCCAAATCTTTTGCTATCAACAATAGACTTCGCCTCAATCACTCCCTCGTGATATCTATGATTAAAACCAAATTTTACTTTAACCTTTTTATTCTGTTCAGCTGCTTTATAAATTGATTGAACATCTTCTAATGTTCGTCCTGGGGGTTTCTCGCTAAACACATGTATTCCACGCGAAATAGCTTCAATTGCTATTTCAGGAATAAACTTATTGAATGTGCAAACAAAAACCACATCACAAGGCGACTTTTCTAACAATTCTTTATAATCGCTATAAAAAACCACACCATCCTTTGAGGAGATATCTTTATTAGTATCACAAACGCTAACAAGCTCCAATTGTGGATGAGCATTAACACATTTATGGCGAATTTTTCCAACCTTGCCATACCCAATAATTCCAACTTTTAATTTCTTCAGGTCGTTCATAAATAGTTTTTCTTTAAGACGCACATTCTCGAGCATAAATTTCCTTAAGCTCGCTTAAAGTTTGATCCCCTTCTGCGTCAAACTTTTCCGCTTTCTTTATCAAAGGCCAATACTTTTTATCTAATTTTATATAAAGAACAAATGTTCTTCGTATTCCTTGAATTTCATCTCGAGAAAGTTGCGGCATATTCAAAGGCGCTTCTGTATTAATTGAACCGAGTATGAAATCCTCCGCAATATATCCACGTTCTACACACAATTTATGAAGAGATGTTCCATGAAATGGTGCAAATACAGAACAATTCATTGAGTCTGCAGTTATTTGTCGATTTAATTCAATCGTATCAAAAATAAGTTCCCTAGTCTCCTCGGGAAACCCAATCATGTTATTAACTGTTAAAGGAATCTCAACATCTGCAATAATTTTTGATGCATTAATCATCGTTTCATTATCAAATCTTTTGTTTAAAACTCTTTTTCTAAACTCATCATTTCCATGCTCTAGCCCTAAAGACATGCGATGACAACCAACTTCTTTTAATTTCCTTATCCTATCTTCTGTGATTGTCTCTGGCCTAGATTGCATCCAAAAAGGGAGCCGAATATCACTATATATATCGATAAACTTATCAAAATCTCTTTCAGGTCCCACTCAAAAATTGTCCGATGTAAAATAAACATATTCAGCATCCCATTTCTTAACTAAATATTTAAGTTCTTCTCCGAGTACATCTATTTTCTTTGTCCTGAAATATGTACATCCAGAATCCTTATACAAAGATGCTGTCGAAGGAGAATTACAAAAAGAACAAGCATACGGGCATCCCCGGTTCGTCTCAATCGGAACAGTCTTATAGATTCTTCCTGCCATCGGACGACAAAATCTTTCCCATTCAAAAAGACTATAATCTGGAATAGGCAAAGAATTAATATCTACCGTTTTCTTGATAGGATTCTTTATAATTTTTCCATCTTTCTTTAAACAAAGATTAGAAATATCCAATAAATCCTCACCCCTTGACATTCTTTTACATACCTCAACAACAGTCTCTTCACCTTCACCTAAACAAACCATATCAATATTCTTTTGCGAAAGTAATAGTTCTGGTGCAAACGTTGGAAAAACCCCACCCGCTAAAATTGGAATACTATCATCAATTGCATCCAACAAAGAAAGCGCACGTCCATATGTACACTCGAGAATTGAAATAAGAATTAAATCTGGAGAAAATTCTTTTATTTTTTCTTTCAAATCATCAGCCATAACACTTTTCTTAACGTGAACTCCTCGAGATCCATAATCAAACGGCTTAACTTGTAAATTTTGTTTTTTTGCATCATCAGAACCCTTATTTCCTTCTTCTGGATAAAGAGTTGTATCAAAAAGATCAAGTTCAAAACCTTCTTTTTTTAGAAGCGCTGTAAATATTCCTATCGCTATTGGCGGAGGGTTCATTAACGTTCCATTTGGATATAAAAATAATACTTTAAACTTTCCCATCATCCCCACCTTCAAAAGATTTTAAATTCTCAAAAACTTGTGTATTATCCATGCTTCCCACCCAAACCTGATTTGGTAAATCTTGCAGCGGAAACCATGCTCCGCCTTTATAAAACTTTCTATTCGAGAATTCTTCTAACCCAACATGATAATGTGGTTTTTGTGCATCATGCATAACAATAATTCCATTTGGCGCTAATACTTGTTTGACCACCTCTATACAATGTCTTCTGAATCGAGCATCAACAAAAATAATATCAAACTTTTTATTAAGAATATTTGGCATATTGACATATTCTAATTCTGCCTCTAACTTTGGACAAAAAACTCCTCGTGGAGGAGGGATTTCTCCCCATCCTTCTTTTTCCCAAAAAGGAGGAAACTCTCTTAAATGAGCAGTAACTTGATTATCAAGATTATTACTTTTTAACATTTGCAATACTCTATGATGCCACATTTTGTTGTTATCAACTGCGTCCCACTCAACATCAATATTATTTTTCTTTAAATATTTAGCGTAATAAACCGTGCTCAATCCACTTCCCCATTCAAATACATTCAACTTTTTATCACACCCGATATACCCATCAAGAATAGTGCGATACATTCGTCTTTCTAAACTTGTTTGAACAGGTATTCCGAGTTTACCTGACACAGCTAACCGTATTTTTAATAACATAGATTGCAATTTTGAAATAATCTTTTTCTTAATATTCATTTTCATACCCTTCAAATAGTTTTATTTGTTTTCAGAATACTTTTTATAAATTTCATCTGTTTCAATAGCTTTCCGAACATTTTCCATATCTTCAGGAGTATCAACTCCCATTGTTTCAAATTTTGTAACAAAAACATCTATTGGCAAACCATGCTCTGTCGCACGAAGAAGATCCACACTTTCTTGAATCTCCAAAGGACCCGCTTCTAGTTTAGAAATCTTGATACAGAAATCACTCTTAAAAGCAATAATCGGAACCTGTCGATACGCAGATGCTTTTCTCTCACTAATAAGCGCTGCCGGAATCGGATATCTAGAAAAATACAAAACTTTATTTTTTAAATCACTGACAACCTTAACTGTATGTGGCGATTGTCTTTCCTCTTCAGTTGTAATTTCAGAAATAGGATTTAAACACTGAACATTATCACCTTTCTTAAATTCTTCAACAACTTCAACAATTAATTGAGGATTAATTAAAGGCTCATCTCCTTGAATATTAATTACAATGTCACAAGGAATTTTTTCAGCCACCTCGGCGATTCGATCATTTGCCCTCGTATGCTTATCCGACGTCATAACAACTTCGGCGCCAAATCCTTCTGCTGCCTCTTTAATCTCTTGATCGCAAGTTGCAATAACAACTTTATCCAAAACACCGCTTAAGACACTGCGTTGCCAAACATGCCAAATCATTGACTTACCCTTAATCAATTCTAAAGGTTTTCCTGGAAAACGACTTGATGCCATTCTCGCTGGAATAACACCTAAAACAGATACTTTCTCCATATACAAACACTCCTCATAAGTTCTTATTATTTACCCTGCATTTTTATTTAACAATTCTCGAAACTGAGTAATAGCTTCTCCTTCTAAAGAAGGCACTATTTTTCCTACAACATGTTCATCCAAATAAGCACTATATTCACTATCTGAAGTTTCAAAAAGAAGCCTTTTAGGGATAGGAATTTGCTTTTAATAGATCCGGATTCTAGAGCCATCAGCGGATCTGGAAACCCTGTCATTGTCTGTTTCACATCACTCCTTCATCCCTAACTGCCATTTCATCTCATCATCTCTTCTGTTTTCAATCACCAATACACAATTTGCCCCAATTAGCGAAATTTAATCAGCTCATGATTTCTAGATTCAAAACTTGGTATTTTTACTTCCCTACACCCTAAATCAACTAATAGCTGAGCATCAGGGATACTGAATACGCTTGATAAGAATATGATACCTATTTCATTACAATAGGTTATCAATTCAATATGATCTTCTTTAGATAACTCAGCTTTTTCATAAATCTCTCTCCTACCATCTTTATCCCAGCTTCCTGATTTAAGTCTATCTACTGACCAAGTTTGATATTTTGCATATGTAGCTCCATTTTCTTGAGCTGCTTTTGCCATCTGCTTTGCTAATTTTATATCACCGCAGTGGTTCCATCCTATTTCTGCTATTATTTTAATCATAGTTAATCTCGTTTAATATTAATTGTGTTGTATTTATAGATTGAGTATGAAATTCTAATGGTATGTTAGAATTATTTTTAACATGCTGTAAAAAGAATTTAATTGATGTTTCCAGAGATGTATCAAAGTATTCTCTAGAATTTGAACATTCATATATTACCTCATTATTAGGAGAAATAAATCTCTCATTGCTATCAAATGTATCTCTAGGTGTAGCTAGTGATAAAACTCCATTTTGTAAATGAATACTTCCGTTATCAAAAATTACTTTTACTTCATTATGAAATGGAGCTGCATATGATACAAATATATCCCCATATACATTACCTGAACTAAGTGATATCTTTGATGTATCTGGTAATTTTTTTGATGTAATATGTAGATTGTTTATATTCATACTATCTATACCACCAAATATATATCCTATCATATCAATGTAATGTATTCCTACATTCCCTATGATGCTTGAAAATATATCATTTCCTACAAATCTCCAATCATTTTTGAAAGATTCTTTGAATGCTAATCCTGTAGAAGATATACAATTCATATATATTAGTCTTCCTAATTTATTATTTTCTATATATTCTTTTACTGTAGTAGCTAGTTTTGTAAACCTATAGTTAAAATTAAAATATAATTTTGGGATGTAAGGTGTTATTTTTTCTAAATCTTCTAGAGTCGTAACAGGTGGCTTTTCACAAAAGATATATTTATCTAATTTATTTAATTCCTGTATCCATTGTATGTGTGTACTATTTGGTGATGATATAAAGAATACGTCATACTCTGTTACATTTTTCAAAGTATGTATATTATGATTAAATAAAAATACATCTCTATATCCTAACGAATATAATATCTTCTCTAACCGTTTACTATGGTTCTTATATCCTATAATACAAATTTTCATATTAAGCACTTACACATCTATTACAAGGTTCAGGGATAGGAATTTGCTTTTAATAGATCCGGATTCTAGAGCCATCAGCGGATCTGGAAACCCTGTCATTG
>PVBE010081318.1_pt1 | contig 11828 bp, 12 predicted proteins | sample 1631181 | NCBI WGS metagenome assembly PVBE01 (sample SAMN08397723, study PRJNA350692) | Marine metagenome, whole genome shotgun sequencing project. | isolation source: water | place: Pacific Ocean | collected 2012-04 | reverse complement strand
CCCGCGTCTCTCGATTGGCGAAGTTCTCCTCTTTTTGTTGGAGCGCCTCGGGCCGGTACGGAATCTCGTCGCCGTTTACCACGCCGAGCCCGGCGGGAACACCCTCGCTTGCGGAATGCGCTAGGAGGTTGTCGTTGGCTCTGTTCAAGACCTGCCAGATTCCCGACAGATCGGGCTTGCCGTCGCTCGTGCGTGGAATGCTCGCGGTTCCAGATGCCTGCGTCCCTCCGCCAGCCGCTTGGGCACTGGCCGGTGATGGGGTCAGCGACAGCACAACTGCGAGATACAGCGCACCGACAAACCTGAGCCTCATAGATCTCCTCTAGAAATGAGAGTGAGCACGGTTGCAAATACTAGTTCGGCCCCCAATCCTGGCGATCGGCATCCCTCGCGCGAAAGCTGAGGCGACTCAAACTAATTTGTGAGAAATCGCCTCGCTGCTTCCGGATCGCGCTCGGTAGCCAACTCCTTGGCTTGAATTTTACCTAGTTCGGGCCGGGAGGTGGCCCAAAAAATGAGGGCCGCTACGAGCGTCGCAGTTGATCTCATTGTTCTGCCTTCATTGCTTCCTGAGCCTCCTCGGCACTGATTCCGGGATAAATGCCGTAACCCACGGTTCGGTAGACGTCCAGGAACGCTTTGTTATTCTCGTAGCACGCTTCTGTCAACATCTCATACCGCTCCGTTGTACTCCGCCTGTAGGGAAATGCGATCGTAAAGGGACTCGTATACACATTCGGATCGTCGACTATAGTTTGGTAGTGGATCGTATTAGGGTCGATGAGGGTCAGGCGTTCGACTACATGCGCCTCCTCTGTGTAGAACCTCCCCCGCTGATCCAACCAAGGCTTGCCGTTCTGATTCATCGTGTCAATGACCAACGTATTGCCTTCCCAACGGCCCCTCGAGTCGCCGTTCCAGAGCCTTATGTTCTCCCCAACATGGGGATGCCCATCCAGAGGAATACCACGATAGGCATGAGTGTCCTCGGAGAGGATGACGAAGTACTCGGGCGCTTGAAGGAATTGATAGGTCTCCGTCATGTACATGGTTTCCGGGACCCCGGACAGAAAGCAGGCCGCATTGTGATGAATGTATCGTTGTGGGTGCTCCTTCCGTCGCGCATCCGCCCACGCATGCATCGGAACTTTTCCATCCGGCGGGTCGACGATAATACTTGGACCCCCTTCATCCTCATTGCTGCTGGGATGTTCTTCGAGGTCCTCGTATGCACCGCCAAGCTTCTCGTCCGGGAAATGCCAGATACCTCCCATATCCGGCCGGCCGTCGGGAGTACGGGGCGGATCGAACGTCTTCGCGGCTGCCATAGCACACCCGTAGAACACTGCGGGAGTGTCATCAGGACAAACAGAGGCCGTCACCCATGTCTGGGCAATGACCTGCCGCGGCATCGGTGACGCGGCAACCACGACAGCCGTGAACAAAATTACCGTGACGACGGGCTGGTTGCTTATGGCGAACCTCCTCTCTTCTCCCTCAGATATGCGTCAGTGCGCATATTCACTGCTAACCAACGGCTGCGTGCGGCCGGTAGCATCTGTAATCAGGCGGATCATTAACGGATCAAGCTCCTTGTAACCTCAGCGCGTGTATTTTGGCACGAGCAAGGAGAAGACCATGACGTATTATGCAGCTTTAGATGTATCACTACGCTCGGTAGCCGTGTGTGTTATCGACGATCAGGGCATCTACCACTTCGAAATCGGGATGCTCACTCAATATCTTCACGACGGTCTGGCCGCAGCAGGCTTCCAAAGCGTGTGCCTCGAATCGCATCACGTCAACGATGCGCCGAAGGTGATGCGCAATAAGACCGCTTGAATTCAACTGCGAAGTGCAACTCTAACTGAATGGTGAGAGAGGGCAAGGTGCGTTAGCATCAATGTTTTTCCCACCGCTTAAAGAGTGTCTCGGCGCCTTGACACCACATGAAGTTTCCTACAGCACTCGACTGCAACTGACCGTCGCACTTCACGGTTGAAACCAAGCCGATAAAAACGACGCCCATCGGCGCCACGCCTAAACATCGGAGAGCTTGAGGGAAACGTCCTGTCTTGGGACGGGGTCTGGATAAAGCCGTATACGTCGACTGCAGCTTGAGCACGCCCAAGAGCAAGGCTCTCCTTAACGTCTGACCAGTGCTTGCAGGCACTGGATCCCGTACCCGCGTGACCGCGTAGAGGAGCGTCATCCACGCAGTGACGCACCTGTAACTACAGCTTGAAAGGAGCTTGACTATGGCACCCGATTAGAGGAGTGCTCATTGAGGGTTAGTTAATGTCCACGAAAACTGGATTGGAATAGAACCAGAGATCAGTCCACGGATCCTCGTCCCTAGGGTCCGGCTCTGGCTCCAACTCGCTCGTATTCGTACCACGCACTCGGATGTAGAAGCTATCGTCCACGTCCTCTAGCCGGTAGGTCATCGTCAAAAACTCGTCTTCTTGCGTCCAATCGCTCTCGTCAAAACGTCGAGCCACATATGTACTCAGGTTTGTATCTCGATCCGGGTCTGAAGATCGAAGATTGGTCGCGCCTACTATCAGATCAACGCGACTCACGGCGGGATTCTGCCCATGAGCATTATTGCCACCAGGATCGCGGACGCGAATAACCACGGTGACGTCTCCGCCGCGTTCAGTCGTTAGAGTTCCTCCAATTCCTACAATATCGCCCGACGCCCTAGCCGAAACCGATAGTTCGGATACCAGATCTCCTGTGGTTACGAAAACCCTACCCGCCCGCAATGCAGCAAGGATCTCGAACGATCGGTTCTCCGCATAGACGTAAGTCTTCGAGTACTCGCCCGGCCAAAAGTCCACACCCCCTTCCGTCCAATGTATGTGGGAATCCGAGTTAGCAGTGATCCACCATCGTCGCCCCTCGCCGAGCATTGCATCCCAGAATCCTCCAAGTATCGCTGTCATAGGATCGAAACCGCCGAGCGTCGGCTGGCCTGCATACTGGCCTCGCCCCATGCCTCCCGCGGGTTTGATTGATCCGTCCCGGTCGATCGAGATCGCTTGATGCCCCGGAGAGCCAATCATGCCGATTGCCACATCCGGTGCAGCGTCGTTCCATGCCCGCAGCTCCGCGGGTGAAGTGCGCCCGTATCGAGCCCCGCCCATGGCGGTCCGCGATGGGTGGTTTGCGATCACAATGGGCTTATTCGGAAAACTACGCATGAAAGTCAGCGCCTCGACCATCCTTTCTGGATTATTGCCGCCCGGTCCCGCGTCTACTCTGTCGAACTGAGATTCAACCTGATAAACCCGATCCGCTTCATCGTGACTGTGAGGCAGAATGACGCTGGCATGATCCGCCCCAGGAGCGTTAAGCTCAATGCCAAAGAACTGAATCACCTCCGGCACCACTTCCCTGGACACCAGCAAGTTGGGATATGCCTCCTCCAAATTCAGCTTGCTGTGATTTCGACCTCCGTGGTCCGTACTCACCATCCAAGACAAGCCGAAATGATCCGCCATTAGCGCGTTGAGCGGAATGGGATAAAGGCCGTGGCTACCTATTATCGGCTCAGGGGGGTCGGCTTCACGGTCCCAGGTAACACTGTAGCGGCTGTGGATATGATGGTCCCCCGCCAACCAGCTCCGAGAGTCGGGTACTTCTGGCACCAGCGGAGCGCAGCCCGTACTCAACAGCGCCACGGTGAGAAGTATGGCGGCCGACGAACTCGTGGTATTAGCGTAGATTTGAGAATCCGTCTTTCTCATCGTCAGAATCGCCTTAAAGAAGGGGTCCGATATGAAGATTACCCGGATTGGTGTGGATTTGGCAAAGAAGGTTTTTCAGGTACACGACGTCAATGCGTGTGGAAACGGCACCTCAAGCGAGCGGCCGGGCCGTGAGGTGGGTATAGAGGCCTGCGGTGGCACCCAAGCAGGTCGGGCCGCTACGGGCCGCCATTCCCTGTTGGATCGAGGACGCCGAGAACGGCCTGACGGGCCGGTTCCGTGCCTCGCTGCAGGAGCTGTGGCGGGCACTGCTACTGCTCAATGAACGCCTCGAGGCACTTGACGTTGAGCGCGGTCCCGAATCGCTGAGGCCAGAGCGGAGGGCATTGACGTGGCGAGCCTTTGCTGGGTACGGAATACAGCCTATCTCGGTGCCCGCAGCGATCTCTACGAAAGCGTGGTGGAAGCCGCCCAAACCACCGACAGCATTACCTTTCCCTGAGAAAACAGGAAGTGCTTCTATCAGGCGAAGTGGCCAACCGCTAATTGCTCCGGCTGACCAGTCCGCTTGAACTGATCAGTTTCATTTAACGCCTGCCTTGCCTTCAGGGGCCGCTGTAGACTTCCTCACCTTCGACCACCGTCATGATCGAGTAAAGCGTCTCGATTTCTTCCTCGGGTACGGTCAGGTAGCCGCGGTCGAGAACCGCGAAATCTGCCAGCTTTCCGGGCTCCAGACTGCCAAGATCGTCTTCACGATAAAGCATGTAGGCATTCGAACGCGTATGGGCAGTCAGTGCAGCCTCGCGAGGCACTGTGTCATGCAATGTCTTTTCGCCGGCCGCGCTGTGCCCGCTTACGGCCCAGCCCAGGGCGTGGAACGGGTTCGGGCTGCCAACAGTCGTTGCATCTGAACCCAGTCCCCAGATGGCGCCAAGTTCATGAACCGCCCTGATGGGCGGTACGGTTTTGCCTGCCTCGCCCAATCGCTCGGCCGCTTCCGGGCCCGTATTTCTCATGGTGCTGTGCAGTGCGAACAACATGCCGAGATCACGGGCGCGTTCAATGGATTCGGCGGAGATATTGTTGGCGTGCGCGATGGTCATCCTGAGGTCGCCAATTGGGTAGGTGTCGCTCAGCCCTTCGTACACCGACAGCACGGCCTGAATCTTCGGTTCCATGTGCGAGTGCTCATGCAATTGCCATCCGTTTTCGATGGCCGCAACTACGATGTCGCGATAGTGATCCAGGTCTTCCTGCGACAACTCCCACGGTGGAGACCCGGGCCTGGCCGGACCGGCTCGCATCGGCGCGTAAATCTGTTCTCCATATCCGAACTGCGCAAATCGCAGGCCTTCATTATCGGGCGTATGGCTTTGAATCTCAGCAATAATATCGGCCGCAGAGTCATCGTTGCTGTTCTGCCCGTTGAGGGAATAGAAGACACGCAAGCTCAGGTTGTCATTCTGAGCGACGCGGCCCACGGCATCGTAGAACTCCGGAGTTACCCCGTTGCCGCCCACGTCATACACTGTGGTGAGCCCCATCTTATGCATGCTCTGTATGGTGGCCTGCAGGCTGTTATCCCAGACACCATCGGCCACCGGGGGAATAGCAGACGAAACCAGGCTCATTGCTGTACCGCCAACAAACTCACCGGTCAGATTGCCGTCATCATCTTTCGTGATGCCGCCGGGTCCCTGGTACTCGGTGTCGCTCGTTATGCCAGCAGCTGCGAGGGCAGCCGAATTTACGAAGGCCCGTGCGTAGGCCTCCTGAATATAGACCGGCGTGTCCGGGAGCACGGCATCCAGTTCCGCCAGCGTGAATATTTCACTGTTGTCCTGGAACTGGGCCGGAATCCAGCCCCCAAAGACCATGACCCATTCACCTTCAGGCAACTCGCTTGCGCGCTGCTTGAGCATCTCCAGCGCCTCGGCACGCGAGGTGACGCCATCCCATCGTACCTGCCGGTACCATGTCTGGGAGGCACGAACAAAGTGCATGTGATTATCAATCAGGCCCGGCACTACCGTTTGTCCCGCGAGGTCAGTTTGCCTGGTTCCTTCTCCGGCAAGTGCGGCAATCTCCTCATTGGTTCCGGTGGTCATGATTCTGCCGTCAGCGATCGCCATCGCCTGAACGATACTAAAGTCTTCGTCGACCGTAAGGATCTTGCCATTGGTAAGCACCCAGTCGGCGGCGGGGTCCAGGGGCGCTGCTGGCGCTGCCGTCACGGCCGGATCTGGTGTAACTGCTGTTGGCTCGGACTGCTCGGAACAAGCCGCCAGTGCAGCAACGGCAAATAATGACCCCACCCAAAATTTCAGAGATTGCATTAATTTTTCCTCTTTTTTTTGTCCCGTGATGTTCCACGTATTTTGTAAAACCCATTAGACATTAACGTCAAATAAGAATTCGATCGTGTCCTCTTCCACTTCGATGAGTGGATCATAACTTGAATCGACAACACTCGGATCTAACCCAATCTTGAACTCATCCCAATACGCTCGCAATCCGCGATCCTCTCTCAACGTGACTGCGAATCGATGAGTTTGGACACTCCAAAGATTCTCATCCAGAGCTGATGTGCTGTACTGATATAAGAGATAGTGCCGAATGTCTGTTTTTTTCCTAAGCGGCCGTTCCCCGGTCTCGATTTAGACTGATTCTGGACGCCTGCTTTCGTGCGCAAGAGCGGACATTCAGCCTGTTTTTTGGTGTCTTCAGACTAGGGAAATGGTGCCGGCGCCAGGAGTCGAACCCGGGACCTGATGCTTACAAGGCAACTGCTCTACCAACTGAGCTACACCGGCCTGATTGATAAATTCACTTACTAATTCGCTCTATGCCGCGAGTTTACCAGCGTATAGGTACTACAGCAGGTGCTTACAAATCAGCTGCTCTACCAACTGAACTACGCCAGCGCCCCCAGAATTCTAACGGGTATTGGCAGAGACAGGCGAACCCGGCGGCCGAATTCCAGCCCCCGGGCTTTTCGTAGGACTTATTCCGGCTTTCTGGCACGGATCAGCATTCGATCCGTGACAAAACGTATAGAGTCATCCCTGATGCTCAGGGTGTGGTCATCGGCCGAATTCATGAGAATATCGGACTCGGCCTCGATCACGAATCCGGCGCGCGTCAACATGTCGATGGCCGTCGCCTTCTCGATTCTATGCAGAGCTTGATTATCTTGTCCGGCGATACCCACGTGATCCACGAAGCCCAACACACCACCCGGCTCTAGAGCGGCGTAGATGCCGTTGACGAATGCCATACCCGCCTCATCGCCGCGATTCGCGGAGTCGTGCAGGTTGAGTGCGGTGAAGGCCGCCTCGACTTCGTTACTCAAACCAAGATCGCCGATATCGGCGAATTGCACCTCGACATTGCCCAAGCGTTCGGCACGCACGCGAGCCGCGTCACCAACTCGGTCTTCGAAACGCGGGGAGTTCTGTGCGATGACATAACCGTCAGCACCTACTGCAGCCGACAGCACTTCCGAATACCAACCCGCTCCCGCGGAGATCTCGAGAACTGTCATGCCAGCATTGATGCCGGCGAAATTCAGTACTTCACCAGGCTTTCTGGCCGCATCGCGAGCTTTCTCTTCGGCCGGACGTGCGTCAGACGCGAGTGCAGCATCGAATCCCGGCGCCAACTCGGCAACGGACATAGAACTGAAGCTCACACTGAGCACGAGCCCAGTTAATAGCCCTATCGTTTTTATTTCTGTATTCATCGTGATTGTTCTCCTACGAATCGTTAGTCGCACTCTCGGCGCTTTCCCCCATCCACTTTGCGGCACTGACCCTCAAGTTAGGGGACATAGCGTATTCCAGGAAGGTCTCCCAGGGAAGCCCGTTTTCCAAAGCTTCAGGAATCTCAATTAGATAACTGAGTGAGACTGCCACAAAGGTGGGTTCGAGTTCCGAAATACCGCCAGAATTCGTCAGGATTCCGCCTCTGAGTTGGCACGAATCGAGATATGCCCGGGATACGATTCCCCGCTCTGCATTCGGTGTCGATCTCATCGCGCCTATCGGTATCTACGAGGCGAGCACGCACGCTGCAAAGTACGCCGTATTATTCATCGGGCTGAATTTTTCGATCTACTTTCTGTTCGAGATATTTGCGGAGTTGCGCTTGCACCCGCTTCAGTATTTGCTACTGGGTCTCGCCAACTGCATGTTCTACCTGCTCCTGCTTGCAATCTCCGAGCATCTGTCATTCGGGCTTGCGTACTTATTGAGCGCAGCGGTGTCCACAACGCTGATCGGCGTGTACAGCACTGCCGTACTGGCTGTGAGACGGCGAGTCGTGCCGGTAATGGCAACGTTAACCGTGATGTACGCCTGTCTCTATGTCACGCTGCACGCAGAAGACTATGCGTTATTGTCCGATACGCTTGTACTGTTCACCGTTTTGGCTTTGTTCATGTATATGACGAGAGGGATCGACTGGTATGCGTTCGAGATCGGGCGCAATGCAGCCGGTGAAGATCGCGGCCGGGCAGCGGCTCCCACAGACGCGACGATTTAACGCATTGAGATAAAGGGGGCCGAAAAAAGGGACACGGCCCCTTTTTTCGGCCCCCTTTATCTCAAGGATCGTCACAGACTCGCTCCTCCAGTCTCACGATACGCCCGGCGGTCTGTAGCGGCTGCAAGTCCAGATCCTCATCAGTGTCCAGTATCAGATCCGCCCAAAACAAGGTGCCCGGCCGCGTGCGGTCAACCGTCACCGGTTCGAATCCGGCATCGAGCACCCGCTCGCGGATAGTCTCGGCGCGAGTGAACTCCCGAAATATGCCGAGCGATAGTACATCGCCCTCGGCCCCCGTCGGGTCGAAGTACGTATCCACGACACCGTTCTCGGCGAGCACGGCGCTTAGGGTGTCAGCCTGGCCCTGGGTGGTCACGTTTGCCAGATAGATCCAATGACCCAACCAGACATCCCCCTCCTCCGTACGTTGGCGCGACTCGAATCCAGCCGCGCGCAAGATCTCCGTCGCATTATCGAATCGAGCGAGTTCGGAGAATGGGCCGATGCCGACACAGCGAAAGATTGGGTCGTTCGCGGTCACCAGCGCCTTGAGGTCCTCAGCATCCTGAGCGTCTGCGATATATTCGGGCTCATCGGTCAGCGCCGTTTCACCCTCGGCACCCACGACTTCAGCAGGCGACTCACCAAGCTCACTCATGAGTGTGATACCCGGAAGATCGGACTCGCGAGCCATACCGCGACCTGTAGCCGGTTCGGCAATCCAGAAATACCAGGCGGCGAAGCCGAGATTACCGAGTACGAGTACCAGGAAAAGATTCCGCATTAGCTCTTCGCCGCGATCAGGGCCAGTCCCTCCAAAACCAGATGGGCACGGTATTGAACCTCAGTTTCGAGCCAGGGTAAAAGCGCCTGTGCTTCACCTCCAGTTAGCAGCACGACCGGTGGATTGTCGAGCACCGCAGTCACGACCGAAATTGCTCTATCGAGAGCCGCCGCCACGCCCAGCATTGAACCATGTGCGACTCCTTCGTCGGTGCTGCGACCCAGCAACTCCAATCCTTGCGGCACGTCACCCGATGTGGCTGTCTGGCCGATATTGCTCGTCTGTCGATCGAGCGCTGCGGCCGCCAACCGTGACCCAGCCATGATCAGGCCACCCAAGTGACGGCCGCTCGCGTCTATGGCATCGAGAGTCACCGCAGTACCGGTGTCGATGACGCATACCGCATCGTCCGCGAGCGCGTGCGCCGCAAGTATGGCGACCCAGCGGTCGGCGCCCAGTCTTCCTGGCTCCGAATAACCACAGGTAACGCCGAGTTGCGATGCCGATGTCTCGATCCATTCCGGTTGCAGGTCCCAGCGCTCTCGGGTGACGTTCGAAAGGCGCGTTGCCATCTCTTCGCCGGCAACATTGGTAGCAACGACGCGCCCGACGGCCTCTGGAAACGCGTGAGCGAACGCGTCGACGGCTCGATCGGGATCGTCCAGATGTGGCACCATCCCGTGATCGGAAAGCGCACCGCTATGAGCACGTGCCCACTTGATACGAGCGTTACCGATATCCACGACGGCAATCATGCGATCGTCCTCACGCTAACGTCGCCTCCGATGATGCGCTCGATCGCGCCGCCCGTATCGACGAGTAACGCGCCGGCCGCGTCGATACCGGCCGCCACGCCGCACACTCCTCGACTAGCATCATTAACCGAGATCTGGCGGCCACGAAGATAATCGGCCTCTTTGAACTCGCTGCAGTACGCCGAGAATCCACTGTCACCGTAACGCGACAGCAACCTCGATATCCCCACGATGAGCTTCGCGGCAAGTTTGTTGCGGGACGGTAGGCAACCACCCGTGGCCGTGAAGAGATCTATCGCACCATCGGACCAACCCGAGATCTGCTCGAGTTCTGCCGATGAGATCGAGACATTGACACCGACACCGATGACAACAAGGCAGGAGCCCTGGTTCCCAACCCGAAGCTCGACGAGCACTCCGCCGAGTTTCTTGTCGTCGAAGACGAGATCGTTGGGCCATTTCAACTGCAGAGCAACGCCGGCCGTCTCATGAAGCGCCCTCCGGATGACGACGCCCGCGGCCAACGCCAGCGCCGTCAGGTCCGCCGGCTGCCTATCGAATAGCCACCCCGCAGACAAGCACAGACCCCTGCCGAAAGGCGCGATCCAGCTTCGGCCACGCCGGCCACGCCCCGCACGTTGATACTCCGCGAGACATACGGCCAGCTTTCCCTCGACGGGAATATCGCCGTCGAGGAGTGCCTGATTCGTCGAATCGATCTCGTCGTGGATCTCGAGTCGCGCGATTTGGCGCGCGACGTCGGGGTCGAGTTCAGTCCGGATGAATTCTTCGTTCAGGAAGTCGAATGATGCCGACAAGACGCTATCCGGAACGAAACGGGAAGATTCGATTTTCGGTACCCTGCCACATCCGCTGAATATTGGCACGATGCGTAAAGATGATGAGCACCGCAATCAGCACAGCGAACACAAACCGTCTATAGGCATCTGGTAAATCGATGACTCCGATACAGGCGGCAGCCCCGACAGCGGCGCCCATCGTCGAGAGGCCAACGTACCCTGTCAGAACGATGACAGCGAACCAGCAGAAAATCACGGGAAGCACCAGAGACGGTGCGACGACGCACAATACGCCCGCCGCCGTCGCGCCACCCTTACCACCCTTGAAGTCGTACCATACGGGATAGACGTGCCCCAAAACGGCGCCGAGTCCCACCGCGTACGCGATGACCTCCTGGCTCAGCAGCGGATCTACATTTACACGTGAAATATCGAGCGTCGGGAGAATCATCACCGGAAAAATCCCCTTACCGACATCGATCAGCATGACCCAGAACGCGAACATCTTGCCTTGAGTTCGAAGTGCATTGGTCCCACCCGCATTGCCACTGCCGAGCTCGCGAATGTCGACGCCGCCACGCAGCTGGCCCACGACGAGACTGCCGAGAATGGAACCCAGCAGATACGCCACCGTGAATTTCAACCCGAGTTCGAGCATCGCTGCGATCACCGACACTTAACTATAGCCGGATTCTACCATTCGCGATCGTGCCGGCCGGGCCCGCGGCCCGGATCTGAGTTCGTCTAGATCGTCACAAGCGGTCGCTAGCTGATGTTCAGTAGCTTGGTTAAGTTGCCCCAACGATCGCTTCCTTTTCGGTATCGCTGAAGTACGGCGAATCGAGAACGAGGTCCAGCGTATCCGGCCAGACCAACGGAATATCAGTACCGTAAACGACCTGGCTCGCACCGATCTCGGCGACCAGATGCCGCAAGCCTTCTTCGGAGAAGACCATCGAGTCCACGAGAATCTGATCTTTCAGATACTCGCTCGGGAGTTTCTTGTTTGCGCAGTTCGCATTTGCACGAACTTCACAGGCCACTTCCGTGCGGCCGAGGTATGAGGGCAGGTAGCCGCCGCCGTGGGATCCGATGAGCTTGAGGCCCGGGAACCGATCCAGCGTTCCCTCGAAAATCATGCGCGTTAGAAACGTCGCTGTCTCGAGCGGATTACCGATAATGTTGCCGAGGTCGCCTCGGCCATCGAACGCCGTCTCGGTCACAACGT
>PVBE010898432.1_pt1 | contig 11829 bp, 13 predicted proteins | sample 1631181 | NCBI WGS metagenome assembly PVBE01 (sample SAMN08397723, study PRJNA350692) | Marine metagenome, whole genome shotgun sequencing project. | isolation source: water | place: Pacific Ocean | collected 2012-04 | reverse complement strand
TGGAATAACACTTTTGATTACATTCCAGAAATCATCTGGTATTCTATTCATTGGGAGATCTCCTTTTTTTGTTTTCACCGGCTAGTATAGCCGTTTTTAAAAGAAGATTCTCCCATTAATTAATTTTCGGATAAGCTCTTAGATAAAAATGTAAATTATTGGTATAATTGTTTATATAGTTATGGTAGTAAAAAGAGAGTTTTCGATGAAGTTTGCAAACAATAAAACTCGAACACATACATTCCGCACACGTTTTATTTCTGATAGAGATAAAGATGTAGCTTTAGAGCGATATGCAGAACTTTTCTCTCATACCACACATTCCTTATTTGCAAGCTTACATGGCAAAGAGTCGCGTAATGAAATCAAGCGACGTTTTATTCGTGAGTTTGGTATAACAGGACGTCAATTTAACTCATGCCGTATAGAACTCGAAGGTATGACTCGGTCAATAATTGCTCGCATGTCTGGAAATATTGAGTTACTTGATACTCGTATAAAAAAACTCAGTAAGCGGATACCGAGACTAAAAAATCCGCAAGCTATTGTACAAAAAAAGCGAAAGTTAGAGAGGCTTATTCGAAAGCGAGACCAGCTAGTTTCAGATAAGAAAAATAACACCGTTCGATTATGCTTTGGAAGCAAGAAGCTCTTTCGCAAGCAGTTCAGTCTAGAAGAGAATGGTTATAACAATCATGAAGAGTGGCGTCAGGATTGGCAAAAATCAAGAAGAAGTAGATTCTTTATCGTAGGATCAAAAGATGAAACTTCTGGCAACCAAACATGTACTGCTACAGCAGCCGAGGATGATAGCTTAACGTTACGCCTTCGATTGCCTAACGCTTTAAGCGAGCATGGAAAGTATCTTTATATACCAAACGTTCATTTTGCATATGGCCATGGCTATATTCTTGATGCTTTAGCAAGTAAACAAGCAATTAGTTATAGGTTTGTTGAAGATGAAAAAGGGTGGGAAGTATTTGCAAGTGTTGAGCTACCGGAGCCTGAGTGGTTATCAAATGAGCGTAAAGGTGCTATTGGTGTAGACCTTAATGTTGACCATTTTGCAGTAGTTGATATGGATAGATCTGGAAATCCCTTGAATAAGTATACCATAACCTTGGGACTTCGTAGCAAAAGCAATGAACAACGAGCAGCTATAATTGGTGATGCTTGTGCAAAAGTGGTGGGCATAGCTAAAGATGCAGCCAAGCCACTTATCATAGAGCACTTAGAGTTTAGTAAAAAGAAAGTAGAAGAGAATTCGATTGCAGGTAAGCGTATGATCCATTCATTCGCGTATAGTATAATTGCAGAGATTTTACGATCTCGGGCATGGCGCAATGCAATTGAAGTTCATAGTGTTAAGAGTGCCTATACGTCAGTGATAGGCCAAGTAAAATTTAAGAATAAGTATGGGCTGTCTGTTCATCATGCAGCGGCCTTATGTATAGCAAGAAGATTTTATGGATTTTCTGAGCAACCGACTCATCGTTTTGTAGAATTTACAAACAATAAAGGAGCTCGTATCGTCTTTTCTCTACCTGTAAGGAATCGAGGGAAACACGTATGGTGTCTTTGGTCGAAGATAGTTAAGAAGATTCAAGCGGTGTATAAAGCACATTATTGGACTAATAATAACAGATCCTTGGGTCCGCCTTTGCCGGCCCATGCGATGCAATTCCAGTAATTTTCAGTGAGATTCTGAAATGCGAATCGCTAGGAGCACTGCTTGTCTAGCGTGTTTGAACAAATCTATATTATGTATATAGATTTGTTCAAATGTTTAGGAGCGGCTTTTAGCTATCGTTTATCGTTGCGATATTTATTCGCAAGTATCATCAGAACAAGCACACTCTTAGCTGAACAACTACCATAAAGAGCTCCAAGCGTTTTCTTAGCCTCTTCTAAACAAGCCCTGTCTTCCCCTTTAAGGTTAGATCCGACACGATTAATATAGAAGTTAATGTATAAATTAGAAAAATATATGGACTAACTCAAGACTGTTTCAAAGATAACTTCTACCTCTTCCTGCCTGAAGGATGCAAAGAGAATGTCCCTGAAAAAAGCAGGCTCTTCCTAAAAAATGTAGATTCAACTATCCGCAACTGGAAGTATATTGCAAAAAGGTTTGATACTCAATATGAAAATGCATTAAGAGACTAAAGCAAAAGCCCCGGGATTTCCGGAGCTTTTAGCTATCGTTTATAGTTGCGGTATTTATTCGCAAGAATTGTCAGAACAAGCACTCTTATCCGAACAACCACCATACAGAGTCTCTAGCATCTGCTTAGCCTCTTCTAAACGAGCCTTATCTTCCCCGCTAAGGTTAGATCCTGCCCGATTAATATAAAAGTTAAGCCGATCCATAGCCTGAGCCTTACTATCAGAAGCTTCTTTCAGCCCCTGAACAATACTCTCTGAAGAACCATCGAAGAAACCTTCTTTAGGATGCCATTTAGTTTCAACATCCTCTGACCAGTATTTACCTTCGTTTGCCATGGTATAACCCTCCTTTTTAAAGGTGAAACAATAAACGTTTTTATACCTTTTATACTCTTATTCCAGATATAACAGTACCTACACTTGTTTTTGTATCAAGCATAAGATTACCCCTTTTATCCATTTTCAATACATACCTACCCGGTTGCTGCACAGTAAACAAGAATGGCATTGCCTCACTGTAAGGAACATTCGTTCGCTGTACCAAAACCAAAAACTGTCCTAAGTGGTCCGTACCATGTGACAATGTTTTCTTTGATAAAATAGACTCACTCAATTCTGCAACTGGATAATGTATTGGATGCGGAGCACCCTTATGTGCCGGATAAATGCTCATAGTGTATGGCATCTGTGTAGCATTCTCAATCGATAACTCAAGTTGCTTGAGCTCAAGTTGCTTCGCTTCCATTTTAATAGCGAATACAAGGAGCAATAACCCCATTAACTTTTTCATTTTAACCTCCATTTGTCCCATTTGATCCCCCGATCACAACTTGGTGCTTTATTTCTAATACAATTATATAACTTCAATTCACCTCCGCGCAAGAAAAGCTTAATAATTAATAAAAACCACTGAACTTAAAGCATATACTTAGGAAATGTGGACAGACAATGCAATGGCTGGTACCATAAAATAAAAATCGAACGAAGAACATGCTTGAACAAAAACATACTAATCTCATTACAATTCCAGATAAAAGCACTGTCATCATCGGACTATCCGGTGGTCCAGACTCAGTGCTATTACTTCATTTGCTAGCTGCTGCTCAATCAAGTAAACAGCTTAATCTTATTGCTGCCCACCTAGATCACCAATGGCGATCTGATTCTGATAAGGATGTAACATTCTGTCAGGAACTATGTGATAGCCTTGGTATTCCATTGATTACCACTCAAGCTTCAAAAATTACCCTCTCTGGTAAACCTTCAGGATCTCAAGAAGACCTGGGCCGACAATTGAGAAGGACCTTCTTTGAACAATTAGCAAAAGAACACAATGCTAATGCTATTGCTCTGGCACATCACTTTAACGACCAAATGGAAACATTCTTTATTCGCATGGTACGAGGAACAACGCTAACAGGCCTGACAGGCATGAAAAAAAGAGATGGACTATATTGGCGTCCTCTATTAAATCTATCCAAGCAGAATATTCTCGATCGATTAGACATGAATAAACTTAAGTACTTAATCGATCCAAGTAATCAAAGTGATAAGTACCTACGTAATCGTATCCGTAACAATGTTTTGCCAACTCTCAAAGATTGTGATTCTCGATTTGATGTAAACTTTGATCGTATGCTTACACAACTTCAAACAACAGAGTCTTTTTTAGAAGAAGTAACACAACAAGCATATGAAAAAGTTGTAAGCCTTGATAATGTTCTTGATATCAAAGCATTCAAGCAAGAAAAGCCTTTTTTGCAAAAGCGTATTCTTCTACAATGGCTTTATGTAAACAAAGTTCAATTCACAATTTCGGAACGATTCATTAATGAAATCATGACATTCTTAAGTCATGAACGTGGTGGGTTTCATAAAATGCATACCTCATGGGGCATTGAAAAGAAACAACATAAAGGCTCCATCAGGATGATGTAACCCTAGCTGCTCATTTAGCTTTATTAATCTGATCAAAAGGAGTCTCAACAACTTGAGTCGAACATTGATAAAATTTTCTTTGAAGAATTGTCATAAAATTTAGAATAGTACTTATAAATAATCTAAATAAGCCGTTCCAACAAAACTCTGCTCTCTTTAATTATTCTGACTTACCTTGTTGTCTACGGTAAAGCATCAAGGCACTCACAGGTAGAGCTAAAACCAGGCCGGTACCAAGAGCTAAGGCACTCAATGGCTCTTGTGCGGCAAGTCTTCGCAGTGGGTTATCACTCACAAAAGCCTTTCCAATCAAATATGGAGCCACAGCTACACATGCCGCCGTTAAAGGAATTTGTCCTTTTTTATGCTTATAACCTTGGTAAGTAGCAGTAGCAAGAAGAGCGGCTCCACCAAACTCCACAACTAGCCTTGACCCACCCTCTGCCAATGAAAATAAAGGTGTTATACTTGCTAACAATCCCAAAGACAATAAAAATTTCTTTTTCATAATTTTCCAATCCATGTTGAGTTAATATAATATACTAATGACCAGTATAAACCGCAGATTGTCACTGTCAAAAGGGTCAAACATACCGTAAAGCTCAATACTTAGGTATTTTTGGTGAAATTATAAAAAACAATCGGATATCTGTTCATAAGCTTCTAAAATTTAGTATAGTACCTATAAGTAAAATTAATTAACTTAAAAAATTGAGCCTTTATGGACGACAATAACAACTCTCACAAACTCCATTCCCAATTTTGGTTTTGGTTTGTAATTGCTCTTTTTCTCAACTTAATCTTATTGTTTGCCATTATGTACTTTTCTGAACATGCTCACCAGTGGACAAGTAAAAAAACAGAACGCAAACCACAACAACCACAGCCTCCACGCATCATGAAAATATATAAACAGAAAAAAATAAGTCCGCCTAAAGGTTCTGCAAACAAGCCGGTACCAGCAGTTCCACCACAAAAAAAACCAATGCCACAACGAACTCCTCCTAAGAAACAAAAAGCTCAAGAGGCTGATAAAAAAATAAAAAAAGCTGAAACACCAAAGAAAAGTGCTGTTCGTAAAGAAAATAGCAAAAAAGCTGCCATGCCCGTTGCTAAAACTCCTAAACGAGAAGATAAACCGGTTAAGCGCAAGCGACTCCATGAACAAAAAGCAATCAACCCAACGATGCCATCACTTGCTGATTTCGCAAACGGATTTTTAAGCCACCAAAAACAACAAGAACAACGAGCTGTTGGAATATCTAATGGTAATATCAATGGTGATCTAGCTGCTATGAAATATGCATCATACTTTAAGACACTTAAAAAGCACTTACAGACAGCACTCAATATTCATATGGGTAAAATTTCTACACAAGAACGAAATATGCTAATGCAAAAGCAATTACCACAAACAGTCTTCTTTTTAGAATGGGACCGTAATGGTAAAATTGTACACATGCGATTAACACAATCATCAACCAATCAATTCCATGATGCTCTAGCAAAAGAGATTCTTCTTTCTGTAATGCCATTACCAGCAATACCACCATCATTAAAAATAAATACATTTTCCATCCCATGGGGATTCGGATTGACACCAGGACACGCTAGCGACATGAATGCAGTGCCAACGAGTTTCAATTATACGTAGTAACTGGACTTTTTTGCTGATTCGTAGTTTGCTAAAATATATAAAAAAATTAAGAGTAAAGGGCAGTATTGCCACATGGCTACAATCATCATTCTTGGCGGAGGCCTCACCGGACTATCCGCTGCATACCATCTTGAACAAAACGGCTTTTTTGATTACAAAATTTACGACAAAGAACCCAACCCGGGTGGTCTTTGTCGCTCAGTAAATCAAGACGGCTTTACCTTCGACTATACAGGCCACCTTCTACACATTAATGATCCATACATGGAACAATTTGTAGAAAAAAATATGGGTGGCAAAGCAGAATTCAACAAGATTGATCGTCGCTCATTTATTCAATCTTATAACACACTAGTAAAATACCCTTATCAAATAAATTTACACGGCTTGCCAAGTGAAGTTGTAACAGAATGTATTGAAGAGTTTGTTAAGCGCAAGCAATCAAACAGAGATCCTAAAACATTTCACTCATGGGTATTAAAGCATTTTGGTGCTGGCCTTTCAAAGCACTTCTTTACCCCTTTTCAAACAAAACTTTTTTCATACGATATTAAAAAAGTAACACCATCATGGACTGGACGATTTGTCCCCCAAACTTCACTAACACAAATGATCGATGGTGCACTTAATAAAAAAGAAGAAAAAGTTGGATACAATTCAACGTTCTTCTATCCAAAGAAACAAGGCATATCATATATCATTGACCAACTTGCCCAGAAAATAAAAAACAAAGTTCAAACTGGATTCAATGTAGAATCTGTAGACTTACAAAACAAAATTGTAACGTTTGCAAATGGCGACTTTGAAAAATACGACCATCTTGTTAACACAATTCCTCTTGATCAGTTCTTAAAAAAGATTGTTGATCGTAGTTCAACAAACTTTAAAACTCAACATAAAAATCTATTGTGTAACTCTGTACTTAATTTCAATCTTGGTATTAACCGTGCAGACTTAACAAGCAAGCACTGGATATATTTCCCCGAATCAGAATATCCATTTTATCGCCTTGGCTTCCCACACAACTTTGCCAAATCAATGGCACCAAAAAACTGTAGCTCACTTTATGGAGAATGTTCGTTCTTAGGAAATACCGATACAGAATCTCTCTTAAAGAAAGCAATTGCAACGACTAAAAAGTTTTTTGATATTCAAAGCTCTGAAGTTATTACACAAAAAATCATATCAATCCCTCGTGCCTATGTACTATACAATTTTTGGCGAGAGAAAAATCTACCTGACTTATTATCACAACTGGATACACACGCGGTTAAATCAATTGGTCGTTATGGTGGTTGGAAATATTCAAGCATGCAAGAATCTGTTTTAGACGGAAAACAAGTAGCTATAGAACTATTATCACAACTGGATCAACCGATCATATCATCTTCAACCTTAGAACAAAAACCAGTTTTCAAATAAGGACTAAACTATGCTTATTGATCAAAAAATAAAAGAATACTTTGAACACAAGAAAGTTTTAGTTACAGGAGGTGCTGGATTTATAGGTTCCCATATAAGTGAAATGCTCGTTAATATTGGTGCTAAAGTAACAATTTTAGACAACCTTTCAACCGGCAACCTTGAAAATCTTGAAACTATTAAAAATAATATAACCCTTATTGAAGGCAGCATAACTGACAGGCAAGTCTGTAACACCGCGACCAAGCAACAAGATGTTATATTCCACCTAGCTGCGCTAGTAAGTGTTCCAAAGTCTATGGAAGATCCTAGTCGTTGCTTTGATGATAATATTACCGGCCTTTTCAACATACTTGAATCTGCTCGTGAAAATAAAGTAGAAAAACTAGTCTTTTCTTCTTCTTCAGCTGTTTATGGCCCTCAAGAAGAAGCATGTTTTGAAGAAATGGCACCGAACCCAATCTCTCTCTATGGCACCTCAAAATTAGTCGGTGAGCAGTTATGTAATAGCTATGCCAACTATTTTAATGTAGCTACCATATGTTTACGCTATTTTAACGTCTATGGCCCTCGCCAAAGTCCTGACGGTCCTTATGCAGGTGTTATCGCTAAATTTAAAGAACAAATGCGCAACAATAAACCAATTACTATCTTTGGTGATGGCAAACAAACACGAGACTTCATACCTGTTAACGAAGTGGTCAGAGCAAATCTCCTTCTTGCAACCTTGCCCAAAGAACACCTAAGCGGCCAACCTGTCAATATTGCCTCAAATAAGACCCTAACCCTCCTAGAGCTCTACGAACGTTTGAAAAAGGAATTCCCTGAATACAGCCAAAACATCACCTTCATGCCCGCTCGTGACGGCGATATCAAACACTCCGAAGCTGTATGTAAACGTTTTGACTCTTTGCTTCAGCTAATGATATAAGCAACTTTGCGTAATTTCGCACGTTTGATACACTATTATCAAGAAAAAATTCAATAATAAATTAAGTACCTAAGATGGTTTATGGCAAAAAAAGATTACTATGAAATTCTAGGTGTCAGTCGTGACGCTTCCGCAGATGATATTAAAAAATCTTATCGCAAGCTTGCGTTAAAGTATCACCCAGATCGCAATCCTGATAATAAAGAAGCTGAAGGCAAGTTTAAAGAAGCTGCTGCAGCATACGAAGTATTGTCCAAAGAGGATAAACGTAAAAAGTATGACCAATTCGGCCATGACGGCGTTGATGGCATGGGCGGTTTTGGCGGTGGTGGTCAAAGTGGCATGAACATGGATGATATCTTTTCCAATTTTGGCGATATCTTTGAAAACATCTTCGGCGGTGGTGGCGGAGGCGGTGGTTTTGGCGGTGGTGGACGTCATCAACAACGGCCTGCTGGTCCAACTCCACAACAAGGTCACGATCGTCATATATCCCTAGCCATAACACTTAAAGAATCATACGAAGGCTGTAAAAAAGAGGTAGGGTACTATCATCTTTACTCCTGTGAAACCTGTGACGGTTCTGGGATGAAAAAAGGCTCTACAGCAAAAACATGTCAAAAATGTCGTGGTAATGGCCAAGTCCAATACCAACAAGGCTTTTTCATGTACAGCCAGTCATGTGGTGACTGTAAGGGTGAAGGCTTCACCATCTCTGATCCATGTGTAACCTGTAGCGGTCAATCAAGAAAGCAGAAATTCGAGAAATTCTCTGTAAACATCCCTAAAGGTATCTATAATGGTGCTGAGCTCCGTATTGCTGGCAAAGGCGATGCTGGGCTATTTGGAGGTCCTCCAGGCAACCTATTTATCTCTATCAACGTTAAACAGGATAAAAAGTTCCAACGTATCGAGGATGACCTGGTTACAACAGTAACTCTAACCTATCCTCAGTTAGTTCTTGGTGGCCAACTTGAAATAGAAAACATCAATGGTGAAAAAGAAACTATTAAGGTAACTAAAGGCTGTCCTGTAGGTAATAAAATCATCGTTCCTGGTAAAGGGTTCGCCCATATCCGTGGACGTGGAAACGGTAATCTGGTAGTTATAACAGACTGTCATATCCCTAAAAAACCTTCCAAGGAAGCAAAAGAAGCTTTGAAGAAGTACGCTGATATCATCGGTAAGGAAACTGATGATAAAAAAAGCTTCTTTAAAATGTTCTTTTAGAACTTCTTAAATACTCTAAATACCTTTAATCAACAGATTAATCCAGTTTAAACTTGGACAACTTTGAGTGCGCACATGCTACGAATAGAGGCTTTTGACTCGTTAAAGTTAATGTTATATTCTATATTAAAGCTTAAAATGGGGCTTTTCATAAGTATATACAAAAACAATTAATGGAGGTTTTATGAAAAAATTATTATTTTTAACTATTAGTTTATTAGCCACTACTCAGGTTCAGCCATCTGTAGTTGGAAAATTATTCACGGACTTTCGTACAGAAATAGGTCAATCTACTGCTAAATGCGGTAAAGGCCTTTATCAAGCAACTAAAGGGTATGATTATAAACAATTAGGTATCAATGCTTTAGAAATAGCAAAGCGCAACCCTAAAAATACTACTATTACATCTCTCTATGCAGCATACGTTGGGCACATTGCACTTAAGGTGAGATCACGGAAAAAAGCTTTTGATAAGCGCCATCCTAACCACATTTATCATTTTTCTTATTGGCGAGAAGTAATTAACAAAAGTTCTATACCTGCAGTTCTCTACGGTATTGCTTACGGTTCAGCTCAAGCTGGTAAACTTATTACAAAGCATAGTAGCAAATATCAAGTAAGTGGCCCAACTGTTTTCGCTGGAGCCCTAACACTGTGGATGGTACTTCAGGAGGAAGGCAATCAAAATGTATTTAACGATTAAGTTAAATACAGCATACTCACTAATATAATTCTCCAGAAGGAAGACCATAAAGTCTTCCTTCTTTTTTAGCCAATTTTAGGCTATTTCATTCTTCCAAACCTGCCTAGATCGAACCTGATATAAGATACCCCTGAAAAACCCTCCAATACATGCTGCCAATGGGGGCTTTTGACCCGGCTGAGCTAATATTATATACTTTATTAAAGCTTGAAATGGAGCTTTTTTAGATAGATAAACAATATGATAATGGAGGTTATTATGAAGAAATTATTAAGTATATTACTTGCGGCATTGATTTTACCTGTTGTTGGTACTGAAACAGTTAATGCGGACGCTACAGATATGACTACTAAAGCTGCGTGCCAACTTGGTGCATTAGTTACAAAGGGAACAGTAAAAACTGCAAAATTTGTTGCTAAAGATCCATATGCTCGTGGTGTAGTTACCGGTTTAGCACTTTATATTCCAGTACGCTATGCAGTTAACAAGCTTAGTCCTTTAGTTAAATATTTTAGAGCAGCTAAGCGAGGAACATATAAGGTTGTAACAAACCCTGTATGTACTGCCCTTATGGCATCTGCTATTACATATAAACTTACTAGATAACAATTGCATTATTAATAACTATAAGGAAAAAATTATGAAGAAATTAATTTTAGTTGCTTTAACAATTAGTACTCTTATGTTTAGTTAAATTCATGCTGACGGTTCTTTTATAAACTGGGCAGCGAGTAATACAGTTGGACGTGTAGGTGATGCAGCCATAGGAGTCGCAAAGCTTCCTTATACTGCTATCAAATTTGCGTCAAAAAAAATGTATTGCTTAACCTGTTTTACAGCAAAAAAGCTTCTTCTCCCAACTAATTCTCGACCAATATTAAGCGGTAGAAATGCTGTAGGAGCAAGTATAGTAGCTGCACCAATTATCATTTGGGGAATTGGAACAACTACTCTCGCCCTTTTTGATCAGGATTACGACACATATAAGTCATTCCAAGTAGGTTTATTCACAGCAGCCATTCCTCTGCTAATGATTAAAGACATGATACCTTTAGCCTTTTAAATAAATAATAAAACATGTTTAAAGAAGGCGGAGTCTAAAAGCTCCGCCTTTTTTGCTGCTTGCCAAAAATCCATTACTCCATATAATCGTTGATAGATTTTCATTGATATTTTGGGAGTATTCTCGTGAAGAAATTCTTGGCTCTAATTCTCATCCTTTTTCTCTCTAGTTATGCAACAGCTCACCCATTCAATCTTGGCCATGCCCAAGCTGGAGCTCGTAGGTCGATACGGCTTATGGGATCTGTGGCAAACGTAACCAAAAACAATGCACATGAACTAGGCTCATACCTACTCAAACGCTATCATGCGCTCTCACCTGACACTAGACAAGTCATAAGCTTTTCATTGCTTATACCAGCAATATATTCGCTATTTTCTACTATAACAGCTGATGCACAATCACAATCAAAAGATAATGCTGAAATAGTCTATAGAAAAGCCGCGATTCTGCTCTCTGGCGTAGCAATTGGAATCGTTATGAAAATGGCTCTTGATAGTATCGCTGATGGTAAACTGGATGCAGTCAAATTGATGCTAAAAACTAAGGACGCTGGAGTCCGTGTTCTTGAGCCTGTAGTAGATAACCAGTAGGCTTTTGTGCTTTAAGCATAGGTGGTTTATACTTATAAATGTAAATTAATTAAGCTAATATAAAACACTCTACAAGGTGGATTTTTTATGAAAAAGTTATTATCAATTTTACTTGGCGCCTTTGTT
>PVBE011118862.1_pt1 | contig 11831 bp, 13 predicted proteins | sample 1631181 | NCBI WGS metagenome assembly PVBE01 (sample SAMN08397723, study PRJNA350692) | Marine metagenome, whole genome shotgun sequencing project. | isolation source: water | place: Pacific Ocean | collected 2012-04 | reverse complement strand
TGACGTAGGCTACCGTGCCGCCGCCGGGCCGGGCCCGGGTGCGGTTGACCAGCAGGTCCTTGCGCACCACCAGCACCCCCGGTGAGCCGGGACCGCCGGGGAACTTGTGGGGCGATATAGACATGGCATCCATGGCGGCGCGCTGGCCTTGGTCACCTGGGCCACCCAAGACATCGATGCCGATGTGGGGGGCGGCGGCGCCGTAATCCCAGAAGTTCAGCGCCCCGTGGTCGTGGAGCAGAGTGGTGATGGCATGGATATCGGAGACGATGCCGGTGACGTTGGACGCCGCAGAAAAACTGCCGATTACCAGCTCGCGGTCGCGATAGAGCGCCAACTGGCGCTCCAGGTGGCCAAGATCGATACGGCCGTCGGCGGCTTCGTCGATAGCCACCACGTTGGCGATGCTCTCGCGCCACGGCAGCTCGTTGGAATGATGTTCGTAGGGGCCGATCAGCACCACCGGACGCTGCTCCGCCGGAATGTGGCGCGACAGGTCAAAGCGGGCGTCGAGATCCGAGGGAATGCGGATGTTGAGAATGTCGATCAGCCGGTTGATGGCGCCGGTGGTGCCGGCGCCGCAGAAGATCACCGCGTAATCGTCGTCGGCGCCGATGGAGCGGCGGATGGTCTCCCGCGCCTGCTCCCGGTAATGGGTGGTCTGGAGGCCGGTGAGCGACGTCTCCGTATGGGTGTTGGCGTAATAAGGCATAACCCGGTCGCGCAGGAAGTCCTCGATGAAGACGAGCGAGCGGCCCGACGCGGTGTAGTCCGCATAAGCCAGCCGGCGGCCGCCGAAGGGGCCGTTGATCACCCGGTCGCTGCCGATGATGGAGGCGTGAATTTTTTCGACGAGGGCATCAGTGTTGATCATGGGGCTGATCATGCGGGAACCTCGGTCTGGCGATCTGGATTGCCGTGCTGGGGGTCGTCCGTACCGGCTGTCCGGCGATAGCTTACGGCGCGAGCGTGAAGATCGGTGATGATCCGACTGCCGGTGGTGACGAAGAGAAACGGCAGTAGTGCATGAACCAGGCAGACCACCGCGCCCATGGCCATGCGCAGCCCGATGGTGAAGGCCACCACGAAATGCTCGCTGTGGGTCTCGTCCACGCTCGCCGGGTGGGCGCTAAACATCCGTCGCCACATACGCTCGACTCCCAATTTTCGCTGCGCCGGCGGCCCGGTTTTTTTGGGTCCGCGACGCTCTTTTCTCCCTTGCATAGAGTATGTCAGACCGGGCGGGATGATTTTGCGATTTCTTCTAACATTTTTGTCTTTAGTAGGCCATAATACCCGTTGATTTGAATTATATCGAAAATTATTCCATGGATGATATCGATAGAAACATTCTTGCCCAGATTCAGGTCGATTCGACCATCGGGGTTGCCGACCTTGCCGAACGGGTTGGCCTATCGACCACGCCGTGCTGGCGGCGCATTCAGAACCTGGAGAAAGCAGGCGTCATCCGCGCCCGTGTGGCCCTGCTCGACGCCAAGGCGCTCAATGTCGGCGTCACGGTGTTCGTCCGCCTGCGCATCAGCCAGCATTCCTACGACTGGCTCGAAGACTTCGCGGCCAAGATCACGGCCATTGACGAGGTGGTCGAGTTCTACCGCATGTCCGGCGACGTGGACTACCTGTTGAAGATCGTGGTACCCGACATCGCCAGCTACGACGAGGTTTACAAGCGGCTCATCAAGTCGGCCGAGTTTTCCGACGTTAATTCCGCCTTCGCCATGGAAGAGATCAAATATACCACCGCCCTGCCGCTGGACTATGCGAGCTAGTCGGACAGGTCACACCACCGGCGCGCCGTAACCGAAGCTGTAGGGTACTGGCCCGGAGAACGCCACAACGTCGCCGTCGGCTAACTCACGGGCGCCGTTGACCGGGTCGCCGACCAGGCCGCCGGTGATATCGCGGCCATTGACCAGCACCAGGAAGACATCGGCCAAAACGATCCCGACGGTGCCGGCAAGTTCCCGCAGGGTGCAGCCCACGGGGATCTCCATATGGCGCGGTGCGGCGCCGCCATTGGCCACGGCGATGCTGTTGAACAAGCGCACCTCAACGCGAATCGCCGCGTCACCGCGGTTATGACCAATATCAGCCATCATAACCGCAGTGTAGCCGCAGCAATCACCGCCGGGCCTTGATCACGATCAAGCTTCCTCGAACAGCACCGTCGACAGGTAGCGCTCGGTGAACGACGGAATGATTACCACGATATTCTTGCCCGCCATGTCGGGTCGGGCCGCGACCCTGAGGGCGGCATGGACCGCGGCGCCCGACGAGATACCGCCGGTAATGGCCTCGGTGGCTGCCAGCTTGCGGGCGGTATCGAGGGCCTCGTCGTTGGTGACCAAAAGGATGTCGTCGATCAGGCCGGTGTCGAGCACGCCGGGCACGAAGCCGGCGCCGATGCCCTGGATCTTGTGTGGGCTATGCTCGCCGCCGGAAAGCACCGGGCTGTCGGCGGGCTCGACGGCGATCATCTGGACGCCCGGCTTGCGCGCCTTGAGCACCCGGCCGACGCCGGTCAGGGTGCCGCCGGTACCGATGCCCGAGACCACCGCGTCGACGCTGCCGCCCGTGTCGGCCCAGATTTCCTCGGCCGTAGTGGCTTCGTGGATGGCCGGGTTGGCCGGGTTCTCGAACTGCTGGGGAATGACCGCGCCGGGGATCGAATCGCGCAGGGCCTCGGCCTTGGCCAGGGCACCCTTGATGCCCTCGGCGGCCGGGGTAAGCCCCAGCTCGGCGCCGAGGAAGCCCATCATCTTGCGGCGCTCCACGGACATGCTGTCGGGCATGGTTAGGATCAGCCGGTAGCCTTTGGCGGCGCAGACAAAGGCTAATCCGATACCGGTGTTGCCCGAGGTCGGCTCGATGACCGTGCCGCCGGGCTTGAGCGTGCCGTCAGCCTCCATGGCCTCGATCATGGCGACGCCGATGCGGTCCTTGACGCTGGCCAGGGGATTGAAAAATTCGAGCTTGGCCAGGATGTGGCCGCCAACCCCCTCGGCCTCGCACAGCCGGTTGAGGCGCACCAGCGGCGTGCCGCCGACGGTGTCGATGATCGAGTCGTAGATCCGCCCGCGGGGGGCGGCAAGATGGCTGGCAATGGCGCTAACGTCGGTGGTCATAGTGATATCCTCCAGCAAAAATCTGTTATCGGTTTACGGCCCGCCAGCCGATGTCGCGGCGGCAGAACCCTTCGGGCCAGTCGATGGTGTCGATGGCGCCATAGGCGCGGGTCTGCGCCGCCGCAATGGTCGATGCGGTGGCGGTAACCCCAAGCACCCGGCCGCCTGCGGCGGTGATGTTATCGCCATCCTGTTTGGTTCCGGCATGAAAGATGGTGATGTCGTCCAGGGCCCCGGCGCCATTGAGGCCGCCGATCACCGAGCCCTTGTCATAGGCGCCGGGGTAGCCGTTGGTCGCCATAACGACGCAGAGCGCCGCGTCGTCGCGCCAGCGCAGATGAAATTTGTCGAGCACGCCGTCGGCCGTGGCGACCAGCGCGGGCAACAGGTCCGACATCATTCGGGGCAGCATAACCTGGGTCTCGGGATCGCCGAACCGGGCGTTGTATTCGATGACCTTGGGGCCGTCGTCGGTCAGCATCAGGCCACAATAGAGCACGCCCTTGAAGGGGCAGCCCTCAGCGGCCATGGCGGCCACGGTCGGCTCGATAATACGGTTCATGATCTCAGCAGCCATGGCCTCGTCGACCGCCGGGGTCGGCGAATAGGCGCCCATGCCGCCGGTGTTGGGGCCGGTGTCGCCGTCGCCCACCGCCTTGTGGTCCTGGGCGGCGGCGAGCGGTAGGCAATTCACGCCATCGACCAGGGCGTGGAAACTGGCTTCCTGGCCCATGAGCTTTTCCTCGATAACCCATTGCGCCGCCGCGTTACCAAGTTCGGCGCCCAGGTCGTCAATCGCGGCCAGGGCCTCGCCCAGGGTCTCGGCCACCACCACACCCTTGCCGGCGGCGAGCCCGTCGGCCTTAATGACGATGGGCGCGCCCTGGTCGCGGATATAAGCCTTGGCGGCGTCGTTGTCGGTGAAGCGGCCATAGGCGCCGCTGGGAATGCCGTACTTGGCGCAAAGGTCCTTGGTGAAGCCCTTGGAGCCCTCGATGACGGCGGCGGCGGCGTTGGGCCCGAAGGCCTTGATGCCAGCGGCGTCGAGCCGATCAATCAGGCCAGCGACCAAAGGCGCTTCGGGGCCAACTACCACGAAGTCGATGGCGCGTTCGCCACAGAGCGCAATAAGGCTGTCGAAGTCATCGACCGCCACGGGAACACATTCGGCGTCTTGGGCAATGCCGGCGTTGCCCGGCGCGCAGAGTAGCTCATCGCACAACGGCGACGCCGCGATCGCCCAGCACAGGGCATGCTCACGCCCGCCCAACCCGACCACCAAAACCTTCATCAAATCCCCCTGAAATTCATAGCCCGGCTTTGCCTCGGGTCCACCCTCTTGTATCATAGGCCGCAGCCATGACAGATCAAACCACCGATACCACGGGCAACATTCCGGAATACACGGTCAGCGAATTATCCCTGGCGGTGAAGCGCTCCGTCGAAGGATCGTTCCAGCGGGTCCGGGTACGCGGTGAGGTGTCGCGCTTGGCCCAGCCGCGCTCGGGCCATCTTTATTTCCGCCTCAAGGACGAGAACGCGGTGATCGAGGCGGTATGCTGGCGCGGTGTCGCCGCCGGCCTGCGTTACCCCCCCGAAGACGGCCTCGAAATTATCTGTAGCGGCCGGCTGACCACCTATCCGGGGCGCTCGCAATACCAGATCATCGTCGATCACGTGGAGCCGGCCGGCGAAGGCGCTTTGCTCAAGCTGCTCGAGGATCGACGCAAGGCCCTGGCCGCCGAGGGCCTGTTCGACGACGACCGCAAGCGGCCCCTACCCTACCTGCCCGAGGTCATCGGCGTGGTCACCTCGCCGACCGGGGCGGTGATCCGCGATATCCTGCACCGCCTCGCCGACCGCTTCCCGCGCCACGTACTGCTGTGGCCGGTGGCGGTCCAGGGGGAGGAGGCGGCGGCCGAGATTGCCCACGCCATCGCCGGCTTCAACGCCATCGAGCCCGGTGGGCCGGTACCGCGCCCGGACATCATGATCATCGCCCGGGGCGGCGGCAGCCTGGAGGACCTGTGGGCCTTCAACGAAGAGATCGTGGTGCGGGCGTCGGCGGCCAGCCAAATCCCCTTGATCTCGGCGGTGGGTCACGAGACCGATACCACCCTGATTGATTTCGCCTCGGACCTGCGCGCCCCGACGCCGACGGCGGCAGCCGAAATCGCCGTGCCGGTACGGGCCGAACTGGCCGCCCGTGTGCTGGAACTGGGCGGCCGCCTGGTCGGCGCCACGGGGCGCACCATGGAGAACCGCCGGGGCGAGTTGCGCGGTCTCGCCCGGGGTCTGCCAGCCGATCCCAATCGCCTGTTGGAGGGCGCCATCCAACGCCTCGACAATGCCTCGGAGCGCATGACCGGGGCGTTGCGCCTGTGGGTCGAGCGCAAACGCGCCGCCATGCCCGACTTGCGCCCCGGCCCCCTGCGCGCCGACATCGCCCGGCGCCGCGCCGCCTTCGCCGAGTTGCCGCCACGCCTGATGCGGGCCCTGGACCGGGGTATCGGCGACGCCCGGCACCGGCTCGAGGCCCAGGCCCGGTTACTCGACGGCTTCGGCTATCAGCAGGTACTGTAACGGGGCTTCGCCCTGGTCCGCGACGCCAATGGCGCGCCGGTAGTCTCGGCGGCCATGGCCATGCCAGGCAAGGGAGTCGAGTTGACTTTTCACGACGGCGCCAGCCACGCCACCATCGACGGCGTACCGGCCGCCAAGCCGCGCCCGCGCAAATCCAAACCCAAAGCGCCCGACGGCACCGACCAGGGCGATCTGTTTTGAAGGCTCTCGTTCTCGGCCTGATTGTCTTGTTGTTCAGTGGAGCCCCCGGAGCCCAGGAGCTTCGCCTCGAGGGACGGCTAATCCAGGGCGGACTGATCCAAGGCGTCACCGAACCCGACGCCGAGGTGCTGTTCGAAGGACGTACGATCCGGGTCTCCGACGCCGGCCAGTTTCTCATTGGCTTTGGCCGCGACGAAACAGGTCCATTTGAGCTTGAAGTACGACATCCGAACGGCGTCATCACCCGGCGCAGCCTGGCCATCGAGGCTCGCGAGTACGACATCCAGCGCATCGACGGGCTGCCCCAGAACATGGTCAGCCCCGACCCCGAGACCCTCGATCGCATCCAGCGCGAGGGCGCGGTGATCGCCGCCGCCCGCGCCCGAGACAGCGCCGAGCCACGGTTCGCCGGTGGTTTCGTGTGGCCGGCCATCGGCCCGATCAGTGGCGTCTACGGCAGCCAGCGTATCCTCAACGGCGAACCCAAGCGCCCTCATTTCGGCGTCGACGTCGCCGGCCCGGTGGGCACGCCGGTGACGGCCCCGGCGGTTGGCATCGTCGTCCTCGCCGAGGACGACCTCTACTACACCGGCGGCACGGTCATGCTCGACCACGGCCACGGCCTGACCTCCATATTCCTGCATATGAGCGAGGTCACCGTCCGTCTCGACCAACGGGTCGCCCAGGGCGACCTGATCGGCCGCATCGGCGCCAGCGGCCGGGTCACCGGGCCCCATCTCGACTGGCGCATGAACCTGTTCAAAACCCGCCTCGACCCACAACTGCTGGTCGGACCGATGCCGTCGGGACAATGACAGAGAGACTACTTCCGCGGCTCGCCCGACAACGGGTCGAAGGAGAGTAGCCTGCCATCGACGGTCTCGACCTCGAAGGCGTAGTCGTTGCCGGCGATCCAGCGAAATCCGACAATCCGGCGGATCACCTGATAGTGGGAACTCGACATTTCCACATTGGCGGGCTCGCCGACGATGTCGAGGGTGGAGTAGCGCGCCAGTTCCCGGCCCTTGGAGTGGAAGGCAAAGGCGAGATGATCACCGCTCGCCTGATGGCCCCGCGCCCAAGGACCGAACCGAACCAGAGCGATGCCCATGTCGCCGTTACGCGACATGTTGCATCGAAGATGGATTTGACCGCTGAACCACGGGTAGACGGCGGCCAGTTCATCCTCGCCGGATGTAACGCGGTATACCCGAGTGATACCCCTGTCCCATAGTGGTCTCGCCGGGTACTGATATGGCATAGCACTGACCGTACGCCCCGGCGGCAACGTGGGTCCGGTTGGCGGCTTCGTCGTCGGCGCCGGCAGGCGCGACGACCGCAAAGCAGATAGCCACTGACAGTATCCCGTATCTAACTTTCATCGGGCCAGCGGCGGTGGAGCCAGAGCCATTGTTCCGGGCGCTCGCGGATCCAGTCCTCGAACAGGGCGTTGATGCGAGCCATGGTTTCGGCCACGTCGGCTTCGTGGTCGCCGCTGGCGGGAAGGTCGAGGGGCGGATAGACCGTGAGGCGGAAGCGCGCGCCGCCGAGCCGTTCGACCCTTGTCGGCACCACCGGACATTCAAACTTAAGCGCCAGTTGAGCCAGGGCCGGAGCGGTCATGGCGTCGCGGCCGAACAGCGGTACCGGAATGCCGTCGTTCTGTTTCTGGTCGGCGACGATGGCCAGATGCTCACCGCGGCGCAGCGCCTGGATGAGTTTCCTGGCGCCCGGCGTTCCCTTTGGCACGTGGGCGCCGCCGAGGGGGGCGCGCAACCGCCGCAGGATGGGCTCGACCAGGGGGTTGTTGGCGGCCCGATAGATTTGGGTCAGGGCCAGGTCCTTCTGGCTGGCGGCAAGCGGGGTGATTTCCCAGTTGCCCAGGTGAGCGGCGACGAAGATGCCGCCAATACCGTCGTCGCGCAGTTGCTCAATGATCTCGGTCCCGATCATCTCAACCCGGCCGTCGCTACCGTAAACCTGGATGTCACCAAGATGGGCGTATTCGGCGGCGACCCGGCCCAGATTGTCCCACATGGCGCGGACGATAGCGGTGATCTCGTCGCCGGACTTCTCGGGAAACGCCCGCGCAAGATTGCCCCGCGCCACAGTGCTGACCGACAGCCATGAGCCGAAAGTTCGGCCCAGCCAGCCCCCCAGAGCCGAGGCGCGGTCGAGGGACAGGGCGCCGAACACGGCCAGGGCGAGACGCAGGCCCATGGCTTCAAACCAATGGCCAGGCGACGTCATAAGCCTTCCAACAGATCGTCGAGCACCGCCGGGTTGGCCCAGGCCAGACGAACCCGCAGCACATCGACCATGGGCTTCGCTTCCGCGGGCAGGCGTACGTGATCTTTGGCGGTGGTTACCGGCACGGCATGGAGGCGGCTGGCCTGCTCCACTAGGGTCATAACTTCGTCAGCGTCATAGGGATGATGGTCGTCGAAGCCTTTGCTCTCCACCACCTCACAGCCCATGGCTTTGAGGGTTGCCGTCAACTTTTCGGGCCGGGCGATGCCGGCAAAGGCCAGCACCCGCTTGCCGGCGAGGGCGGCGCAATCGGGTTCAGGTTCAAGGGCGGCATGAAGCACAGCGACGCCATGGGGCGCCAGGTATTGCTCCCACTCGACGCCGCCGCCCATGACCACCACCGCCTGGGCCCGGCGCAAACCGGCGGCAACACCCTCGCGCAACGGTCCCGCCGGCATCACCCGGCCGTTGCCGAAACCGTAATCGCCATCGATCACCACCACGGACAAATCCTTGGCCAGGGACGGGTTCTGAAAACCGTCATCCATGATGACCACGTCGGCGCCGGCTTCAACCGCCGCCTCGGCCCCGGCGACGCGGTCAGCGGCAACCCAGGTCGGCGCCCGGGCCGCGAGTAGCAACGCCTCGTCGCCGATCTCAACCGCATCGTGGCGCCGATCATCGACCCGCAACGGACCCGACGCCCGGCCGCCATAGCCCCGGGTGAGGAAATGCACCGCCCGCCCCTGGGCCATGAACTCATCGCCAAGGGCCAAAGCCACCGGCGTCTTACCCGCGCCGCCGGCAACCAAATTACCGACGCAGATTACCGGCCGGCCAACCCGGTGGGGCCGTACCACGGTGCGGCGCACCACGCCAACGCCGTCAAAGCACCAGGACAGCGGCGTCAGCAGGGCCGGCACCAGACCGCCGCGACGCCAGAATTCCGGCGCCCGCATCACAGTCCGTCCACCAACGGCGCGATGGCCGCTTCAACCTCGTCGAGCACGGCGGCTTCAGCCTCGGCGATTCGCCGCGCCGCCCCCGCCAACCGCGCGCGTTCGTACGAATCGCTGAGCAGCTTGCCGACAACTTCGGCAAGGTCGGCACCATCCTCGACCTGCCTGGCGGCGGCGACCTTGGCGAAAGCGGTCGTGAAGTCGGCGAAGTTGGCCATGTGGGGACCATAGACCACGGCGCAGCCGAGTCGCGCCGGCTCGAGGGGGTTTTGGCCGCCATGAGAGACCAGAGAGCCGCCGACGAAAGCCACTTCGGCAAGGCGATAGAACAGCCCGAGTTCACCCATGGTGTCGGCCACATAAACCTCGGTATCCGTACCAATGGTCACTTTCGCCGCGCGCCGGGCCACCGCCAGTCCTTTCGCCCGCAAGCTCTGGGCGATGGCCTCGCCCCGGCTGGCATGGCGCGGCACGATAATCGTCAGCAAGCGCCGATGAGTCGCAGCCAGGGTCTGGTGAACGCTCGCCGCCACTGCCTCCTCGCCGTCGTGAGTGCTGGCCGCCAGCCATAGAGGCCGGTCACCGACCGCCGCGCGCAGTTTCTCCAGCTCCGCCTCGTGAACGGGCAGCGGCGCCGCCGCCGACTTGAGGTTGCCGATGGCACGGACGTCGTCGGCGCCAAGCACCCGCAAGCGCTCGGCATCACGTTCGCTTTGGGCCAGGCACAGGGCGAAGCCGGCGAGCAGACGGTGGATCAGCCCGCCGAAGCGGCGCCAACGACGAAACGAGCGGTCCGACATGCGGCCATTGACCAGCACCATGGGGATACCGCGCGCCTGGGTGTCGGCGATCAGATTGGGCCAGAACTCGGACTCGGTCCACAACGCTAGATCGGGCCGCCAATGGTCGAGAAAGCGAGCCACGGCGGCGGGCCGGTCGATGGGTACATACTGGTGTATGGCACGGTCGGGGAGACGCTCGGCCATGAGCCGGGCCGAGGTTACCGTGCCGGTGGTGACCAGCACATGGCGGTCCGAGTGTCGCTCCAGCAGACGCTCGACCAAGGGCAGAGCCGACAGGGATTCGCCGACGCTGGCGGCATGGACCCACATCAGGGTGCCGGTCGGGCGCTCGACACTCGCATAACCCAGCCGTTCGGGAAAATGCATGGGGTCTTCTTTGCCGGCGGCGCGGCGGCGCCCGAGATAGAGCCCGATGAGCGGCCCGGCGATAATCGTCACCATGCGGTAGAAGGCGAACATCATGGGGCGGGATCTCCGGGCTCGACGGTTTCCTGGCCCATGAGCCAGTCAGCCTCGTTGGTCACCTCATTGAGACGCTGCTCCAGGGTTTGCCGGACAGCGGCCAGGGTGGCCTCGTCGGCGTCACGCGGCACGGTCAGAGGCGTTCCCCAGACATAGACCCCGCGACCGAACGGCCAGGGCACGACAAAGCGGTCCCAACTACCGAGCAGGCGCCGCGGCGAGGCGCTGTAGGCGAGCGGCAAAATAGCCGCCCCGGACAGCCGGGCAATATCGACCACACCGCCAGCGGCGCGCATACGCGGGCCGCGCGGACCATCGGGGGTGATGCCGACGCAGTCACCGGCCTTGAGGGCGCGCAACAGGGCGCGCAGCGCCGCGGTGCCGCCGCCATGGGTCGAACCGGCCACCGTGCCGAAACCGAAATGGGCAATGGTGCGGGCGATGAACTGGCCGTCGGGATGTTCGGAAATCAGCATGTGGGTCGGCCGGTGATGACCCCAGCAATAGGGTAGCATGAGCAGCCGGCCATGCCAGAACGCCAGGATAAAAGGCTCGTCCCGGTCCCAGTAGGCTTGCGGAATTTCTCCGTGAACCGCGTGCCAGCGGCCCGTGCCCTGAACCAAGCGGATATAGCCCGCCGCCAGCCAACAAAGGAGGTCACGGACGACCGGGTTCCGCGACAGGCGTTTGTGAAATTTCAAACTATCTAAGCCCGGGCGCGCGCCACCTCGGCGCCTTTCGATTTATTGGGCGCATCATCCGTCGTGTCATCGGCGAACTGCATCAAATAGACCTGGGCGTAGGCGCCGTTCTGAGCCAGCAGTTCCGGGTGGCTGCCGTGCTCGACAACCCGCCCGTCCTCGATGAAATAGATCACGTCGGCGTCGGTCACCGTCGACAGGCGATGGGCGATAACCAGGGTGGTACGGCTCTTCATGAGGCTGGCCAGGGCTTCGCGCACCAGCCGTTCGGATTCCGAATCAAGCGACGAAGTAGCCTCGTCGAGCAGCAGGATCGGCGCGTTCTTGAGCATGGCCCGGGCGATGGCGATGCGTTGGCGTTGACCGCCGGAAAGCTTGACCCCGTGTTCGCCGACCACGGTGTCGTAACCGTCGGGCATATCGCTGATGAAGTCGTGAGCCGCCGCCGACACCGCAGCCGCGCGTACCTCATCGTCGCTGGCGTCCTGGCGACCGTAGGCGATGTTGTTGCGCACGCTGTCGTTAAACAAGCTGACTTCCTGGCTGACCAGGGCCAAGGAAGCGCGCAGGCTGGCCAGGGTAACGTGGCGCACATCGTCGCCATCAATGCAGAGTGCGCCGGAGCCAATGTCGTAGAACCGGGGGATCAGGTTGAGAATGGTCGACTTGCCGGCGCCCGATGGCCCGACCAGGGCCGCCGTCTTGCCCGCCGGCACGGTGAGGGTG
>PVBE011541246.1_pt1 | contig 11832 bp, 9 predicted proteins | sample 1631181 | NCBI WGS metagenome assembly PVBE01 (sample SAMN08397723, study PRJNA350692) | Marine metagenome, whole genome shotgun sequencing project. | isolation source: water | place: Pacific Ocean | collected 2012-04 | reverse complement strand
TGGGATCGGGACCCTGCCCGGCACCCATAACTGGGAAAATGCCTGTGCGGCATACGCCGCCGCCCGCAGCGCCGGGCTGGAGCCAGATGAAATCAGCCGGGGCCTGAAAACCTATCCGGGCCTGGCTCACCGCCAGGAACTGGTCACCCGACGGGACGGCATTTCCTTCGTCAATGACAGCAAGGCGACCAACGCGGATGCAGCGGTTCGCGCCTTGGGTTGCTACAACGCAATCTATTGGATCGCCGGTGGGCTGCCCAAACTGGGCGGCTATCAGTCTCTCGAACCTTATTTTCCCAATATCCGCCATGCCTTTTTGATCGGCGAGGCGGAGGCTGAATTATCCGATCTGCTGGGCGGCCGGGTGCCGAACACCCAATGCGGCGATCTGGCAACCGCCTTTGCCCAGGCCGTGAACCAGGCAAAAAGCGACGGGCCCGGGGAAGACAGGGTCGTTTTGCTATCACCTGCCTGTGCTTCCCTTGATCAGTTCCCCAATTTCGAGGCGCGGGGTAATGCCTTCCGCAAACTGGTGGAGGCGCTTACATGACCGCCTTTACCCGCACGGATCACAGCCTGTTGGGCCTTTGGTGGTGGACGGTGGACCGTTGGACGGTGGCCGCCCTGGTCACCATCATCAGTATGGGCGTCATCCTGGCCATGGCCGCCAGCCCGCCGGTGGCTGAACGGCTGGGGCTGGATCATTTTTATTTCGTGCGCCGTCAATTCGCCTTCCTGCCGATCGTCCTGACCGTGATGTTCGCCGTTTCCTTCCTAGACCGGGAAGGTGTGCGGGCCCTGGCGCTGCTTTGCTTCGTGGGCGCGCTTGCAATGTTGGGCCTGACCCTGGTGGCCGGCACGGAAATCAAGGGTGCCACCCGCTGGGTGTCCATATTCGGCATGTCCTTGCAGCCTTCCGAATTCGTCAAACCCGGTTTCGCCGTGGTGACCGCCTGGATATTCGCGGCCTGGCGCTCAAGAGATGGCTATCCCGGCCATTGGATCGCCATCGGACTTTATTTGTGCGTCGCCGCACTTTTGTTGGCACAGCCGGATTTCGGCATGACCATCCTGGTTTCAGTGGTCTGGGGCGTGCAGTTTTTCCTGGCCGGCCTGCCCATGGTGCTGGTCTGCCTGATCGCGCTTTTCTTCCTGGGTGGCGGGATCGGGGCCTATTTCACCCTGGGTCACGTACATGAAAGAATAAACCGCTTCTTCGATCCGGCGGGCAGCGAGGCCTATCAGGTGATGCGCTCCCTGGAAGCCTTCCACAACGGCGGGGTTTTCGGCGTTGGGCCGGGAGAAGGCCAGGTCAAAACCGTACTTCCCGACGCCCATGCCGATTTTGTGTTTGCCGTGGCGGGCGAGGAATTCGGCCTGGTGACCACCTTGCTCATCGTCGGATTGTTCGCCTTCGTCGTGTTGCGCGGCCTGGCCCATGCGCTGAGTGAGCGCGACCTGTTCGTCCAGTTGGCGGTGGCCGGCCTGCTTGTGCAATTCGGCCTGCAGGCGATCATCAACATGGCCTCGACCACCAATCTCATGCCCACCAAGGGCATCACCTTGCCGTTTATTTCCTATGGCGGCTCTTCCATGGTCGCCTTGGCCCTTGGCATGGGCATGGTCCTGGCCCTTACCCGCCAACGTCATGAACGGGAGTTGCCGTCATGAGCGGGGTGAAACGCAATGGCGGCGCCCTCGTGGTGCTGGCCACCGGCGGGACCGGCGGGCACGTATTCCCGGCCGAGGCTTTGGCCAATGATCTGGGCGGCCGGGGTCACGAATTGGCCTTGATCACCGACCGCCGGGGCGGCGATTTTTCAGGCCGGCTGGGAGAGATCAAAACCTACCGGGTGCGCGCCGCCGGGATGGCCGGAAAAGGCATCGCCGGCGGCATCACCAGTCTGGGAGAGCTGGGTTGGGGCTTTATGCAGGCCGCAGGCCTGCTCCGCCGGCTCAAGCCCTCCGTGGTGGTCGGCTTTGGCGGATATGCCTCGGTGCCCACCATGCTGGCGGCATCCATCGGCGGGTTGAAGACCGTGATCCATGAACAAAACGCCGTACTGGGCCGGGCCAACCGGTTGCTGGCAAAACGTACCCAGGCCATCGCCACTTCTTTCGAGCGGGTCCAGGCCCTGCCCACCGAGGCCGCCGGCAAGCTGATCCATACAGGCATGCCCGTGCGCCCGGCTATCACCGCCTTAAGCGGCGCCCCCTACCCGCAAATCGAGGGGGCGGAGAAATTACGCATTCTGGTGTTGGGCGGCTCGCAAGGGGCCAGCATCTTCAGCCAGGTGCTGCCCGGCGCCATGGGGCTGCTGGATGAAGGATTGCGCCAAAAAATATCGATCACCCAGCAATGCAGGTCGGAAGATCTGGCCCCCGCCCTGAAAGCCTATGGCGATTTGGAAATGAGCGTCGAACTGTCGCAGTTTTATGACGATATTCCGGACCGCATGGCGGCGGCTCATCTTGTAATCAGCCGTTCGGGGGCCTCCAGCATGGCCGAGATCACCGCCATCGGCCGCCCGGCAATTTTCGTCCCCTACCCCCATGCCGTCGATGATCATCAAAGCGCCAACGCCCAGGCCATCGACGCGGCAGGCGGTGGCTGGCTTCATCCCCAGGACAGTTTTACGGCAAAGGCCCTGGCCGGGCGCCTCACTTCGCTGTTTTCCATGCCCTCGATCCTGGCCAGTGCCGCCCGCGCCGCCGGCGCCGTCGGGCGCCCCGATGCAGCGGCGCGCCTGGCCGATATGATCGCGGAAATGCTGCCCACCAAAGGCAATGGCGATGAGCATATTCAAAGGGAGGCAGCATGAGAGCGCTTCCCCTTGATCTCGGCACCATCCATTTCGTCGGTATCGGCGGCATCGGCATGAGCGGCATTGCCGAAATCCTGCACAGCCAGGGCTATTCGGTGCAGGGCAGCGACGTGACCGGCGGGGCCAATGTGAAACGCCTGCGTGCCCTGGGCATCCCCATCGAGCTGGGCCACGCGGCGGCCAACCTTGGATCATCTGGCGTGGTGGTTATTTCGTCTGCCATCAAACCCGACAATCCGGAAGTGGAAGCCGCCAGGCGCCTTCTTTTGCCGGTGGTCAGGCGGGCCGAAATGCTGGGCGAATTAATGCGCCTTAAATGGTCCATTGCCATTGGCGGAACCCATGGCAAGACCACCACCACATCGCTGATCGCCGCTGTGCTGGACGGGGCGGGTCTGGATCCGACTGTGATAAATGGCGGCATCATCAATGCCTGGGGGTCCAATGCGCGCCTGGGCGAGGGCGACTGGATGGTGGTGGAGGCCGACGAATCCGACGGAAGCTTCGTCAAGCTGCCGGCGGCAATCACCGTGGTGACCAATATCGACGCCGAACATATGGATCATTACGGCGATATGGATGCCCTGCGCCGGGCCTTCGACACCTTCGTCGAAAACATCCCCTTTTATGGCTTTGCTGCTTTGTGTATCGACAGCGCCGAGGTCCAGGCCATGATCCCCCGGGTGTCGGACCGCAAGGTGGTCACCTATGGCCATTCGCCCCAGGCCGATACCCGCGTGACGCGGCTGGGTCAGGACCGGGAAGGTTCCATCTTCGATGTGCTGATTTCGGACCGCCAAGCTGGCGAGAGCCGCACCATCGACGCACTCCGCCTGCCCATGCACGGCGCCCATAATGTGGAAAACGCCCTGGCCGCCATCACCGTCGCCATGCAGATGAATATCGATACGGATGCGATCCGTGCTGCCCTGGCCGGTTTCAGTGGCGTCAAGCGCCGCTTTACGTGCACCGGCGAAGCTGCGGGCATCACGGTGATCGATGATTACGGCCATCATCCGGTTGAAATCGTCGCCGTCCTGGCCGCCGCCCGCCAGGCGGCGGAGGGACGGGTCATCGCCGTTGTCCAGCCCCACCGTTATTCCCGCCTGGCGCATTTGTTCGAGGATTTCTGCACCTGTTTCAATGACGCCGACGAGGTGCTGGTCGCCGATGTCTTCGCCGCCGGTGAAGAGCCTCTGGAAGGCTTCGACCGCCAGGCCCTGGTGGACGGGTTGCTGGCCCGGGGGCATAGGCGTGTGACGCCGCTTATGAAATCCGACGAATTAGCCGGCATGATCGCCGAACTGGCCGGGCCCGGTGACATGGTCGTCTGCCTAGGGGCGGGCTCGATCACCAATTGGGCCAACGCCCTTCCCGCTCAATTGGCGGAACTCATGGGTGGTGAGTTGGATGCGGGACAAACGGAGGCACGGGCATGATGGCCGCCGAAAGAGGTTCCGCCACCCTGCTCGAGCGCCTGCCCCAGGTGCTGGGCACCTACGAGGAAGGCGCGGATTTGTCCAAGCTGACCTGGTTCCGGGTGGGCGGACCTGCAGAAGTCCTCTACCGCCCGGCCCATCCCGATGATCTGGCTACTTTCCTCGGAAACCTGCCCGGCGATATTCCGCTCACCGTTGTGGGCATAGGATCCAATCTTTTGATCCGGGATGGGGGCGTGCCGGGCGTGGTCATCCGCCTGGGTGACGGCTTCAGCGAAATATCCATCAGCGGTGATCAGGTGACGGCAGGTGCCGCCGCATCGGGCCTCAAGCTGGCCAATAGGGCCCGCGACGAGGGACTGACCGGGCTTGAATTCCTCTCGGGCATTCCGGGCTCCATCGGTGGCGCCCTGGCCGGGAATGCGGGGGCTTTCGGCTCTGAAATCAGCGATGTGTTTAATTCTGCCCAGGCCCTCGGCCGGAAGGGCAAATTGCGGCGTTTGGACAAACCCGCCATGGATTTTTCCTACCGCCATTCGGGCGCGCCGGCGGATCTCATTTTTACCGATGCTATATTAAACGCCCGTCCCGGCGAGCGGGTCCAGATCGCCCACCGCATGGCCGAAATTCAGGCGGAACGGACCGCCACTCAGCCCCGTCACGCGCCGACCGGCGGCTCCACCTTCGTCAATCCGCCGGGCGCCAAGGCCTGGGAGCTGATCGATCAGGCCGGATGCCGGGAATTAACCAGGGGCGGCGCCCGGGTCTCGGAAAAGCACACCAATTTCATGATCAATACGGGCAACGCCACGGCCGCCGATCTGGAAGGGCTGGGCGAGGAAATCCGCCGCCGGGTCATGGAAAAGAGCGGTATAAAATTAGATTGGGAAATCAAACGTATCGGCCAGAACACCACACCCGGCCCCAGGGAGGTGGAGAAATGAGCCGGCTTGTCGGGGTCCTCATGGGCGGCTGGTCCGTCGAGCGCGAAATATCACTGATCAGCGGCGCCGCCGTCAGCCGCGCCTTGAGGAATGCCGGCTATCAGGTGACCAGTATTGACGTCAAACGGGATGCGGGCGCCCTGTTGGGCCGCCTCTTCCCCCGGCCCGACGCCGTATTCAATGCACTCCATGGCCGCTTTGGCGAGGATGGCTGCATTCAGGGGCTGCTGAACATCTTGGAGATTCCCTACACCCATTCAGGTCTGCTGGCCTCCAGCCTGGCCATGGACAAGCCCATGGCCAAACGCATCCTGGGTGCCGCCGGCATCCCCGTGGCCCCCCATGAAATCTTAGGCCGCGATCAGCTTTTGGCGAGCGAGGTGATGGATCCGCCCTTCGTCATCAAACCACTCAACGAAGGATCCAGCGTCGGCGTCCATATCGTCTTTGACAAGGATGATCTGGCCGAGATCGCCGAAAAATGGCGCTTCGGCAGCCAGGTGATGGCCGAGCAGTTCATCGCCGGGCGAGAACTGACCGTGGCGGTGATGGGCGGCAAGCCGTTGGGCGTTACGGAAATAACCACGGACCGGCTGTTCTACGATTACGAAGCCAAATACGCGACCAAGGGTTCGGCCCACGAACTGCCCGCGCCCGTACCCCAGGGCGTCTATCAGGATGCCATGGATATCGCCGTCCTGGCCCATAACACTCTGGGATGCAGAGGCATTTCCCGTGCCGATCTCCGCTATGACGGGGAAAAGATATTCATCCTGGAAGTCAACACCCAACCGGGCATGACGCCTACATCCCTGGTCCCTGAACAGGCTGCGCACGCCAATATTTCCTTTGAAAATCTGGTCACCTGGCTGGTGGAGAACGCAACATGCGATGGATAGGAAAAAAACGGCCCTCCGATGCGGACCCCAAATCCGCCCCCCAGGGCCCCAAACGGCCCCGGGTCAAACCCCTGTGGCGGCGCCCGGCGGCCATTGCCGGCGGTGCAGCATTGCTTATCGCCCTTAGCGGCGCCGGCGGCTGGTGGGTATGGCAGGACGGCCTGATCGGGCGCACCACCGAGACCGCCAAATGGGCGATGATCGCAGGTGCCGCCAGGGCCGGGTTCGCGGTCGATCAGATCCTGGTGGATGGGCGCCACGAAACCAGCCCCGCCCACCTGTTGGAAGCCCTTCGGCTGAAGCGCGGCGCGCCCATCCTGGCCTTTGATCCGCAAGCCGCCAAACGGCGCCTGGAAGCCCTCCCCTGGGTCCGTTCGGCCCTGGTCGAGCGCCAATTGCCCGACAGCGTTCGCCTGCGCCTGATCGAGCGCCGGCCCCTAGCCCTGTGGCAGCGCAAGGGGAAATTCTCCCTGATCGATACGGAAGGCAAGGTGGTGCCCGGCCAATCCATCGGCAGATTCCGCAAGCTTCTGGTGGTTGTCGGCGAGGATGCGCCGGGCCATGCGGCCGACCTTTTGAACATGCTGGCCAGCCACCCGGATTTGGCCAGGCGGGTGCGGGCTGCGGTGCGGGTCGGCGGGCGGCGCTGGAACCTGCATTTGACCAACCGCATCAAGATACGCCTGCCCGAGCAGGACCCGGCCGCCGCCTGGAGCCATCTGGCCCAGCTTCAGGAACGCCACAAACTGTTGGAGAAGGATGTTATCGCCGTCGATTTGCGTCTGCCGGACCGGGTGGTGGTTCGCCCGTCAAAAAAACAAGAAAGTCCGGCGGGCGAAGCTGAACAGGACACCTGAGGAGCGGAAACCCTAAAATGCAACTAAAAAATAACCATCGCCCACCACGCAGCGGGTTAATCGCGGCCCTCGATCTGGGGACCTCGAAAATCACCTGCTTCATTGCCAGGCCATTGGTGAATAACGCCGCCGAGGTGATCGGTATCGGCCATCAGATCGCGCGCGGCACCCAGGGCGGTAACATCGCCGAAATGGATGCGGTGGAGGCTTCGGCCCTCACCGTCGTCGCCGATGCCGAGAAAATGGCTGGCGAGAATGTGGAAGAGGTGGTCGTCTCCATGGCCGGCGGCGTGCCCATGTCCAAGCTCATTTCATTTGATTTCTCCATCGAGGGGCACGAGATCGGGGACGCCGATCTGGGCCGGGCGCTCAATCCCGATTGGCTCTATGCCAATGATGACGAGGACCGCCAGGTTATCCACACCATCCCCATCGCCTATTCGGTGGACGAGAATACCGCCATCCGGGACCCGCGCGGCATGTACGGCGAAAAGCTGGGCGTCAACATGCATGTGGTGAGCGTGGCCAAGGGCGCCGAGCGCAATTTGCGGGCCTGCATCAGCCGCTGCCGCCTGGGCATCGAGTCCCGCGCCGTTGCGCCTTATGCGTCCGGTCTGGCCTGTCTGGTCGAGGACGAAAAGAAGCTGGGCGCCGTGGTCATCGATATGGGTGGCGGAACGACCACCCTGGCCGTCTTCGTCGATGGCGCCGTGGTGCATACCGATTGCATCCCCCTTGGCGGCGATCATGTGACCAACGATATAGCCAGGGGCCTTTCCGCCCCCCTCAGCTTCGCCGAAAGAAGCAAGGCGCTTTACGGCAGCGCCATCCCTTCGCCGTCGGACGATCAGGAAATCCTTACCGTTCCCCTGGTCGGCGAAGCGGAACAGGCCGAAGCCAACCGCATACCCCGCTCCATGCTGATCGGCATCATCCGTCCGCGCATAGAGGAAATTTTCGAGATCGTGCGGGCCCGCCTGGAAGCCACCGGCTTTGACCGCATCGCCGGGCGCCGGGTGGTGCTCACCGGCGGCGCCAGCCAGTTGACCGGTGTGCGTGAACTGGCATCGGACATGCTTGATAAACAGATTCGCCTGGGCCGCCCCCTTAGTAATTTGACCGGGAGTCCGGGAAGCCTGCGGGGCCTGCCGGAAGCCGCCAGCGGGCCGGCCTTCGCCACCTGCGCCGGTCTTGTGCATTTCACCCTGCAAAGCCGGGCCGAAGCAGCCCTCGCCATGCCCGCCCGCAAACAAGGTTCAAATGGGTATTTCAACCGTTTTGGAAACTGGGTTCGAAAAAATGTTTTGCCATCACCATCCCCCCTGCACGGGGGATAAGCCATGCACCTCGACACCGAGGAGCGTAAACCACTCGTGCGCCGGAGAAGCCGGCGGATTTCGCGGGTACGTCCTGACTGGGATTAGGAGGCCAACATGACGATTAATTTGACGTTACCGACGAACGAAGAGCAGCCCGACTTCAAGCCGAAAATCACCGTGATCGGTGTCGGAGGCGCGGGCGGCAACGCGGTCAATAACATGATCCATTCCGGTCTGGACGGGGTGGATTTCCTGGTTGCCAATTCCGACGCCCAGGCCTTGCTGAATTCCAAGGCCGACAGGCGCATCCAGTTGGGCAGCGGCACGACCCGCGGCCTGGGGGCCGGCTCCAACCCGGAAATCGGACGCTCGGCCGCCGAAGAATCCCAACAGGAAATCTTCGATCATCTGCAAGATTGCAACATGGTGTTCATCACCGCCGGCCTGGGCGGCGGAACGGGGACGGGTGCGGCGCCTGTCATCGCCAGGCTGACCCGCGACAGCGGAATCCTGACCGTCGGCGTGGTGACCAAGCCCTTCCATTTCGAAGGCGCCAAACGCATGCAGATCGCCGAACAGGGTTTGGAAGAATTGCAGCATTACGTGGATACCCTTCTGATCATACCCAACCAGCATCTGTTCAGGGTGGCCAACGAGAAAACCACCTTCGCCGATGCCTTCAAGATGGCCGATGATGTTCTTTATTCAGGCGTGCGCGGCGTTACCGACCTGATGGTCATGCCCGGACTGATCAATCTGGATTTCTCCGACATCCGTTCGGTCATGAGCGAAATGGGCAAGGCGATGATGGGCGCCGGCGAAGCCGAAGGCGAAAAGCGGGCCATCGAGGCCGCCGAAAAGGCCATCAACAACCCTCTGCTGGATGATGTATCCATGAAAGGTGCCAGGGGTGTGCTGATCAACATCACGGCGGGCGAGGATATTACCCTGTTCGAAGTCGACGAGGCCGCTAACCGCATCCGCGACGAAGTCGACGAAGATGCCAACATCATTTTCGGCTCGACCTTCGACGCCAATCTGGATGGCAGCATCCGGGTTTCCCTGGTGGCGACTGGCATTGATGCCTCTGCCGTCAGGGCTGAGCCGCCCAAGCGCGATCTGGCCGATCCCCAGCCGGCACCCGAACCGGTCCAAATCTTGGCGCTGCCGGAAGAGGAAATGCCCCAGCCCGAGCCCCAACCGGCTCCCATGCCTGAATCCTGGGCCAACAACGAAGCCCCCGATCCGGTCGCCATGTTCCCCTCATCGCGCAGCGAAGACATTCTGCCGGAGATGGACAGCCCCGAAGAAGAACCCGAAATTTCGGCGGACGAGCCGGTACTCCAGATGGACCGGGAAACGCCCTCCGAAGAACCCACCGAAGTGCCAAAGAGCGCGGTAATGCCCCGGGTCACCTTGCGCGATGTATTTATCCCCGCGGCCCCCACCGATGAGAAAACCGGGCGGGCGGAAAGGCCCAAAGCCGATCCCTTCGCGGCCGCCGATATGATCAATACGGGCAAGGAAAAACCGGAAGCCGGGCCCAGGCGGAAAAGTGGCTTGAGCCTGTTTGAGCGGGTTACCGGGGTCAATCTGGGCAGCAGCGCCGCCAAGACCCGGAACGCCGATCCCCAGCCGATCCCCAGCGAAAAGCCGATGGTGAAGGCTGTGGAACCGGTTGAGGAGCCAGCACCTACGCCGGTGGCCGAAACCGTGGCGGCACCCATGCCCGAGCCCCAACCCGAGCCACAGCCTGAGTCCCAACCCGAGCCCGTGGCCGAAATGGCGCCCGAACCGGCGGCTGAGCCGGCACCCGAAGCGGTGGTGACACCCATGCCTGAGACAGCACCCGATAACCTGCTTGGCCCCATCACGCCGGCCGAGAGGGTCAGTGATCCCCATGAGAACGAGGATCTCCTTGATATTCCAGCATTTTTGAGACGTCAGGCCAATTGAGGGATGGGCCGGGCTTGACGTAACATTTTGCAATATTTGTTGATTTGAGTGCTGTTTTGGGGGTGTGTAAACACTGTCCTGACAAACCATCTGGCGCGCAAACCAGCCAAACTTAATGAGGGACCGCCTAAACCATGGGCCTGATCGAAAACCAACCCGTCAAACCCGGTGATATCACGGGAGACATGGAACATTCACCGCTGACTTTGGACGCGGGCATGATGCAAAATGTCCGCAAACAAAAGACGTTGGTCCGCCCGGTTAACTGTGCCGGCATTGCGCTTCATTCCGGCGCTACCGTATCCATAACCCTGGCCCCGGGGGAAAAGGATGAAGGCATCCTTTTCCGGCGTACGGATGTCTCCCGGGACAAGTGCGAAATCCGGGCCCGGTGGGACAAGGTTGTCGCCACTACCATGTGCACGACGCTAGGCAATGATCAAGGCGTCACCATCAGAACCGTCGAACATCTGATGGCCGCACTTTACGGATGCGGTGTCGACAATGCGGTGATCGAAGTGGACGGGCCTGAAATGCCGATCATGGATGGCAGCGCCCAACCCTTTGTCTTCCTCATCGAATGCGCCGGCACGGTGGAACAGGATGCGCCCTTGCGGGCCATTGAGGTGCTTAAACCGGTTCGCATCAAGGACGGCGGCGCCGTGGCGGAACTGCGGCCCGCTGAGCGGCCTTCCTTTACCTTCGAAATCGATTTCGACAGCCGGGCGGTGGCCCGTCAGGACATCTCGGTGACCATGATCAATGGCACCTTCAAAAAGGAAATTGCCCGCGCCCGCACCTTTGGCTTCGCCGAGGATGTGGAAAAACTGCGCGCCGCCGGACTTGCCCGTGGCGGGTCCCTCGATAATGCGGTGGTGGTCAGCGGCGACGAGATTCTTAACGAAGACGGGTTGCGCTACGAAGACGAATTTGTCCGCCACAAAGTGCTGGATGCGGTGGGTGATCTCTATCTGGCCGGTGCGCCCATTTTGGGTGAATTTCAGGCCGTCTGTTCGGGCCATGGGATCAACAACCAGCTGGTCCGCGCCTTGTTCGCCGATCCCGATGCCTGGCGCCTGACCCTGATGGGCGAAGCCAATCCGGAAATGAAGGCCCAGCCCCCCCAATCCGTCCAGCCTGCCCCGGTTATTGAGAAGGGTACCCAGGGCACCTCAACCGTGGCGGCGGCGCTCTAAGAGCGTTTCCCCGTAAATCCGGCGGAACGAGGCCCCGTTTCAGGGGCCTTTTTTTTGCCCCCAACCCGGCTTTTTGACCTCTTGAAATTATGCAACCGGGCCAGGGCATGTTATATTCCCGGTCCTGGCTGGCGGTGATGTTTTCCGCGGGCCTTGGTTGGAGCCTGTTGGATATGAAATCGGCTGACCATAGGAGCAGATGGAAGGGTGGAGCCCGTGAGCTCGCCTTGGGCGTGCTCATCCTTTTTCTTGGCGCCTGCGCCGAGGGCAAGAAGGAATATGTAGAGCGGACCGTGGCCAATATTTACAATTCGGCCCTGGACCAGCTTAACCAGGGTGAATATCTGAATGCCGCCGAGGCCTTCGGCGAAGTGGAACGCCAGCATCCCTATTCGGT
>PVBE010941189.1_pt1 | contig 11835 bp, 7 predicted proteins | sample 1631181 | NCBI WGS metagenome assembly PVBE01 (sample SAMN08397723, study PRJNA350692) | Marine metagenome, whole genome shotgun sequencing project. | isolation source: water | place: Pacific Ocean | collected 2012-04 | reverse complement strand
CTCCTCCTCCTCTTCTTCTTCCTGCTCGGCCTGCGCTGCTGCCTGGCGCTCACGCTCGGCACGGGCCTCGGCCTCACGCTCGGCGCGAGCCTCGGTCTCACGCTCGGCGCGAGCCTCGGTCTCACGCTCGGCGCGAGCCTCGGTCTCACGCTCGCGCTCGCGTTGTCGCTCGGCGCGTGCTTCGGAGTCGCGCTCCCGCTCGCGCTCCCGCGCTCGGTCCAGCTCGGCCTCGGCGACGACTTCCCGGCCGGCGATCTCGGCGCGTGCGCCAGCGGCCGTCAGGGCCGCGTGGACGAACGTCTGGGAGAGTTGTACGACGCCCGTGCTTTCGATGCCGCCGGCGCTGCCGACCGCGAGTGGTGGCTCGGTCGGTGGTTCGCCCGGCGTCTCGCCCTCAGCGCTCGGCGCGGTCTCGCCTGTCGCCGCGGCTGAGGCCGCCGGATCGACCGACGTGGCGGTGTTCGTCCGGACCGCCCACACGGCGAGGGACGCTGCTGCGAGCAACATCAGGATTGCGATCGCGACGACGGCGCGCCGGACGCGCGCTCCGGTGTCGAAGAGGTCGACCTCGTCGGCGACTTCGACCGAGCCGGGCAGTGTGTCGGTCTCGCCCACGCCCTCGAGCGCTTCGACGGTGGCGCCGAGGGGGACGCCGGCCGCTTCTGCGTGCAGGGCCGGCACCTGGGCCGTCACCGCGGCGACGACGGTCGTCGCGTCGCCGAGGTCGTCCAACATCTCGATGCAGGACTCGTATCGTTCTTCGAGCGGCTTCGAGGTCGCCCGCCGAATCACTTGGGAGAAGCCGACGCGCCGGGAGATCGTGCCGAGGGGCACGGGATCGGCGCTGAGGTGCTTCACCGCGAGCATCATCGGCGACTCGGCCTCGTAGGGCGGCTTGCCTTCGAGGAGCTCGATCATCATGACGCCGAGCGAGTAGATGTCGCTCGCGGGCAGGGTGAGGTGGTCCTTGACCCGTTCGGGTGCGACGTAGTGCGGCGAGCACATGACCTGACCGGTGGCGGTCAGGGACGCGTCCTGCGACTCGTCGAGGGACTTCGCGATTCCGAAGTCGAGCACCTTCACGTAGTCGGTCTCGCCGGCGACGTTGCCGATGAAAACGTTGGCCGGCTTCAGATCGCGGTGGATGATCCCCTTCGAGTGCGCTTCCTGCAGGCTCTTGAGGATCTGGAGCGTGATCTTCTTGACCCGTTCGGGCGGTAGCGCGCCCTCCTTCTCGATGAGCGCATCGAGCGGCTGGCCGTCGAGCAACTCCATGACGAGGTAGAGGCAACCGCTCGGGGTCTCGCCCGCGTCGAAGATACTGATCGAGTTGTGGTGCCGGAGCCGCGACACCGTCTCGACCTCACGCATGAACCGAGACGCGAACTCGTTGCGTCGGCTCATCAGGGGGTCGAGGACCTTGACGGCCACCTGGGCCTTCGTCCGGGCGTCGTACGCGCAGTAGACGACCGCGAAACCGCCTTCGCCGAGTACGTTCTGGATCTCGTAACGATCGCCGACGATCGTGCCCTCGGTGGGCATCTGGGGATCGTCGGCGAGCCGCTGATGTGTCTCGGTGCCAGTCGACATGTACGGGCCTCGACTCCCAGGTCGCTGGGATGACCGCCGCTGCCGCGGGGTCGGGTGTCGTTCGTTCGCCGGAAAGCGCACTACTCAGGCGCTCGCAGAACGCTAGCAGAAAGGGCGCTCGATCTCCAGAATCCTCAACGAAATCGGTACCTACCCGACCCTACACTGTCGCCGGACTCAGAACCTGACGCGCACCTGAGCGCCGATCCCGCCGGACGAGAATGTCGGCCGGACGGCCACGTCCGCGTCGTCTGGCGTTCGCCCGGCGAGCACGTACCAGATCGCGCCGCCGACAGCTACCGCTGCTCCGGTGCCGTACAGGATCGCGATCGGGATCTTCGCGTTGTCGATCTTGCCCGCCACTTCGTCCAGACGCTCGATCTCCGTGTCGTTGCAGCCTCGCGTCGGGTCGGTGCACTGCTCCTGGAGCTCCGTGAACTCGTTTCGGTTGCTCCCCATCGCGAGATCCCAGACGACGCCACCGGCCAACAGGCCCATGCCGCCCCCCATCACCACGATGGGTGTCGTGCGATTGCTCGGCGGGGGTTCGTCGACTGCGACGACGGTCTCCTCACGCTGCCCGATCAGGCACTGGTCCGCGCGGTCGATCCAGTTCTGTGCGGCCTGCGCGACCAGCGGGCGGACGTCCATGCCCTCGTCGTCGAGAAGATCGGTCAGGATCATCCGACCGTCTTCGCACTCGCCGAGCTCGACCCAGAGCGATCCTGCGATCTGCCGGTTCGTCAGCATTCCGTCGAGCAGGAGCTCCCGGTCATCGGCGTCCAACGAGGTGTCGAACTCGAGAATGTCCTGGATCGTCTGCGCCAGCGCCAGGCTGGCGTCGGCAGACTCCCGACATCTCCGGTTGACCAACGTCGTCGTCCGATCACCCTCGTCGCACTCGGCCTGCAGCGTCTCGTAGGCCGTCGCCTGCTCGTCGTATCGCTCCCACAGGCCATCGACGTCGACCTCCTGCGCGGCGGCGGGCAGAGCCGCCATGGACAGGAGCCCGCCGACCAGTACGATCCGCTGCCATTGCTCGATGTTCATTCGACGCTCCACTCTCGGGTCGGCGGGAGTGTTCCACAAGCGGTCGAGAGCGTCAAATGCCGATGGCTCGGCCGCGGGCCGGAGGCCGCTACGGCGCAGCCGATCGCCGAGACCCTCCGCGCGCTCAGGGCGGACGGACGACGACGGTCTGGTCTACCGCCACGTCGGTCAGCTCGGTCACCGCCCCGTCCGGCCACGTCACGCGCAGGGCGTCGACGGCGGCCGCATCTGGTCCGAGGCCATAGTGCGCCACGAAGGGGACGCTGCCGAGGAAGGTGCCGGAAGCCGAAATGTCCCGACGGATCCAGCGCGCTCCCGGCGAGCGGCGCATCTCCACCCGTGTGCCGACGCCGAACGACGCGGCGCCGACGCCTCGTGGGGCCACCCGAACGAAGTGGTGACCGTCGACCCCGGAGTTCTTCAACAGGAGCGGCTCGGACCCGTTGTTGGCCACGAAGACGTCGAGGTCGCCGTCTCCGTCGATGTCGAGCGGAAGCAGGGTGCGGCCGCGGCGCGTGTCGCCGAAGCCGACGACGGCGGCGATGTCGCGGAACCGTCTGCCGTCGGTCCGTTCCCACAGCCGCGCCGCGTCGTCGTGGTAGTGGACGAGTCCCGGACGGAATCGGTCGAAGCGGGGGCCGGTCCAGGGCAGGTCGTATCCGTTGGTCATCGCCAGATCGAGGTCGGCGTCGTTGTCCATGTCGAAGAACGCTGCGCCCCAACCCCAGCCGCCGTCGCGCACGCCCCAGGCGTCGGTGCGATCCTCGAAGAGTCCGTCGCCGCCGTTGAGGTAGAGCCGGTTGCCCGTGCACCCCCAGGTCATCCCGCACTCTGCGAGCTCCGCGCGACCGGAGATCGCGGTGACGAAGACATCGAGGTCGCCGTCGCCATCGACATCGGCGATCGCCGTTCCCATGCCGTTCTCGTCGGTGCCGAGCGCACTCTCCGCCGTCCGGTTGACGAAGGTTCCGTCGCCGCGGTTCGCGAAGTATTGGCTGGTCCCGAAGTCCGCGGTGACCAACAGGTCGACGTTGCTGTCGTCGTCGGCGTGGAAGAAGGTGCCCATGAACACCACGGATCGGGCCTCGCGGTGCAGCCCGGCCTCGACCGTTCGGTCGACGAAGCTGCCGTGCCCGGTGTTCTCGAAGAAGCGAGACCCCCAGACCCTGCCCGACGCGATCCAGGCAGCGACGAAGAGATCGAGGTCTCCATCCCCGTCGGGGTCGCCGAACGACGGCGTGAAGTAGTAGCCGCACCCTCTCGGTCGATCGTCCTCGTCGTCGAGGGCGATGCCGTGTGCTGCAGCCGCCTCGACGAAGGCTCCGTCGGGCCCTTGCACATAGAGACGGTGCGGGTCATCGGCGATCGTCGTGACGTAGAGGTCGAGGTCGCCATCGCCGTCGAAGTCGACCCACGCGGCGCCGTTGCTGCTTCCCCGGTGATCGAGTCCGAAGGCCGGAGCGGCGTCGTCGAAGTGGCCGTCGCCGTCGTTCACATAGAGTCGATCGGGCAGGCCGAGGCGGGCCACGAAGATGTCGACATCGCCGTCGCCGTCGAAGTCCGACGCCGCGGCGCCTCCCGACAGGAGCGCTGCCTCGCCGCAAATGGCGCTGTCGAACGTCTCCGACACCTCCCAGTGCACGCCCTCGATGCCCGCCGCCGCGGTGACGTCTTCGAAACGGAACACAGGCTCTGGTGGGGGGTCGCCGTCCGGCTCGTCGATCTCCGAGTCCGCGGTGGTCGTGTCCACCACGATGTCGTCTCCGACGGTGTCATCCTCCCCGTCGCGCAGGTAGCCTCCGTCGGCGGGAACCGTGTCCGTGTCGCCCGGGTCTTGGGTGGCATCCGAGGTGGCCGTGTCTTCGTCGCCATCGCTCGCATCGCCGGTCGGATCGGTCTCGGGGGCGACGTCCACGGCGCCGGTGTCATCCTCGACGACATCGCTCACGTCGACGCATGCGTCCTGTTCCGCGCCATCGACCGTCTCGGCGGAAGCATCGTCGGAGCCGGTCGGTGCGTCGGGGCCCGGGTCGGCGCAGCGCAGCAGGGCGCTCGCCGCGAGGACTGCGGCCAGGATGGTTCGTCGCCAGTTCACCGGGCCCTTGTAGCAGACCCCCGGCGCGGCGCCACACGTCAGCGCGGCGTGCGTGCGGTCGCCCCGCGCCAGTCGCCTGGAAGAGAACCCATCGAGCCGGGACGCCCGCTATCCGGCGTCTCGCGCCGCGTAATCCGGCAGGGTGAACCAGAACACCGATCCGCCCTCCGGGCTGGGCTCGACCCCGATCTCGCCGCCGTGCACCGCCACGATCCGCTGGCAGAGCGCCAGTCCGACTCCGACGCCTTCCCCATCGTCGCGGCCGCACCGCTCGAAGAGCTGAAACACGCGGTCGCGTGCTTCCTCCGGGATGCCCGGGCCGTTGTCGTGGACCTCGACCCGCCAGGCCTCCGCGGCGCGTGCCGAGGAGACGTGCACCGCGGGCGTGGCGCCGTTGCCGCTGTACTTGATCGCGTTCGAAACCAGGTTCTCGATCAGCTGCCGCATCAGGGTGCGATCCGCACGCACGACCGGCAGCGCCGAGGCGGTGACTTCCGCGCTCGTGTCGTCGATCATCTGGCAGAGGTCGTCACGTACGTCGTGGATGATCGTGTCGAGGTGCACGACCGAGAACACCGCCCTGTTGGCGTCGGTCGTCGCGAATCGAAGCAGGGAGTTCAGCAGCTCGACGGTACGGGCGGTGGTCGCGTGAACGCGCTCGAACGAGTCCTCGAACTCGCCGCGGAGTTGCTCCGGCAGCTCGTCGAATACCTCGCCGAGCAGCATCGACACCCCGTTGAGTGGGTTCCGGACGTCATGGGCGACGGTCCGGATGAATCCCTCGAGCTCGTCGTTCTTCGCGGCGAGTGCGCGATTGGCCCGCGAGAAGCGGATGTTGGCTTCGCCCAGTCGTTGGCGGATCAACTCCAACTTCTCGACCCGTTCCTCGAGCTCGAACTCGGCCTTCTTCTCCGCCGTGAGCTCGTTGTGGGCGCCGAGCATCCTGATGGGCTTTCCGTTTTCGTCCCGGATCGCGAGCCCACGGCACCGGACCCAGACGGTCGATCCGTCGGCGTGCCGATATCGGACGACCTGGTCATAGGGATGATTCGGGTCTGCGCAGTGCGCGTGGAAGTTATCGAGGGCGAACTGGAGGTCGTCCGGGTCGATCAGATCCTGCCACTCGCTCGGCTTGTGCTCGCGCGTGTCGGGGTCGATACCGAAGACGCGCCATAACTCCGGGCTCATCCACTCGTGCTCGGGATTCTCGAGGTCCCAGTACCAGACTCCGTCGAGGGAGCCGCTCATCAGGAACTCGAAGATCCGTGGATCGCGCTGCACCAGCTCGTACAGCTCGCGCTGAAGGTAGTGCGTTTCGTCCATGGTTTCGATGAGTGGGTGACCGTGCGACCGCCATGACACGGGCGCAGGGCGCCAGCGCGTCGGGCAGCGACGATCTGACTGTGACACCGGAATGGCGTTCGCGCAAGTCGTCGCCGACCGGAGATTCCTTCGCGCAGTCAGTGGATTACGATCCGCGGGGTCAGCGTCAGCCCGCGTTGAAACGTCTGCGCCCACCCCAATCGACAACGCGTCGGAGAGTCGCTACTCCTGTTCTCAATCAGACGGCCGCCCGCCGGCGCGTGACCAGCCCCGGACCCCACGATGAGCGCTCTCGTTCTCATGCTCGTCGCGATCGTGGTCACGATCGTGGCGTATTTCACCTACGGATCCTTCGTCGCTCGGCGACTGGGCGTGTCGAACGTCCGACCGACTCCGGCGCACACACATGGCGACGGGGTCGACTACGTGCCGACGTCGGCTCCGGTCGTACTCGGCCACCACTTCGCGTCGATCGCCGGCGCCGGGCCGATCGTCGGGCCGATCTTCGCGGTCGCGTTCGGTTGGATTCCCGCCTTCCTCTGGATTCTCTTCGGCGTCGTGTTCATCGGCTCGGTGCACGACTTCACGACCATGGTCGCGTCGATCCGTCACGGAGGGCGCTCGATCGGCGATGTCGTGGAGGATTACATCGGGTTGCCCGGTAAGCGGCTGTTCATCCTCTTCGCCTTCTCGGCGCTGATCCTCGTGATCGGGGTGTTCGCGGACATCGTGGCCAAGACCTTCGTCGGTCGGCCCGAGGTCGCCACCGCCTCGGCGCTCTTCATCGCCCTCGCCGTCGTGTTCGGCGTCGGGACCTATCGCCTGAAACTCCCGCTGCTTCCCCTGACCCTCGCCGGCATTGCCGCGATGGTTGGTTGCGTGGCGCTGGCAGCGCACGCGCCGATCGTCGCGACCTACGAGCAGTGGGTCCTGATCGTGCTCGCGTACATCTTCTTCGCCGCGGTCACGCCGGTCTGGGCGCTCCTGCAGCCGCGCGACTACCTCAACAGCTTCCTGCTCTACGCGATGATGCTCGGCGGGGTGATCGGGTTGTGCGTCGCGCGGCCGACCATCGCCATGGACGGTTTCACCGGCTGGCACCACGAGTCCCTCGGGTTCATCTTCCCAATCCTCTTCGTGACGGTCGCCTGCGGCTCGATCAGCGGATTTCACAGTCTCGTGGCTTCGGGCACGACATCGAAGCAGATCGACCGCGAGACCGACGCGAAGGTCGTCGGCTACGGCGGCATGCTGATCGAGGGACTCCTCGCGGTGCTCGCCCTGATCGCGGCGGCGGTGTTGTCTGGCGGCGACTACGCGGCCCAGCTCGGAGAGGTCGGCCCGATCGCGATCTTCTCCAGTGGCGTCGGCTCGTTCATGTCGGCCTTCGGCGTGCCGCTCGAGGCAGGGGTGACCTTCGTGGCTCTCGCGGTCTCCGCGTTCGCACTCACGTCGCTCGACACCTGCACCCGACTGGCCCGCTTCCTGGTGGCGGAGTTCTTCGAGACCGCCGACAACCGGGGCCGACCGGCGCCTCTCATCGCAAACCGTTTCGTCGGTACCGGCGTCGTCGTGCTTCTCGGCGGTGGGCTCTGCCTCTCGGGTCAATTCTCGGCGGCGTGGCCGATCTTCGGCTCCGCGAACCAGCTCCTGGCGGCGCTCGCGCTGCTCTCGGTGTCGGTCTGGCTGGCGCACAAGGGCATCGAGAACCGGTTCGTCGTCCTGCCGATGGTGTTCATGTTCGTCGTGACCATCGTGGCGCTCAGCCAGCTGCTGTGGACGAACTTCCAGGCGCAGAACTGGGTGCTGACGGTGCTCTCGTCGCTGCTCCTCGGGCTGGCATTCGTGTTGATCGCGCAGGCGGCCGCCGTCCTGAGGCGTTCGCCGGGCCCGGAGGAGGCTTCGGCCTGATCGACGGCCGGGCCGGCCTGACCGTCGGGAGGGGGCCTCGGCCTGATCGACGCCAGGCTCGGCGATCGGACCCCGATCAGCGTCAGGCGGCGCCGCGCCGTGGGGCGGCGGACTCGTCGTCCAGGAAGCCGACGTCGCGGAAGAAGCGCTCGACGCTGTCCAGGTAGGCGTCCCGCTCGAAGTGCAGCACGTGGCTGCCGGGGAACCAGTGGATGCGCGGCCGTTGCCAATGCTCCCAGAGGAGTCGTGCGTGCTTCGGCGGGGCCAGGCGATCGCCGACCGCCCCGATCACCATCAACCGACTGCGATCGATCACCGGGTCGTAGGAGAGCGGACAGTGGCCGGCCGTGAGCCAGCGAACCCCGTGCAGATCCTGGCCGAAGAGCAACATGCCGGCGCGCACCGCGGTGCTGATCGGTGTCCACTCCATCGTGAGGTCCGGCAGGCTCACCACCGGCACGTTCGGCATGGCGAACGACAGCCGTGGCTCGATCGCCGCGAGTAGCGCGGCGGTGTACCCACCGAGGCTGATCCCGGTGGCACCGACCTGGGTGACCCCGCGCGACGCGAGCAGGTAATCGACGAAGATCCGGAAGTCGAACACGGCCTGCGCGAACGCTTCGTTGATCCGCGACAGGCCGCCGCGGAAGAAGCCGTGGCCGCTGAAGAGCGAGCCGAATGCGCTGCGCGGACCATGGAACGGCAGCGTGACCAACACGACGTCGCAGCCCATCTCGTAGTAGCGCCTCAGGTCGAAGTACCACTCGTTGAACCAATACGCGTCGGCGAAGTACCCGTGGATCGCCATCACCGTCGGCCGTGGACCGCCCTCGTGCCGCCAATAGCGAGCGTGGGCGGTGCGGTTGGCCCGGTGGCGCATGTACTCGTCGCGCACACAGGGGTGGATCGGCACGAATGGGCTCTCGAAGCGCAGGTCTTCGCAGGTTCCGTCATGGGGCCTGAACGCCACGCCGCGCGCGGGCGACCGCTCGACGGGAACCGAGCGGGGAGGGCGACGGAAGATCAGGGTCGGGTCGCGCATCTCGGCGGCTTGCCGATATACCGCGCTCTCCTCGAGGGCGCGTCGCAGCCGCACGGGGTTGAAGCCGACCGGGATGGCGCTGAGGGCGACCCCGGTCGCGCCGAGCACCCGGAGCCCCGAGTCGATGGCGCCCGACGCCGACGCGAGCAGCCGCTCGCGTCGCGTCAGGTCGAAGGTGTCGTCGCGTGCGAAGAAGTCCGGGGCGAGCGCATCCCACCACGGTCGGTCACCACGGAGCTCGTCCCGTGCAGCAGATCGGTTCGATATCGTGGACACTTCGGTCACGATGTCGATCGTAGCGCCGGTGGGCGCGCCGACCAAATTCGCCGCCCGCGGCTCAGGAACCGCCGAAGAACCGCCGGATGCGCTTCGTGAGCGGAAGCTGGGTCCGCACCGGCGGTGGGGCGTGGAACTCGGGTGCCGGGTCGTCGGCCAGGGTCGGGTCGAGAATGCACCGCAGCGCCCAGCCCATCTCCGCGGCGCTCTGGTAGCGCTCCTCGATCTTCTTCGCGCCGGCCTTGCGGAAGACCTCGGCGATCGGTGCGACCTTCCAGGGCATCGGCAGCTCGGGCAGAGGCTCCTCGAGCTGACGCATCGCGACCTCGGCGACGGTCTTCCCGTGGTAGGTCTCCCGGCCGAGCAGGATCCGGTGCAGGAGCATCGCGGCGCCGTAGATGTCGGAGCGGTAGTCGATCGGCTCGGCTCGGAGCTGCTCCGGGCTCATGTAGTTGGCGGTGCCGGCAGCCATCCCGGCGCGGGTGAGCGGGGTGACCTTGCGGTCGTCGATCTCCAGGATCTTCCCGAGCCCGAAGTCGACGACCTGGGTCGAGCACGCGGTCAGATCCTCCCAGACGGGGTCGTCGAGCGGGGGAATCCCGAGCCGTGCGCAGACGTCACCATCGACGGTCGGTTCGACGAAGCGCTCGGCGGGTGGGACGGCGAGGACGTTGTCCGGCTTGAGGTCCCGGTGGACGATGCCGATCTGGTGGGCCTCCTCGAGGGAGTCGAGCACGGCGGCCAGGACCGTGGCGGTCTCGCGCATCGACAGGTGACCCCGGTGACCGATCAATCGGCCGAGCGCCACGCCCCGGACGAGGTCGAAGATCAGGTACGGCATCGCCGGATGACGAAGGGTCGTCGGCGCCTCGGCAAACGTCCGGAGCTTCGCGGTATTCTCGTGTTGAAGCTGGCCGCAGATCTGGGCTTCGCGCGCGAAGCGCTGCAGCAGTTCCTTGTCGCCGAGGGCGCCGAAACGCAGGGTCTTCAGGGCGACGTCGTCGTTGGTCTCGGTGTCGCAGGCGCTGTAGACGATGCCGAACGAGCCCGCACCGATCACCGTGTGGATACGATAGCGATCGGCGAAGACGAATCCCGGCGGCAGCGTGTCCGGCGTCATCGGAGACCAAGGGGTTCTGAGAACCCGATCCAGGCTAGGACGACCCGTGCGGGAGGGCAAGCCAGGTGGCGCCGGGCCGAGCGGCAGCAAGGTCCGGGCCATCCGCCATCAAGGGCGAGATCCCATCTCGCCCCCGGCTCGCAGAGCCGGTCTGCATGCACCCCTGAGGCAACCCAAAACCGTCGACTTTGCGATCCCCCTGGCGCCGGGCCGGCCTCAACCTCGGAACCGACCCGCCCGATACGCAATGCCCACGCGCAGCGCCCCGGAGAGGCCATCGACGTAGTTCCCCACTGTGACCTTCGAGTCCCCCTCCGCCCGCTCGATGTACGTGGTGGGGATCTCGATGATCCGGAACCCGTTCGCCCGCCAGTGCGCCATCATCTCCACGAGGTGGACCGGGCTGTCGTACGCGGGCGCGAGATCCAACAACGCCGCCGCGGCGCTCCGCCGGTAGAAGCGGAAGCTGTGGCTGTAGTCGTGGATGTCGCGCCCGATCAGGGTCCGCAGCACCAGGTTGTAGCCGCGGCTCCCGGCCCGCCGGAACAGGGGTCGCCCGGTCACCACGGAGCCGTGCAGGTAGCGCGAGGCGACGGCGACGTCAGCACCGGCCTCCAGCAGACGATCGATCGCGGGCAACACCTCGGACACCGGCTGCGAGCCGTCAGCGTCGAGATCCACGAAGAACGTGTGCTCGGTGTGGTCGAGGAGCCAGATGAGCCCCGCGCGCGTCGCGCCGCCACGACGACAGCCCGGGCCCGGCTTGCGTCGGCGGATCAGGTGCACGTGCGGGCACGTGGCCATGTACTCGGTGACGAGCTCGACCGTGCCGTCGGTGCTGCCGTCGTCTACGATGCAGGCCGTGAAGCCGACCGGACCGAGCTGCGCGACAAGGTCGTCCAGGATGCCGGCAAGGCCCTGCCGGTCGTCGAGGACCGGAATGTTCACCGCGACGCTGATCTTCGACGATTCCATCGCGCGCTCGTCCTGGTGGCGGGTCAAGTCCCGATCCCGACCCTGACCACGCGGACGCCGGGGGGGGCTGCGACGAAGCGCCAGGGGTCGAGGACCACCGATCCATCTTCGAACGGGTAGGTCGCGAATTCCGGGTGGCGCGTGCCGACGAAGTAGCAACGCGGCTGCCTGTTGGGCGGGTCGACCGGGTCACCGCAGTGTGGGTCCCACAAGCTGATCTCGACGCCCCGCTCGCGGAGGATGTTCGCCAGGAGCAGCGACGGACTGCCGGTGACGATGTTGGTCTCCGGCTTGAACGATCGGCCGAGAATGACAATCGGTCGGCCTTCGGCGTGTTCCTCGACGAGGTCGGCGAGCCACTCGGTCTGCCGCTCGCGTTGGAGCATGACGTTCTCGAACCAGTCGAACGACAGGCCCAGCTCCCGCGCCAGGTGGCTCAACGCGATGTTGTCG
>PVBE010109020.1_pt1 | contig 11836 bp, 8 predicted proteins | sample 1631181 | NCBI WGS metagenome assembly PVBE01 (sample SAMN08397723, study PRJNA350692) | Marine metagenome, whole genome shotgun sequencing project. | isolation source: water | place: Pacific Ocean | collected 2012-04 | reverse complement strand
GCCGCCTTCGCATACGCCGAGTATGCGCGCGACGACCCGCCTTGCCGGCCGGTCGCCTCGAACGCGATCTGGCAACCCAATTTCGGCCGGCCTCCTAATCGCGCGGGGGCGGCGCGCTCAGGAAGGCCCGACGCTTCTCGATGCGGTCGTGCTCGTGCAGGAAGAAGGTCGCGCGGCTCAACAGCTTCCGCATTCCCGGGTGGAACAAGCGCCGCTCGGCCTCGCGCTCGTCGCACCAGATGAACCAGATGCCCTCACTCGGGTGCGGGCCGTGCTCGCGGGTCGGGGCCTCGGCCGGGATGCCCTTCCACGAGCGGATCTCGCCGGTGAAGAAGGTGACCGTCTTCTCGATCTCTCGACCGTTGCGCCGGTAGTGGTAGTGAACCTGGTCGCGGAAGTCCGGCAGGATGTCGAGGTCGCTCAGGTTCGCCTCCTCGCGAAGCTCGCGAAGCGCCGCCTCCACCTCGGATTCACCTGCCTCGATGCTGCCCTTCGGAAACTCCCAAGCCGCGTCGGGGTTTCGCACCATCACGCTGTGCAGCAGCAGGAACTCTCTAACGCCTTCGCGTCGTCTGAACGGGATCACCCCGCAGGAGTTCTCGTAGACCAAACGCCTTTCTTTCTTCTATCCGCTCCACGCTATCAATCCGCGCGGCGAGAGGGCAACCGAAGCCCGCGCCGACGTCCCCCCTCGGCGTATAACGACTCGATCGGGCCCGCGAGTCGCTGGAGGACCGCGCGCCGGCGGACCTTCTTCGAGGGCGTCAGCATGCCGTTTTGCTCGGTGAAGGGGTCGGTGAGCAGCCGGAACGTCCGAATCGCCTCGTGGCGCTCCAGGCCGTTGTTGACCCGGTCGATCGCCTTCCGCACCCGCTTCTTCACGACCGGGTGCTCCGCGAGGGCGATCCGGTCGAGCGCCCCCAGCCCCTTCGACGCCGCGAACGCCTCGAGCTCGGCGAAGTCGGGCACCACGAGCGCCACGCAATACGGGCGCCCGTCACCCACCACGCACGCCTGGTCGACCACCGACGAGGTGCACAACAAGCGCTCGAGCCGCTGCGGCGCGATGTAGCGCCCGGTCGACGTCTTGAAGAGGTCCTTCTTCCGATCGGTGACGTACAGGAAGCCGTCGTCGTCGAACCGCCCGATGTCGCCGGTGGCCAGCCATCCGTCGTCGAGCACCGCCGCCGTCTCCTCGGGGAGCCGATGGTAGCCCTGCATCACGTTGGGACCGCGCACCAGAATCTCGCCGTCCTCGCGTGATACCCGCACCCGAACATCGTCGAGCGGCCGCCCCACGCTGCCGAAGCGGAAGGCCTCGGGCCGGTTGACGGCGACGACCGGTGACGCCTCGCTCAGCCCGTACCCCTCGAGGATCAACAGCCCGCACGCGTGGAAGAACTGAGCCACCTCCTTCGAAAGCGGCGCCCCCCCACAGATGAAGAAGCGGATACGCCCACCCAGTCGGTCGACCATCCGCGAGAAGACCTGGTCGTGCGCCATGGCGAGTTGCAGCGCGAGCAGGCCGCGCGGCTCCTGGCCCTTCTGCCGCAACCGGCTCGCCTTGCGCCCGACGTGGAGCGCCATCTCGAGCAGCTTCCGGCGCACCGGATCTGCGTGCTCGATCCCGCTGTGGAACTGCGCGTACACCTTCTCGAAGACGCGCGGCACACCGGTCATCAGCGTCGGCCGCACCTCGCGCATGTTGTGGAACAGCCGCCCGATGCCCTCGGCGAAGAAGACGGTGGCGCCGCCCCAGAGCACGGCCATGTAGTAACCCGCCATGCGTTCGAAGCTGTGGCTCAGGGGGAGGAACGACAGCAGCACGTCGTCGGACCGCACCGGGATGGCCCGCCCGCACGCGTCGCAATTGGCGGCCATGTTCCCGTGGGTGATCCGCACCCCTTTGGGCTCGCCGGTCGTCCCCGAGGTGTAGATCAGCGTCAGCAGGTCGTCCTCGCCGAGGGCCTCGATGCGCCGGTCGACCTCGGCCATCACCTCCGCCCCCTGCCCGAGGGCTTCGAGCTCGAGGATGCTGAGGTAGCGCAGCCCCTCCGGCACTTCGGCGGGAGCCTCGACCGTCTCGTCGAGCGCGACGACGAGCTCGAGCGTCTCCACCTGCTCGCAGACGCTGAACACCTTCTCGAGCTGCGCCTCGCTGCTCACGAAAACCAGCCGCACGGCGCCGTCGTTGAGGATGTGTTGCACATGCGCCGCGGTCGCCGCGTCGTAAATCGCCGCGTCGGCACAACCCGCAGACACCGTCGCCAGGTCGGCCAGCACCCATTCCGGCCCGCTCTCCGCCAGCAGCCCCACGACCTCGCCGGGCCTCAAACCCAGCTCGACGAGCCCCGCCGCCGCGTGATGGACGCGCTCGCCCATCTGGCTCCAGGTGAGCGGGCGCCAGTGACCGCTCCGCTTCCCGTAGACCATCGGGCGGCTCTGGAGCTTGGTGACCTGTTCGCGAAATACGGACGGAATCGAATGGGCGAGCATCGGGCCGATCTGAGCAGCGCGAGCAGGCACAGTCAACGCCAGCGGCTATGGGTGGCGCCGGATGGGCGCCGTGCTACCATTCTCTGATTCCCTCCGAAGAACCCCATGCATCCTCACGATTTCCCCAATGGTTACGCGGCGCTTCGCGAGCTCGGAGAGGGCTCGATGGGGAGCGTGTGGCTCGCGCGCAGCGCGCGCACGGGAGGACATTGCGCGATCAAGGTTCTGAGCCTCAGAAACGACCGTCGCGGCTCGGCCGAGCGCTCGTTCAACCGTGAAGTCCGCGCGATGGCGCGCCTCTCGCACCCAGGTGTCATCGAGGTCCACGACTACGGCCGCACGCCGAAGGGCTCACCGTTCGTGGCGATGGAGTACGTCCCCGGCGCGAGCCTTCACGCGTACGCGCGCGGGCCCTGGAGCTGGGGGCGCCTGTGGAACCTCGTCGACAGCCTTCTCGGGGGGCTCGGCCACGCCCACGCCCGCGACATGGTCCACCGCGACCTCAAGCCCGGAAACGTGCTGCTCATCGCCGACCGCGTCGGCCCTGGATCGGTGAAGCTGGTCGACTTCGGCATCGCCATCGCCGCCTCCGACGCCGGCCGCGCAGCGCGCCGGATCGAGGGCACCCCGGCATACATCGCGCCCGAGGCCGCCAAAGGCGAGGTGGCGGCGATCGGGCCGTGGACCGACGTCTACTCCCTCGGCGTGCTCCTGTTCGAGATCCTGACGGGCGACCTGCCCTTCCACGGCCGCCACCTGCTCGCCCACCATCAGCGCTCGCCCGTGCCTCCGGTGGAGATCCGGAGTGACGTCGAGGCGCCCGCCGGCATCGTCGCCATCGTGGAGCGCATGCTCGAGAAGTCGCCCGTCCGCCGTTTCCGCTCGGTCTCGGCCGTGCGCAGCGCCTTCGAGCAGCTCGGCCCGTCCCCAGAGCCGCTGCCGTTCGGCGCGCCGCCCACCGCGGCGTCCCTCTCGTGGCTCGAGGACGAGCCCGAGACGTTGGAGGAGGACAACCTCGAGCCAATGCGTGGCGCTGCGGGCCCGGCGATCTTCCATCTCCGCGAGCCGCCCCTCGCCGGACGCGAAGACGCCCAGCGCCTCCTACGTGAGGCCGCGCGCGCCGCCATCGACGGCGCCGGCCCGCGCGTGGTCCTGATCGAGGGCGAGGCCGGGCTCGGCAAGAGCCGCCTCGCCCGCTGGTTGCGGGAGGGCCTCGAAGAGGGCGGGCGGATGCGCACGCTCCTGATCCGCAGTGAGCCCCAGACGAGCGGCGGCGGGGGGCTTCGCCAATCGCTGCTGCGCTCGTTCGGCGCCCCGCTCGCCGGGCGGGAGGACGCCGACCGCATCTTCGACGAGACCCTCGCCGACGGCGAAGCGCGCCAGAACGCCGTCGAGGTGTTGTGGCCGGCCGCCGACGAGAACCTCGCGGACGAGGGCTACATCGCACGCGCCGCGCGGCTGATTCGCGACGTGGTCGCCGACGCCCCGTTCCTGCTGTGGGCCGACGACGCCCAATGGTCTCCAGAGGGCCGGGTCTTGCGCCTCGTCGACCGCCTGGCCCGCCCCGACGGACCGCCCCGCCTGGTGATGGTCGTCACGCTCAGCCCGAGCCAGCGAACCACGGTCCGGGCGGCCCGCCGGGCGCTGCTGGCCCGGGCGAATTGCGAGGTCATCGCCCTCGAGCCGGTGAGCCCGCTCGCCCTCGCGCCCGCCCTCGAGGCGCTCGCCCCGTTGCCACCCGGCATCGCCGAGGCCGCGTGCGTCCAGGCGGCCGGCAACCCGCTGATCGCGCTCGAGGCCGTGCGCAGCTATCTCGAGGCGGAGGGCCTCGGGAGCGCGCCGAGCGATCCGAGCGAGGTCCTCCAGCAGCGCATCGACCGCGCCACCCAGGGCCCGGGCGGCGCCGAGCTGCGCAGCGCGCTGTCACGAGCCACCCTGCTCGGCCGGTCGTTCACAATCCAGCCGCTGACCCGCCTGGCCGCGGTCTCCGGAGACGTGCTGGCGCCGAACCTTCCCAGCAGCCGCGAGCAGCTCGAGTCACTCATCGAGCGCGCGGTCGCCGGCGGCCTCGCCGTCGAGCAAGGGCCTGGGCGGTGGCGCTTCAGCCACGACCTCGTCCGATCGCAATTCCGCGAGATCTGCCGCAAGGCCTCGAACTGGCCGGACCTGAACCTGGCCGCCGCCGAGCTGAAAGCCGACCGGGGGCGCCTCGACCCGACCGGCATCGAGCTCGAGATGGTCGCCCGCCACCGGTGGGAGGGGAAGCAGCACGTCGAGGCGCTGCGGCAAGGGCTCGAGGGCGTCCGGCGTCTCACGGGCGCCGGACTCATGGGCCACGCCAGCGCGTTCGTGCGCCGTCTGCTCGACTGGGACGACCGCGTGCATCTGCTGTCCCCGACCGACCGCGGCGAGCTGCGCATGCTAGGCAGCGACGCGGCCGAGCACGCAGGCCAACCCGACGAGGCCGAGCGCCACGCGTTGGCTGCGGTCGGCGTCGCTCAGCGCAACCGGCTGCCGGCCCTGGGCGCCCGGGCGGCGAGCCGAATCGGCGTGCTCAAGATCCACGAAGATGACATCGAGACCGCCGAGCGCTGGCTCTGGGACGCGCTCCGATTCGCTCGTGAGAGCGGCGACGCGAAGGCGCGCAGCAACGCGCATCTGTCACTCGGGCGGTTCTACGAGCATCGCAGCCAGCACGACCTCGCCCTCACCGCGTACGAAGCGAGCCTCGAGAGCGCGCGTACCGCCGAGCTGCTCGACGAGGAGCTCGCAGCGCGTGGAGCCATCGCCCGCATCGACCGCCTCGAGGGCCGGCTCGAGCGCGCCGTACGTACGTTTGACGAGATCACTTCGAAGGCCCAGTCCTCCGGACGTGAGGTCGCGGCGCTCGACGCGCGGCTGCAGCTCGGGCTGTGTGCGTGGGCAGACCACGACCCCGTCACCGCGCGACCGGCCTTCGAAGAGGTGCGCGGCGGCGCGCGCGGCAACCTCTTCGTGCTCGAGTTCTACGCCTGCATCGGCGAGGCGTGGGCCCACGCGGCCGAGCGACGCTGGACCGACGCGGAGATGGTGCTCATGCAGGCCGAAGATCTGCGCTACGACGTGCGCCTCCACGACAGCGAGGCCGAGCGGCTCCGCTGGGACCTCCGCCAGCTCGCCGACGACGCCCACCGCGACGACCTCGTGGCGCGGATCGACAAGCTCGACGTGCTCGCCACCCGGACCCACTCCACCGCGGGTGGACCCGGCGTCCCCACCGAGTAGACAGCGGCCCGAAATTTGACCGTGTCATCACCATCGGCCGATGGTTGATACATGGCACCGCCGTACGACGCCACGCTGCGAGCCCTCGACACAATCGGGTTCGCGGTCGTTCGCGGTGTCTTCCGGCCCGCCGAAGTCCAGCAGATGCGAGCGGCGTTCGACCGCCTCCACGACACGGCCCGGTCGCTGTCCGAGACCGGTATGCACGACGGCTCGCAATTCGTGCTCGAGCACGACCCCTTCCGCATCCGCCGTGTCGTCTGGTGCGGCGCAGCGGAGCCCGTGCTGTCGCGATTCGGCCAGGACCCGCGCCTGCTGACCCTCGCCTCCTGGGTGCTCCGGAGCCGGTGCATGCACCAGCTGATCAACCAGGCCCACTTCAAGCTCCCGGGCGACGAGGTCGGCTTCGAGTGGCACCAGGACAGCCGCCACCGACGTCACGGGACGGCCGAGTGGACCGACGTCGACGGGCGCGGCAGCTTCGTCGAGATCGTCACCGCCCTCGACCCCGTGCGCGCCGACAACGGGCCGCTCCTCTTCATCCCCGGCACCGCAGCGCTCGGACACATCGACCCAATCTGTGGCACCGACGAGCTGCCGCCAGGCACCTTCGACCCGGCTGACGCGGTCTGCGCGGACCTCGACCCCGGGGACGTCGTGCTCTTCGGCCCGTACGTCATCCACGGTAGCGAGCCCAACCGGAGCGACCGCCCGCGGCGCCTCTTCCTCAACGGGTTCGCCTGCCCGGGCGCGAATCGGCGCGTCTACCCGGGTGAGGGCGCCGGGCGCGAGCTGGTCCTACCCAGCGGCTGAACGCTCCCCGCTGTGCTGTGACGTCTACCGCCGGTCGCGTCGACGTACGGCGCCGAACAGGAGCAGCGACCAGCCGAACGCAGCGGTCCCGCCCGAAGGCGCGGCGCTGCAGCCGTCGTCCGCCTTCGATCGCTCGAACCCTATCTCCGGCTGCTCGAGGTCGGGGCCCTCTTCTGCGCCGGGGTCGGTCTCACCGTCGATGTCGCCGCCCTCCTCGGGCTCCGGCTCGGGCTCGGGCTCCGGCTCCACCTCGGTGCACTCGTAGTCCGCCGGACAGAAGCCGCGGACGAGCGCCGCCGGGTTCACGCACAGGTCACGCCCGTCGACGTCGGCACAGACCGAGTCGCCGCGGCAGCTCTGGGCGTCGCAACGACGTGAGCACGCCTTCTTCCCGCCGAGGTCCGCGCACACCGCGTCCCCCGCGCAGTCGCTGTCGAATTCACAGCCCTCGCAGACGTGGCACTTCCCGTCGTCCGGCGCCTGCTCGCGCGCACCACCGCAGACGAAGTCCGGGTGGCACACGCCGCCGCGCTGCGCGTCCTCGTTGAGGCACACCGCGACGTTGCGCTGCACCTGGAAGCACGCGGTGGACGCCGGACAATCGGAGGCGGCCTCGCACGCGATGGTGCACAACCCACCCTCGCCGGTCGGCGCGCAGACCCCGTTCGGGCCACAATCCGAGTCGTCGGTGCATTGGTTGCACACGCTGCATTGACCGCCGCGGTCGCGGTTGTCCTCGTCGTCGCACACGTCGCCCGTCCCGTCGCTGTCGAGGTCGGCCTGACCCGGGTTCACCACCTCGGGGCAGTTGTCGTACGGGTCACGCGCGCCGTCGCCGTCGGTGTCGGGCGGGGGCGGACCGAGCTCGTCGGCGTCGACCCACGCAGCCGGCTCGTAGCCGCCCGTGTCAGAGGCGTCGCGCGCCATCTCGCGAATCCAGTCACGGAACCCGTACGCGCTCGAGTAGACCGGGTAGCTGCAGCCCTGACCGCCGCGGGACAACGCACCGAGCACGAAGCCCTCCTCGTCGAGGGCCGGACCACCGGAGTCGCCCTGACAGACGCCGTCGGAGCCGACCCATTCCTTCTGGTGCACCACGCCGTAGCGCCGGCACGAAACTCCGCCGCAGAGGATCTGCCTGTTGTTGACGATTCGCCGGGTGCCCGCGCCCCCGCCGGTCTCGGTCTGGCCGTACCCGATCGCCGTGAATCGGTTGCCTCCGGAGACCTCGCGGTCAATGCGCGGCGTCAGCGGTGTGGCCTCCGCGGCCGGAACGCTCCGCGCGAGCACGAGCACGGCGATGTCGTTCCCGCAAAGGTCGGCGCCCACCTCGGGCACGCGGACCTCGCGCACGGTGTAGTAGCCGTTCCCGCCACGCGGCAGGCTCGTCTGGGTCGTCACGTAGAAGTTGTCCGCGCTGCGCGGGGCGCCGAAGCGCGAGCGGCCGCAGAGCACCGGACCGCCGGGGGTGTCCGACACGCAGTGCTGCGCGGTCATCACCAGGTTGGGCGCGATCAACGAGCCCGTGCAGGTCCCGACGCCACCGCGCGACTGGCTGACGATACCGACCACCGCGGTGCTGTTCGGATCGACCTGGCCGCCCGAGATCGCCTGAATCTGGTTCGCCACGTATTGCGGCTCTGGGGAAGCGACATCGTCGCTGCAGCTCGTCGTACCGATCAGGCAGAGGAGGCAGGCAGCGAGGCGCGTCTTCGACATGTGCGGGACTCCCGTTTACGGCGCCCACACCACGTGCAAGCCGCGCGCCGATCGTATTCCGTACGCCTGGGTCACTCCCGACACCGCAATGCAGTCGAGCCGCCATTGCTCCGTGGTCCCAGTACAGATGGGAACTGAACTGCACCCGTTCAAGTTCGCCGTGCGCGCCAAGACGGCGCGAGGCGTGGCCTTCTATCTGGTCGCCTGTGCGCTCTGGATCGGCTACTCGCATTTCTTCGTCCGGGCGTTCGGTCCCGACTACCCGGTGCTGTACTGGGTCGAGGCCAACGACCGCTGGGCGATGGTCGTCGTCTCCGCGATCGCCCTCTACCTGCTCGCCTCGCGAATTCAGTGGAAGGGCGCGGTCGCCCAGCACGCTCTCGTCGAGAGCGAGCGAGCCATGAGCAACCTCATGGGCCACCTGCCCGGCATCGCGTATCGCTGCGAGAACGACGCCTTCCGCACCGTGCACTTCGTCAGCGGCGGGACGCTCGCGCTGACGGGGCACGCGCCGGGCGACTTCCGCGACGGGACCCGCAGCGGCTTGTCCGCGGTGGTGCACCCCGACGACGCCGAGCGCGTCACGCGCACCATCGCCAACGCGCTCCAGTGGGAGCAGCACTACCGCGTCGTCTACCGCGTACTCACCGCCGACGGGGCGGCCAAGTGGGTGATGGACAGCGGCTCCGGGGTCGAGGAGGTCGACGGGCACGCGACGCTGCTCGAAGGGTTGATGGTCGACATCACCCAGCAGAAGGAGGCGCAGCGCCAGCTCCAGGACCAGGGCGAGCACCTCGAGGAGATCGTCGCCGCGCGGACCAAAGAGCTGACCACCGAGATCGAGCAGCGCGTCCAGCTCGAGGCGCAGCTACGCGAGATGACGACGCGCGACGCCCTCACCGGGCTGTACAACCGGCGCGAGATGGAGCGCTTCCTCGCCGAGGAGGTGGACCGCTGCGCCCGCTACGGACGCACGCTCTCTGTGGTGATGATCGACATCGACCACTTCAAACGCCTCAACGACACCTATGGGCACCAGGCCGGCGACGAGGTGCTGCGCTGGGTCGCCGACATCCTCGCCGGTGGCGTGCGCACCACGGACCGCGCGGTCCGCTACGGCGGTGAGGAGATGGCGCTCATCCTGCCCGAGACCTCCGCCGACTCCGCCTTCCTCGTCGCCGACCGGCTGCGCGACAAGATCCACCAGGACGGCGCCGAGCTCACCGACGAGCACGGGACCACGCATCGCGTCGAGGTCACCTTCAGCGCCGGCGTCTCTTCCTTCCCCCACTGCGGGCGCGACGGAGATGCGCTGATCGCGTCCGCGGACCAGGCGCTCTACAACGCGAAGCACGAGGGCCGAAACCAGGTCCAGCGCGCCCGTCCGAAGGGCCCGCCCGCCCCGCCGCTCCGCATCGCCGAGCACCGCTGAGACACTCTCGACGTGGGGAGTTGATCTCCCGCACTCGTTCGGGCAGTATCCCGCGTCTCTTGAACTCGAGGATCTGTACCGATGGCGAAGAAGAGCAAGATCGCCAAGAACCAGCAGCGCCGCCGCACCGTGGCGCGCTACGCCGAGCGCCGTGCCGTGCTCGTGGCGGTCGTCAAAGACCCGAACGCGCCGATGGAGGACAAGGTCGTCGCGCAGGAGAAGCTGGCCAAGATGCCGCGTGACGCCAGTGCCACGCGCGTCGTCAACCGCTGCGTCCTGACCGGTCGTCCGCGCGGCTACTACCGCAAGTTCGGGCTGTCCCGCATCGCGCTGCGCGAGGAGGCCCTCTGCGGCAACCTCCCCGGGGTCGTCAAAGCCTCCTGGTAACGCACCGGACGGGTGAACTCCCGTCGCCCGCGAAACCTCGCACCAACAGCGCCGGTGTTGCTCGTCGTCGACGTGCGTCTGCACGCCTCCTCCTCGCGCCTTGGCTCTGCCGGCGCGAGGTTCCGCGTACTCGGTCCGTCCATCCGCCCGCCGCGCCCCCTTCGGGGAGCGGTTCGGTCACGTCGACTTGCCCGTGAGGGACGGTTCGGCGACCGTTGGCTCGATGGCCCGCCGCGCCCACGCCTCCGCGCTCCGTTTCGGTCCGCCGGCTCCGCCCGCCCCGCTCGGGGCTCGGGTGCTGTCGATCATCACGCACGCCGTCGTTGCATTGACGATCTGGATCGCCTGGGCGCCATTCGCAGCCCTCGTCTATCTCGGACTCGTGGGCGTCTTCCGGGCCTGGGCGCGCCGCCGCGACCGCCCGGCCCGCCGTACTTTGCGCTTCACCCGCGAAGGCAAGTATCTCGTCGCGATCACGCTCGGCGTCGGCTTCGCCGCGATCAACACCGGCAACAACCTGCTCTATCTCGTGCTCGGCATGCTCCTGGCGATGATCATCGTCAGCGGCGTCCTCTCGGAGCAGACGCTGCGTGGCCTGCGCGTTCGCCGTGAGCTGCCGCGCCAGGTCTTCGCCGGCCGCCCCTTCCTGACCGGCATCGCCCTGTCCAACGACAAGTCGAAGCTGCCGTCGTTCAGCGTCCAGGTGGAGGACGTCATCGACGGGCGCCCGCTCGCGAAGAAGTGCTACTTCCTCAAGGTCCCTGCGGGCGCGCGCCAGCACACCAGCTATCGCGCCGAATTCGATCGCCGCGGGCGCTACGTCTACGAGGGGCTGCTCGTCGGCACCCGCTTCCCGTTCGCCTTCTTCGTGAAGAGCCGCCGCTACGGCGAGCGCGCCGAGTTGCTCGCGCTCCCGCGCATCCACCCGATCGTGGAGCTGCCGGTCGAGGCGCGTGACCTGCTGGGTCCGGTCTCGAGGCCGCGGCGTGGCTGGGGCCGAGAATTCCACGGCCTGCGCGACTACTACCCAGGCGACGACGCCCGCGACATCCACTGGAAGCGCAGCGCGCGCGAGGGTCGACTGCTCCTGCGCGAGTACGAGAGCGAGGGCAGCCGCTCGGTGACGGTGCTGCTCAACACGCGGCTCGCGCCCGGGACCACGCCGCCGCCCCCGGGCGACCCGGCATCCAATGAGCTCGAGGCGTGCGTCGACCTCGCGGCCTCGCTCCTGGTGCACTTCGCGCAGCGCGGCTTCAACGTCGAGCTGCGCACCGTCGACCACCACCACGCCATCAGCCCCGGCGGCCGCGGCCTCAACGCCGCCCTGCGCACGCTGGCGCTGGTGCCCTTCGAAGCCGCCGAGCCGGATGCCCGCCCACTGCGTCCCGGGCGCGGCGGCGGTCGCTGGCTCCTCGTCACCCATCGTCTGTGCCGTGGCCAGGTGGCTGCGGCCAGCTTCCACCACATCTTCGAGCGAGGCTGAGGATGCGCTTCGTCCTCGTCCACAAGGTCTGCAGCTACCTGATGGTGGCGACGAGCCTGCTCGCGCTCGTCACCTCCGGACAACTCCACCCGCTGGTGTCGCTCATCGCCGCGGCCGGCCTGCTCGGCTCGTGGTGGTGGGAGCCGCCGCGAATCGACCCGGCGCGCTTCGAACTCGTCTGGAACATCGCCACCCTCGGGATGCTCGCGAAGACGGCCTTCGACGTGCTGACCGGCGGGCCG
>PVBE011632802.1_pt1 | contig 11837 bp, 4 predicted proteins | sample 1631181 | NCBI WGS metagenome assembly PVBE01 (sample SAMN08397723, study PRJNA350692) | Marine metagenome, whole genome shotgun sequencing project. | isolation source: water | place: Pacific Ocean | collected 2012-04 | reverse complement strand
GCATTCTCAAAATATTGGCCCACACCCATCTCTTCATGCGAATCATTCCATTCTCCATCCGCCCAGTTATCACCATATCCATCGACATCGTAATCGGACCATTGAGTGGCATCTTCCCAGAACGCATCACCGCCATCAGCGGTGGTCCAGACTGGACCCCATTCCCCCCATTGATCAGGGTCTGACCAACCGTCATTGTCACGGTCTGGGCAACCATAGCGGTCATTGAAAGAATCACCCCACTCTGTCGAGCAGTGATCACCGTTCACTCCATTGGAATTGTCTCCGTAGCCATCATGGTCTAAATCGGCATGTTGGCTGGGTTCATCGGGAAATAAATCTCCAGAATCGGACCAGCCATCTTCGTCACTATCGGGACATCCAAACTTGTCCTCAGTAGAAGTTCCATGAGTTTCATCGCAGTCATCTTCACGATCTGGGAATCCATCCGAATCGGTATCACGGTCATATTCGTCAAGGGTGAATGTAATCGAGTACTCAATTTCATCATTACAATTCGTGTCATCACCTGATATCTCAACGAAGAAACTGTCCGTACTAGTCGCTGGAGTTGAAAGGGAAACCGAAGTCGGCCCATCATTGTCAAAACCTGAATGGCTGAGCTGGTTCCCAGCCGAATCCTTGAGGCGGACGTCGCCTTCCCATCCGTCAGTAAATGCACCAAAAAGGGTACAAATTCCGTTGTCTGGATTGCTCATTTGCCCTGAAACTGTAACTTCAACAATGTCACCATTGATGGCGTCAACCTTCCAAAAATCCCGAGTGTCGCCACCATGTGAGCAGCCGTCACCATTGCAAACCCATTCCGTATAGGATGTGCCAGGTACTGCAACATTGGCTGATGCCATGTCATCATCTGCTAGAACAGATGGAATGCATGAAAGTACCATGCTGATGATGATTGTCAAGGCGAGCAGGCGCTTCACTACTAGGCCTTGGGTGTCCATCGGGTGCCGGAGGCACCCGCGCACGTAAGGCTGTTGCCCCGATAGCAATAGCAAAACTATCGCAAATTTGCGATTAAACCTGAGTGTTTTCGTCAGGTCCCAACTCTGAACGAGTGCGATTGATACCAAATCTCTTGGCAAAAAGGAAACGGAAATTGAGCCAACCATCGCCCCATGTATTGATCTCTGCATCACCAACACGAACACGGTAAGGTACACTGACTTCTACAGCCTTCTTTTTCCCAAAACAACGACGTGCATTGATTTTCATCTCCTCAGATAGAGGCATGCCGTCATGAGTGGGGCGCATCTTCTCATTTTCCATGATGTTCTTCCAGAAAACCCACATGCCACTTTGTGAATCATGGATGCCATACCAAAAGAGGAAACGTGCCGTAACAGAAAGTCCCCAGTTGCCCAAACCGTGTAGGCCCGACATTGCTCCTTTCTCAGCACGACGGAGGCGGTCACATGTGATGAGTTTGAGGTCTTCTTCTACCAATTTGCGAACCAATGCTGGAACTTCTTCTCCAGGGTAAGTACAATCGGCATCAAGTGTAACAATTATCTCTCCAGGAGCCAATGCAAAACCTGTTCTGTAGGCTCTACCGTATCCCTTGCGGGGCTCCATAACAACCCATGCGCCTTCTTCAGCTGCTAATTCACGAGTGCGATCGGTTGAATTCCCATCGACAATCAGAAAATCCAGTTTTTCACACCATCCATCATTTGGAATAGAACGAATTGTATCGACAATTGCTTCTTCCTCGTTACGAGTCGGAATAACTACGGTCACGTGGACCGGTAATGTGTCTCCCATGACATCCCCGCCTCTCCGACTCCGATTACCGATTTGAATGCAACCGTTGACGACTTAACCCGGATTCATTCAAAAAAGGGGGCCTTACAGGCCCCACTGAGGGTGAGGCGTGCATATCGCAATGTTGTCTGGAGAATACCCCCCTAGATGGGGTGGAATGGGGTCAACAGTGTTCCATCTTGCTGGTGCTCTTGTCAAGCAAGGACATCGAGTAACAGTCATCACTCGCCGTGATAAAAGTGTAGAGCGGAACCCACGGAAAATTCCTCAACAAAAAGGTGTTTCAGTTCTATCTGTCAAATGGGCACCATTGCCCATGGCATTCACAGTATCATACGGGAAATGGGCGCTTCGTGAACTTCTTCGAATTCATCGCAAGGATCCATTCGATGCTGTTCATGTTCACGCCCCCATGATTTCATGGAAAGAGAAACAATACGAATTGGTACGGGATAAAGTTGGCCCCGTCATCACAAGTTTGCACGGTTCTTGGTTAGGAGAACGGGATGGCATGACCCGCGCAGCAAAGCATGGTGAATCTGCGGTATGGAAAAATCCCAATGATCTCGCTATTCTCTTGACTGCGAAATACTACGCGAAATATGAGCGAGCCGCGGTTCGTGCCTCAACCCTATGTGTAGCCAACTCCGAAGCGACAAAAGAAGATTTTGAAACAAGATATGACCCCCCTGAAAACTGGCGATGTGAAGTGGTTCGTTGGGGTGTAGATACGAATATGTTTGTACCACTCGATTGTGATCACGAAGATACCATGCTCGCACATGAGGATATGCGCAAGCGATACGGTGAGCCGGATGAAAATGCGCTCGCAGGTTCTGCTGAAACTGATACTCCTCTGATATTGGCCGTTGGTCGTTTGGTTGCACGGAAGGGCTACAGAACACTGCTCAAAGCCATGCCCGGTGTTCTCAAAGAATATCCAAATGCCCAACTCGTGATTGTTGGACGCGGTCACATGAAGCGGACTTTGGAGCGACAAGCTAGACGATTGGGTTTTGCCGAATCAGTAACCATTGAACCTAGTTTACCATTTGAAGAGTTGGCACAATTATTCCGAAGTGCAGATTTGGTTGCTTATCCATCATATTACGAAGGACAGGGATTAATTCCCTTAGAAGCAATGGCCAGTGGAACCCCAGTCGTCACTGTGAATGATGGACCCTTACCTGAAATGGTGGATGAAACGGTCGGAGGATTGTTCAACATCAATCAGCCTGAGACATTATCTGAAGCGATTAATGAACTTCTCAACAACCACGAAGGCAGAGTCGAAATGGCATCCAATGGACGACGACGTGTTCTAGACGAATACACATACGCATTGAATGCAGAGCGATATGCACAATTTTACGCAACTAAAGATTAGGGTTCACCGAAATCACTCATTGCGGGCGGTGCTTCTGCTTCCATTTCGGGTATTGTTGGTGCAGTTTCTTCTTCGCCCAAATCAAACCCTTGTTCTGAACCAAGGCCCCCGCCCCATGATTCAATCAATTCAAGGTCAGCGGCCAGCTGTCGCTTGCTTCTGAAAACATAGAGCCCACCAATCAGTGCTAGTATCAGAACAATGGCAACCAATGTTACGATTCCAGTTGAGCCTAGCAAATCCAATACTCCAGACATTCCTGATGCTTCATGAATTCCCAATTGTTCTTTGACAACGTTGGATGAAAGGTCCCCATCTAGGGCCCAAACTTCTACAGTTGCCCATTCCTCCGACCCTGGATTTGTTGTAATCTTACCTGTGTAAATGCCATCTCCTGCAACTGCATCGCCATTGGCACCATCATCATTCATTGTAAATTCATCATTATTCGAACCATAGGATATGCGGCCCTGAATGCTGCCTTCCATTTGTGTTGTACCATCTGCATCTAGTAACAATACACTAACGACCAAGTTGTTATTGACATCTGCTTCAAGTTCTTCAATGTTGATTTTCAATTCAGAAAGTACTGGATTTGAGGCACCCATTGTGATGTTAATCCATGCCATATCCATGACACCACGAGAATCTCTAACGGTGAGGGTGAACAGATGCTGCCCTGGTGGGAACCATGTGGTGAAATTGACACTGTTTGCAATTTCAATTGTCCCACTGGGTGTCACTTCATGCCAAATGTACTGGATGATATCATCATCTGCGTCCCAAGATTGTGATCCATCGAAGACTACTGCATCTCCAGGCGTGATGTACATCCCTTCATTGAGTGAAGAGATAATTGCATGAGGTGCGGTTGGATTCACGTGCAATATTTGATTGTGAATGCGAGTTAATCCAGTGGAATCTGTAAGGTTGAATGTAAGGTTGTGAACACCTGAAGGTAACTCGTCATTGTACCAATAATCAGTCGTTCCATTTTCGACGATAAAACCTTCAATTAAATCACTGGAAATGTTGACCCAAAAGTCATCACCATCGGCATCGAACGAACCTCTGAAATCGAACAGAACAGGCCCGTCGCTGTCCACTTCAACCCCTGGAATGGGGCTTGTCAAAATCAATATTGGAGCACTCTCAGAAACGTCTACTTCGATACTGGATACTGAGGGCGGATTGACGCCATCGTCTACAGTGAAGGACAGGGTTTGCTGTCCTGCAGGAAGTCGGGTGGAAAGTGACCAATCAGTCCCTAGTGCGCCGTTCACAAGGCTTGAATCCCAGCGTACGGCGACATTGTCGGGGTTGACTACAGAGCCGTCTTCGCAGATGTGTGTCTGTGCCCAATTATCGCTATAATCTGCACAAAACAAATCCCAATCTCCACTACCTTCCGATTCGAATTGGTGGAGTACGCTTGAATCGGTTGAGAAATCACTATGGCTGGAAATCATCGCTGTCGATGGTGTATTCTCAACAAGGACTGTTTGTGTGATACTAGACCAAACATCGAGGTGTTCGACTCGATCATCACTCAATTCCAATGTGATTTGGTGTGTCCCCGCTGGAAGACGGGCGGTCCAAACACCATCGCCATCATCGAACATGACCCCAAGTAAATCGCTTGACCAACGATAGATGATAGGGTCACCTTCAGGGTCACTGGAACCAAAGGCATCCAATTGGACTGTGAAAGCAGATGTATTTCCTAATCGAGTAACTGTGAAGACAGGATGAGGTAATTCATTGACCAATTCAATTTGATAGATGAGGTCGACAGGAGTATTGACACCATCGGTGACACTGATTGTGTAGGAGAAAGAGGTCATCGATTCTGTTGCATCTAGGAAGGTTTCATTCCATTCCATCGCACACGGTTCGATTGCCCCATCATTGGATCTGTAGGATACATCAATACCACACAGAATTGTATCGCCTTCGGGGTCTGTGGTCCCACTCATATTGATGTGGAGTGATGCGGTTCGATAGAGGCGTAATGCCCCATCCATATCGACCCCGGGGTCCGTTGTGATATCGATAATTGGAGGGAGGTTTCTCAACTCAATTTCGCGACTTTCATTGGCACAGTTTCCTTGATTGTCACAAACTTCTAGAATAATTTGGTGTACTCCATCCGACAAACATCCAGCATTGTTTGAATTGTCGTTAACAACGAGGTGTGAATTGTTGCCACCACCTCCAAGCCCTTGTGTACAAGCAATTTGCAGGTCTCCGTCAATGCTGCTGGTCCAAGTGAATGAGATTGGGTCATCATCCAAATCCCAGGATTCATTGGCGTTGAATACAACCATTGCACCGCTGCCGAAGACTTCCTCGTCAAGTGGTGTATCCCAAATGATGAGTGGTGCCTGATTGCTCAATGCAATCTCGCAAATGACGACAGGGGGGGTGAAGTTAGGCACACGGTTGACCGGGATGGGTTCAGAAGTACCAGAATCTGCTCGTTGACCTTCGTATTCACAACCAATCCAATATTCAGTCCAAGTCCCAGCACCCATCCAATCGGTTTGTTGTGCAGAGAACGGTCCGAGTACGACATTCCCTCCGTAAGGCATTGTATGTGTTTGCCCAGATTCAACCTGATTAAATGAGAGATTGACTGCCGCGTTGGGCAATCCGTGACTGTGCTGATTGGTGACCCACACATGCATTGTCCACATTTCATCAACAATACTCCCAACACCAACATTCAGTGGTCCAATATCAGAAGAATCAATCCAACGTAGTGTACTGGGTTGCCCCGTCATATCGAAAGTGACTGCTGTACCTTGAATTGATTTTGACATATTGACCGTTGCATCGCGGAGATTGATTTGACCAGTACATGCTGATAAATCGACACTTGCGGCAACCACCAAGTGAAGGTCGGTCATTTCAAGACAATTTTGTCCAGAAAGAACCACATCGGAAAGTGAACTCGTGAGTGCATCATCGCTCCCATCCCATGCTAGGCCACTATGGGAACCATTCAACCGGACACTAGAGATGCGAGCTTCTGTATCGGTCAATTGCACAATCGGCCCTGTACGGTTGGCTTGAACATCCAAACCGTGAATATCCACCCATCCGTTGAAATTCAAGTTCCCATTGTCAACTTCGACTGCTAGGGCGCTGTTACCCGGGTCATTGACTACCAAATCGTGTAATTGCAAATCAATACTGTTCTTGATGACAACTCCGCCCCAAGCATCATTCGTAGATGAACATCGGGTGCAAGATACATTCTTGGTACCGGACATCAAGTCGTTTGATTTCTCAAAGTAAAGTCCAACACCATAAGATGGAACCAATGCTTGTCCACCATTGTTTGAACTGGCCAAATCGTATAGTTCGACGTTACTGGAATCATACACCCGCAGACCATTTTGGCCATTTTCTGTAACGGAAATTCCAGATATATCGGGATGAGATTCATCAATATACAACCCATGTCCATTGTTATTTGAAGAAGACCAATTGTTCCCCTGGAAGTTGGCCTTGGAAAGGAAAATCCCATCCATGACACTTCCATTGACACTCAAATTTCGAATCTGTGGTGCCCAGTTCACACTTCGTAGGAACAAACCCGCTTGATCGTTACGAGATAGGGCAGCGTTGGCCCCATTGCCATCCAAGGTGAGGTTGTCAATGATGGTCGCAGAATCAATCATGTATCCTTTGAATCCGTTGCAATCATTGTTCAATGCACGAGAATTACGCAAGTCAATTCCGCTGGTGTTCACTCCAATAGCATGGAAGCAAATACCAGGTGTTTTGGAGCCGATTTTTCCTGAACCACTAACTTCAAGATTGTCGAAAATAGCGTTGAGTGGTGCATTGAAGTTAGAATGATTGTACTGTTCTACATATACACCCCGATACATACTGTGAGTCACTGTCGTGTCCCAAAATGTGGGTCTAGTACTGACTGAATCACTGATGTGCTGAACCCAAATTCCGTTGTCTGAACGATCAATGCTCACATTGTCGAATAGAGCAACACTGTCTTCGACCCAAATACCTGCAGACAGCCATCCACCGGTTCCAACTGCAGAAATATTGCTGATTTCCAAATCTCGTAAGAATCCTGATGAATCGCCCCACATATTGATGCCACGCGTCGTCAAATTGTCCAATGTTGCACCGAGAACTAGAGGATTGCTAGAAGCACCAATAGACAAACCAATTCCGTACCGATTGTTAACAGATGATGAAGCGACATCTTGACCACCGTCCTGTACTGTCAAACGCTGAATGGTTGGATTTGCATTATCGAACATATCGATTCCGACATAGTCTGGATTCTCAATGTAAACATCATTCAGTGTAGGATTACTATTGTAGATTGTAATCCCCCATTCAGCATGTTCCATGACGAGATGATCAACGACACTACCCCGACCACGACTACTCGCATTGAATTGGATGCCTTCATGAGCAATTGCATTTGTTGAACGGGTGATAATGGCTGGGCTGGAGGCGGTTCCAGTAACATCGAGTTCACCTTCAACGTAGATTCGAACATTATCATCGAAAGAAATGGTTGCACCCGCATCGATGATGAGTGTGTCACCTGCTGCCACGGTGTAATCATTGGATAGCGTCATTGCTCCTGACCAAGTTGTTGTTGCCCGACCTTCTGTGGGGGAACTATCGGGATTTGACAGAGGACTGGGGACCAAAGGGGTAAAACTAGCCAGGAATAGAACACAAATGAGGAACATGGTCCCCTTTCCCCGTGTCACCATGGCATTGTCCGGTCCCACATCCCATTGAATGCTTTCGGCCTCCGGTTTGCCCTCCATAGGAGGGCTAAACCGATTTCTCAGAGTACTTTATGCAATTTTTTCGTCAACGAACGAGCGGCGCGAGGACATTCGGAACGATGGAATCTGAGTACGGCTTCTCGCCAAAATGTTAGACGACGATTAGATTCCAACTGACCGCGCCAATACCAGAGAAGTGCGTCCAATCGACGACCAGCTGCTTGGTCCAATGGCAGAGGCAATTGTCGAAGGTTATCGAGTGTTGTCGCAGCACCCAATGGATTGGAACGAGACTGCGCTTGAACCAATGCCAATCCCAATGATACTCTTTGCAATGTTTCTGTTGTACGGCCAACAAGACGACGCATTGCACCTTCCGCTTCCAATTGGCGTGGAGTGTCTGGTTCAGAAAGATGTAATTCCTCTAGATGGAACAGTCGTTCAATTAAGGGATCATTTCCATCAGCGAGTTCAATCAAATCATTGCGAACTGATTCTGCGGCTTCACCATCCCCCCGTAGCATAGCGATTCGATGTCGGAGGATAGCAATGAGAACAATTGCTGGGCGCTTATGAGAATCATCCAAAAAGCCAATGTTAACACTGGACAACCCTTTCTCAACCACATCCAAATCACCAGTTTCATCAGGTAATCTATCATCGATGAGTGCAGACAGTCGTGACAAATGCATTCGTGCAGCATCGCTCTTTGATGCTGAGGATTGGGCCTTCAGTTCAGCCTTCTCAGCAGCCGCAATCTTACCTTGTGTCCTGTAGAGTCGTGCTAACAAAGCGTGGTCGGGTTCTGGAAGAGACTTGAGATAATCCTCAGCAAAATCTGATTCCCCACGTTCAAGGGCCAGTTTCGCAGCCATTCGTCCCAATTCGTGGGCTTCGGGTAATGTGAGTAGTACGTCATCAAGAAGAGCTGCTGCTGCTGCACTATCGACAAGAATTGATGATTTATTCTCGAGAATAAAGGAGGTGGTGTCTTCACCTGCAAGTGTTCGATGGTAGGCCTCAAACCAACGGGCTTCATCATCTTCAATTTGCGACCAACGGTCCGCAGATTGTCGATGGATTTCTTCTGAAGAATCCCAAGCAACCCTACGGACATTTCGAATCAGATGTTGAACCTCAACACGCCCGTTTGGCCAACGCAATAGAGCGGCTTCATCCAATGGATCAATGGTAATTGCATCTAGATGTGAAGCATTGACTGGACGGGGTTCGGCGCTCAATGCATCGAGGTCTTTTCGTTCCTCATCAGAAAGATGTGACAATACTGATTCTTCAATGAAGGCCTGAACGGCATCACTGGCTTCAGGCAATTCATCTGATGGTGTCCACAGATGAAGGGCGAGAGGGTGCCCATCCAATGCCTCACAAACTTCCGTGACTGTTTCAGTATCGACTGCCTCTCCAAGCAACTGTTGAGCAGCCTCAATATCAATTCCTGAGAGAGTAAGCGGATCTGGAAATGGGCAAGGTGCACGCATCCCAACCACAACTTGTGCCTTGGCATTGATGAGTCCATTGAGAAGTCCGTGAACTCCTTGTTGATGCCTTTGATGGACATCCTGTACCTCATCAATAATCATGACCTCGTTCAAACCGATTAGCAATTCAACTTGAGATTCTGTATCGAGGGGTGCATCTTCTGTTTCCAATAAAGAGGAAACCAACATTTGGGCATCCATGGAGGCATCCATTGTCACGAATCGTTTCGATGGAAGTGCTTGCAATAGAGCCGTCTTGCCAATTCCGGGCATTCCCGTGAGAATCACCGCGCCATCAGAAAGCGAAGATTGAATTTTTTCAATCTCAGAATCTCGGCCATGTAATCCATGAGTTGATTCTATTTCCATAGAGTGACCTGCGAGGGAAACCAAAGTAGATGCCTGTTGTCGACCCTTGGCTGTTAGGTGAATCACATTCCGCTTGCGAGAACCACCACCGATGACGTGCGCGGTACGAGTTTGCACCAAACCCTCATGCTCAAGCGCTTTGAGTGGCTCATGCAGCGCACTTCGAACCAATCCAAGTGATTCTGAAAGCCCAGGTAATGACAATTCACGGGGGACATCCCATGCCTCCATCAACTCCTCAGGGTACCGCGCGAGGAGGCGCAAGATACGGGCCTGTGACTCGGGCAGCACGGTACATCGGGCGTACTCGTTGCTCATGACACTTCACCTGTCTTGGGCAGAGGGTTGATTCACGGTGGCGTACACGACGGGGTGAGGTTGAGCAATGGCAGTGAACCCCAAGACATTGCATCTGCCAACTCAGCCGGGTGTCTATCTGTTCAAGACCAACGAGGGTAGAGTATTGTATGTAGGCAAGGCGACCCATTTGCAAGACAGGGTTCGCTCCTACTTCGCCAAGAATCCGGACCGCGACATGATACCCACGTTGGTCGCAAAGGCAGACAACATCGATTGTATCGTCACCGGAACGCCCAGTGAAGCGTTGATTCTCGAGCGGCAACTCATTCGTGAACACAAACCACGCTACAACTCGCTTCTGAAGGATGACAAGTCCTACCCATTCATCGCCATCACTGCAGATGAGGTTCCACGTGTGATGTATACGCGACATCCGCCTGAAGGTGCAAGGTTGTGGGGTCCTTTCGCTGATGCGGGGGCGGCGAAACGAGTCATCCAACTTCTTCGTAGACACTTCGGAATTAGGGATTGCAAGGAACTGTTGCCCCAAGGTTGCTTGGCCATGCACATCGGTATGTGTGCCGGACCCTGTATCGAGGTCAACGATTACTTCTCGCGCGTGAGCGCGGCCATGCGTGTTCTCGATGGGGATGGGGATGAACTCGTTGAACATCTCAAGCAAGAAATGGATGAACATAGCGAAAATCTTCGCTACGAGGCCGCTGCTCGCAGTCGTGATCTAATTGCAGCTGTACGCAAAACACTCTCACAACAAGTCATTCATTCACGATTCTACCAAGATTGTGATGCTGTCGGGTTCGCTCACCAAGGGGATCTTGGAACCACTGTATTGTTGTCTGCAGAGGGGGGGATTGTTGTCGGGCAGACACAATATCCACTAATGCATCGTGGGGACATTTCTGAATCGATTAGTCGTGTCCTCTCAGAACACTATGCTCAACGACGCCCGCCGAAAACTGTACTCGTCCCTACACCGATTGGTGAATGGATGGAATCTTGGCTCACAGAGCGGCGTGGTTCCAAGGTTGAGGTGCGAAATCCACAACGCGGAGAATTAGTGAAATTACGTAAGATGGCGGACGCAAATGCGGAAGCACAGGTCTTGCGCAATCAACGCAAGGAAAGCGGGAGTCTAGAGCAGCGTGCTGCAGATGATGGGGCGACTCTACTCGGTGTCGAGAGTTTAGATCACATTGTCTGCTTTGACATGGCACAATTGCAAGGAGAAGAACGTGTAGGGGCCAGTGTATGTCTACGCAACGGACGACCCGACAAGAAGGCGTATCGCACCTACACGGTCAAGGATTCAGCGATGGATGATGTTCGGATGATGGAACACGTCGTAGAACGATGGTTGAAACGCCAAGAGGAATGGCCAGACCTTCTGCTCATCGATGGTGGATTGGTTCATCTCAATGAGATCCAAAGTCTCCTCATCAAACATGGCCTTGTTGACAGAGTTCCACTCGCAACCCTTGCCAAGCGCGAGGAGACAATTCATCGAATCGATTGTGAAGACCTCGTGCTGGACCGACAAGGACGGGTCCTCGTGTACGCGCGCGATGAGGCACATCGCTTCGTCAACAATTTCCATCGTAAACGCCGTGGACGTAAGGGGCTCGCTGACCCTCTTGAGGCGGTCGAAGGTCTTGGTGCGAAGCGTCTACAGGCACTTTTGAGACATTTTGGTGG
>PVBE012252498.1_pt1 | contig 11839 bp, 16 predicted proteins | sample 1631181 | NCBI WGS metagenome assembly PVBE01 (sample SAMN08397723, study PRJNA350692) | Marine metagenome, whole genome shotgun sequencing project. | isolation source: water | place: Pacific Ocean | collected 2012-04 | reverse complement strand
TGTAACAGCAAGAATATTGCTAGACAATATAAGAACAGAATCACTGACTTATCTAGGGATGCAAAAACAAGCAACCCAAAAAGAAATGGCGGCCCTTTACCCGGAAGCATTAAGAAATTAGCAAATCTGTGATGAAGTGATATTATGGCAACAAAGAAAGTAACTAAATCCAAAGTACCTGAAAAGAAAGTTTTTACTGATTCAGAATATTCTGTAAAAAGAATTTATCAAAAGTCTTCTAAAAAGAGACCTACTGAAGATGCAGGAAAATATCCGTTCACAAGAGGAATACATCCTGGAATGTTCCGTGAAAGATTTTGGACTATGAGACAATATTCTGGATTCGGTGATGCAAAATTAACTAATGAACGTTTCAAATTCATGCTTGAAAAAGGTCAAACTGGTCTTAGTATGGCATTTGATTTACCTACTCAAATTGGATATGATTCTGACTCTCCACAAGCAGAAGGTGAAGTTGGAAAAGTTGGAGTGTCAATTACATCCATCAAAGATATGATGACTGCTTTTGATGGAATTCCTCTTGGAAAAGTTAGTTCATCTATGACAATTAATTCTACTGCATCAACATTACTTGCATATTACATTGCAGTTGGTGAATCTCAAGGTTTCAAAAGTAATGAGCTTAGAGGAACAACTCAAAATGATATTTTAAAAGAATACATTGCACGTAATACCTACATCTATCCTCCACAACCATCAATGAGATTAATTGGTGATATGATTGAATTTTGTGCAGAAAAAGTTCCATCTTGGTACCCAGTTTCTATTTCTGGATATCATATGAGAGAAGCTGGTTGTACAGCAACCCAAGAAATTGCATTTACATTAGCAAATGCAATTGCATACATTCAAACTTGTTTGGATAAGGGATTGAAAATTGATGACTTTGCACCACGTTTGTCCTTTTTCTTTTGTTGTACAATTGAATTCTTTGAAGAAGTTGCTAAATTTAGAGTCGCAAGAAAAGTTTATGCAAAAATATTGAAAGAAAAATTCCATGCAAAGAATCCTCGTTCATTACAATTAAAATTCCATACACAAACTAGTGGTGAATCTTTAACTGCACAACAACCAAACAACAACATTGTTAGAGTTGCCATACAAACTATGGCTGCCGTTGCAGGTGGAACTCAATCACTCCATACTAATTCTAGAGATGAGGCATTGGCTCTTCCAACTCAAGAATCTGCAAAAATTGCATTAAGAACCCAACAAATTGTTGCTCATGAGAGTGGTATAACTAAAACTGCAGATCCTCTTGCAGGTTCATATTATTTAGAAGAACTATGTGATCAAATTGAAGCAGATGTTTGGAAATATTTGAAGAAGATTGAAAAAATGGGTGGTTCTGTAAAAGCAATTGAAAAAGGATTCTTCCAATCTGAAATTAGAGCAAATGCATATCGCTTAAAGAAAGAAACTGATGATACAGACAGAGTAATTGTTGGTGTCAACAAGTATTCAGAAGAAGAGGAACAACCAGAATTACTTAGAATAGATGATAGAGTTGAAATTCAACAAAAGAAAGCATTAAAAAAATTACGTGCAGATAGAGATTCTAAAAAATTAGAAAAAGCATTGTCTGCAATGCAAAGTGCTGCTGATACTGAAGAAAATCTAATGCCTTACATTGTAACTGCTGCAAAAGCATTTGCAACAACTGGTGAAATTAGTAATACTTTCAGAGAAGTCTTTGGAGAATATCGTCCAAAGGAGGTATTTTAATTGAAAATTGATCATATTGCAATTGCAGTAAACGATGTTGAAGAATCAGCAAAAATCTATCAACAAGCATTAGGTGTTGATGAAATTGAGTTTGAGACTGTAGAGTCAGAAGGTGTTAAGGTCGCAATTATTCCATTAGAGAATGGTAGAATTGAATTAATGCAACCGACAAATGATTCTAGTCCAATTAAAAATTTTTTAGATAAAAAGGGTCCGGGACTTCATCATATGGCATTAGATACTAGTAATATTGAAGGCGAAGTAGAAAGAATGGAAGGCTGTGGAATTCAATTTTTAGGTAAAATTAGACCTGGCTCTGCAGGTACTAAAGTCACTTTTATCCATCCAAAATCCTTAAACGGTGTTTTGGCTGAACTTTGTTCACATCCATAATGGATTTTTTAAATTTTTAAATTATTTTTCAATAAATTTAGTTTTTCTATAATACTATTTTTTTCATTCTCTGAACAACTCGTATTTTGCATTTCGTTAATTATTTCTTTAATTGTTTCTATTATTTCTCCATCTGATTTATTTTTTCCAAAATTAATATTTTCAAATCCTTGTGTTTCTGTTTTATCAATTACTTCGATACCTTCTGGCAAAATTTCATATACTTTGATAAGTTTATCGTCTTGCCGTTGTGGTGACATTAAAACAAGTTGATTCTTTCGTAGTTGTTCTAATTCATTAAACACTTTATCTTCAGAACTATCAATTGTTTCAATTATTTGTTGTAAATCACATGATTTGATTTGTAATAATCTTAAAATTTTTGCCCATATTGGAATTTTTGAACTCCAAAGAATTTCTTTAGATAATTCTGTAATTGTAAAAGAACCATTTTCATTCATTGAAATAAATTTTCTATCTTTTAGTGAAGCTAATGTATCTAAAATTTTTCCTACTCCGTGTCTTTTTAGTTTTGAATTCTCTAAATGAGTTTCATTAAATGTTCCATTTTGATTAACTGCTAATTGTAAAATTTCTAAATCTATTGTACCTAATTTTCTCATAACTTGATTCAGTTTGAATAATATATGTTGATTATCTTTTTCTTTCTATGGTTCTTTACCAACTTCCAAGATTGCCCTATGATTATGATGAATTAGAGCCTTATTTTGATCAAGAAACTATGAAAATACATCATTTAAAACATCATCAGGCATACGTTGATGGTCTAAATGCCTCTCTTGTTGAATTGGGTGCTACATCTCATCCAAAATACATTTCTGCAATTTTATCTGAATTAAATTCAATTCCTGAATCCGGCCAAAAATCTATTAATTTTTTTGGTGGTGGTTTTGAAAATCACAGATTATTTTGGGAAACTTTAACTCCAAAAAGTGATAAAGTTCCTGGTGGAAAATTAGAAGATCAAATTGATGTCTATTTTGATAATTTTGATGATTTCAAAAAAAAATTTTCTCAAAAAGCAATCTCTATTGAAGGTAGTGGTTGGTGTTGGTTAGTTTTTAATGAAACATATCATAAAATTGAAATTATTACCACACCTAATCAGAATAGTCCTTGGACATTGCAAAAAACACCTCTTTTAGGAATTGATATGTGGGAGCATGCATACTATCTTAATTATCAAAATAAACGACCTGATTATGTTGAATCTTGGTGGAATGTAATTAATTGGGATTATGTTACAAACAGATTCGAAGAAATTTTTTAATTTGAAAAAAGATTCATTAAGAATTACTCTAGTCTTAATGTATGGATATGATGCTTGAAGAGGAATTAATTGATTTAATGACTTTTTGTTTACAAAATCCTGATTCTTCAGAAATAGATGAAAAACATACTCGAATCAAAGAGATTGGTCAAGAAATTTTTGATGATGGTGGAGAAGATGCAATTGAAAATTTTTCATTTGTTCTAAAAAATAGAATTACTCAAGAAATTGAAAAAGATCCATCGCCATTGCTTTCGCTATGGCAAGGCCTGTCTAGTAAATAGAAGATTAGGTATTTTGAAAAATCCTATCCTCTACCTATTCTAAAAATGGCTGTACTGCATGTTGGGCATGTACCTTTGATTGCAGGTTTTCCATTTTTCATGGTGTATGGTGCTGGACTACCGATTTCTCGTTTGTCTCTACACTTGACACAATATCCTATTGTCATGATCTTTGTAGGCTCGTTCTTATATTAGCGAGAACTTGTTGAACTTTTTTTACTAATAGGCAAACATCCGATCTCACTTTTTATGATCCTAAACCAAATTTTTCGTATCGGTTATTCAAAAATTTAATATTTTTTTAAATTTTTTATTATTGTGCTTTTTTTGTAATAATTTTTCCAGGGTTTAAAATAAAATTTGGATCTAGTAACTGTTTTATTTTTTTAAATGTTTGATAATTTGTATTTCCATATTGTTTTTTTATAATTTCACTCTATAGTAATCCCATCTTTCTGGATCAAATAATTGGACAAATTCTGCATCCTCTTTTGTAATTCTTGCTCTAATCACATCTCGTAATGCAAAACTAGTCAAATACTTGTATTTCATTGAATGTGCCTGCATAATGAACATGTGTCTCATCTCACTACCGCCACGCAATCCCCAATACCCCATTTTTAATGCTAAAGGCTCTAAAAATATAGTATTTTTTAAGCCAAAATTCTCATCTCTGATTTCTTCACGTAATTGATAATTTTCAAGTGGGCCTCCTTTTGAAAACCCTATAATTTCTCCGTTACTGTCATTCAATCTCAAAGTATTGATGATTGTATCCTTATCTTTAATTGATTCCTTAAAATTATCTTTTCCAAATTGTAATGGCTTTGGTAATTCTAAAAATATATCGTATAATTTTTGAGCAAATTCTGGATCTTCCTGAGAAGTTTGATTTTCAATAGTTGGAACCAATTTGAGATTTTCATAAGCAAAATCTGCTTGAATACATACTTCCTGTTCTCGCATCTTCATAAAAGATAGTACTGTATCAAAAAAATTCTTTCTCATTTCTTTTGGTAAAGTTCTGAGAATTGTTTGTGTAATTTCAGTCTCTTTGTTTAATATCTCTTCAAAATATGCTACTGCAGTTCTAATTATTATTGATGGTCTCCATGCTAGTGCATGTGCATTCATTTTTGCCATTTCCATTGCTTTTGTAAAATCTCCTAATGCATAACCACTAATTCTATCTATTACTGATAGGTACCACCCAATTTCCATTATGTGCTCTTGTAATGCTAAACTGTTTCTTGTTTTTTCTGATTTTTCAAAGCATTTCTTAATTTCTATTTCTGCATTCTTTTTTAATTCTCCACTCCATGGATATGTAGTTCTTAATATCAATACTTTGATAATTTCCAAATCAATATCTGCAGAAACTAATAATTCTCTGAGTTTTTTGTCTTCAGAAATAAATTTCAATACACTTTCTTCGTGTGGTTTATCTACACTTTTTTGTGGATCAAAATCATGAAATAATGCTGCAACGTATAGATATTTTTTATCTTCTTCAGTGAATTTGATTTTTTTCTGATTAAGTGCTAGTAATGATACGTATGTTACTTCTAATTCGTGATTGATATTGTGATATCCATAATATTCTGTTCCTAAACCCTGACTATCAAATAGGTCAATTGTATAATCTAGCATTTCTAGATAACAATCATTTTCTAATCCGTGCTGTGCCATTAAACTAAGAATCTCATTTCTCATTGAATGAGTATTTGCCAATTCTTGCATTATTGTTCGATCATAATTTGAGTTTTTAAATATATTCCAAGAAATTTTGCAATGATAACAAAAATGATCGATATTTTCTTTATTTTTAATCACAAGATTCAATAATTTAGTATTGAAATTTTTTTCATGTCTGTTGATTCTGATTTATTTGAGAATCTGGTGAATTTTACTACTGATATTTCCCCTAAATTTACCCTTCATCTTAATGATGATGATTATGTTTTAGTTGATGTTTCAATTGAAAATTCATCTGTACCAGTTAACGAACCTACTACACGTGGTGGTGTATATTTTTCTGAAAAATATGCATACAAAATGAAAGGTGCAATCAAAGATCTTTCTGTTGTTCCATTACTTACGAAAAAAATGCTTGGTCCCAATACTGAATTTGGTGAATTAAAAATATCTACTTCCATTGAATTAGACGGAAAACTAACGCCATTGGAAATTTTAACCAATTTAACTAATAGTGTTCAAACTCCGGATTCAATTGAATTGAGTATGATCATTATTAAATTGGAATTACTTTAATTTGAATTAAAATATCTGTCATACTTTTCTTTTGATTTTTCATCTGATAGTATTTCATATGCCTTGTTGATTTTAATCATTTCTTGTTCAGAATCTTCTTTGGTTTTGTCTGGATGGGTTTTCTTTGCTAATTCTCTAAAACTTTTCTTAATTTGTTCTGCGGTTGCATCTTTTTTTACTCCTAAAATTTCATAATAATCCGGTAAGTTTTCATTTGATAATTCATCTCTGAATTCTTTTTCTTGTTTTGTATTTCCTCTCTTTCCTATTTCTTCATAATCATCTCCCCAATCTGAGTGATATTTTTCATATGTTCTATCTTTTTTTGAGTCATGTTCTTGTTTATCGTATGTGGTCTTTTTTCTTAATATGACATCTCTAGCTAAAAATAGGAATATTGCAATTACTGCAATAGAAAAACCTGCGAATAAAATAATTTTTTCATCATCTGATATTTTTAATTCTCTTCCAGAATCATTATCTTGGGCACTTACTGTTTGTACTGATCCAATTATAATTGCTAAAATAATAAAAATTTTAAAGATATTCATTTTCTTAATCCTAGTTATTCAAAATAATAATTTGTTCTATTTAGCCGTATATTTTTTCATTGATCTTTTTGTTACAGTATGTTCAAATTTAATACCTATTCAATCTTTCAAATAATATGAATAAAATCGATGAACTTGTATCTTCTGGTAAATCTCTATTAGAAAATGGTGATTTTGACAATGCCTTGTCTTATTTTGAACAGGCATTATTGCTTGACCCAAAAAATCCTGATTTATGGAATTACAAGGGTGCTGCACTTCGAAGCTTAGGACGATTTGCTGAATCTATGGAATGTTTTAACAATTCCCTTAAACTTGATCCTAGAGACAAATTTTCTTCATAATCACTATGTATGTTTTTGAATTAACCTTTTTAATTATGAAAACCATGTATTGTTATGACAAGAACACAAAGACGAAGAGATACAGCCCATCCTACACGTGATGGAAAACACAATCCTGTCTGCACTGATCCTGGATGCAAGGATTGTCAATGAATGAATTAAACTATTTTAATTCATTTTTATAATTATTTGAGCCTAATTTCATTTAATCTATTTTGATGGGTTATGTTGAAATTACTCCTACTTTAATTCAAAAAATTCCAATTTTAAGTATGTTAAAACTAGTTACAATTCAACAAAATAAAATTCAAACTGAGGATCACTATATTATTAACAATGAATTAGATGATTTGTTGAATAAAGAATTAGTTGAGTTATTTTTAAAAGCAAATGATTGCATTGATGATGAGAATTTTTCAGATGCCATCGAATTCTATGATTTAATTTTAAAAATTGATCCAAAAAATATTTCTGCTTTAATCGATAAAGGGGTTACTTTGCAAATTCTTGGTCGAATCAAATTATCTATACGTAGTTTTAATAAAGCTCTTCAATTATCTCCAAAAAATATTGATGCTCTGATTAACAAAGGTTCTGCGTTACATTTGAGTGAACAATATTTGGATGCAATTGCTTGCTATGACAAAGCATTAAAAATTGATCAAAAATGTTCGATGGCACTTGCATACAAAGGACTTTCTTTAGGTGAATTAGGTAATCTTACTGAATCTATTAGTTGTTTCAAAAGAGCATTATCTATTGACAAGCATTGTACTTTGGCTCAAATTTCTAAAGACACTGCACAAGAACTTTTAAAATCAATTAACCCAAATTCTAAAAAACTGTAACATCCCCTGGTGCAGGTTCTCTGTTAGTTTGTGTTTCATTTGTTTCAAAGAAATCCTTATGTTTCAAATTTTGATGTTCTCTAAGTTCTTCAATATTTTCAAAACCTTCATGACATAAGTAGCATTTTGGCTTGTGTTCATCAATTAATGGAAGTACCACAAATATTCTGATTTCACTGGTTACTTATTTCTTAAGAGTATAAGGAATATATCCTTATGAGGATGCCTAATTGTATGTTAGAGCAAATTGTAGGTGACTCTCAGGCATTAGATAGTGCTTTGGCCGGTGAGGAATTATCTTACAAAGATGGTTTGGAATTGATGGATTATGATAATTTACATTTACTTGGTGCAGTTGCAGATTCTACTCGGAAAAAATTAGTTGGAGATACTGTGACTTTTGCTGCTTCATATTACATGAATTACACTAATGTTTGTGCTGCAAGTTGTCAAATGTGTGCATTTTATCGCAAGGGTGATGAAGATGATGCTTATACCTTAACTCCTAAAGAAATTGAACAACGTGTTGGAATTGCAAAACAAATGGGTGCAACAGAAGTACATATTGTTGGTGGATTTCATCCTGATCTTCCTTTAGAATATTATGAAGATATGATGAAAACTATCAAAACAAGTCATCCAGAATTAAATATTAAGGCATTAACTGCTGCAGAAATTCATTTCTTGTCTAAACTAACAAAAAATTCCACCAAAGAAATTTTATCTCGTTTGAAAACAGCTGGATTAGATTCAATGCCAGGTGGTGGAGCTGAATTATTCCATCCGGATATACGAGGTAAAATTGTAAGAGGTAAATGTACTGGACAACAATGGTTAGATGTTATTGAAGAAGCTCATACAATGGGGATCCAAAGCAATGTAACAATGCTATATGGTCACATCGAAAAACCAGAACATGTTGTTGATCATTTAATAAAAATTCGTGAGCTTCAAAAGAAAACAAATGGGTTTGTAACTTTAATTCCTTTGAAATTTAGTTTAGATAATACTGAATTAGAGCAAAATGATTTAGTAACAAATGAATGTTCTTCAGTTTATGATTTGAGAATAATTGCATTGTCAAGATTGATGCTTGCCAACACTCTGAATAATATTTCTGTCTATTGGGTTGCCTATGGTAAGAAATTAGCTCAAGTTGCATTATCCAATGGTGGGAGTGATCTGGTTGGAACTGCATTCTCTGAGGAAATATATCGTGCTGCAGGAAAACCTACTACTTCTTCAGTAGATGAATTGGCAACTATGGTTAAAGAAATAGGTAGAATTCCTGCTCAAAGAAATACTCATTTTGGAATTTTAAAACAATTTTAATTCATTTGTTTTTATTGATTCTATTGCTTTAGTAATGTAGAAACTTACACTGGTAGTCTTAGTTGTAATGAGTATGTGGTAATTTCTGCTTGAATCAATACTTTTTTCAAATTTATTTTGACTTCAAATATTTAATAATTTTCTTAATAGTGAGATTGGTGAGATGAAGAGTCTCAACCAACCTCATGTAGATTGGAGAGTTCCGTTCTACATTTACCACGTTTTGTTAACCCGAATTGGTTAACGCGATTTTGGAATCAAACGTATCTTTCAAAAGATGTTGGACTGTATAAAATAAACGGAAAATGGATGTTATTCCACTTTTTTTTCAACATTCTTTGTTGGCTTACTACCTTTCTTTCTTCGGGCACCAAAACTAATCAGCACTAGTAAAAACCCTAATCCAAACAAAATCCCTGCTAATGTACTGTAATCTTCATTTTCTTGTCCTGCTAACATTACATCTAATTTCTCCTCTTCAGTCATTCCTGCTTGACCTATTGGGACAGCCGCATTGATATTGATTGTTAACACTAATCCAACAACTACCATTGCCATTCCTCCTGCTAACATTTTTTTATTTACAAGAACCATTCTATGAATAATTAAATTTCATCATATATTAGGGAATCATTCTTTTTGGATCTATCTAATTACAGATTTTTTATTATGCCTCAGGGTTGTTTTTTTGAAAATTTAATAAAAGTTACAAAGTTTTGAGCGTTTTTCTCAAAACAATTTGTTTATGTTATCTGTGATTTTGGAAACATTCTCTGCAATATACAGGTCTGTCTTCTTTTGGTTGAAATGGTACTTGACAATCGGTACCACAATCTCCGCATTTTGCGTCATGCATTTCTCGTGGTCTATCATCTCTTCTACCAAATCTTCCACCTTGTCTGCCACCAAATCTGTCTCTATTTCTTGGGGCTGGTCTGTGATTTTGGAAACATTCTCTGCAATATACAGGTCTATCTTCTTTTGGTTGAAATGGTACTTGACAATCGGTACCACAATCTCCGCATTTTGCGTCAAACATTTGTCTATCTTCTCTATTGTATGACATATTTTCTAAATTATTATCCCATTGTGTTGTAATTAAACTGTTGTAAAATTATATTATTTTTTAATTTATTTGAGTTTTTTCCATTTTGATACTGTGTAATTTCTAATATTTTCAATTTTTATCATTTAACTAATTACATTGGTATTTCAGGCACTGACATTCCTCCATGCCCTGAATCGATTGTTTGTTTTGGACTTAAACTTGTATCGTGATGACATGGTTTGTTACATACAGGACAAAATTTTCTATCTAATGTTATGCACTGACAAATATGATTTTTTAAGTATGATTGAGCAGCTTGATTCCATTCTCCTGTTCCATTACAATAAACACATGGATTTCCATTCCAAGTACCTTCTCCCTTACAAAGATCACATACATCATCTGTCATGCCACTATCCTCCTTGCCTGTATTATATCATTTTTGGCACCAGTAAATTACGCTAATTTCATTTAATTGTATTAATTTCGTGCTTCATAATTCGGCAATATTCATCAATTTTGAGGAAAATCAGAGAGAACCCGTTGACATAATCATCAGCAAATAATTGTTAGATTTGAAGTAAATATCTCTTATCGATTTTTATTTTTAAAATTATACTGAACCTTCTGGTGGTTTTTGAACAAACACATTGCATACCAATGCATCTGTTTTTGAATCTCTGTATTGAACTTTACATGTAACAAATTTCCCAATTAATGCACGTTCTAAATCTTCTTTTGTTTGTTCTGGACGTTGTCCCTCTTCTTCTTCTTTGATTAATCCCATTATGATTTTTTCAGTTTTTCCATAATCTCCTTTGTTATCTTTTCTAGTATGACTAACCAATAATCGAAATGCATTGCCCGTTAAAACTTCTAAAACTGCTCCACCAATACCATCCCCATCAAGTTCATCAGACATAATTGAATAATTTTTTTGTTCTATAATTACTTGGTGGCAATACTAATTTCAAAGTCTGGAACTAATCCTTTTTCTTTTGCCATCTCAAATAATTTTCTGATTGCTTGTTCTCCTGGATCTCCCATGTTGACTGTTACTGGGTTTACGTACATTTTTACAAATTTTTCAATTAAAGGACGTTCTTTTCCTCTAGAATATTGCATCGCATATTCTAAAGCATCATCAAAATTCTTTATTCCAAATTCAATTGATGCTTGTAAGTATTTATCAAATTTAACAATTGTATCCATTCCCAAATCTGTCTTCATCACATTAATTCCCAATGGAACTGGTAAACCATTTGTGGTTTTATCCCACCATTCTCCGACATCTAAAATTTTTACATTGCCCTCTTGCTCATATGATAATTGAGTTTCGTGAATTACTAAACCTACATCCACTTCTCCTGATTCTACAGCTTTAGGAATGTCGCTGAAATTCATTTCAACATAGTCAAATTTTCCTATCATTAGTTGTAGTAGTAAAAATGCTGATGTCATTTTTCCTGGAATTGCAATTTTACATTTTTTTAATTCTTCAATTGTCATTTGTTTTTTTGCTGTAACTATTGGTCCATAATTAATTCCAAAACTTCCTCCACTTCTTAGAATTGTATACCCTGGAATGTATGCACATGCATGAACTGAAACTGCAGTTACGTCTAATTCTGGATTTGTTGCCTTAAGATTCAAATTTTCTATATCTTCGATCACATGATTTACAGTAAAATCTGGTGATGGTACTTTATCAGTAAACATACCATAAAACAT
>PVBE010763879.1_pt1 | contig 11839 bp, 13 predicted proteins | sample 1631181 | NCBI WGS metagenome assembly PVBE01 (sample SAMN08397723, study PRJNA350692) | Marine metagenome, whole genome shotgun sequencing project. | isolation source: water | place: Pacific Ocean | collected 2012-04 | reverse complement strand
CCCAACATTCCGTCATCGTCTCCCATGTCGTGCCCCCCGAGCATGCTCTGTGGGGCCTGCTACACGACGCGGCCGAGGCATACGTCTCGGACCTGCCCCGCCCGGTGAAGCGACAGGTCCCCGACTTCGTGAGCTTCGAGGACCGTCTGCTCGAAGTCATCATGCATCGCTTCGAGCTGCCCTGGCCCATGCCGCCCGCGGTCAAGCGGGCCGACGACATCCTGCTGGCCACCGAGCAGCGCGACCTGATGGTCGACCCGCCCCAGCCCTGGGGGCTTCCGGCAGATCCCCTCCCTGCGCCCATCCTTCCCCTGCCCGCCCCCGAAGCCGAAGCGGCCTTCCTCGCCCGTTTTCATCAGCTTGTTGCGGACAGGGGGTAGACTGTACGAGCTGCCTGGAGCCGCCCATGAGTATTCGCATCCACGACCTGATGAACATGGCCTACAAAAACGGGGCCTCGGACATCCACGTCAGCGCGGGTGAGAAGCCCGCGCTGCGGATCGACGGCGAGGTCCGGAGGCTCGATTCACCCATATTGACACCTGACGAGGCGCGGCGCCTGGCGTACTCCGTCATGAGCGAAAAACAAAAGACCATCTACGAGAAGGAATGGGAGCTCGACTTCTCCATCGGCATCAAGGGGCTGTGCCGCTTTCGTGTCAACGTCTTCACACAGGCCAGGGGTGTGGGTCTGGTCATGCGCCAGATCCCGAGCAAAGTGCTCACCCTCGAAGACCTCAAGATGCCACCGGTGTTCAACCACATCTCCAACTACCGGCGGGGTATCGTCCTGGTCACGGGCCCGACCGGCAGCGGCAAGTCCACCACGCTGGCCGCCGTCATCGACTTCATCAACAAAAACCGAGCCGAGCACGTCCTCACCATCGAGGACCCCATCGAGTTCGTGCACAAACCACACAAGTGCATCATCAACCAGCGCGAGGTGGGCACTCACACCGCGAGCTTCTCGGCTGCCTTGCGATCGGCCTTGCGCGAGGACCCCGACGTCATCCTCGTCGGCGAGCTGCGCGACCTCGAGACCGTCAGCCTGGCTCTGACTGCGGCCGAAACGGGCCACCTGGTCTTCGGCACCCTGCATACAAACTCCGCCCCCGAGACCATCGACCGTCTCATCGACGCCTACCCCCACGAGCAGCAGTCACAGGTGCGCACCATGGTGTCCACCGCTCTGCAGGCAGTGGTGTCGCAGATGCTCCTCAAGGGCGCAAAGGGCGGACGCTGCGCCGCCATGGAGATCATGATCTGCAACCCCGCCATCCGGAACCTCATCCGGGAGAACAAGCTCTTCCAGATCCCTTCCATCATGCAGACCGGAATGGGCGCGGGCATGCAGCTGATGGAGAACGCCGTCAAGGAGCTCGCCCACGCGGGCAAGATCACACGCCAGACCGCCATCGAGGCCCTGAACAAGCCCGACCTGTTCGAGGAAAAGCGAGTGCTCGGAAGCAACACCGACGACAAGCGGCGGGGCCGCCGACGCTAACAGGCTACCGGGCTACGGGCAGCAGGCTACGGGGTTGTAGGGCTGCGACGGGTGGCGCCAACCAGCAACGATGCTGCAGGCAGAAACGCCGCCCGACAGTCGACGACGCCGCGCCCAGGCACCCCCGTAGCCTGTAGCCCGAGACCCGTGGCCTGCTAGTAGTCCTCGAGCTCCTTGGGCTTGTGGCGAGCCAGGATCACCAGGATGCCAAAGAAGGCCATGAAGACCAGCACCACTGGCCCGATGAAGGCCGGGTTGGTGGGGCGATAGCGGATGGAGTAGATGACCCAGCCGCCCAAGCCACCGATGGGCTGTTCACCACCCTCGGGGCCGGTGAAACGCGTTCCGTTCAGCACGGCGGCGAAGTCTTCCTCGACGGAGCTGCCGGCCTGACCGGCCCGAGCCCAGCCCACCAGCACCTTGTTCGACTCGTACGCCGCCACGGCCATCAGGGTTTCGCTGCCCCGAGCGGGCGGATGGTACATGAAGCCCAGGCGTCCGCCCACGACGACCTTGTCGGCTGGCTCGACCTCGATGCTGGTGCCACCGAAGAACTTGTCCCTGACGATCGGCTCGATGCCGTCCCAGGAGTACTGATCGACCTTGTCGAGGAGCAGCTCGCCCTCACAGAAGACCATGAAGTCGGGGTCGATGTCACCGGCGGTAGGCTCGAAAGCGGCCCAGCACAGGTCCTTGTCCAGCTTGTTCTGGCCGGTCTTCTTCACGAGCTCGGCGACCGCGCCGACTTCCGACTTGGAGTACACGCGCCAGCCATCCGGCAGGATGTGCTCGAAGTTCGGTCTGCCGTCTACCCTGCCGTACATGCCGGGGACACCCTCGCCGTAGAGCTCGGTCACGTCCTCGGCTTCCTTGTGCACGTCGAGGTTCTCGAGGAAGAAGTCCAACGCCGTCTTCGCCTTGCCGGCGTTCTTTTGGTTGGACATCATCGCGATGTGGATGACCTTGGCATAGGCCGGGAAAGCCACCGCTTGGTAGACACCCAGTGGGCCGTCGCCGTCGAAGCGGAAGGTGAGGTCCATCTCGGCCGTGGTGCGGCCGTGACGCTCCGTGATTTCCATCCGGGTGCTGTTGACATCACCCGCCTCGTGTTTTTTCAGACGCAGCGTGTGCATCTTGATCCAGCCCAGCGCCTGCTGCTCGGTGGGCTCGACCTGGAAGTCGTCGTACCACAAGCGCATCTCGACGAAGCCGTCCTTGGACTTGCACTTGAAGTCCCAATCGGACCAGCCACCGGGGGGTACTTCCCACTTGTCGGGCAGGTGTACGGTGGCCCTCACGTCGTTCATGACGTATTCGTCGGGCACTTCCTCCTCCTCTGCCCAAGCGGTCAAGGGCACGATGAGCAGGAGGCAAACGAAAAGAGCAGCGAAGAGCATGTCCAGGCGCTTCATGAATCCTCCGGAGAGATCGCGGGGAGGCCTCGAATGGCTGCCACGCCTCACGGTCGGTCCCGCATATCCCGGAGGAGAGCCTACCCGAGGGGCTCGTGCTAGGTCCTCACAATCCCCTTGCGAACCTCGAGCCCTCCGTACGCTCATCCACTGGTTGACCGGCTGCCCCAGGGAGGAATCCGGCGTGCCACCCAACAGGTCTCCATCACGCGCGCTCGCTGCGGTCGCCGCGGCTGCGCTGCTGGCACCGGTGGTCTTCCTGTTGCTGCACCTGCGGCTGCCGCTGTACGAGGACGGGCTGTTCTGGTGGGTACCCCGGGCTCTCTGGCTGGTGGAACAGGGTCCGTCCTGGGTGGCAGCGGGAGACCTGCCCACAGCGTGCGACGCGGCGATGCCTCTGCCTCCGCAGTGGACGGGGGGATTGCCTGACTACGGCCACCCGCCCCTTTGGTTTCACTACCTGGCGCTCTGGATGCGGCTGCTGGGCTCCCACGCTTGGGTGGTCCACGCCTCCTGTCTGCCAGTCGCTGCGGCCATCGGCTGGGGGGCGTTGGCCCTCTGCCGCCGGCTGGCCGGACCGGCCTCGGCACCGCTGGCTCTGGTGGCGCTGTTGGCACCACCGCTACTGGGGCAGCTGCTCCGCCCCGACACCGACCTTCCCCTGCTCGCGGCCTGCCTCTGGGCCCTCGTCGCATTGGCCGACGGAAAGCCCTGGCGCTTCGCCGCTATCGCCGTCCTCGCCGTATGGCTCAAAGAACCTGCTGTCCTGCTCGCTGTCCCGGCCCTGGTGGTGGCTCTGGCGGAGCGCCGGACGCGCTTCCTGCTGGCGTCCCTCGCCGCACCCATCGCGCTGGCAGCATGGGCGTTGGTGCACCTGCAGGTCACCGGCTGGGCTCTCTCCGGGGCCGAGCACCTACCAGCAAGTCCGACCGCCTACCTCGGCGACCTCGCCGCGGTTACCTGGCTGACCGTAGGGGCCACCGGGCGCTGGCTCGGCTGGTGCGCCCTGTCGCTCTCGGGCTTGGCGTGGCTCCTGAACCGTCCCGCCAGTGGTCCCACGCCACCCTCGTCGGTCCGTGCTCGTCGCGCCGCACTGGCGATGGCCAGCTTCGTGGCGGTCCAACTGTTGTTCTTCGGCGGGCTCAACTTTCTCGGCGGCCGAGACCTCCAGGACGCGTACACTCACGTACGCTACCTGCTCCCCGCACTGTCCGTGGGTACCTTGCTCGCCGTGGGCCTGACCTTCCGCGGCCTGCTCGCCGCCCTACCAACCTGCCGGCGTCTCCCCCTGGCCACCGCCGCCGCTCTCTCGCTCCCACTCATGGCCGCCACGCTACCCAGCGTTCGCACCCTGCACCCACGGGGCCCCGAAGCCAACCTCTACGGGCGCGACCAAGCACGAGCCTGGATGGAAGCGGCCAGAGCCATCACCGAAGGCACCGACACCCAGGGCCGGGTCTGGGTGGAGAGCCACCTCTACACGGCCCTCACACGGCCATACGCCGGCCTGGTCAGCAGCCCAATCCCCGACCTCGAGCCCTACGGACCCGCCACACGCCCAGATCACCTCACACCCGGGGACCTCATCCTCTACGCCAACTACGGAGAGCCGCTAGGGCGCCTCGGTGAGCTCGTCCTCGATCCAGTCGCGACGTTCACGACCGGATCTGCCTGGGTGAAGCTGGCTCGAGTCCGGCCGGGACGTTCCGCACCGCCGCCCATGCAAGGCGGTCAACAATCTGGAAATGAAAACCAGGCGGAACGTTAACGCGCGGCCATCTGCAGCCACCGGTATACTGGGTGCGCTACATCCGATCCCCGGCTGCCGCAACACCCAGAACCAGAAGGAGGAGCCATGCTCCGTCGCATGATGATAGTCGCACTCCTGCTGGGCGTCCCCTCCGCACTGGCGGACGGTATTGCCGTCTCCCCGTCGGTGGGCGTCGCCGCGACGCAGGCGACCCCTATGCTCAACGCCGCAATGCAAGGCCGGACGGCCGCTCGCCTGTCGGGCAGCTACCTATACAAGGCCATGCTGGTCTCGCGGACGACCAAGGGTCCCCAGCCAGCAGAAGAAGGCGACATCACGTTCTAGCAAGAACGTTCGTGCACTGGTCGTGCCTGGGGCCGTCAGCTAACGCTGGCGGTCCCTCGGTCCGTGCCCGGCTGCGAATGATGCCCACCGCTGCTCGCGGGCTTCGCGCCGCCGGGGACGACCGCAGCCGATGAGCACGAGCAGCGCGATTAGGGGCCCCCGGCGCTAGGCGGCATGGCCCCGAGACGCGGCCCTTGTTCGAGGGGCATGAGCACGTTGATGCCAGCTACCGGCCAATTGGCGTAGCTCTGGAGATGCTCGACATACCAGGCCAGCGAGTCGTCCCTCACTCCCCCCTCTCCCATCCGCGTCGCGTGTCGCATGGTGGCGTGCTCACCGGGTACGGTGAAGCCCACGTGAGTCACCACGATGGGCACGTGGTCCAGGGGGATTCGAACCGTGACGATGATGGCCCCTGGCGGAATGTCATCCACGACCTCGAGCGCGGTCTCCAACGGGAGCACGGGAATCCTCAGCGTGCCAGTAGGCAACCGCTCGTCGGCCAATTGAAACCACGATCGCCGTCGCCAGGACTGCCAAGTCAGTGGCGTGATCTGTTTCTCCAGCCAGGTAACGGCACCCAACGACTCGGTGATGTCCTCGACGAAGCCAGCCTCTACGTTGTGCTGCACCCATTCCATCACGAAAAAGTGATTGCGGGAGTCGTAGCTGGGCTCCCCCTCGTGGAAACGCAGCTGCGTACGGTACCAGCCGGCCCACGCAGGATCGGAAGCGAGGCTCAAGGCCAACACCTCCTCGAGGAAGGTGACGCAATCGAACACGTCGTAGCGTGCCGGGGGATCCGGATCATGACCCTCGCCCTCGCCGGAGCAACCGTCTTGGTAGGGGCGGTCCAGGAAGATCTCGCTGATGGCACCCATACGATCGGCGAGGGGCAAGACCTTGCTGTCTTGGACCACTCGGACAACCTCGGCAGGGAGAGCGCCGGGATCCGCACGCCAGGGTGCCGGCCGCTGGACTCCGAGCGCCTGCTCGACTTCTTCCGGACCGTCAGCGGGTCGTTCCGCCAGTGCGAGGAGAATCCCAGCCAGGCCGAAAAAAAACGAGCAAATCACAGCCCAAGGCGCATCTGGTAGCCCGCGATGCCCTCCAGCATGTCCTCGAACCGTTCCTCGCTGATGCGCTCGACCGCAAGGGTAAATCCCCGCTCAATGATGTCCCTCATGGCGCGGTTGAGCAGCCGCCGGCGCTCCTGATCTGGGCGCTTTTCGATGTTGAGGATCATCCGCTCCGTCCGCAGGGCGCCGTCGCGGGCAGCTTCGAGACGGTCGAAGAGAGGGACGAAGTCGGTGCGGGCGCTCTCGACCAGCAACTGAATCGATGCCTGGCCGGTGCCAGAACCCAGCTCTTCGTCCAGCGCAAGACAGATCTGTCGCAGAACCTCGTTGGTGACCTCAATCTTGGTGATGGCTTCTTCGGAGGTCAGGGGAGGACTGCCGAAGCTCAGGGTGACCGCACCCGACACGGCATCCTGATCCCCCTCCTCCATCTCCAGGATGAGCTCATCCTCGGGGGGCTCGTGATCCAGGAGCGAGAGACCAGACAGGTCTACGGTATCGAGAAGATCGCGAGAGACCGTGAACTGACCATCTCCACTGCGGCCACGCGCAAACTCGTTGTCGGCGAACATGGTCATTTCTTCGTCCACGATCACCGGACCATCCACGACCATTGGTTCTTCCACGGGCTCGGCGGGCGTGGGGCTGTCCTCGACGACCGGGATCTTCTCGGTCTTGTCGGACAGATCGTCGAGGGAGCTGAATTCCTCGAGCGCGCCTAGCTCGAGCAACTCCTCGATGCACACCAGGGTGAAGATGGGCTCGAACGGGCTGACTTCCACCCAGTCCGCCACGACTCCGCTGCTGGGCAACGCCTCGAGCAGCCGAGCCTGCTGGGCGGTGGCCGGGGGCTCTTCTCCCAGCGAGAGCAGGATGGACAGGTCCGGCTGCATCAGGTACCGCACGCGCTCGAGGATCGCGCCGAGCTGCGACAGTAGCTCGTAAGAGTCGTGACCGACCTGTACGTTCTCTACGTGGATGCTTTCTTTTTCCACAAACTCGGGCACAGCATCGGAGAGCATGAAGCGCGCCAGGTTTTCCTGGAAGCGGCAGGCGTATAGCTCCATGACCACGTCGTCGGGAACGGTGCCAAAAAGAACGTCTCCGACCTGGGCGGCGTGCCCAAGCCGTCGAACCAGCTCAACTCCCTTTTCGGAAGAGACATGGTGCCCATTGACGAGTCGTTTCACGAGCCCCGCGCCGTCCCACACTGACTCCGCAGAGAGTATCTCGCCTTGCATAAGGAAAACCGAGATATAGGCACCATCGGTGTCCACGATGCTCAAGGCACCGGTCGATCCCAACTCCATGTGGTGGCGTAGGGCTTCCGAGGGACGCATCCGTACCGATCCCGAGGCGAAGATCTGGGTGCCACCAAGCGCGGCTTCCCGGCCGAACATCCTATCCGGTCCACGCTCGCCAGGTCAAAGGCGCCCCTCCGGCCTCTCGAGCTCGAGGAAGTACGCGAGCACCACCAAGCGCACCGTTCAGGGGGAGTTCACCAAGCGAAGTGCCGCGTCGATCTGCAGGTCAGGAGGCGGTGCCGGCGGAGGAAAGAGCTGAGGGCTGTTCACTGCGTCGACGACAACATCAGGGACGACGCCCACGCGACCCCAGGTGGTGCCGTCGGCCAGTGAGAGGCGCGTCCCCGGTAGCTGAAGCACGTACTCCGACCCCAGATCGACCCAGATGGGTAGGGCATCGATCCCCGCGGTAGGCGTCCCCACGAGCGAGAGCCCGGTGTTGGCGCGTTGGATCATGGCAGCGAAGAGTTCCGCCACGCCCTGGGTGCCAGCGTTGATCAGGATGGCCAACGGTTGCTCCCAACGAAGCGTCAGGGGCACCTCGAGAGGCTCGGGATCTCCGCTGCCCGAGCCCTGAAAACAAGCGGTGGTCTCGTCGCCCAGAAAAGGAGCGGCTGCCCCAACCGCTTCGACCAGCAGCCCGTCACGTACGTCGCGCAGATCGATCACGAGCTCGTGGCCCTCGGGGGCGAGCTCGATGGCCCGCCAGAGCTGCTCCGCCGCACCCGGGCCAAAGTGGTGCAGGCGGACGATGCGGTGGTCTTCTCCATCCGACACCGAGATGGGTGGTGCGTCGTAGCGCTCGGGTGTGAGCTGAACGCTGCGTGCCTGCCCTTGGCGATCCACGAGCTCGAGGAGCAGGTACTCACCCTCGCGGGCAGCCAGCAGTTCGGCCACTTCGAGGATGGGACGGTTCTCGACGGTGTTCCCGTCCACGGCCACGATCACGTCACCCGACACCAGGCCCGCGTGATCGGCGGGGGTGTCCGCGAACACCTCGAGGATGCGGATGCCGTAGCCCGGCACCAACAGGACTCCGATTCCAACACCAAAGCGCTCGCCTCGAGCATGGGCCATACGGAGGTCATACTGCCGTCGCGTGAGGACCTGAAGGTGCTCGGCACCGTCGTGGCGTTCGAGCCAAAGCAGCAAGCCCTCGACCGCCGCCTGGCGGAGCTCCTCCTCGGCGGGATGGTCCACGTGTGCAGCCGACACGCTCCGCAGCAGCACATCGACGGAGCCCAGCTCTTCCTGGGCCAAGGACAGGCCGGCAAAGAGAGGCAGCAGAAGTGGCAGGCTGGCGAACATCATGGCCCGTGACCAACGCGGAGACGGTAACACGGCGCCCTCCCCCAGCCTTCCGCGACGACGACTCGAGCAGAGCGGTCCTCAGGCTGTCGCCCCGGCCGTGTCCGCCCTGGGCTGCCGGCGACCACGCGAGAAACGCTCAGAACGTCTGCTGGACCGGAGCATAGGAGGCCTTCTCGAGTCGCTGGGACCGCCGAGAAGGCGGAGTGGGCTCATGCGGCGCGGCGGTGGGCTCTTCGCCTTCGAGCGCAGCGGTCTGAACATCGGTTGTTGCGGTAGGCGTGCCGACTCCGCCCAGCAGGTGCCAAGCGAAGGCCAAGCCCAGCAAGGCCAGGTAGGCCAGCACGACGCCGCGGGAGAGACGCACCTCGGCCCGCAGCCAGTCGACGAACCTACGGCGGGATCCCACAGGGCGCTCGGCTTCTTCGGACAGGGCCTTGTCCATGGCTTCCCAGAAGGCGGGATCGCGCGGCGCTTGCGCCGGCGTGGGCCGCACCGGGACCGTGGCGAGCTTCTCCACCAATGCCATGCAGTCTGGGCAGTTCTCGAGGTGCTGGCTGGCTTCGGCGAGTCGTTCGGCCTCGAGCTCACCGTCGAGCAGCGGAGCCACGCATTCCCTAAGCTGCCTGCATTCCATCAGCGCCGTCTATCGCTCTCCAGCACTTCGACAACAACTGGATGGTCCGGGCCCATGAGCTCGCCTAGCCGGGCCCTCGCCCGGGACAGGCGGGACATGACCGTGCCCAACTTGACGTCGAGCACCTCGGCGATCTCGGCGTAGCTCAAGTCGTGGTAGTAGCGCAGGACGAGGATCTCGCGGTGATTTCGGCCGAGCTTTCCCATGGTGGTCAGTATTTCGTCGCGGCGCTGCCCACGCTGCACCCTCTCCATTTGATTGGCCTGGGTGCGATCCGGGCGGCCCAAGGACTCGAGAATGCCTCCACGACGGCGACGGTCGCGAACGATGTTGTAGCAGAGATTGCTGGTGACGCGAAACAGCCAGGCCTTCATCCGGAACTGCTCGTCGAAGAAGCGCGTCTCGCGCATGGCCTTGATGAAGACCTCCTGCACGGCGTCGTATGCTTCCTGGCTGTCCTTGACGATGAAGAAAGCGTGCTGAAACAGCCTCGCCCTGAAGTCGCGAACGACCATGTCCATGGCCATTCGCCGGTCTTGTCGAGCTACCTGCTTGTAGCCTTCTTCGCCACTGGGGACCGCCTGGGTCCTGTTGAGTTTCATCGCTTGCATGGTTCCGCCTGTTCTATATCGCGCACGGGAACGGGTTGGGGGCTTGGCTCCCGTCCTGGAAGCCATAGACACCGCAGAGTGTCGATACGTTCCCCCGTCTCGAATTCTTTCACGACGAGGGCACGTCCGCCCGGACGGTCCGGCTGGCGAGCTATTCGAAGGAAAAACCAGAGCCCCCTTGACGTGGACGGCCCGAGGGAGAATCCTGAAGGACGGAGGTCTCGTCCCGACCTTCGATATCTGGCTTGCGAAATAGGAAACAGGAGGTTGCGGTGGCTAGCGCGGAGAACAAGGCAGGCGGCCAGGCCGAGAAAACCCAGGAACTGGTAGGCGTTCGCGAACTCGTCGAGACGATCGTCAAGGCCCTGGTGGACTACCCAGAGCAGGTCCGTTGCTACCAGGTCGAGGGAACCCACTCCTGCGTGCTCGAGCTCGAGGTCGCGAAGGAAGACGTCGGAAAGGTCATTGGCAAGCGCGGGATCCACGCCGACGCAATTCGGCGCATCGTCAACGCCGTCGGTGGCAAGAACAAGAAGCGCTACGTGTTGGAGATCCTGGAGGATCGATAACGACTAGCCCTGGTCCGCCGTAGTCGGCTCCTCGGCTTCGGCCTCGGCGGGCTTGGCCATGCGCGTGGTGGTCCAATCCGCCATGTCCTCTAAGTCCTCGAGCTGGGCTAGGTGACCGTCCACCTCGTCTTGCCGCACCCGACCGGCGGAAAGATTGCGTCCGAGGGTGCGGACGTCGAAGAGGGATTCCTTCTGGTTCGTAGGCATCGTGGGATCCTCGCTGGACTATTCGTCGGCTTCGGGTGGGAGTTCATCGGGGACGGGGGGAACGGCCAACGGACCGGCCAACGACTCGACGTTGGCGTTTTCATCGAAACCGGTCAGGTCAGGCAGGACCTTGCCCGCCGCGATCTCTCGCAGGGCAGTGACCACTTCCTTGTTGTCGCGGTAGTCTTCGATGAGGACGGACTCGCCCTTGAGAATCTGCTTGGTGCGCTCGGCAGCGAGCAGCACCAGGGAGAAACGATTGGGCACGTTCTCGAGGCAATCTTCGACGGTGATGCGGGCCATGATGGCTCCCTCGTTCGGCACCGCAGCCACCACCCGGACGGGTGGACAGGGGCGGAACCGGCCACTCGTACCGTGAATGTCGAGGCCCGTCAAGCTGCACGATCCAGCCTGCCCCCCTTGACACACACGCGCGCGTGCCTAGTGTTGCCCCCTTCGTGGAGCCTCGGCCAAAGGCCATCTGCACCGCCAGCAAGCCAGACGGCGAGGATTCACCCCGAGACCTCTCGACCCACCATGGCCCACGTGACATCGGAGAAAGGCATGAAGATCCGTCCACTCAACAACCGCGTCCTCGTCAAGCGCATCGAAGAACTGTCCCGCACGCCCGGCGGTCTCTTCCTCCCCGACTCCGCAAAGGAGAAGCCGGTTGAAGGCGAAGTCCTGGCCGTTGGCGAGGGCCGTGTAGACGACGGCGGCAAGTTGGTTCCCATGGCAGTCCAGGTGGGCGACCGCGTGGTGTTCTCCAAGTACAGCGGCACCGAGATCAAGCTCGAAGGCGAAGAGTACCTGCTCATGCGCGAGGACGACGTCCTCGGCATCGTCGAGCGCTAGCGTTTCCAACAAAAACCGAGGAGTTGACATGACCGCCAAGCAGATCCTGTTTGACAGCGACGCCAGAGCCAAAATGCTGATAGGCGTCGACACACTCGCCGATGCCGTGAAGGTCACGCTGGGCCCCAAGGGCCGAAACGTGGTCATCGAAAAGTCCTGGGGCGCCCCCGTGGTGACCAAGGACGGCGTCACCGTGGCGAAGGAAGTCGAACTCGAAGACAAGTTCGAGAACATGGGCGCACAGATGGTCAAGGAGGT
>PVBE012856047.1_pt1 | contig 11840 bp, 6 predicted proteins | sample 1631181 | NCBI WGS metagenome assembly PVBE01 (sample SAMN08397723, study PRJNA350692) | Marine metagenome, whole genome shotgun sequencing project. | isolation source: water | place: Pacific Ocean | collected 2012-04 | reverse complement strand
GCGCCGCTGATGAGGTGCCAGCCGATTCGTTGCGCGCCGCTGATGAGGTGCCAGCCGATCCGTTCCGCGCCGCTGATGAGGTGCCAGCCGATCCGTTGCGCGTCGTCGAGGTGCCAGCCGATCCGTTGCGTGGCAACCTACCCACCACGGTCTGGAGGTCCTTGAACACGGCCTCCCACACAGCTCTGGCCCCCAGGGGGTTTTCGTGGACCGGGTCGCGGAAGTATTTGCTCGGCTGCTCCTTGCCCTGGAGGGGCCAGTCCTTGGGCAGGTGGAGGTTCGGATTAACCAGCAGGGTGTCCGGCTCGCGGGCCTGGATCGCCAGCATGTCCTTTTTGCCCCAGTGCAGCTGATAGCCCGAGCCCTTGAAGGGCGTGCGATTGTCCATCTGGAGGATGGTCAAAAATGCCCGCCCCTTCCGCGCCTCCCGCACCCGCTCGAGCAGCTCGTGGACCGCGTCGGGCACGCCGGTGTGGCGCTGACGCGCGATGTCCGCCGGAGCCTGATTGTTGGCGTACTGCAGGACCACCACGTCGGGATCGAACGACGCCAGGTTGGTGACGTAATCCTTGCGGGCGCAGCGCGGCGCCTTCCCCGGCGTGGTGCGCATCTGGTGCGGATAGCCGTGACCGCCCACGGCGATACGCCCCACCGCGAACCCCTGCTTCGCGCCACTCCAGACGTGCAAATCATAAATGTGGCTCAGCCCCGTGAGGCCGGAGATCTTCAGCCCCCGCGCCACCGTGCCCTTGGGCACACCCGGCACGGTGATCCGGACGTACGCCGCCCGGGCCTTGCGTGTATCCCGGGCCGTGATTGTCCGGGCACAGGAGGTCAGCGGCTTCATGGACGCGGCGGTGGCCCCGGTCATGGGGGTGATGACGAACGAGCCCTCCTTGGGCCCCCGCCGGTAGAGCACGGTGAAGACCAGGTCATCGCGGGGCGTGATCGGCCCCCGGGGGACCACCCCCGAGGTGACGATCTGCTGCCGGGACGACAGCCGCACCCCCTGCATCCAGGGCGTGCTGAGCTGCACGTCCTCGCCCAGCTTGACCACGGGGTGCCCGTTGGTCGTGACCGTGGAAAACAGCGCGCCACCGTTGGCTGGCTGCCAGTTCGGATTGATGAAGCCGGAACCCACCAGCAGCCCCCGGGCACGGGTGTGCGGCTGCAACCCGGCCAGGCAGAACCCGCGAGTCTTTGGCGGCGGCAAGAAGCCGCCCACCACCCGACTGTTGCCGAAATAGAGAATGTTGAGGCGGCCCTGCCCCGACACCAGCTGCCGGGCGATAGCTTGGGCCGCCGGCGACAGTTTCCTCTGCTTGAAGGATGCCTTGTAGGGATCGGCGTGGGCCGCCCAGGCGCCGGTCATCACGGCCAGGGCCACCCCCATCAGGGCCGGCCTACCGACGCGCAGCACTGCGCCCCTTGCTCTGAGCCGGACCGCAGGTATGCTCCTCGGTCTCCAGCACCAGTCCCCCCCGGGCCAGCTCGCCCTGGCCCTCGGCCGGCCACGCGGCCAACGACGGCGCAGCGCGCTTACAGGAGATCCAGCGCTTGCGGCTGCGCAGGTCCTCCTGGAAGCCCATGGGCTCGGGCACCACCGCCTGGCCACCGCCCAGCGTACGGCGGCCGCCGCGGTACATGGCAAAGTGCAGGTGCGCGCCAAACCGCAGGTACTTGCCGCGGCTGGATCCGCCCAAGGTGCCGAGGACCGCGCCGGCCTTGACCCTTTGCCCCTTCTTTACATTCACGCGCCGAAGGTGGGCGTAGAGCGTCTGGTACCGCTTTCCCTCACGATCCTTGAAGAAGTGCTCGACGTAGACCACCTGACCGTAGGGCGCCAGACGGCGCTTGGCCCAGCCGGCGTAACGCACCACGCCCGCGGCCACCGCCACCACTGGCTGATCGTAGCCATTGAGCGGCGCCACCCGGGCCATGTCCAGGGCGTAGTAGTCGGGGGTGGCATACTGTGACTTGGTCCGACGGTGCGCTCGCGAGCACCCGGGCCCGTACCCGCAGTTGAGCCGGACCTTGACCCCGCAGGGGAACGGCGCCCGGATCTTGAACGCGCGCGGCTTGGCCACGGCCCCCTTGATGGGGAGCGTCCTGGCCCGGGCCATATCAGGTGTCCCGATGAGGAGCGCCATCAGCGCCAGAAGTGGTGTTATCCCGCTTGCCTTCACAATTCGCCCGCACACAAAACGTGCGGATCCTGTGTATCACACGGCCCAGGGGATGTGAATTTTATATTGGTGGCCGGGCGGGCCAGAGGCAGGCGCGAGAGGTCTAGAAGTAGATGAACAGCTGGCCGACGCCGCTGTTGGCGGCCGGGTCGCCCACCACGATGTCAGCGTAGCTCACACCCTTGGTGCTCTTGCCGTTGATATCCGGCGCCAGGATAACGTTGGCCCCGTAGCCGGTGGAGCTGCTGTTGGTGAAGGCGTAGTAGGCCTTGGAGGTTACCAGCCCGGTGAGGGTCTTGGCTCCCTTGATGATGTAGACGGTGCCGTTGTTGCCCGTGCCGGTGGTGCTGGTGGAGACCACCAGGTCGGCCAGGCCGTCGCCGGTGAGGTCCGCGCCGGTCTTCCAGGCGAAGTGCCCGGCGTCACCCATGGCCGTACCGAACTTGTCGCCCACGGCGCCGGTGATGTCGTGGGTCACCGTACCGACGGCGTCAGCCACCGTCTTCGGCGTCTTCTTGACGTTGAAGATGTAGACCGTGCCGGTGTTGGACGAGGTGGTCGGGTCGCTCACCGCGAACTCACGGGTGCCGTCCTTGTCCATGTCGCCGACGAAGGCGATGGCCGTACCGAAGGAGCCGTTGGAGGAGCCACCGGCGATCATGCTCACCCGCGAGGAGGTGCCGCTGATGTCGACTTTCTCGGGCAGCGTGGCCGCCCGCTTGGCGCCCTGGACGATGTAGACCGTGCCGGTGCCCTTGCCCGGTGCGCCGATGAGCAGCTCGGGGAAGTGGTCGTAGCCGACGCGTCCGCCCACCACCGGGCCGCCGAATATGTCGGTGGGCTTGCCGCCGGTGATCTGCAGCCCGGCCGCTGCTGGCAGCGACTTGGCCGCCGGCTTCTGCGTGGAGGTGATGGGGGACTGCTTGGAGCCGTAGATCACCCAGACCTCGGCCTTGCCCTTGGTCAGGTCGCCGTCGACATAGGTCACCGCCAGATCGGTGAGCCCGTCGTTGTCCAGGTCACCCACGCTGTAGATGCCCGCGATGTGGCTGAACGCGCCGGGCGTGGTCAGGGAGTAAATAACGTCGGCGCCCTTGCCGGTGGAGACGTCGTCCCGGTCGAAGAGGTTGGAGCGGCCGAAATAGACGTAGACCGCCGCCTTGCTTCCCTTGCCGTGAGAGGCCAGCACCGCCAGGTCGCGGCACCCCTGCACGTCCTTGTCGAAGTTGGCCAGGGAGGCCAGGCCCGCGCCGAACTGCCCCTTGGCCACCGTGCCGGAGATGACCTTCTCCGGCGACTTGAGGTAACCGCTCTTGCTGCCGAGGTAGATGTAGACCGCGCCCTCCTTGTTGGTCCCCTCCTCGGGGTTCCCCACGGCCAGGTCGGCGAAGCCGTCGCAGTTGAAGTCACCAGACGCGGCGACCGCGCCCCAGGCCTTGGCGCCGCTGATGCCGCTGCGCAGCTGGGTCGTGAAGTCCACCTTCACCGAGCTGAACGGGCAGACCTTGGTCGACGGGTTCTGCACCTTGTCCTTGGCGCGGATGGAGATGTAATAGGTGGACCCCAGGGGCAGATCCATGAGGCACTTTTCCTGGTAGGCGCCCTTGGGATAGGCCGCCAGATCCTTCAGCGCGACCGTCGTGGACGAGTCGTTCCAGTTGGCGTCCGTGACCTCCTTGTCGGTCCTGTAGCGGATTTCATAGGTGCCCATGCCGGAGCCCTTGGTGTTGTCGCCGATGCTGGTCCAGTTGAGGCAGACCTTGCCCTTGCGCAGGTCGTCCGTGCTGAGGGTCATGCTCTTGACGTCCACGGGCGGCGGCGCGACCGTGTCCACCAGGGCCTTGATCTTGCCGCTGCTGCCGCTGTTGGTCGTGCCGGTCTCCATGCAGGTGGCCTCGATGGTGTGGTCGCCGTCGGGGATCGCGATGCCGGAGAATGTGGCGCTGCCGCTCGTGGTGGTGGTCTTCTTGGTGCTGCTGCCGTCCACCAGCAGGATCACGCCGGTGCTGTTGGTCGAGGTGGTCACCGTGATGTCGACCTCCAGACCGGTGGTGCTGGTATTGGCGTCCTGGGCCAGGCCGAAGCCGTACTTGCCCAGAGAGGAGGTCAGGTCCACCGGCGCCTTGCCGTAGGTCACCTTGCAGGTGAGCCCCTTGAGGTTCACCGACACCGTGGCCTTGCACTTGCGCGTCACGCCGCCCACGGTGACCTCGGCCTCGAGCACCTTGCCCGTGCCCTCGGGGAGCACCGAGTTGGCGAACAGCGCCAGGCCGCCGGCGCCCACGCTCTGGGTGCCGACCTTGGTCGAGTCGACCGTCAGCGCCACGGTGCCGCCGGTGGCGTTGACCGTGGCCACCTTGACGTCGTAGTCGAAGGTGAAGTTGCTGGAGTTCTTGTCGTCGTTTTTACCCAGAGAGGCCCCGTCCAGCGGCGCCACGAAGGAGCACTGGGGCTCGGGCTTGACGGTGACGATCTTCTGGCTGGACGTGCAGCCCTTGGCCGCGGCCTTGAGCACCAGCTGCTTGATGCTGTTGCCGACGGTCACCGCCTTGAACACCGCCTCGCCGCTGCTGATCGTCTGCTCCAGAACCTTGGTCAACCCGGTCACGGCGAGGGTCACCGTGCTGCTGTCGGCCAGGCCGCTGGCGCTGACCGTGACGTCGATCTGGATCCCCTTGGTGGAGGTGTCCTGGTCGTCCGCGGCTGTGACCTCGGTGACCTTGGACGCGTCCTTGGTGTTGATCTTGGCCAGCGTCAGCGTACAGCCGGTGTCAGGCGGCGGCAGCTTCTTGTCGGGAAGCGGGCCGTCTGTGCCCTGGTCGGGCACTCCCTTGTCTACGGGTACAGTGTCATCTGAGCAGCCGACCAACGAGATGATAAGGGCGCTGATCAACAACGAGCCGAACATCCACCGCGTCTTCATATCAAGCCTCCGGGACTTGTAATTAATCTTATTGGGGTTACGCATGGGATCCCCCCTAGGGGGCCGACACGGCTAGGCACTATACCCCGAACAATTGGAACATGAAACTCCCATATAGGAGTCCGATCCTATTTACTACATACTCGAAATTTCGTCGTTTGCCAGCCTTCCTTGGCAATTCATCTCACCCGCCAAGTCGTGTTATAGTCGGCTACTCGATTTTCCCGAGGCGCACAGTGTCTGCCCAGCCAGAGAAAAAACCGATCCACCCGGCACAGGTGGTGACTCAGATCGAAGACGTGGTCGGTCAGGTCATCCGCGGCAAGCGCGAGGTGGTGCGCATGCTGGTGACCGCCCTCGTGGCCCGGGGCCACGTACTCATCGAGGACGTCCCGGGGGTGGGCAAGACCACCCTGGCGCGGGTGCTCTCCCGCTGCCTCGGCGGCACCTTTCGCCGGATCCAGTTCACCTCGGACCTCCTGCCCTCGGACATCACGGGCGTGTCGATTTACAACCAGGAGAAGGGGACCTTCGAGTTCAAGCCTGGCCCGATCTTCGCCAACGTGGTGCTGGCCGACGAGATCAACCGCACCACGCCGCGCACCCAGAGCTCGCTGCTCGAGGCCCTCAGCGAGGGGCAAGTCTCCGTGGACAACGAGACCTACCCCCTGGACGACCCGTTCATGGTCATCGCCACGCAGAACCCGCTGGAGCACTTCGGCACCTACCCCCTGCCCGAGTCCCAGATGGACCGCTTCCTGTTGCGGGTCCGCATGGGCTACCCCTCGGTGCCGGACGAGCGCCGGGTCATCTCCGAGCGCGGCGGCTACGACTCCACCGAGCGGATCAAGCCGGTGGTGGAGCTGAGCCAGATCTGCCTGATCCAAAAGCAGGTGGACAACGTCCGGGTGGACGGCGCCCTGCTGGATTACGTCATGAGCCTGGTGGGCGAAACCCGCCAGTCCCCCTTTCTTTCCCTGGGCGTGAGCACCCGCGGCGGCATCTCCTGGTACCGCGCAGCGCAAGCGTTTGCCCTGGTAAACGGCCGGGATTACTGCGTCCCGGATGATTTCAAGAAGCTCGCCCTCCCCTGCCTGGCCCACCGCGTGGTCATGGCCTCCCCCCAGGAGTCCATCGGCCGGACGCGGGAGGAGGCCGAGCGTGTCATCTCTGAGCTGCTCGAGCGGGTCTCCATCCCGTTGTGAGAATCGTGGAGGTTATTCGATGACGATGAAATGGCTTGTCATGATCGGCTGCCTCGGAGGCATCGGCTTCCTGGCCTGGTTTTTCCTCTTCCGCTCCAAGGGAGACAGCGGCAGCACCCCGGAGGTGGGTCCCGAGCGGGGCCGCGGGGGCTCCGACGAGGACACCGTCAAGCACTGGCTCGTGGCCGTCATCGGCAAGATCAAGGGCAAGTCCTATCACGTGGGGGCGCGTAACGTCACCATCGGCCGGGGGACCAACTGCTTCGTCCAGACCAAGGACAAGGAGTCGTCCCGGGTGCACTGTCAGCTGCGCCACACGCCCAAGGGGCTGCAGATCACCGACATGAGCAGCGCCAACGGGACCAAGGTCAACGACAAGAAGATCCAGATCCACATGCTGGTGGACGGCGACCGGATCCAGATCGGCGAGACCGCGCTGGTCTACCACCTGGAGGCCGACTTCGACCAGGACGCCGGCGTCTCGGCCAAGGCCGTGGGCCAGACCCAGTTCGAGGCCACGGCATATGCCGAGAGCGGTGAAGGTCATGGACTTTGGCGTGTCCAAGGTGCTCTCCTCGGACAGCGTGGTCACCGCCCACTCCACCCTGCTCGGCACGCCGTGGTACATGGCCCCGGAGCAGGCCGAGGGCAAGGTGGATCAAATGGACCACCGCACCGACCTGTTCTCCGTGGGGCTGATCATCTACCACATGCTCAGCGGCAAGATGCCCTTCGAGGGCGACAGCGTGCCGGCCATCCTCTTTCAGGTGGTCTACTCCTCGCCGGATCCCATCGGCGAGGTGATGCCGGACCTGCCCGTGCCGGTGCAGGAGATCGTCACCAAGGCCATCAGCAAGGACAGGGAGGACCGCTACCAGTCGGCCGAGGCGCTGGTCGATGCCCTGGAGGATGCCCTGGGCGACGTGTGGAAGGAGGCGCTGATCTATGAGGTCGGCACCGAGGTCACCGGCAAGCACCGCAAGGTACGCATCACCGGGCCCCAGACCGCAGTGGACGACTCGGACCTCGGCACCCAGGACACCATGTGCGCCGACGATGGGGCCGCCGGAGACGACGACGACGTGGCCAGCGCCGCCACGATCATGGGCCCCGGCGGCGCGGGCGACGACGACGTGGCCAGCGCGGCCACGGTCATGAGCGAGGGAGGGGCCAAGCCGCACCTGACCACCCTCTCCTCCTCCGCCGCCGAGGCGAGCAGCCCCGAAGAGCCCGCCGGCGGCAAGCAGAAGGGCCTGTTCGTGGCTGGCGCCGCGGCGCTGGCCATCGCCGCGACGGCGTTCTTTTTCTTGCAGTCCGATACGACGGCGCCGCCGGCCAAAACGCCGAAGACCGTGGCGGCCAAGGCGCCCCGGGAGCCCGGGCCCCCGCCGGCCAAGGCCCCCACCCCGCCGGCCAAGGCCCCCGCGGCTTTGGCCAAAACACCAGCCAAGGCGCCGGCGCCACCGGCCGAGGCCAGGAGCGCCCCCGCCAGCGAGACCCGCGCCCTGAGCGTCACGTCCACGCCCGGCGGCGCCGTGGTGCTGGTGGGCGGCAAGAAGCTGGGCAAGACACCCATCGACGGCGCCGCCGTGCCCCGTGAGGCGATCAAGGTCGTGGTCCGCCGCGCCGGCTACGTCACCAAAACCGTGAAGGTCCCGTCGGGCGCCGACGCCCACAAGGTCAAGGTGTCGCTCACCGCCCGCAAGGCCTCGATCAACGTGGTCGCGCTGTACAACGGGCGCCCGGTCGTGGCGGACGTCTACCTCGATGGTAAGAAAGAAGATCAGACTCCCGCGCTGATCCCGGAGCTGAAGTCCGGCACCTACAAGGTGCAGGTTCGCAGCGAGGGCCACGCGACCTCCACGAGGAAGGTCAAGCTGCGCCCGGGCGAAAACAAGCGGGTGGTCATCTCGTTGAAGAAGAAGTAGCCATGATCAACAGAAAGGAAACGACGATGAACTGGACAGGAGCCAAGGTGGCGGCGGTCGTGATGATGGCGGCCCTGCTCTGTCTGCCGGGCGTGGCCCGCGCCGACGAGGCCGAGGAGCTGTTGGCGGAGGGGCTGGTGCGGCTTCGTATGGGGAAGTTCAAGAAATCCCTCAAGGTGCTCAAGCGCGCCAGGCGCAAGGCCAGGGAGCCGGTGATCAAGGCCAAGGTGCTGCTGAACCTGGGCGTGGTCTACGCGGTGCTGCGCAAGAAGCGCAAGGCGCGCAAGTCCTTCACCAGGGCGCTGAAGCTGAACCCGGTCCTCACCCTGAAGAAGGGCGAGGTCAAGGACAAGGCGATCACCCTCTTCGAGGAGGTGCGCGCGGGCATCAAGGGCAAGCTGGTGGTCAAGGCCCAGCCCGCGGGCTCCGCGGTGCTGCTCGACGGCAAGGAGCTGGGCAAGACCCCGTTGACCCTGGAGGTGGCGGTGGGCGCCTACAAGCTGGAGGTGCGCAGCGTCGACGGCATGTCCAGCCTGACCGCCGACGTGGTGATCCACGCGGACCAGGAGACCGATATCAAGGGCAAGCTGGAGTTCGTGGGCTGCAAGCTCACCGTTGCCTCCCAGCCCGAAGGGGCCCGGGTGCTGGTCAACGGCAAGGAGCTGGGGGTCACGCCGCTCAAGGACGCCAGCATCCCGGCGGGCGAGCACGAGATCCGCGTGGAGAAGGACGGGTTCGAGCCCCACGTGGCCAAGCTCTCGGCCAAAAAGGGCGGCAGCGTGCCCCTGGCCTTGACCCTCAAATCCCTCACCGCCCCGGCGCCCACGCCCACGCCGGCGCCCCCCAAGACGGACCCGGCGCAGGACCCCACTCCGGCCCCCGAGGCGAGCAAGCGCCGCTTCCCGCTGTGGACCGTGGTCCTGGGCGGCGCGGCCCTGGGCGCGCTGGGCGCCGGCATCGGCATGGGCCTGGTCTCCGACTCGGCCTTCGAGGACTACCAGACCACCACCAGCCAGTCCGAGTACCGCGACCTGCGGGACAAGGTCAGCGCCATGGAGACGGGAGCCAACGTCTCGTTCATCGCCGCCGGCGTGCTGGCGGTCGGCGCCGCTGCGGTCTACCTCTTTTGGGAGCGCAAGGCCCGGACCGAGGGCTCCGCGCAGCCAGCTGACGCCCCGGCCAACCCTGCCGCGTCCGCCAGCTGGCGTGTGCTGCCCACCGGGAACGGGCTGCTGGTCCAGTTCTGACGTGCCGTCCTGGCCAACAATAAAAGCCCGCCTTCGTAAACTCCTCAAGCCGCCGAGGAGGCTCAAGTTCACCCGCGAGGGCAAGTACTTCGTGGCGCTGACCTTCGGCATCGGCTTCGCCGCGATCAACACCGGCAACAACCTGCTCTACCTGCTGCTCGGCATGATGCTGTCGCTCATCGTGGGCAGCGGCGTGCTGTCCGAGCTTTCCCTGCGCAAGCTCACCGTGGAGCGCAAGGTGCCGGACCGCATCTTCGCCGGGCACCCGTTCCTCATGGGCATCGCGCTGACCAACCCCAAGGAGAAGCTCCCCTCGTTTTCCATCGAGGTGGAGGAGGAGGTCAGCGGGACGCCGCTGGAGAAGAAGTGCTACTTCCTCAAGGTGCCGGCCGGACGCACCCAGGTCACGTCCTACCGCCACACCTTCCCGGGCCGCGGACTCTACAGCTTCGCCGGGTTCAAGGTCAGCACCCGCTTCCCCTTCACATTCTTCCGCAAGTCCCGCACCGTGACGTGCCCCGACGACGTCGTGGTCTTCCCGGCGGTGCACTCGGTCATCCCGCCCACGGGGCACTCCACCATCGCCAGCGAGCGCCACTCCAGCCGGCTGGATCGGCGGGGCGAGTTCTTCGCCCTGCGGGAGTACCAGGAGGGTGACGACCCGCGGGACATCCACTGGCGCAAGAGCGCCAAGCAGGGCCGCATGATGGTGCGCCAGCTGGAGGACCTGCGGGGGCACCGCATCGCCATCTTCTTCGACAACCAGCAGACCGCCGAGGTGCTCTCGCCCTCGGACATGGACCTGCAGGAGCGCGCGGTGAGTCTCGCCGCCTCCCTGGCCGTGCACTACGTCCAGCTCGGCTACCAGGTCTCGCTGGTCACCCGCGGCGGCACCGTGCGCTCGGGCAGCGGCCAGTCCCACCTCTCGCGGATGCTGCGAGAGCTGGCGCTGGTGGAGTTCATCACCGAGGCCCGGCCCTTCGCCGCGCCGGCGCGCTGGCCCGGCGAGTGCATCTTCGTCAGCTCGGCCGGCTGCTCCGTGGGCCGGCCGCCGGGCATGGCAGCGTGAGGGCCCGGGGCTAGCCATGCGCTTTTCGGCGACCCACAAGCTGACCACCTACCTCATGGTGTGCGCCGCCGTGGCCTCGCTGTGGCTCAGCCCCGACGTGTCGCTCTTTACCAAGGCGTTGTCGGCGGTGGCCATCGCCCTCAGCTGGTTTGCCGAGCCGGCGCGCTTCCCCGTGGCGCGCCTGACCCCGCTGTGGAACATCGCCACCCTCGGCTTCTTCGTCTACCTCGTCATCGGCCTGTTCCACGAAAGCCCGGTGATCACCACCGGCGTGCACTTTCTGCTGTTCGTGCTGATCAACAAGCTGTTCAACCGCGTGGGCAGCAAGGACTACCGGCAGGTCTACGTCATCTCGTTTCTGGTGCTGGTGGCCGCCACCACCCTCAACACCGACATCAGCTACGCCGTCTGCTTCACCTTCTACGTCGTCTTCGCCGTCTGGGCGCTGACCCTTTTTCACCTGCGGCGGGAGATCGAGGAGAACTACCTGCTGCGCCACGCCGACGGCCTGCAGAGCGAGAAGGTCGAGGTGGAGCGGATCCTCAACTCGCGCCGCATCGTCGGGCGGCACTTTTTGGCGGGCACGTCGCTGGTCTCCTTCGGCGTGCTGATCATGGCGGCGGCCATCTTCGTGCTCTTCCCGCGGGTCGGCTTCGGCCTCTTCCTCGGCCACCGCCGCAGCGGCGTGATGATGATCGGCTTTTCGGAGAAGGTCCAGCTCGGCCACCACGGCGTGGTGCGCGACAACCCGATGTCGGTCATGCGGGTCTTTTTGCCCAAGGAGAAGAGCAAGACGCCCTACTACTGGCGGGGCACGGTCTACGACACCTACGCTGACGGCGTCTGGAGCTACGCCGACGACGTCAAGGGCGTCACAGTGGCCGCGCCCATGCGAGACGACCTCTTTCTGATCAACCCGGTGGCCCCCGGCCTGCGCGGGCGCAAGCTGTCCGCGCAGTTCATCAAGGAGAAGCTGCTAAAGCACCGCATCCAGCGCGAGCCGATCCTGGAGTCCAACATCATCTTCGCCGCGGACCGACCCGTGGCGCTCAAGGTGCGGCGTCGCACGGTGACCGGGCGGTACATGTTCACCCCGCGGCGGGGGCCGTTCAGAGAGATCCGCGGCAAGGGGATCAAGGGCCGCGGCGGCGTGGAGTACACCGCCTACTCCCTGCCCTACGTGCCGCCGGCGCCGGTGCTGCGGCGCTCGGGGCTGGTGAAGATCGATCGCTACGAGCCGTACCTGCAGTACCCGCGCTCCCTCCCGCCCAGGGTCAAGGAG